>WNFA01003664.1_pt1 | contig 22114 bp, 19 predicted proteins | sample 5400481 | NCBI WGS metagenome assembly WNFA01 (sample SAMN13153340, study PRJNA577476) | soil metagenome | isolation source: 120 cm saprolite under Douglas fir tree site 2 hole 1 replicate 2 | place: USA:California | collected 2015-04-18
CAATCGGCTTTGGCCCCGGTGAGGAGCACTGGGCGCACACCGCACTCGACCAGGTACCTGCTGCTGAAGTTGTGCAATGCGCTGATTTCTACGCTATGCTGCCGCTTTTCCTGGACGCCGCCAGGTGAGCAAATTGGCGGACGTAGTAGATGGACGACGGGAGGGTTACTCACGGTATTTTTGGTAGCAAGATGATTAGACTAGCTGTAGATGCGAGCCGGGCGACCGCGAGGGTCGCCTCAACATAATATTGCGGAGGTCCAGTGACTAAATTAGCTGTAGTTGCCATTGGTGGCAACTCTTTAATCAAAGACGATGCGCATCAGAGCGTACCCGATCAGTTCAATGCAGTACGTGAGACGGCTATACATATCGCCGATATGATCGAGCAGGGATGGAATGTGGTCATCACCCATGGCAACGGGCCACAGGTGGGGTTCATTCTGCTGCGCTCAGAACTCGCGAGCAATGTGTTACACACTGTGCCTCTCGATTCTTGTGGCGCGGATACACAGGGCGCTATTGGCTACATGATTCAACAATTTTATTCTGAGGAGGAAGCACGAGCGAGGATGAATAAAGAGGGATGGATGATGGTTGAGGATGCCGGTCGTGGCTGGCGTCGAGTTGTACCCTCGCCAATTCCCAGAGAGATCATTGAACGAGATGCTATAGACTCGCTGATTAAAAACGGGTTTGTTGTAGTCGCCGTCGGTGGCGGCGGTATCCCCGTTGTGCGTGACAGTGCTGGCAATCTTGGGGGTATCGAGGGTGTCATCGACAAAGACCTTGCTTCCAGTCTGCTGGCTACCGAATTGAACGCTGACCTCTTGCTGATCTCCACCGCTGTCGAGAAAGTTGCTCTGAACTTCAAGAAGCCCAACCAGTTTGACCTCGATCGAATTACACTAGCTGATGCCAGGCGGTACTACGAAGAGGGTCATTTTGCCAAGGGTAGTATGGGGCCAAAGATTAAAGCTATCATCAGCTATCTCGAACGAGGTGGATATGCTGCGCTGATTACCATGCCCGAAACCATAGGCAAGGCCCTCGCGGGACAGACGGGTACCTGGGTCGTGTCTGATATGGAGGGTAATTCCTCTTAGTGCCGAGGGCGTAGGGACCCGATTTATCGCGTCCCACGGGGCGGGGAAGGGGGGCAAATACCTGCATGTGTCCGCCTGTGCCCACTTCCCTGCCACGTGGGACGCGATAAATCGGGTCCCTACGCCCTTGCTGTCGCTTCGCTTGGCATAAATTTGTGGGCACTGGGAAGACATTAAATATGTCCGATCCATTAGTCGGTATTCATTCATCACATCAGCAACAGAAAGGATCTTATATGAAAACTAATTTGCGTGGACGAGACTTTATCAGTACACAGGAATGGACCAGAGAAGAATTGGAGACTGTGCTGCATCTCGCTTTTGACCTCAAAATGAAATGGGGACTCGACCTACCGACGCGTTTGCTCGAGGATAAAACTCTGTTTATGCTCTTTTTCTTCTCCTCAACGCGCACTCGCAACTCTTTCGAAGCTGGTATGACACGCCTGGGTGGCCATGCCATTTTCTTAGAGCCGGACAAGATGCAAATTTCGCATGGTGATACACCCAAGGAGATTGGCAAGATTCTCTCTTCGTATGGGCACGGTATCGCTATTCGCCATTGTGATTGGGGCGATGGGAATAAATACTTAAGAGAGGTGGCGGAATATGCCAGCGTCCCTGTAATCAACATGCAGTGCGACATCTACCACCCATGCCAGGCTGTGGCTGACCTTATGACCGGCATTGAGAAGAAGGGAGATGTACGTGGCAAAAAAGTGGTCATGTCCTGGGCCTATGCCAAATCGTATACCAAGCCACTCTCGCTGCCTCAATCGGTTATTGAACTCTTCACGCAATTCGGCGCTGATGTCATCCTGGCCCATCCACCTGAGTTCGAGCTGATGCCGGAGATCCTGGATACTGCCGCTGACAATGCACGTAAAACAGGTGGCAGCTTTAAAATTGTGCATGATATGGATGAGGCCTTTGTAGGCGCCGATATCGTGTATCCCAAGAGTTGGGGCCCCCTTGTCTCGGTAAAGGACCCTTCAAAGATGGTTGACACGATCCGTCACTATGAAAATTGGATTTGTGATGAGCGCCGTATGTCACTGGCAAAAGAGGATGCCATTTACATGCATTGCCTTCCAGCCGACCGTGGGGTTGAAGTAACTGACGCTGTTATAGACGGTCCCCAATCGGTTGTGTATGACCAGGCCGAGAACCGAATGCATGCGCAGAATGCAATTATGGCTCTCACAATGGGAGGGCGGTAAGCTGTCCAGAAAAATTCAACCTAGTGAATGTTCTCTGATAACCTCCTCAACGGTCCGTAGGAGCGTTTCCTCAGAGAATGGTTTGGGTAAGTAGCGGTCTGCACCTTGACGCAAGCCCCAGGTTTGATCGAGTCTCGTGTTTTTGGTGCTTACCATGATGATTGAAAGATGACGCTGTGGATCTAAGGCACGTAATTGACGGCACAATCCGAAACCACTGATTCCTGGCAGTACAACATCGATGATGACACAATGCGGGCGTTCTTGGAGGGCCTTCACCAATCCATCCTTACCATTAGATGCCGTAATCACTTGATATCCTACTTTTGCAAGTGTGCGGGCCATTAATAGACATAAAGTGGGGCTATCATCAATAACGAGAACTTTGGGTGTATTTGGCACAGATATTGACCCTCTTTCAATTTAGGTGCTTCGTACCAGTATACAGTAGTATATTCCGTAAAGTACAGTATGTGTGAGCGAACAGGTATAATGGCCTATGTCGATGGGCTAATAGTTTAACGCTCAATGGACTCGTATGTTGTCTCTAACAGGCACTGAGCAAGAGGAGTATTTATGCGAACACTCATCACCAACGGTCATGTAATCACTGCCACTGATGATTTTCGTGGAGACATACTTATCGACAATGAACAAATCGCTGCCATTGGCTCAACCGGGACCTTTGCTTCGCAGCAGAGTGACATGCTGCTGGATGCGCAGGGTAAGTATATCTTCCCTGGTGCTATCGATGTGCATACACATATGGAACTTCCGCTGCCCGCAACTGTTGCCAGCGACGACTTCAAGACTGCTACGATAGCAGCCGCGTGTGGAGGAACCACCACCATCCTTGATTTCGCCAATCAGCAACGGGGGCATAGCCTGGCTGAAGCTCTCCAGTCCTGGCATCGCAAAGCCGAGGGAAAGGCTGTTATCGATTACGGTTTTCATATCACGATTACCGATCTTGCCTCTGCTCCTGAGGCCGCAATGGATGAGATGATTGCCGAGGGTGTGACGACCTTTAAATTGTTGATGGCCTACCCAGGCACTTTCATGGTCGATGATGAGACGATTTATCGTGTGCTGCGTCACTCTGCTTGCCTGGGCGGATTGGTAATGGTACATGCCGAGAATGGCATAACTATTGATTTCTTAGTACGTGAGGCCATAGCTGCTGGCCACACTGCTCCGATCTATCATGCTCTAACGCGCCCTTCTCTCCTGGAGGGCGAGGCTACGCAGCGCGCCATCATGCTGGCTACACTGGCGGAGTCACCTCTCTATATCGTGCATGTCAGTTGCGCACATTCGCTGAATGCTGTTGCTGCCGCTCGCGTTAAGGGACTACCTGTTTGGGGAGAGACGTGCCCGCAGTACCTGTACCTGAATGACAGTTACTATGCTGCGCCAGGCTTTGAAGGAGCGAAATTTGTATGTACCCCGCCTTTGCGCGGTGTCTCTGACAACGAAGCGCTGTGGATTGGTTTACAACATCGCGAGCTTCAAGTGGTTTCTACCGATCATGCTGCCTTTAACTATCATGGGCAGAAAGAACTGGGATTGAACGATTTCACAAAGATACCCAATGGCCTGCCAGGAGTTGAGCATCGCGTTATCCTGCTTTATGAAGGCGTGCGCGAGGGAAAACTGGATATACATCATTTTGTGGACCTGGTCTCGACTACACCTGCGAAACTCTTCGGGCTTTTTCCCCGCAAAGGGACCATTGCTCCTGGCAGTGATGCTGATCTAGTTATGTTTGACCCCGAGCGGACATCTACGATTAGCGCCGCGACACAGCATCAGTGGGTTGATTACACTCCCTATGAAGGCAAGCGTGTTCAGGGAGTTCCAGATACGGTACTCCTGCGTGGACGGGTAATCGTACGAGATGGTGAGTACGTCGGCGGCGAAGGTGGTGGGCAGTATTTACCGCGAAAGACTTTCACCGTTCCAAGTTAGCCAAGGTCTAGGGGTCTTCTTTTTGCTGCTCCCGTGGTGGCACGAGCTTGTGTTCGACGGCGAATGCCGCTGCCTCGCTTCGGCGGGAGAGTCCCAGCTTCTCCAGGATATGGCTGACATGATTGCGCGCAGTCTTTTCGCTGACATACAACGTGTCGGCAATCTGTTTGTTAGTATAACCACGCGCTATCAGGGTCAGCACTTCGCGTTCGCGCTCGGTGAGTTCGCTCCCTGGCATTTGTGCCAGGCGCTCCATAGCCTGTTTGGTGACAATAGCATCGATCAATGTTTGACCTGAAGCAACCAGGCGAATCGAACGTAGTAGCTCAGCCCGGCTCAAATGCTTCAAGAGGTAACCACTAGCACCAGCCAGAATAGACGAGATCACAGCGTCATCATCGGTGTAGGAAGTGAGCATAAGGATGTATACATCGGGATAGCGGCTTTTAATCTCGCGGCACGCTTCGATTCCATTCATCTTCTCCATGCGCACATCCATGAGGATTAATTGTGGATCCAGCACGGCCATTTTTGCCAGGGCTTCCGCTCCATTACTGGCTTCTCCGACTACTACGAGATCTGGCTCTGCCTCGAATGCGGTACGCATCCCGAGGCGTACGACCTCGTGATCGTCTACGATCATAATGCGTGTTTTTGTCATATAGCCTCCTTAGATGGGAATGCGTGCAAGTACACTGGTGCCTCCTGCAGGCCTCTCCCTTACTTCGAATGTCCCGCCTAATTCTTCAGCCCGCTCACGCATACCTCGCATGCCATGACCCGAATAGATGTGCTGTCGTTCGCTGTCAGCCCCAAGATCGTAGCTGTGAGGTATTGCATGTATACCTTTGCCATCATCGCTAATCTCGACTTCTATGCAGTCCGGTAGATGCTGCAAGTGTACCCGGATCTGAGTTGCACTTGCGTGCTTATAAGCATTCGTAAGTGCCTCCTGTGTGATGCGAAAAATGGCTGTTCCCACCTGTGCGGTCTTGCGTGCGCGCCTTTGATCCCCGTTTGACGAAACTTCGATGCCTTCGACTTCTAAACATGCTGGCAGCCCGCTAATCGCTTCAAACTCGCGCAACTGGTTGGTTAGCATCTGTGTCAGGGTGGTCGTGCCAGACATCAATGGCTTTAGGGTGAACATATAATGGCGTGTTTCCCAGAGAGCTTGCTTCGAAATGGTCACCAGCTTTTGTAATTGCTCAGTTACAGGTGCTAGCAATAGCGACTCTTCAGTAGAGGCTTCAGTTATGCGCTGCAGGAGAGTAGCACATGTTTCGCTATTCAAACTCAACATGTAGATAAGCTGGGCGACACCGTCATGAATCTCGCGAGCGATACGTCCACGTTCTGCTGCTGCTGCCAGGTCGGCAGTCTGCTCAGTCAGGCGGACGTTCTCTAATGCCACAGCCAGTAGCGTTCCTACGATTTTTAAGAAGTTCTCTGGTCTTTCTTCAAAAGGCGTTTTTCGTGTGCTCTCGGCACCCATTACCATATATACCTGCCCCTCTTTGGAAAAAGGCAGGTAGATGCGAGCTATGCCGTCGGGTTCTTCTTGTCCCTCCGTCTCTAGAGGCTCAAAAGTGATCAGCTTTTCCCCCAATTTCGCCACTTGCTCTAGTAACGCCTCGCTCGAGTCAGGTGATGTTGCCTTGATACGGCCGGATTCGACGTAGGTTGCGATCTGAGGCTGCGGATTCTTACTGTCTCCTTCATAGCTAATCATTGCTATTATAAGGTGTTCAAAGTGACCACCCTGGCGAATCTGCTTAACGTTTTGCTGTAAAAGTTGTTGGCTATTGCTGGCCCCGGCTACTAACGTCTCGCTCACGCGTAACAAAGACCGCTGCCTACGCACGCTATCTTGATCGCGCCTTTTATTACGTGTCATGCTGTTAAGCAGTGTTGCAATATAGGCTGTAAAGATGGCGACTAGCGGGGCGTCGAGCACGGAGCCTAAAAGATCCTGTATTTGGAACACGTAGGGATGGTGCGCCATAGGTGGTGGCAAGAATAAACCGAGCAGCACAAATAGATCATAGCCGACTGCAGCGGCTAAGCCGCCTCGATAGCGATAAGTGAACCCGGCAACAAAGACTGTTGAGAAGCCATAGCGGTAAAAAGGTGATCCATTCCCAAAGGGGGGAGATTGATAGATCGCACTGAAATACATGGCCAGGCCGCAGATGATTATGTCCAGACCGTAGATAGCAATATCCTTGTAAGGATTCCCGGATCGAGCCAAAGGAGGCAGTATCTCTGGGTCTTCATCTACAGCTATTGGTTGTGGAAGATTGCGTTTCCATAATATGCGTCTCGCTTGCTTAGTTTGTTGCTCTTTAGCTTGTTCTGGCTTATATTCCTTATTTTTACCGGAAAGGCTGGGAAGAAATATTTTGAAAACGGGAGCGTAAAAGGTGACCACTACTGACTGTATAAAGGTGACGCCAAGGAGAACTAATAAGAGAGTCGTCGGTTTTTGGGAAGATAGCATGATCCAGGCAAGAGCATAGAACCACCATGTCCAGCGCCAGATCAGGAAGAAGTATGTTGGGATGTTACGCAGGCGTCGCAACGTAGTTTGGGGTATGTTTCTGATACGTGGTTTTATCTTCTGGTTCATGGCTCTTAAGGCTACCTGTCTGCTCGCAAGATACGCATCGCCATCCAAGTTCAACTCTCATCTTTAGGCAGTATGCATTGTTTTAGTGAACCTGTCAATAAGTAGTTGCTTGAAATACTCCAATATGAGATACTGTTTTAGGAGAAGAATACGAACTTGCTAGAAAGGGACCTACAATGCCGGGACAGACACGAAGACCAATTCGTTCACTGGGTGTACTTACTGGCGGCGGTGACGTACCAGGATTAAACGCTGCTATAAAAGCACTGGTTTATCGTGCGGAGCCGATGGGTATCCGCATTATAGGTTTGCGTAGAGGGTGGAAAGGTATCACCTACATCGATCGATCACGCAGCATACACTCCCAGATATTTAATGCTGAGGACCCCAGCACGTGGCAGGACAGCTATCTGATGCCTTTGAATAGACTGAATACGCGCACCATCGACAGGCAAGGTGGAACCATCCTGCAATCCTCCCGTACCAATTCCGCACGCATGCGTGTAGTTGATCTTCCACCTCACTTGAAATCTCTGGGTGTTGGTCACGCGCCAGATGACACTGTTGATCTCACAGATGAGGTACTGGCGAACTTGAACTTTCTTGAGCTGGATGGCCTGGTGGTTATTGGTGGAGATGATACCTTGGGTTATGGTTCTATCCTCTCAGCAAGAGGGGTTCCAGTCTGGGGGATACCCAAAACAATGGATAATGACGTGCATGGGACGGACTACTGCATCGGCTTTCAGACGGCCATCAACCGGGCAGGAGAGTTTATTAATCGTATTCGCTCGACCGCCGGGTCACATAGCGAGACGGTCCTGTTCCGCTTGTTTGGTCGCGATGCTGGCTTCACCGCCTTAGAGACAGCCATCGTTGCCTGGGCTGATCGAGTTCTAATCCCAGAAGTACCAGCCAATATTGATGCTCTAGCCGAACTCATCGTAAAGGACCGGCGCAATCCCCAGAACTATTCGACGGTGGTGCTCTCGGAGGGAGCGAACCTGGGTATGCCGGTGCCGGAGGTTGGCCAACCCGATGCCTATGGCCATCGCAAAAAGGCCAATGTAGCCGAGTCCCTGGCCGAGCAACTGGCGCAGCGTTTACCAGGTATCCGCTTTCTGCCGATTGACCTGACGTATTCCCTGCGCAGCGGGGAGCCGGATGTCTATGACAAACATATGGCCATCTTTTATGCCAACCTGGTGATGAGCCTGGTTGAGCCGGGTATCCATGGTGTGATGGCGGCACACGGCGATGGGGCCTTTATTTATACTGATATCCCAGGTAAGGACTTTCCGACGCGGCGTGTGGATCCTGCTGACTATCACCCCACCCGCTATCGTCCTCGCTTCGAGCACATTACAGGGCACTATAAACCACAGCAGTAGAGATCCGGGTGCATTAAATTGCACCCCTACGTTTCCATTTCACACGGAACTGTATGGAAAACGGGAATGGTATTTTTGGGGCAGATGCAAAGTGATTTTGTTGCAGAGTATCCCGGTCTCTTAAGTAGATAAATAATGAAATTGAAGAAGTACTGGCTAATGGCTTTAACAGTGTTACTCGTGCTTTCGGTCGCACTATTGACGCTTGCAAGTTGCAACCTTGCTCATGAATCTGCAGGAACCGTACCTCAAGCTCAGAACGATTGCAGTAGACAGAAGGTCAGTAGCAGCAGTAATGGTTCTCCTACGACTCGCGCATGCCAGAGGCGGCTGCTCGTTTTTTCTAAGACAGGCGGTTTCCGTCATGCCTCGATCAAGGATGGAAAGATAGCTCTGCAAAAGCTGGCTATCGAACATAACGTTGCGGTCGACTTTACGGAAGATGCCTCGGTTTTTACCGATGCTAACCTGGCACGCTATGATGTCGTTGTCTTCTTACTTACTACCGGTGAGATACTCAATGACAGCCAGCAGGCAGCGTTTGAAAGGTATATTAGGGCAGGCGGTGGGTATGTAGGGGTACACTCAGCCAGCGATACTGAGTACACCTGGCCCTGGTACGGTGGGCTGGTGGGCGCATACTTCGACCGCTTACATGGTCATTCGAAGATTGTGCAAGCGACTATTCACGTGACGGATAGGACTCAACCATCGACCTCCATGCTGCCTGCAGTTTGGGTGCGTACAGATGAGTGGTACAATTTCGCTTCAAACCCCCATGGAAGGGTCCATGTACTGATGACCATAGACGAACGTACATACAAGGGTGGAGTGATGGGCGCTGACCATCCCATCGCCTGGTATCACGAGTATGATGGCGGGCGTGCCTGGTATACTGCAATGGGTCATACTTCTGAAAGCTATTATGAACCTTTATTCCTTGCTCATCTATGGGGTGGCATTGTATATGCAGTAGGAGGCAGGTAGAGGCCGACGGCGGTGTCACATTCAGCATAGGTGGTTCGGTGGTGCTCAGTACAAAAAAGAAACAGTTTGAGCACGAAGGTGAGCAGTCCCAAAGCGCATGAGCTAAATGTGAAGATCGCTGACCTAAGCATTTTCTAATGCTCGATCAAGCGCTTGCCTAAAATCCTCGCTCTCTGTTGTCCAATCCATTATGGGCTTGTATGCGTGCCTTCTCCACTGGTAGGGCAGGTCAACTATCAGCCCAGGACGCGGGGCAAGGCGGGCCATCGAGAAGAGATCGTGCAGAATAGTGTACTGCTGATCCCGATTACCTGGCTCTCCTAGAGCGTGACCAAACGGCCAGTGCAGATAGAGCATACGTGGCGCTTTCACCTGGGTAGCCAGTTCTCGTACCAGTGCCAACGCCACGGTAGTTACCCCGTGAGCCTCAATTTCTCGTGCGAGCAGTCCCACGGACCGCGTGCAGGCCGGTCAGGCAGGTACCAGCACAACAAGATCAACACCGGCTTGAGCCAGCAAAGAAGCAACCTTACGCCCCTGCACGATTACCTTTTGTGGGTCCTTGATGAATCCGAAACCGTAATGGACATCGGCCACACACCCAATAACCCCTTCTCGCTCTAGCTCAAGCAGCCGTTCTAATGGAAAAACCAGGTTCGGATCGCTCGCGGCATCCCTGCGATCATAACGTCTATGGCTGATACAGAGGTCTTCGTTAAGGGCCGTGCGTGGAATAACGCGAAACGAGGCATCTGACGCGAGATCAAACGGCTGATCGGAGCAGAGATGGATACCTCCCGTAGCCACAAGGGCAACGGTTGCCTCAGATAGAGGTCGTTTCAATGGAGTCCAGGGAATATTTTGCGCCGATTTTATTGTCAATCGAAGCTGCAAACCGGCCGCCGTCTTGCCTGTCCAACGAGCGAAGCGCTGCCCATACTCCGAATCGTTGGTCCAGCGAAGCACTCGTTCCCGGAGGCGATTGATAGGTGTTACTCTTGGCTGTTTATTCATGGAAGAACTCCCTTCTCTACACTTCTGTATTTTGCCTACAGGATATGGATTATGCCTGCGGGGCCAGCACACGCCGCATTGCATCAACTGTCTGGTCAGAAACCTGTGCGACTGCTTCACGGTCCAGGTGCTCCCAGTGTACAAGGAGCCACCTATCACCGGTGTCGTCAAGCGCCTGGAGCCAGGCGAAGATCAACTCATCCGGTATATCGGTGCGGACGACACCAATTTCTTGTCCTCGCTTCACGATAGTCATTACATAGGTGATGATTTGTTTAGCAAAGGTAGCGAGTGGCTCGCGGTCCAGGACTGCAGGCGATAGACGCCCCGCCGCTTTAATGGCCGCGAATAACCAGGGCTCTTCAAATGACCGGAGCAGCGGCTCGCGGTGCAGATCGGCAAAGATCGGCCAGAAGTTCTCCTCCGTGAGCGCCGCGATATCTACTTCCTGGTTGATGAGTTTGAGGCGCTCGTTCCCATACTGCACAACCGTGAAGAACAGGTCGATCTTATCCTCGAAATAGTAGTAGGCAGCCCCTTTACTCATTTGCGCCCGTTCCAGGATACGATTTACCGATCCATCCTCGAAACCATGCTTCGCAAATTCCTGCGCTGCTATCTCCAAAAGTCGCTCGCGCTTCTCCTGTGGCAGCTTGTCAAAGCGTGGAAATGGCACGGGTGCACTCTCCTTTTAATTACTGTATCTCATATACATTTTTAGACCGCTATCTTAGACTAGTTGGTCTAATTATAATTGGATCAGGAGAAGCTGTCAAGGTTTGTGGGTCTTCATAAAATGAAAATCATCCGCTATTAATCTCGTGGCAGCGTGTCGGGTATGAGGTGATACTGTATCTTCAGAGCGATGATGCGTGCAGCCGCCTCGTTCACGCGCTCCAGCGAGAGCCGACCATCCTGGAGCGCCTGTCTGAGTGCCTCGATCACTGCCAGCGTGCGAGCGCCCCCCATTGGACTCAGAATCATGTCATTCCCGGCCTGGATCGCGAGCACCGCCGCTTCGGGCTCGCTCCAGCGCGCGGAGATGCCACCCATGTAGAGGGCGTCGGTGAGAACCACGCCATCGTAGCCGAACTCTTTGCGCAGGATGTCTGTCATGAATGTGTGCGACAGTTCCGCCGGCATGTTCGGGTCGATGGCGGGCATCAGCACGTCGGTCGACATGATGATGCCAGGCCGCATCAGTGGGTTCGGAGAGTTGATAAAAGTCTTATACGGCGCGAGTTCGGTCGCGTAGACCTGGTCCCGCGAGCGATTATCGGATGGCAGAATATCGTGCGCGTCGTATGGGGTGTCGCCCAGGCCGCCCGGATAGTGTTTCATACAGGCAATCAGCCCATGGCTCTGCATGGCCTCGATATAGGGACCGGCATATTTGATCACCGAATCGGCCGAGGTGCCAAAGGTGCGATCGGCGGTGTCGTAGCCGGGGATAATCATCACGTCCACGTCGGGTGCCAGATTGGTATTGAGGCCGAGTGAGAGCAGATCGTGAGCCATACTCTCCCCTTGCTGGCGATCAAAATCCAGGCTCCCCGCATGGTAGATTTCCCAGGGACCGGGCCGATCTCCGTATATATGGACCAGGCGATTGACGTACGCGCCGCCCTCTTCGTCGACCGAGATCAAGAGGGGGATCTTCGCACGCTGCTGGGCCTGGCTGGTTGTCGCCCTGGCCTGGCTGGCGGTCTGCAGGTGAGATTCATACATAATCATCCCTCCGACGTGCAGCTGGGTTATCATATAGTCAAGGTCATCGGAATAGTTATTCTGCTCGCTCTCGGTCATAATTAGCTGGCCCAACTTCTCGTCCAGCGACATGTGTGTGACATAAAGATTGGCAAGCTCCCTGTAGGTCATACGATCAACCAGGTGCCTGAGTGCGTTCAGCTGGGAAACACTATAGGGCAGTTTGACAAAGGGGTCTGTCGGCCTTGCGGGCGCTGTTGCCAGCTCGCCCGGGGCAAGCGAGCTGATTGAGCCGAAATGTGTCAAGAGGCTGGTCAGGACCACGATTGCGGCCAGCGCAACCAGGGACAGAGAGACGAAGAGGCCAGTCCTGCGCCCTCGGGGTCGCGGACCGCGAAGTGCGAGGCCATGCTCCGGCTCCCTTTCGGCCTCGCGCCGGGATGGCGGGATTATTTGAGATCGTTCTGAATCTTTAGGCATATAGTTTCCTGGTGATTATCCATTTTTCTTTACTATAGCAAATCCATATATCTTGGGGCAACAGGTCGTGATCAAGCTTTTTAACGTTTTCATCTGGAGAGCGAGAAGCCAGCGAGGGCCGATAAATAGGACCTTGTGCGTCTCGCTTGTCACAATCCTGCGAGAGAACTATAATGGAGGTGATGCGGGAGGGGAAGAGTAGGGATCATCGTTCTTTTTGAGAATGCATGTGAGGATACTATGATTATTTTAGAGACGGAACATCTGCTGTTCCGGCCATTGACGCTCTCCGACCTGGATGAACTGACAGCACTCTATACGGATGCTGAAGTGACGCGCTTCCTTGGTGGGCCGCGCAGCAGGGATGAGATGGAGCAAGTTCTGAAAGAGTATATCCGAGAATATGAGATCAATGGACACTCGTTCTTTGCAACTCTTCAGAAGAGCGACCAGCGCTTTATCGGGCAGTGTGGACTCCTGAATCAGGAGGTAGAGGGGGTGCCAGAAGTGGAACTGGGGTATGTGCTGGCCCCGCAGTACTGGCAGCGCGGCCTGGCATTGGATGCAGTACGAGCGCGACGTGGACCAGTGGGGACAGCATTTCCTCCTCTACGCCGTGAAGCAGCCTACTGCTGCATTCCTCAATGATGATATCAAACCCACAGGAGAAACAAAGGGGCGTTAAGATATCCCCTTTGGCTCAAGGAGCAGATCATGGCTAACTTACCGCCTCAGGGATTTACGAGACTCGCTGGTAGTGAGCGGAAACCGCCTGCCAATGCACGTCAGATCGGTCCAGTAGATCCTAATGAACGTATTGAAGTCAGCGTCTACTTACGAGTCGGTCCAGTAGATCCTAATGAACGTATTGAAGTCAGCGTCTACTTACGAGACCCTGCAACGAGCAACCCGGCTGGCAACATTAGTGAAGACGTCCAGAATCCAGGTCCACGTATGACCAGAGCAGAGTATACCGCTACTCATAGTGCAGCGCCTGAGGACCTGGCAAAAGTCGAGACGTTTGCACGCGAACATCATTTGACGGTCGTCGAAACCGACCCTATTGGTCGGAAGGTTGTCCTCGCGGGTACAGCCGCCGAGATGATGACAGCTTTCGCTACAGAACTCCAGAGTTATGAGTACGAAGGTGGCACATTTCGAGGTCGCACTGGTCCCTTGCACATTCCCAATGAACTTGATCAGATCGTTGTGGGCGTTTTTGGACTGGATAATCGACCTCAAGCCCGACCGCATATGCGGCGCTATGACGCTGAGAATATTCCTCCTCGAGCGAATGTGACTCCGACTTCCTATACTCCCCTACAAGTTGCTCAACTCTACGACTTCCCACCTGGTCTTGATGGGAGTGGCCAATGTATAGCGCTCATCGAACTCGGCGGCGGCTACACTGACAAAGACCTCAACACTTACTTTCAACAATTGGGCATTCCTACGCCGCAGGCCATCAGTGTGCCGGTCGATGGTGGACATAACAGTCCCGGAGACCCAAACGGTGCCGACGGCGAGGTCGCCCTTGATATCGAAGTTGCAGGTGGCGTCGCTCCAGGGGCCCGCATCGCTGTTTACTTCGCACCGGATGCAAGCGACCGTAGCTTCATTGATGCCGTTACCCAGGCGATACACGATACTACAAATAACCCATCAGTGATTTCGATCAGTTGGGGAGCACCTGAAGTGGACTGGACTTCCCAGTCAATGCAGGCGATGGATCAAGCATTCCAGGCAGCGGCTGGCCTGGGTATCACTGTCTGTGCTGCGGCAGGTGACAATGGTTCAGGCGATGGTGTTACCACCGATCAACTGGCACATGTGGATTTCCCGGCGTGCGATCCGTTTGTATTAGGCTGTGGCGGCACACGGCTAGACTCGGTGAACAACAAGGTAACCAGCGAGGTTGTCTGGAACGAGCTAGCTAGTAATGAGGGAGCCACAGGTGGTGGTGTTAGTGATGCCTTCGGCCGTCCAACGTGGCAAGCGAATGCACAGGTACCACCATCGATCAATGACCATCATGTCGGGCGAGGTGTTCCTGATGTTGCAGGCAATGCCGATCCCCTAACGGGTTACCAGGTCTACTTCGATGGACAAAGCACGCCAATCGGTGGCACCAGCGCAGTTGCACCGCTGTGGGCAGGTTTAATTGCTCTGATGAATCAGAAACGAAAGCAAGCACTGGGTTACTTGAATCCTTTTCTCTACCAGAATTACCAGCAGTTGCTTCAAAGCAATGCGTTGCGAGATGTGACCACTGGCAGCAATGGAGGCTATTCAGCAGGCCCGGGGTGGGATGCATGCACAGGGTTAGGTACGCCCGGTGGTACCCAACTGCTTAATGCGCTCACTGCGTCTGGTCAGTAGAGACAGCATGAGGAAAGGTGAGGTGGTATGACAGAACTTGAAGCCGAAATACGCGCTGGTGTGCGTAAATTGTGTGAACGTTTCGGGGATGGTTACTGGCGAGAGGTCGACGAGAAACGTGCCTATCCTGATGCATTTGTACATACGATGACTGATGCGGGCTACCTCTCTATTCTTATTCCCGAAGTGTATGGCGGCTCGGGATTAGGAATCAGGGAAGCATCTATCGTTCTCGAAGAAATCAACCGCTCCGGTGGAAATGCTGCCGCGTGTCATGCCCAGATGTACATCATGGGGACGCTCTTGCGCCACGGGTCGGAAGAACAAAAGCGCCTCTATCTTCCTAAGATTGCAGCCGGAGATCTGCGACTCCAGGCCTTTGGGGTAACGGAACCTGATGCAGGCTCTGATACCACCAGCATCCGCACGACGGCTGTTCGTTCCAGTGACGGGTATATTGTCAATGGGCAGAAGATTTGGACGTCGCGCGTCCAGCATTCTGATCTCCTCTTACTCCTGGTACGTACTACGCCGCTAGACCAGGTTGCCAGACGAACTGATGGGCTCTCTCTTCTCTTGATCGATCTACGAGATGCGGTTGGAAGAGGAGTGACTATCAAGCCGATCCGCACCATGATCAATCATCATACAGCGGAGGTGTTCTTCGACAACCTCCATGTTCCCTTTGAACAGCTCATCGGAGAGGAAGGAAAAGGGTTTCGCTATCTGCTCGACAGCTTGAATGCCGAACGCATTCTGATCGCGGCCGAGTCTCTCGGCGATGGGTACTGGTTTATCGAGCGAACGGTACAATACGCCAACCAGCGTACCGTATTTGGGAGGCCCATTGGTCAAAACCAGGGAGTGCAATTTCCTATTGCCCAGGCATACGTCAATATTCAGGCTGCCGACCTGATGCGTTTCCGAGCGGCCGAACTCTTTGATAGCAATGCTCCTTGTGGAGCCGAAGCCAACATGGCAAAGTTGCTGGCCGCTGACGCCGCGTGGCAGGCGGCGAATACCGCACTGCAAACCCATGGTGGGTTCGGTTTTGCCACTGAATACGACATAGAGCGTAAGTTTCGCGAAACGCGATTGTACCAGGTTGCTCCCATCTCTACCAATCTTGTGCTCGCCTATATTGCGCACAACGTCTTGAAACTTCCGAGGTCTTATTAGAGAGGAACTTCTTTTTCTACTTCGCATTGCCATTTCTAAACGTGCCTCCGACAGCAGAGATTGCGGGTCAAAATTTGGGGTCACTCCCCATGACGCTGTTCATGACGCTTTCATGACGCTTCCTCCTTATACTCGTATCAGAGAGGACGGGGCGTGTCACCTGAGTAGTGGCCCGAAATCCTGCCGGGTGGGCCTTTGAGGCCTCATTGTCCTGGGCTCCATCTCTCCGCGTGAGAGACTTTGTGTCAAGGGACGTGGAATGCGCCCGTTGCGTTCCTGCCGCTCTTTAAGGAGTTGACGCATGAACAGATGCCTATCTCAACCGGCACATCAACGAGAACTTTCTGATCACCTGCTGGTCGAACGAGCTTGTGCAGGTGATGATGCGGCCTTCGCCACCCTGGTGCAGCGCTACCAGCGCCAGGTATACCAGTTCGCCTGCACCTGGCTGGACGCCGACGAGGCAGACGATGTAGTGCAGTTCGTCTGGGTCCAGTTCTATCGCTTCCTGCCTATCCTGCGGAGCAAAGAGCCCATGGGATGGAGCGAGGCTTCACTCAAACCCTGGCTCTTGCGCGTCGCGCGAAATCGTTGCCTGGATGAACTGCGCCGGCGCAAGAGGCATCCCCAGTTCTTCTTCTCCGCCCTGGAGGACGCGGGTGAAGAGGAATGCCTGACAGCGCTCCTCGACCCCGCGCCGCTGCCGGAAGAGCAGGCAGAACAGCAGGACGAGCAGAAGCGCTTGTGTGCTGCCATTCAGACTCTGCCGCCCAAAGCTCGCGCGGTCGTGTGGCTGCGCTACACGCAAGACCTCCCCTTTAGCGCTATCGGGTGCCGGCTGCAGATGCCGTCCGCGACAGCGAAGGCTGCATTTTACCGGGCCTGTGCGAAATTGCGCGTGGCTCTCTCGCCACGGCGAGAGAGCGTTCCTCCGCCTTCAGTGGCGGCGCCCGGTGTTTGAGGCCTGCTGGATCACTTCGAGCAGTAGGTGGTGTTTGAACGAAAATCCTTCCACATTCGTGGCCATTCCTCCCCGCTTCCAGCTATGGGGTTCCTGACGAAGAGAATGCCCGGATTATCCAGCAGGCAATCAATAAGCAACCCAGCCAGTACACTCCTTGCAAGATGAGCTTTTGTATTTTAGAGGGCTTCTGAGTTATGATATGCTTTCAGAACCATAAAAGTCCTGATAATGGTCCTACATGTATATTGAGAAATGGAAACTGTTTATGAGGATATCTAAACGTGTAAAGATTCTGTTAACTTCGATTTTAGTTCCGCTTTTGTTTGTGGTTGCATTTGTACTCGTGATTGCCATCTACAGTAGTTTCCATAAGCCACCCGAAGTAGATGTGATGACAACTGGCTTTGTACCGAAAAATATAGAAATTACAGAAGGCGATACGATTCACTTTGTAAATCGATCGTCTACTATTACCCAGATTCTTTGTCTGGGCTTTGATAAGCGTTGTGATCGCTTTGCTCTTCTCCCACGGGGTCTAAATAGTCCAGGAGTCCAGATCGCTCCTGAGCAAGCTAAAGACGTTGTCTTCGATACCTTTGGTACGTTTTCTATCACCAGCACAGTGATACCGGGAGTGAATCTGACTGTTACCGTAGATGCTGCTGCTTGATTTAGTTAAGAGGAGCGCAGCCAACAGATGTGGGATAGCGGCCGGAGTAGCTGCTACTCCGGCCTTGCGGTTGTTGCGGACGGCATCTGTGTTATAGCCGCGTTTTGTCCTGTTTTGCTTGTCGCTTGTTCATAGATGTAGCGCTTCCCACGCAGGAATGATGCCAGGGCAGCTACGAAACACATTGCGGCAGAAAGATAGAACACACCGTGTAGACCAGTCGTGAATGCAGGCGAAATCAGGTTCGGGAAGAAACTGTGGCCCAGGAGATTAGCCTGGTTGACTGCTGACAGGGCGTGGAGTATATTTGGTGGCAACAACGTGGACATCGGATTGTAGCCGAGAAAAGCGGCGAATAGCGCCGCTGTCGGAGGCAGGTGCGCAATCTTGTTGGCTGCTGCCGCCAGTACGCCTGCCCTGGAAAGCCCGTTGAAGAGTGTTGATTGCAGTGTCGAAGCGAGACCGACAGTGATGATGCTGAAGAAAACGCCGATGCTCACCAGCGTGCCAGAGTTTTGAAAGGTTGAGCGCATACCGGACGCGGCTCCGCGTTGTTCGGCGGGTACACTGCTCATTACAGACGAGGTGTTTGGGGCGGAGAACATGCCCTGACCCAGGCCAAGTATGAAGAGCAGGAGCGCGAACCAGATGTAGTCGAAGTTGGTGGGCAGGATTGTCAGCAGAAGAAATCCTATTACCTGGATGAGCAAGCCCGTAGTCGAGAAGAGGCGCGCGCCGAAACGGTCCGAGAGCCAACCGCTCAGGGGGCCCATAACCACGAAGCCGATGAGCAGAGGCAGCAGATAGATGCCTGCCCAGAGAGGAGTGACATTATAATCGTACCCGTGTAGTGGGAGCCAGATGCCCTGCAGCCAGATGACGAGCATGAATTGTAAGCCGCCACGCGCAATGCTGGCCAGGAAACTACTGGCATTGCCAGCAGCGAACATGCGGATTTTAAAGAGTTCCAGACGGAACATGGGGTTCTCGACATGCCGTTCGATCCAAACGAAAGCTGCCAGCAGGATTACGCCCAGGGTCAGCGCCCCGATGACTAAAGGGTTTCCCCAACCTGTTGGTGAGCCGCCATACGGCTGAATGCCATAGGTGATGCCGAGTAGGAGGATCGTCGCACCAAAGGCGAAGGAGATATTGCCGGCCCAGTCGATCTTCTGATGACCGCGAATGGTTGCGATCTCGCGCAGCATCAGGTAGGCCCAGATCGTCCCGACAAGACCAACGGGCACACTGACAAGGAAGACGAGACGCCAGCTAAAGTACGACAGGATGCCGCCCAGGATTAAACCAATGACGGAACCCAGTATAGCAGCGATCTGGTTGATGCCAAGGGCGAGACCACGCTGATTCGTGGGGAATGCGTCGGTCAGGATGGCAGCGCTGTTTGAGAAGAGGAAGCCCGCACCAACTCCCTGAATCAGACGAAAGAGAATCAGTTCCAATGCTCCAGTATTCCCCGTCCCCGGCGTCAGCCACAGCAAAATGCTGCCCACAGTAAAGATCGCAAACCCCATATTGTAGAGTCTGACACGCCCAAACATGTCGGAAATGCGCCCGAACGTTACCAGGAGCGTCGCTGTGACGACCATATATCCGAGCAAAATCCAGAGAAAATAGTCTGTTTCACCGGGAGCGAGTGGATTCACATGAATCCCATTGAAGATAGCAGGAAGGGAAATCAAGACGATACTGGAATCGATGCTTGCCATCAACACACCCAGAGTGGTATTGGTCAGCGCGATCCATTTATAGCGTGGTCCAATGGGCCGCGTAGCCCGCCGTTCGTACTGTACATTAGTCTTCGGCATAGTTTCTTCCATTCCATAGATTATACTTTGTAGCCTGAATCTGAAAGCTGTCATTTGCTGCTTCCCTGAAGAGCAAGGCTAACATAGCCCTTATACATCCTTGCTTACTTATAATAATAACATATGTTATCGTTTACGTCAACGTTAATCTCATCGCGATTGCTTATTCGGCACACATAGGGGTGTGTCCCTGGTGGTTTCCCTGAGATACCACCAGGGACAGCCATATCATGGGCACCAATTCCTCTCGCCGTGGTAAGATAAACGAGTGTGTAGGTTATGATTGCGCTCTCGTCGGTTGTATTGAAGCATCCTCGACAGATAGGAGTATGTCATGGGAATCGTCGCTGCTATCCAGACGCCGTCGGTCTACCTCGACTCCATGGCCTGCGCTCAGCGTGCCGCCGAGCGTATCGCCGAGGTGGCAGAGCATGGCGCATGGCTCGCCGTCTTCCCGGAGACGTTCATTCCGGGCGACCCGCTGTACCACGATTACACTGTTCCCGATTCCGAACCCTTCAGAGCCCTGGAGCGCCGATTCGCTGAGCAAGCGATCACCGTCCCCGGTCCCGAGACGGAGTGCCTCGCCGCCGCATGCCGCGCCCATCATATGACGGTGGCCATCGGCGTCACCGAGCGCCCTGCGCGAGCTGGCACCCTCTACAACACCCTGCTGTATTTCGGTCCCGATGGTGTGATCCTTGGGCGGCATCGCAAGCTCATGCCAACGTTTAGCGAACGCATGGTTTGGGGCATGGGAGACGGCACGACGCTGCGCACCATCGAGACGCCTCACGGTGTCGTCGGTGGATTAATCTGCTGGGAGAACTTTATGCCGCTCGCTCGCACTGTGCTGTATACGCAGGGCGAGCAGATACACGTCGCGCCTACTTTAAATCCCGGAAGTGAGCGTTGGCTTTCCGCCATGCGCCAGATTGCCAACGAGGGGCGAATGTGGGTCATCAGCGTCGGATGCCTCCTGAGGGAAAGTGATCTTCCTCCTGACGTGGCAGCACTCGGCCTCTTCGAGAAGGGTGCCGTCTTGAACGCGGGCGGCAGCGCCATCGTGAACCCGAACTCGGAGATCGTCGCTGGGCCTGCCCAAGGCGTCGAGACCATCCTGTACGCCGAAGTGGATATGGCCGAGACCCTCTACGCGAAACGCGCGTTCGATGCGGTCGGTCACTACGGACGCAGCGAACTCTTCGGCCTCACGCTACGCGGCGTCGAAATCCCGCTGCAAATCGGGGACTCCTCTCCGATGACCCAGATGAGCGACCACGTGTGGCGCGTCCCGCAGAGTGTCGTCACGTCCGACGCGATGCAGACTGCCGCCGAGGGGTAGAGCGAAAAGATATGCTAAACCTATATATATTTGAGCCTATTTTTGGAGAGGGAAATAGTGATGCAAGAACGTAAATATCTTGATCCAGCGCAACAGCCGTCTGCTACTGGTGATATGGATCCAGAAGCGTTTCGTATATATGGACATCAAATAGTGGATTGGATCGCGGATTATTTGACGCATGTAGGTGAGTATCCTGTGCTTGCGCAAACGGCTCCAGGTGATGTTCGTGATACCTTACCCAGCAAACCACCATTAGAGCCGGAATCAATGGAAACGATTCTGACTGATTTTGAGCGGGTAATTTTGCCAGGGATTACTCATTGGAACTCACCTGGTTTCCTGGCTTATTTTGGTATTACCGGTTCGGGCCCTGGTATCCTGGGCGAAATGCTTTCCGGCGCGCTTAATGTGAATGCTATGCTCTGGCGTACATCTCCAGCAGCGACGGAATTGGAGCAAGTGACGCTCGATTGGCTGCGCCAAATGCTTGGTTTGCCGTCCCCCCTCTTTGGTGTTATCAACGATACCGCATCTTCTGGCACGCTTTATGCCCTGGCGGCGGCGCGAGAGGCTCTTCCGTTGCACGTTCGCCAGCAGGGTATGGCAGGACGCGCTGAAGTACCGCGCCTGCGCTATTATGCCTCACATGAGGCGCATTCATCTGTTGAGAAGGCGGGAATTGTGCTGGGTGTGGGGCAGGAGGGATTGCGCAAGATTGGTGTTGATGGCAAATTTCGTATGGATATTGGGCAACTGGAGCAGGCTATTCAAGAGGATACTTCGGCGGGTTGGTTGCCTTTTGCGGTGGTTGCGACGGTTGGCACAACCTCAACTACAAGCGTAGACCCTGTGCCACAGATTGCTGATATCTGCGAACGTTACGGTCTGTGGCTACATGTCGATGGAGCATATGGCGGCTCTGCTGCCATCGATCCAACTATGCGCTGGGCGTTAGCAGGCTGCGAACGGGCCGATACACTGATTGTCAATCCACATAAGTGGCTCTTTACACCTATCGATTGTAGCGTTTTCTATACACGAAAGCCGGATGTGGTGAAGGCCGCATTTAGTCTTGTTCCTGAATATCTACGCAACACAGAAAGTACGGGTGACGAGGTTCCCAACCTTATGGACTATGGTACATCGCTCGGTCGCCGTTTTCGTTCGCTGAAGCTCTGGATGATTATGCGCTATTTTGGCCAGGAAGGGTTAGCTGCCCGAATTCGAGAGCATATTCGCCTCGGAC
>WNFA01005331.1_pt1 | contig 22107 bp, 18 predicted proteins | sample 5400481 | NCBI WGS metagenome assembly WNFA01 (sample SAMN13153340, study PRJNA577476) | soil metagenome | isolation source: 120 cm saprolite under Douglas fir tree site 2 hole 1 replicate 2 | place: USA:California | collected 2015-04-18
CACAAGAACGCGTGCAATCACAATGTGGTTGTGAGTTCACGCTTAACGTTTCTTTGCTTTGTTTGAGCCGACTATTGGCCTTTTTCACGCTTACTCAGTGCCCAATTCCCGCATTGATTCACGCGCTGTTCTCGGCTATAGTCAGCCCAACATGGTCATGATCAGCCTTGACCGTGGCAGTGTTTTGTTCCACATTCCCGTGTGTTGAGCGAAAGCTGCAACGGACACAGAGTTGAGTGACCCTTTAGGGCAATAGCAAACGTATCCCCGCTGCCGCGCAGCGGGGTTTTTACTTAGGCTCACCTTCTTGCCTTGGCCGTGCTGACAGGCGACAATCAGTTGCAATCAGATCAAGTGGCCATGGCACCTGATAATTCCAACGCCGTACCCGAACCTCGCTCTCTCCTGATCAACGCTCGCCGCATCGTGGTGAAAGTTGGCACGGCCGTTGTGTGCAATGCGGATCAGGAATTTGATCAGCGTCTGGTATCAGCTCTGGCCGCAAGCATTGCCAGTTTGGTGCGCGACGGCCGGCAGGTGGTACTGGTCAGCTCTGGCGCAGTCACACTGGGCGCTGCCCAGCTCAACGTTCATCGCAGCCGCCTGCGCGACGCCAGCATCACCCGCGCCTGTGCCGCCGTGGGACAATGCAAATTGATGGAAGCCTACGCTGAAGCGTTTCGTCCTCACGGCCTCACGCCTGCTCAGGTCCTGGTCACGGAAGATGACTTCACCGACCTGAATCGCTACAAGATTTTGCGCCAGACATTTGAGAAGCTGCTGAAGCTGGGTGCGGTTCCTGTGGTCAATGAAAATGACACGGTAACCAATATATGGACGGAGCAGGCCCCGGTGTTTCGCGATAATGACCGCCTTGCCGCGCTGGTGCTGAGCAAGCTGGATGGCGACGCTCTGATTCTTCTTTCCAACGTGGACGGGCTGTGGCGCGATGCAGCACTCGGAGCTGATCCTGCGAATATTGTTTCTGTGGTGACCGAACTGTCTGCTGAGATCCGTGGCGCAGCCAAAGGCAAATCTTCTGTCGGACGCGGAGGCATGGCGGCTAAACTCGGCGCCGTCGAAATCGCGATGCATTCAGGCGGTCTGGTGGTGATCGCGAACGGTAAGACGCCGGGTATTCTGGAAGGAGTTTTCCGCGGCGATCCCACCGGCACGCTCTTTCTGCCCGGTTCCCGCATGGCAGGTAAACGCCGCTGGCTGGCCTTTGCCACCACTGTGCGTGGGAAGGTAACCATCAACGCCAACGCAGCCTCTGCTGTCCAGAATCGGCGTGCGAGCTTGCTGGTCTCCGGTGTAACTTCCTGTGAAGGTCGCTGGAGCACCGGCCAGGTAATCGCGATTCATGACGCGGAAGGCCGAAGCATTGGCAAAGGCATAACAGAAATCGACGCGCATCAACTCGCCGTCATGCTTTCGTCCGGGTCATCCTCCGGGTCTCCAAGAGGCGTTCTGATCCGCCGCGAAAATCTTCTCCTGAACGACGCAGCTGCCGAAGCAGCCGAAGAAGAAGAAAAAGAAAAGGGGCGCGATCATGCCAGATCAAAATAAAGACAAGAATGACGCTCCTGCCAATGGGGTTCGCGCTCAAGTCCAGCTCACGCGCCGCGCGGCACGCGAACTGGCGCGGCTTTCCGCTGAAGAACGCAACCAGATCCTGCTGACTGCCGCCGCCCAGCTTGAACTCCGCTCCGGAGAAATTCTGGAAGCGAACCGGCAGGATGTTGCCGCACTGGACCGCGAAGTGGCGGCTGGTAAAGCCTCTGCTTCATTGGCCAAGCGACTCAAGACCTCTGCTGCCGGCATAAAAGAAATGGCTGATCGCGTTCGTGACGTAGCCGCTTTGCCCGATCCGTTGGCGAACGCTCTGGCCGTCACCGAGCTCGACGACAATCTTGTCCTGGAAAAAGTTCCCTGCCCTCTCGGCGTGATCGCCGTCGTCTTTGAATCACGGCCTGACGCAGTCCCGCAAGTGAGCTCGCTCGCCATCAAGACCGGCAACGGACTTGTTCTCAAGGGCGGAGCCGAGGCCCGCAACACCAACCGCGTTCTGGTTTCAATCTGGCGCGAGGCTCTGGGGAAGCACAATTCCGCGCTTTCCGATGCGATATGCGCGCTGGAAGATCGTGAAGAAGTGATGCAGGTGTTGCAGATGGAGCGCGAGATTGACCTGATCGTACCGCGCGGGTCAACCGAGTTTGTGAATTTTGTTTTCCGCAACAGCCGCGTTCCCGTTCTGGGACACGGCAGCGGAATCTGCCATATCTACGTGGATGCCGCGGCCAACCAGGCGCTGGCGACCAACGTGATCCTTGACGCAAAAATCCAGTACGCCGCCGCATGCAATTCCGTTGAAAAAGTGCTGGTACACAAAGATATCGCTGCTGAATATCTGCCTGGGCTGGTGCAGGCTCTCAACAACGCTGGAGTGGAAGTCAGAGGCTGTGAGAGAACGCGCGCGCTATGCTCTGGCCTTCCAGTCCTAAGCGCCCTTAAAGAAGACTGGCATACCGAATACGGCGATTTAAGGATCACCGTTAAGGTCGTGGCGAATGCTCAAGAAGCCATGGACCACATAGACACTTACGGATCGCGCCACACCGAATGCATCATTACCGAAGATAGCGCTGCCGCCGAGCATTTCATGAACGCGGTGGACGCTGCCAGCGTATTCCATAATGCGTCCACTCGTTTCGCAGACGGATTTCGTTATGGTCTGGGCGCGGAGATTGGTATCAGCAACAGCAAGTTGCATGCTCGCGGCCCGGTTGGGCTGGAAGGTCTGCTCACCTACAAGTACAAACTCCGCGGCGCGGGACAGATTGTCTCAACCTACGCGGAAGGCAAACGAGCATTTACACACAAGAAGAATTTGTGATTTTGATTTGTAATTTAGAATTTTTAAATTCAAATTTACAAATTCGCGCTTTCGATCAGTCATAACACTCCTGAGCGAGATATCCGTGGACTGGTCTTAAATCTTACAAACCAAGACAAGCGACGAATTAAGCCACACGCCTTGGCTCAGCCCTTCCTGAAGGCTGCACGACCAGTGCATCGCGATCTGGACGCCTGGCGATGAACGGCAATACCAGCGAACACGCCATCACTCCGGCGATGATGTAGATCGGCGTGGCAAATTCGCCGGTCTGCTGATGCAGTCTTGCCATCATGATCGGCGATGGGATGGCCGCTGCTCCCCAGGCCAGCAGAATCCAGCCGTAAATTCCTCCCATATATTTTGCGCCAAAGAAATCGGCGGTAAATGAAGGCATGGTGCCGAATCCGCCGCCATAGCACAATCCAATGATGGCCAAAGCGATGCTGAACATGCTCACGGTATGGATACGCGGCAACAGGAAGAACACCACTGCCTGGATGCCGAAAAGCAGCATGTAAACCCGCGCCCGTCCAAGGGTGTCAGATACCCAGGCCCAGAAGACCCTTCCCACAGCATTGAAGATCGAGATCAGGCCCACAATGTTAGCCGCCTGCAAAGCGGTCATGCCGACAAACTCTCTGGACTGTGCTATGGGAGATGCCTGGCTGATGATCATGATCCCGGCCGAAGTGTTCAGAAAAAGCATGGCCCAGAGCAGATAAAACTGCCACGTGCTGGTGGCTTCTTTTACCGTGAACTCATATTTGCTGGCTGCCTTGGCCACTGCGCCTGTCGCAGTCCAACCCGCGAGCTTCCATCCCTGCGGCGGATTGGCATAGAATTGCGCGGCCAATGTGACCAGAACAAAGTACACAATGCCAAAGGCGACGAACGTGAATGGGATTCCACGCGATGGGATGAGACGGGCAGCAATCGGACTCATCACCAGGGCTCCGGCTCCATATCCGCACACCGCAACTCCGGTCATCAACCCGCGCTTGTCTGGAAACCATTTCACCAGAGTAGCCACCGGGGTGATGTAGCCCATGCCCATGCCAATTCCACTCAACACTCCGTAGCCCAGATAGATCAACCCCAGCGAATGGTTTGACGTACCGTAAGCCGCCACCAGAAAGCCGAGACCGTAAAGAATGCCGGCCACTGTGGCCACCAGTCGTGGCCCAACGCGGTCCTGCCAGAGGCCGCCCACAACCGTTCCTAAACCTAAGAAGGCCAGCGCCAGTGTGAAGTTAAGTTGGACTGAAGTTTCAGACCAGCCGTGTGTTCTCATCAAAGGAATCTTAAAAACGCTCCAGCCGTAAACCGCGCCGAGGCAGATCTGCATAATCACGGCCGCCACTGCGATACCCCACCGGTTGGGAAGACGATCTGACGCCATAAAATTCACCTCTTGGTTGACTACGCCTCACACGTCACCCGATTTCTCCAGACTGGCAGCACTCGCGGAAATGAAATGGAATCGAACACTGGCGGCGAGCCTGACTCGTTGTGATCGGGGAAGGTTGTCTGATAAGGAAACAGACGCGCCAGGCCCCACTCGGGATGTCTAGATCAGCTCGCGCACAGAACCTGGTTGAGATTCCTTAACTGAGGCTCTGCCCAACCAGGGTAGAGCATCCGTCGAACAGAAACTTTCATCCCACTGCGACATGGGATGGATTGAAAGCTATCGCAGCCGGGGAGCGTCAGGAAGCGACAACCCGGCATCGACGTTCATTGAGGCAGCGCGCCAGCGCTGGATCCAACTAGGCGACGAGCTGAAAGCTGACGTTGAGGAATTCAGCGGTCAGCACAGTGGCGCGGAATTCTCAAGCTCGGGCGACGATGTTTATCGTGTGCTGTACTCGGAATCCGGTCTGGAACTTGAGATCACCGCCGACTTTGACGCGCAGGTGGTCCGCTACGAGTACAAGCCAACCAGCAGCAGCACTGCAGGAGCGCCCGAAGGCGGCATCTTGTCAATGCGCCAATCGCGACGCGGCACGGTGGAATTTTATTCAGCCGACGAACGCCTCACATCAGAAGAGACCCGCCAGGTACTGCTGGAGCCGGTGTTGTTTCCGCCTCAACTCGCTGCCTGACTGCCTGATTTAAGTTGACCCAGCAGCAGGTCCGCCAACGCGGCCACACTGCTCACTTGAAACGTAGGCACGCCGACGGCTGCTTTAGCTGCTCCCGCTCCGGGACGAATCGAGGGACGATTCACCCAGACAGTGCGCAGGCCCAGCTCCGTTGCCGGAATAACGTCATGAAACACGCTTTGTCCCGCGTGCAGGACCTGTTCTTTAGGAAGACTTGCGGGAGGAAGACCGGCGCGGCGAAGCGCTTCTTCAAAATTCCGGTGTGACGGTTTGTAGCTCTTTACCTGCTGGGCTGTGACAATGGGATCGAAGTCCACTCCAAGCTTCTTCTTTGTTTCCGCGAAAAGATCATCATCTGTATTGGAGATAATGCCCAGGCGATAGTTTGTCGCCAGCCGTTGCAAGGCAGCAACCGTGTCCGCGAATGGCTCCCAGCTTGTCAGTGATTCGGCAAAACGCTCGCCGTCCTCTTGCGTGATTTTCAGGTCCAGGCGACTGCCCATCTCCTGCACGGTATATGAAAGCACGCGCCGGTACCGCATGTACGGACCCGATTCCAACTCTGATTCCACCTCGCTGTACAGCGCCAGGAGCTCAATGTCCCGGGAGGGTTCGCCGCCTCCAAACAGCGGACGCATTGCTTTCAGCATGCCCGTCTCCCAATCAATGAGCGTGCCGTAACAATCAAAGGTAATCAAACGCACAGAATCAAGGGCCATGAAGAAAGGATAGTAGCGCGATGCTTCGGTGTCCATCCGGAGCTGCTATTTTCAGCCAGGTCCACCAGGCAGGCCATCGCCATCGGATTGTCCAAAGCCCGCCGTGCGGGTGTGGCTTTGAAACCACCGAAGAAGGGCAGGGCGTCAGAACGCACACGCAAATCGGCCGAGCGCGATCTCGCGAAAGGAAACAAGCCAGCGAAGTCCGGTTCGGTCACGAAAAAGAAATCTGCTTCGCGGTCGCGCGCCACTTCACAGGCGCTTAAGCGCGAGCCCCTGGGAGCAGCTTCCCATGCTGCCCTTTCGCGTCAGGCCAGGAGTGCGGCGAAGAAGAGGAAGCAATCCGGTCCGGCGACCGGTGGAACCCGGAGAGGCAGCGCAAAGAAAACCTCCACACAACAACGGGCAGCGTAGTATCCGGGGCTCCTGATTCAGACCTTGGATTTCGCGAGAGGGCTGCTGCATACTTAGCGTGCAATGTTTGTTCCAGCCAACGACAACCCTTTCGCCATCCTGACCCTGATCGCGGCGCCGGCCGTATTCACGAATGCGTCATCCGTGCTGACGCTGGGAACCAGTAACCGCCTGGCGCGCGTGGTTGACCGTACGCGGACGATCGCCCGCGAAATCCACACGGCACCTGCCGGAGACGAGTCGGCTCAATTGTGGGTGCGGCATCTGGGCCGTCTGGAAAAACGCGGCGCGTTGTTGCTGCGGGCCATGAGCTTTTTTTACGGCGCCATTGGCGCCTTTGCCGCTGCCAGCCTGGTATCAATTCTGGGCGCCATTATGGCTGCTTCCCAGTACAGCAGAATTCCTTTTACGCCGTTTGCAGTCATCAGCTTTGTGGCCGGCGCGGTGGGATTCTTTGGCCTGGTGGTCGGGTGTATCTTTTTAATCAACGAAACGCGGTTGGCCCTGGAATCAATGTTTGAGGAAGCCCGTCTCGCCAGAACCTGGTCTAAGTGATTCCACCAAGGAGAGCCGTCTGTTGCGGAGTAGCGCGAACCTCAAGAGTAAACAAAACGGTGGCTTACCTAAGGTTTACGCCTTAGATAAAACTGGCCGCATTGCCAATAATCCCTTATTGAACAATAGTTTAGGGCTCCCGCCACGATGCTCACAAAGTACAATTGCCCAAACCAAAGGTCAGTCTCCACCCCTCCCTTAGGGGATATGGCCTAGATAGGTACCTACATCGATAATAGGCCCGGACGCTTCTGGGCCTTGCCGGGCCTCGTTCACCCCTAAGGAAAATCCCGGCAGCGGCTCATGGACGCCCAAATCACAATCGCCGAAGAGCGCAACATCTAAGGCGAAACTAAGGGAGTTCTCCGTATGGATTTTGGCTTGATTTCCGCGCTAGTATCTCTGATAGGATCTCTGCTGGAAAGACCGAGCAGCAATGCTGCTTTGCCGACTCCGAAGATTGATTCCGGCATTCAGCAATAAAGCATACAGAGGTCAATGGCCCACTACTCTTTCAGCGTTTACGCCCTGCTGATCTTCAGTACTGCCTTGCAGTTCTTCGCCTGCTGGACAGCACTGAAAAAGGGTTACTTCGCGCATTGGAAGGCTTTCAGCTATTACCTCTTCTGCATGACTGCCGGCTCGGTCGTTGGTATCTACGCCGCATTTTTTTGTAGCACAGCGACTTACCGGATCGTTTATGCCGGCTCTGCAATCGTGGAAGCAATCACGCTTAGCCTTGTCGTGTTCGAGATTATGGTTAAGATGCTGGAGCCTTTCGAGGCACTACCCGGGCGATTGGTCGCGCGTTTCGGATTTTGGGCCGCGATTGGGATCTCTTCGGCCATTACCTTGTCAGTATCTCTCGCGACATACTCGTCGTCAGCGACCGGTTCAGCACTTACGGTCGAGAGAACAGTTTTCCTCGCTGACGCCACTCTCCTTTGGCTATTGCTTTTCCAGGCGCGTTCACTGGGTGTGAGTTGGCAATCATCTGCGGCTGAAATCTCAATTGCGTTTGTACTCTATCTGAGCGTGCAGGCGGCCGTCCGATTCGTTGTCATCATTTACGCAAATAATGACAGAGTCGTGGATATTGCCAACGGATTTGGCCAGTTCGCGTACATGATCTCGCTCTGCAGTTGGATTTGGACGATGCGGCAGCGTGATCCTGCCACAGTACAAACCTCACCGGAAAAGTTGGCTGAGGTCCAGGCCCTGGCGTCACAACACGGCGCAGTTGCCAAGGAGCGGATCTTCGCCGCTGTGGGAATCAAGATCAACAAAATCGAAACCGACGGTGAATCCGTCGAATCCGAACAACCGGCCAAAGTTCTTCTGAATTAATCTTCTTCTGTTCCCATCTTTTTCCATTCCCATCTTTCTGACCGGCTGAACTCTGTGCTCGGCTGCCCTGTCTCCGCTCTCACTATGACTGCGGCGGCGCGGTCACTGCTGGTCTGGAGAAAGCGTCATCTCCCCTCAAGGCTGTTCCTGGCTGGATCCTGTACGCGGCCTTTCCACCGTCCACCCTTCCCCCTCCAGTACATGATGGAGGAGTGCAACGTTGCGCCCATATAAAAAACGGCAATCGCCGGCAGCGCCAAAGACCACAGGGGATGGAGGCGGTAAAACTTCAGCGTCGGCCAAAAGCAAAATGCCATGAGCGCCCAGCTTACAGCGCCGCACCACGCGGCGGTGGCATGTCCACTAAAGAGCAAAGCAATGGGCAGGAGATAGGTGATTGCGAGTCCGATGATTGAAATGGCCAGTAGAAGCGCGGAGTGATGGAGTTGATTGAATGCGCTGCGTGAGATCATGGCGCCGATATCAGCAAACGTTCCATAAGGGCGAATGCTTTGCGTCTCCGGCGAAACTCCCAGCCAGACTTTGCTGCCAGTGCTGCGAACGCGACGCGCCAGTGCGCAATCGTCAATGATCTCCGTTCTGATGGACTCAATGCCACCAGCCCTCTCCAGAACTTCACGGCGGATGAACATACATCCGCCGGCAGCGCCCGCGGTCTTGCGGCGCGCATCGCGAATCCACTCCGGCGGGTACAACATGAAAAAGAAAAATACGAAGGCAGGGATCAGAGCTTTCTCGGCAAACGTCTGGCAGTGCAGCCTCACCATAAAAGAGACCAGATCAAATCTTCCTTGTTGCGCGATTGTTGCCAGCATCGCCACACTTTCGCGCGAGTGAAGGATGTCCGCGTCCGTGAGCAACAGATAATCCGGCGCGAACTCATTCGCCTTCGTCACTCCCTGATGCACGGCCCACAGTTTGCCAGACCAGCCTTGGGGCAGGGGTGTTCCAGTGAGCACCGTCAGTTTGTCTTCTTCTCCGGCGGCCTGCGCGGCTGCGCGCGCCACGCCGGAGGTACCATCGGTGCTGTTGTCATCCACCAGGACCAGACGAATCGGGATAGTTTGAGTAAGCAGAGAAGTCACGCACGCGGCCACCACGTCTGCTTCATTGCGCGCCGGCACCACAGCTACTACCGAGATGCGCTCCAGCGGCACCCGGGCCGGCCAGGGAAGCATCCTACTCGTACGCCAGAAGTTTCCGTGGCCCAGGAGCATATAAGCCCAGATGGTGAGCGTGACAAATCCCGCAAAGGTGAGCATCGCCGCACCATTGTACGAAGGACAGGGCTTCGCAGGCATCCTGCGTCAATCTGAGTACCTCACATTAAAGAGCAGTCAGTGGGAGAAAGGTACGGGATGACACAAGAACAAGAAAGGGTGGATGACGGCAAGAGCCTGGGTGCGCCTGCATTCCTGGAAGGAAAGCTCAACGAACAGATAGGCAATTACATACACCTGTTTCTCACCGTTCTGGCAGTGTTGCTGATGGCGGCTGCTTCCATTGCATCGGTCGAGATGGTCATTCATGGGTTTCCCAAATTGTGGTCAACCGGCAACGAGTATCAGGCTCTCCATCTGGTATTACAGGACATTCTGCTGGCGGCCATTGCCGGCGAGCTGGCCTTACTTCTGCTCTTTCATCGTGCCAGCGCCGCCGTTGAGGTGGTAATGTTCGTTATTTCCCGAAGACTCGTGGCCACTGACGTCACTACCATTGATTTGCTGATGGGGTCCATCGCCCTCGTGATTCTTCTCGTCGTTCGCTTCTACTATCTGCCGGGAAAGCCTCAGTAGAGCGATTTTCCCTCCGCGAAGCGGAGAGACGTTAGAATGAAGGTGTCTTTGAATGCCAAAGGAAACGATCAGCCATGACACTTTTGCCCGGCGAAACAGTTCACCAGCGAATCTGCCCTTTCTGTGAGGCCTGTTGCGGCCTGGAACTAACCGTTTCCGATGGCAAGGTCAAACGCATTCGTGGGAATGACGCTGACGTTTTCTCCGCGGGCTACATTTGTCCGAAGGGTGTGGCGCTGAAAGATCTGCACGAGGACCCTGACCGTCTGCGCACGCCGTTGATCAAACGCAACGGCAAATTCGTGGAAGCTACGTGGGATGAAGCGTTCGCCGAGATTGAACGCCGCCTGCCGCCGATCATGGCGCAGCATGGCAAAGACGCAGTGGCTCTGGTGCTGGGCAATCCAGTGGTCCACAAAACAGGGCTTCTGCTCTACGTGCCGCGGCTGGGACGGGCACTGGGAACTCACAACGTTTATTCGGCGTCTACGCTCGACCAGATGCCCAAGCAGCTCTCTTCTGGATTGATGTTCGGCGACTGGCTCTCTCTTCCCGTTCCCGACATTGAGCGCACCGAATTTCTGATGATCCTGGGCGCCAATCCCATGGTCTCCAATGGGAGCCTCTGGACGGTTCCCAACTTCCGCGACAAAGCCAAAGCCCTGCGCGCGCGGGGTGGAAAGATTGTGGTGGTTGATCCGCGCCGGACCGAAACGGCCAAATCTGCCGATCAGCATGTTTTTATACGTCCTGGCGCTGATGTCTTCTTCCTTCTGGGACTTGTGCATACTTTATTCGAAGAAAATTTAGTGGAGCTTGGCCGCCTGGCCGAACATGTAAATGGAGTGGAGCACGTAAAAGCAGCGGTGGCGAACTTTTCTCCGGCGCAGGCATATGGAACGCTCTGTAGCTGGCTGGTGGACGTAATCAACATTCTGGCCGGACATTTTGATGAGCCGGGCGGGGCCATGTTCGCCAAAGCCGCTGCTCTTCAGGGCAACAGCTTGGGCAAGAGTGGAGCGGGCAAGGGGATAGTAGTTGGCCGTCGTAAAAGCCGCGTTTCCGGTGCGCCGGAAGTGTTCGGCGAGTTTCCCATGAGCTGTCTGGCCGAAGAGATTGACACGCCCGGCACAGGTCAAGTCAAAGCCCTGATCTCCGTGGCCAGCAACAATGTTCTTTCTTCGCCTAACGGTCCGCGTCTCTCGTCCGCACTCGATCAGCTTGATTTCATGGTCTCGATTGACATTTATCTCAATGAGACCACGCGCCATGCTGATGTAATTCTTCCCGGTCTTTCGCCGCTGGAAGAGATGCATTATGACGTTGCTTTCTCGCAGATTTCTTACCGCAATCACGCGCGCTACAGCGCTCCTGTATTTTCACCGCCCAGCACTCAGCCGGCCGAGTGGGAGATTCTGCTGCGGCTAATTGCCATCGCACAGGGCAAAGGCGCCAATGCCGGCATCGCGGCGCTGGACGATTCACTCCTCGAAGAAGACGTCCGTCGCTTCGCCGGCCCAATGACAGGAGTGGTGCTCAAGATGGTTGCCCATCGCACAGGGCCGGAGCGCCTGCTCGATCTGGGCCTGCGCGCTGGTCCTTACGGAGATAATTTCGGTGTGAAGTTCTGGGGGCTGAACCTGGACAAGGTCATGGCGGCGAAAGATGGCGTTGATCTTGGACCGCTGACGCCGCGCATTCCTGAAGTTCTGCGCACGCCTTCGGGCAAAATCGAACTCGCTCCACCGATGCTGCTGGAAGACTTGAAGCGCCCCACCAGCGATCTCTCGCAGCCTGTGCCGGACCTCGTGGTGATTGGCCGTCGTCAGCTTCATACCAACAACAGCTGGATGCACAACCTTCCCGTGCTCGCCAAGAGCACACATTGCACAGCGCTGATCAACCCGGCGGACGCGGAAAAGTTAAACCTTTCTGACGGTGGCAAGGCGCGAATTCTTCGCGATGGACGCGCCATTGAAGTGGAAGTGGAACTCAGCGAAGAGATGATGCCGGGCGTCATCAGCCTCCCGCACGGCTGGGGACATGATTTGGCAGACACGCGGATGAAGGTCGCCGCGAATAATCCGGGAGCCAACCTGAATGCCATTGTGGATGAAAATCTGCGCGATCCACTCTCAGGGAATTCCGTGCTCAGCGGAATTGCGGTGCAGATGGAAGCCGTGACGCAGTAGCTATGCGATTGGGTCCGCCGACGAGCGCAGGCCCCGGATCAACCTTCCTGCCTTCTGCTGACTCCACCGCGTTTAAGACCGTATTGAACGCACTTGCATAGTCCTGGGCTGATCGCTCGGCTGGTTTGGCGCTGCGCAATTTCTCAACCGCGGGATCAGCTTTGAACTTGTCCATTGCGGCAGACTTTCCCGTCATCAGCTCCTGGGCTACTTTGGTTAAACCAAGCATCCAGATTTCTCCGGGACTGGGGGCAGCTTTGATGAGTTCAGCATGCAAGTTTTTTCCGGGTGCAGCGGGCAGGAAATAACGACTGCCTTTCATAAACGGCTGCCCGTTTGCATAACCAACAAAGATCACAGCGAACGCCGGCTTGTTCGCGTCTTTCGGGGTAACCCGCGTGGCGAAGTATTTGTTTGCAGCCTCGGAGAGGATGGCTCCCAGCTCGCGACTCGCCGTGTCAATTGAGACATCTGGATGTTTTTCGAGCCACGGCGTGGCGATCCTCAAAGGATTAAATTCTTCGCGCACGGCGCGACCTACAGGGTCTTGCTGGGAAGTCTTGCCTGCGAAAATCACGGCTCCAGTTTTGCCGGCCTGGAGTATCTTCTGCGTCTGGCTGATGGTCCCGTCCGCGTTGTATTGCGCGCCGTCAGCCGCGATAGCAAATCCATTCTGGCCCATGGCGATGAGTGCAATGCCATTCCGGCCCGGAAAGGCGTGTACGGAAGACCCGGCCTTGGGTGCCTGGGAAAACGAAACAGAGATTGAAATCAAAGCGACCAAAGCAAAAACAATTCCCTTTAACACTCGCGGCATCATGTCCCCAGGATGAGTGATCAATTTCAGGATTGCGGCCAAATCATACCAGAGACCACAAAACTTCCCGGATGATTGTTGCGCCGTGTGACCACAAAAATCCGGGGCCGCGAACGACCCCGGATGTTCATGCAGATTCAAACTACTGCTTTCTAAATCACCCGTTATTGTACGTTGACGTTGATATCGTCAATTACGAATGAGGTTTGCAGGCTGACGTCTTCATTGCCCAGGAAACGGATCTGAATCGTCTGTCCCTTGAAGGCAATTACGTTGAACGAGTGCTGCTGGTAACCGGCAGCCTTGTTCAGGTTGGAGAACGTGCCCAGAGTTGAAAGTACAGTGCCGCCGGTATTCAGCACCTGGACCTGCAAGGTGTCAAACGCCGTGGTGGTTGTAGTTTCAGCCGTATCAATGTGCAACCAGAACGTCAATGTGGCCGTGGTTGCCGTGGAAGGAATGGTGATGGTTTGGGCAGCGGAATCAGTGTGGGTGGTTCCATAGCCGTCCAGCCATGCGTCCCAGCTTCCGGTATGCGCGGGCTCAGCGGTTGAGTTGTTGAGTACGCCTGCCGTCAATGCCCAGGGCGTTGCGGTGCCGGTTTCAAAGCCCGGATTGACGATCAACTGCTGCGCGGTTGCCGCCGAGCTAATGGTCAGCGCGATGGTTGTAGTGTGTGTCAGTGTGCCGGAGGTTCCGGTGATCGTGACTGTTGCCGCGCCGACTGTAGCCGTGCTGCTGGCCGTGAAAGTCACAACGCTGGTTGATGTAGTCGGATTGGTGCCGAACGAAGCAGTAACGCCTGCGGGCAATCCAGAAGCAGACAACGTGACCGATCCAGTGAAGCCGCCTGAGGGCGTCTCAGTGATGGTGCTGGTTCCGCTGGTGCCCTGCTTCACTGTCAGACTCGAAGGTGAAGCCGAGAGTGAGAAGTTCGGCGTTGCGGTTGCGTTCACAGTGAGAGCTACGGTCGTGGTATGGGTCAATGAGCCCGACGTACCTGTAATCGTAACGTTCGCCGTACCTGTGGTTGCCGTTGAGCTGGCGGTAAACGTTACTACGCTGGTGGATGTGGTTGGGTTTGTGCCGAATGTCGCCGTCACGCCCGCGGGCAGACCGGAGGCTGATAACGTCACGCTTCCGGTGAAGCCATTGACAGGCGTCACGCTGACAGTGCTGTTGCCGCTGCTGCCTTGGGTCACCGTGAGACTGGAAGGTGAGGCCGACAGTGAGTAATCAGGGTTGGCCACGCCGCCGCAACTCGAGAACTTAAAGCTCGCGATGCGTGTGCTCCAGTTAAATGTTCCGCTTGCCTTCAAGTACTCGGTGGTGAACCAGAAGGTGCAATCGTCCACAGGATCAACCGACATTGCGCTGTAATCTCCCCAACGCGTCAATGTTCCTGTCTGTGAACCTCCGCCGGCGATAATGCTGGTTTCCGCCTGCATCGTGCTGGCTGGATCGGTCGCCAGACGGCCGGTGATTGCGATCGCCGGGTTCTGCGCACTGCTGGACACGCTATAACCCATGGCCATGTTGCCGGAGTGGTCCATGGCAACGCTGCCCATCCAGCGGAACTTGCTGTCAGGAGCAAAAGTACTCTGCTGCGCTACCGTGGGAGTTCCGTTGGGATTGTTGATCTCATACCAGCGCACACCGCCGCCGCTGCCGGCCGTCACCGAGTGGTTCACGACCAGGGATTCCTTGGTGCCCAGGTTGCGATAGGCCAGCCGGAACATTAAACGGTCAGCCAGTGAATCAAGCTGGTTCGTGGTTCCGGACTGAGGCACGCAGGTACCGCCATTGCAGAGCGCCGTAAAAGCGGCCACCGGAATTACCGTGGGGCCAATCAGCGTGGAGTTGGCCGGCGTGGTGAAGTCCACATGGAATTTAAAAAGGTTGAGATTGTTGGTGCCGAAAAACGCAAGATAGTTCGGAGATCCGGCGGGAGGAGCCGTGGTGCCGTCAAGATCGGCGGGCAAAACGCCACCGATAGACGACCCCTGCTGGAAGCAGACCTGCGTCGCCGGCTGGCCATTCAGCATGGCCGTGCGGTTATACGCGCAGATATCGGAGCCGAGGAATGATGTCCCGGCTGCGTTGAACATATTAAATGTCTGGTAATAACCGTCAGGCCATACACCCATCTTCGGATAATCGTCAAAACCCGAATAGGAGAAGGAGTAGCGATTGTAAGTGCCGGTTGCATCTGAAGTGGTTGAAACCGCCACGCACTGCAGGAAAGGCGTGGTGCTCACTGAGAATTGGGAGAATATCCAGCGGTTGGCTAACTTGTCATAGAGCACAACTGGATCGCCATCGTTATTGGTCTGGCAGCCTCCGCCGAAACCGGACCAGAGAGAATTACCTGCTGTGGGTCCTGAAACAATTGCGCCGGTGGATTTATTGAAAACCGCGAAGGAACTGTTGACCCATTGTACAAATTGGGTGGCGCCCACTGCGCCGTTCGTGTCCGGCGGTGCACTGCCGACTGTAAACCCCGGAAAGCCAGAGCCTACACCGTCAAAACTCAGGCCAGGAGTTGTCGAAACGAAAGGAGTGGATACGGCAGTTGTCCCATTGCCGCTGCTAGAGGCGGTTGTTCTCTGCCACACAGGATCAGGCTCGCTGGCTGGTTTGAGGCCGGGAGGTAATGGGATGCGGCGCGCAGGTTCGGCTTCATGTTGAATGTGCGCTGCCGCCGTCTGATCAAGCTTGGGCAGATCGCGCACTGCGGGTGACACGTCATTATGCAAGCTGCCACGCACAATCAAAATGTGGTTAGGCAGTTGAGTATCACTGTCATTGATATTCGTTTGGGAAACCTGTGCCGTTGCGGACAGGGTAAGCAGCATGAAGCTTATACACAACAACAACCACGCGGGACCACGCGTCTTCAACATTCGGAGTCTCCTTTGGTGCTTATGTGCCTTTGCGGATTGACGATCAAGAGTGGGTGGGCGTGCGTCAAAACTATTGGCAGTCGTAAATATTATTCATGCAACGTTCTATTCACAATAGTTTTTGGAGCTTTATTCTGCCGGAAGTCCCGAATTGGAACACACTTAAGCTATTCAAGAGAAAGGGGCTAAAGACCAATACCTAACGGCACATCAGGACGATGTACCCGGTTAAGCCTTGCCTGCGCAGCATTTTATGCAGTGACGTTCATAGGCGAAATTCACCAGCCGGGGTCACGGTTGGCATGAGATCCGCCCGCAGTCGATTTTCATGCGACAATTTCTCCGCATGGCAACCGTGACTCCCGTGGGCATGGGCCCATTGAAAGTGGCGATCACCTCAAGATTTCCCACCTGCGACTCAGTGGCAACATTTTGCGCAAAGGAAGAACAACAAAGTACCGCCGCCAGAAAAGTGACCCAACTTCAATTTCATTGCCTTGCTCCTGACTGTGATGGCCACCGCCTTGATTGCTTTGAAACGCCATTGCAGCGGATTGTTGGGAAACTCTAAGCGCGTGTGATGAGTCATGTCCAAAATCAGGTTTACCGATGCAAATCTTGATAGGTGATGGCGGTTGTTGGCGTTCCTGAAGAAACCGGTGATGCAGGGTGCTCAGAATTGCCTTGGGGTGATGGGATCAAAACAACTTTGAGATCGAAGGATTCTCAGCCTCCGCTCCATAGACAGGATGGAGCGACCGCCGTGGTCATCAGATTAGATATTCATGCCAAATTTTATGAGTCAATTTCATTCAATGAAGAAGCCGCTCAGCCAAGCCCCGGAACTCTCCATTTAACCTTGATTTGCGTCCTCTCAATGCAAGTCTTGAAATCGCATATACATCAAATAGATTCCATTTATTGGAGAGGACGCGGAGAGTCCATACGGAAGTTAATAAGCAGATCCTGTGACCGAGAAGTAATTACTTCTTCTTTCACATGTTGGTTGAAGACGTGAATCAAAAAACCCCGCGCCCTATCTCAAACCCATTGTTTTCCCGGGTTAAACAAGCAGTGGACCGGGGCAGTTTTATTGACACTAAAGTGAAAGTCAGTGGTATAAATAGTCGCCGCATTTTCTGACACCAGAGCAACGCTAGTGTTGGGTGCAGCCGGACCCGAACAATTCCGGAAGGGTCGCGAATTCCATTGTGATGAGTGAGCGAGGAGATCCAAATGAAAAGTATCGGCAGATTCTGTTTCCTCGTGTTGGCGTCCGGAATGGCGCTGGCGCAGGCGAACCCGCCAAGCAGTTCCACGGTTGCTGACGATCTGAAAGCCATGCGTGAGGCCATCGCCGCACAGCAGAAGCAGATCGCTCAACAACAACAGCAGATTGAATCGTTGACCAAAGCGCTGGATGCGAAAACGACAGTTGCCCCACATGTCGAAAACGCTGCTCTGACCAACAACGCTCCGGTCAATAACACCCCCAACATCCAGAGCGATGTGGACAAACCGAAAGAGTCACCGCTCTCTTTCCGCATCGGCGGAGCGGAGTTTACTCTCGCGGCTTCCTGGATTTTGAAAACGTCTTCCGCAGCACCAATACAGGCAACGTTTCCGCCACCAACTTCTGGGCCATCCCGTTCAGCAATACAACGGCCGGCCACCTCACCGAATATCGTTCCACCGGCCAGTACTCGCGCATCAATTTGAAAGTCACGGAAAAGTTCAAAGGCAATGACGTTACCGGATATGCCGAAGCCGATTTCAACGGCAATGATGCCGCGAACGTCTTTGTCAGTTCCAACAGCCACACTCTCCGTCTGCGTTTGTACTGGGTGGATGTGAAGCGCGACAAGTGGGAAATCCTGGCTGGCTCCACCTGGGGCCTGCAAACGCCGAACCGCGTTGGCATTTCACCGGCGCCAGCTGATCTTGCCATCACCCTTGGTGAAGACGCCCAGACCCACATTGGCTTGAACTACACCCGCGCCGCTGCTATCCGCTTCGGCTACCACGCCACTGATAAGTTTGCCATCGCGGTTGAAGCACAGAACCCGCAGCAGTTCGTGGGTCAGGGCGCCGAAGTGGCCTTCCCGGCCCAGTTCAGCGCTGCCCTTAGCGGTGTTCAACTTGATAACGCTGCAACCCCGACCACTCCCAACCTGTCCCCCGACATCATTGCCAAATTCGCTTATGACACCACCATGGGCGCCCGCCACTTCCATCTTGAAGGCGGCGGTATCATGACGACCGCTAAAGTCGCCGTAATTCCTTCCGTTGCTGGCGCAGCCATCACCACGCATTCTCTGGTGGAAGGCGGCATCATCGGAGCCGCTAACATCGAAGTAGTGAAGAACGTTCGCTTCCTCGCCAGCGGCATGTGGGGACCTGGGGTGGGCCGTTATGCCATCGGAATGGGTCCACAGGTTGTCGTGCAGCCAGTTGCAGCTACGGCCGGCGGAACCTGCCTTAACGGTGCTACGGGCGGTTGCGACGTTCATCTTTCACCTGTCCACGCGGGCGACCTGCTTCTGGGCGTTGAAACCCAGGTGGGTCCGAAAACGCAGATTGCCGCATACTACGGTGGAGCCTATTTCCAGCGTAATGCGTTTCCTGATCTAACTGCCGCTGGCGCCGTGAAGCCGATCATTGGTTTTGGCGGAGCAGCCCAGGCAGCCGCCGGGGTTCAGAACCGCGCCCTTCAGGAAGGCACAGTGGACTTCATCCAGACGTTCTGGAAGAGCCCGCAGTACGGTTCCTTGCTGACCATTCTGCAAGGTTCTTACGTGACCCGCAGCCCCTGGTTTGTGGCCGCCGGCGCACCCAAGAACGCTCACCTGGGAATGGGCTTCGTCAGCTTGCGTTACGTTCTGCCCTAACCCACCACCATCTAGAAACAAGCGCCGGATTCGTCCGGCGCTTTTTTATTTCCTCTTGCCGATCATGAAGATTGAGGTAAACGGTCCTGTTTCGGTAACCAGCGTACCCGCATTGGTTACATCTCAGGTGGTTGTGACCGAATGTCCGCAGAAATCTGGACAGTGTCTGATTCCATACAGCATCACATATCGATCGACTTGGCGATACCGCACTAATCCTGTTCACCGAGAGTTTGGACGTACGTTTTGCCGTACGGGTAGAAGAGTTCCTTGCGGCCTTGCTGCCACGCCGCTTTGAGTTCGGGCGTTGTGATGTCCCAGTCCGGCCGGCATTTCCTGGTTACGGTACGCAGGTCCTGGCGGAGATCTTCCAGAGTGGGCCGGCCGAAGAACCAGTAGCCGTTGTAGATCTTATAAACGACCAGACCGGGCTCGAGGACAATCACGTGGGGGATCATGGGATTGTTGACAGGATCAGTGTATTCGGCGATGTCGAGATCTTTTTGGACGATTCGCCCTGCGTCGGAGAGGAAAGGCCAGTGGGCGCCAACTCCGCTGCGATATTCATTTGTCTGAGTAATATTGTCGGTGCTGATCGTGACGAGCCGGCAATAGGCAACCTCGAGCTCACGATGGAGTTCAACAAGCCCTTCAGCCTGCCGCCGGTCTTTGGGACAGAAGCCTCCGCGGCTGAGGACAAGAACCATTGGATCTTGTGCTTGCAGTTCGGAGAGCTTCCGGCGTTTCGCGGTGTGGTCGGAAAGCTCATAGTCGGGGAAGACAGCTCCTGGAACAATGTCAGATCGCATATGGAATCCTCAACATTTGGATGAGCGCCGTTTTGTTGCGTTGCAATGATTAGTAGCCCTGGTTCAGAGCGGCCTCAGCCAGCGTGACATGCGGAGGAACCCATGAAACATTACTGCCGGCATAATCCCCATAATAATGATCCTGACTCCGCTCACCATCGGTAGATAGTGAATTGGTCCGCATAGCCGGTGATGCTGCTACCTCCCGTAATGCCATCCAGTTGGAAGTTGGGTCCAAGCACGTTTGCGCCCCAGCTTGTGCCTGATGAAACATTGACTGTGCAAGAACCGCCGCCATTACAGGTGAAATTTTGCACGACGCCGTCAATGGCCTCAGCGTCGAACGTGATTGAAACCGGGCTTGAGTTACGATGGAACTGGATTTGTACGTGGTGCCATCCGGGCTGGAACTGACTGCGAGAACAGGTCTGGTCTGCATTCAGCGGCCATCCATTGCCAAGTTGCCAGACTCCTTTAACCATGTTGCACTGCGTGGCAAAGATGAACAGGTATTGCGCTGGATTACCCACGGTTTGATTCAGGTCCATCTCAAGGTTATAGACGTTATTAATGCTCGCCTGATCGAAGTACACCCAAACGTCGTACTGGAAGTTCGAGTAAACATCGTCGTTCGCACTGCTGCTGCCGCTCAGCGGGATAAACCAGCGAACACCTGCACCATTGCTGCCGCCATAGTCCATTGTGTACTGCCGGACCTGGGTATCGCCGGAAGGCGGCGTAGAGAGAGGAGAGACTACGCTCGTATTGCCGCTCTTAGTTCCTATGGTTCCGCAGTCTGGCTGCGTCAGCCACAACTGGAAGCTGTTACCGGTGGCGCCGCCCACGCCCGGACCTGCGGATCCTGGTGGACAGCTCGCATATGATCCAGTGTAGTTAGGAAACCGTTCGATCTGGGTATAGGCATTCGCAGTTGATCCTGGCACCAGACTGTTGTTAATCACGTTGACATCCATGTTCTTCTCGCACAATCCACCTGACGTGTTCCAGGCTTTCACGTGGAGGATGTGAGCTCCTGTACCAGGCGCTGTGGCAGTCGTGTTGATGGATGTTTGTCCTGAAAAGATATGGTCGGCGAGGCTGTCAAAAGAGTACGCCATGCTGCTGGTTTGGACCCCGAGGCAAGTAGGCGCCTGCGCCTGCAATGGAAAGCTGATTGCCACATTCGGATCGGTAGGAGTCGTGATTGTAATGTCGGAAGCGCTGGTGCTTACGTTAATGCTAACGTCAGTTTCACAGAGATTTCCATTCACGTTCCATGCTTTCACTCGTAACGTTTGAGCACCGGTGCCCGGTGCGGTGACATCTTGATTGATGGCTTGCTGGCCCGACAGAATATTATCGGGATTGCTACCGAAGGAATATGCCATGCTGCTGGTTGAGGCGCCATTGCATGTAGGCGCTTGCGCCTGCAACAGAAACGTGGTGGCGACGGTAGCATTATTTGACGGCGTATTGACCACCACACTCTGCGAGGACACGGTGATACTCAGATTCGTTTCGCAGAATGCACCAGCATTTCCCCAGGCCTTCACCCGTAAGATGTGGCCGCCCGCACTATCCGATACCGTCTGATTGATGGATGTGGCACCGCTGAGGACATGGTCTGTATTACTGTCAAAGGAATAAGCCATGCTGGAAGTGTTCTGCCCACCACAGGTGGGCGCCGATGCCTGCAAGAGGAAAGTGCTCGGCACCGTTGTACCATTCAGAGGCGCGGTTACCTGCACGCCTGTTCCAACAGTGATGGCGACGTCTTTCTCGCAAAAAGCGCCGCTGCTTCCCCAGGACTTGACTCTTAGGGTGTGGGTCCCACTCGACGCGCTGACGTTTGTATTGATGGAGGTAGCGCCTTGAAAAATGGTATCGCTGCCTGAATCAAACGAATACGCCATGCTGGCTGTAGGTTGCGTCTGGCAGCTGGCGGAACTGGCTTGAAGCAAAAATGGTGAAGCGACAACGGAACCACTCGCGGGCGCAGAGACGGTGATATCAGCGGCGTATGCTTTCGTTGAGATGCTGGAGATGACGATGATTGAAAAGATAACCGCGAACGTAAACAGGGGACGCAGATTGATCAATTGCATGGCTACTCCTCAGGATCGTGCTGGCAGGATGAAAATGGCCACACTTACAGGTTGTGATGGGCAGAGAACATGAGGCGTTGTTCGGCAGGAGTCCAAAAAACAGAGTTGCGCCTTCGAGAAGATCTGTGGAGGAGATTAAACGCCTCTCCACAAGCTATCGCTCAGAACCACTACGCGTTCCCGCCTCATCTCTTCTTCCGGCACAAACGTCCGGCCGATCGCAGGAGCAACTCCCATGTGAGGTGCTTTCGGTGGGCTTCATGCGACTTTTCCTTTCTGAGCGACAGGTTCATTTTGGGCTCTCATTGATTTCACCAGGTCAGCTGCTGACGCTCCCTCAAGCGACAGTCCATAGCCGACTTCTCGGACAATACGCTCTTTCAACGGTTGAATGAAATGTACGCGCGTGTTGCGGCGCGTCACTTCGGGAGCTTTCAAGTACAGCTTGGCCAATTCCCGCGCCCGGCTGAGCGCTTTACCATTCGGCACAATCTCGCTAACCACTCCCCATTCGTGTGCAGTGCGCGCCGTCAGCGGCTG
>WNFA01002424.1_pt1 | contig 22100 bp, 23 predicted proteins | sample 5400481 | NCBI WGS metagenome assembly WNFA01 (sample SAMN13153340, study PRJNA577476) | soil metagenome | isolation source: 120 cm saprolite under Douglas fir tree site 2 hole 1 replicate 2 | place: USA:California | collected 2015-04-18
CACGCTGGACGTCGGCCGCAGCACGACCTCAGCCGTGCGGTTCTTGAAGATCACGACCGCCACGCGGTCACGGCGCACATAGGCGTCCTGGAGCAGAGAAAGGATCGCCCCCTTGGTCGCCGCCATCCGCTGCTCGGCATCCATCGAGGCCGACGCGTCGACCACGAAAACGATCAGGTTTCCGATCTTGCGTTCGCGCACCTTCTGGCGCAGGTCGTCGCGTTCGAGCTTGAGCCGCTCGCCGGGCCGCCGGCCGCGGTCTTTCTGCATCGGGGCCGCGGCGCGGACGGTGGCGTCGATCGCCAGGTCGTTGACCTTTGCCTTGGGCTCAGCCCGCACGTAACGCCCGCGCCGGTCTGGGGTCTGGCTGGCGGATCGTTTGCCGCCCTGTTTGCGGACGCGCCGCTGGCGCGGCAGGTCGATCCGGCGGAGGTTGAAGGTCTCGGTCGCATCCGGCGCGGACTCGTGTGCGCTCGAGCCGCCGGTCGTCATGCCCTGGTCGCTGCCGGCGGACTGCTGGCCGCCGTCCGAGGCGCTTGCGCTCTCCTCCGCAGTGGCCTCGGCGGGGGACTCGCTGTCGGACGCCTGCGGGTCGCCCGCCTCGCTGTCGGCCGGCTGAGATCCTTCCTGGTCCTCACCAGTCTCCGGCGACCTGTTCTCGTCCTGATCGCGCCTGATCGGCTGGCGGGCCCGGTGTGCAAGCGCCAGCGTCGCGGCGTCGTAGATGTCCTCGCGGGTGGGTGAGGCATGGCGCCGATAGGCGGCCAGAGCCCGTGCGGCGTGGTCGATGACGACGTCCGCGCGGTGGCCGAGGACGTCGGCTTCCACGCAGATGGACGAGATCAGCCGGGCATGGCCTGGTCTGATCCGGACGTCCTTCACCGCCGCGATCGCCTCCGCCAGCGCGCGTGAGAGGTTGTGGTCCGCCGCGGCGAACTCATTGGCGAACTCGTGGTCGCCGAGCCTGAAGGCGGCGTCACGCTCGGCGATCAGGACACGCTCGTCCGGGTCGAGGATGCCCTCGACGTCGACGCAAAGGCCGAAACGGTCGAGCAGCTGCGGGCGGAGCTCACCCTCCTCGGGATTCATGGTGCCGACGAGGATGAACCGCGACGGGTGCGAGAACGACACCCCCTCCCGTTCGACGACGTTGACCCCCATGGCGGCGGCATCCAGGAGCACGTCCACGATGTGGTCGTCGAGGAGGTTCACCTCGTCGACGTAGAGGATGTTGCGGTTCGCCTCGGCCAGCACGCCCGGCTCGAAACGCCTCGCCCCGGCGCGCAGCGCGGCCTCGATGTCGATCGTGCCTACGACACGGTCCTCGGATGAGTTGATGGGAAGCTCGACGACGCGCATCCGGCGCTTGTGCGAGGGCAGGACGCCCGCCGCCTGGAAGCGGCTTCGGCAGTCGGCGCAAAACGCTTCGCGGTCGTCGGGATCGCATCCGAAATGACAGCCCTCGACGACGTTGTGCTCAGGCAGCAGGCGCGCCAACGCCCGCACGGCCGTTGACTTGCCCGTGCCCTTCTCCCCGCGGATGAGCACACCCCCGATCGTGGGCACGACGGCGTTGAGGATGAGAGCCAGCTTCATCGAGTCCTGGCCCACGATCGCCGTGAACGGGAAGACGTGACGGTCGAGCGCGATGCTCACCTATCAAGGATAGGTGGGGTCAGCCAGTGCTCCTCAGGTGGGGAGCAGGGACTTCACGAGCTCTCGCTCCTGCACCAGCTCGTCGGTGGACTTTTTGATGCGGTCCCTGGCGTCGTTGTCGAGCTCCAGCTCGGTGACCACCTCCCAGTTCCTGCCGTCGGACCTGACCGGGAACCCGAACTGAAGTCCCTCAGGGATTCCGTACTCGCCACGGCTGACCACGGCCAGCGAGTGCCAGTCGCCCCAGGGAGTGGGATTCCAGATGCTGTTGACAGAGTCGAGCACGGCGTTGGCTGCGGAGGCCGCCGACGATGAGCCGCGGGCCTCGATGACGGCGGCGCCGCGCTTCTGCACGGTCTCGATGAACTTGCCCTTGAGCCACCCGTGGTCGCTGATCACGTCGAACGCCGGCAGGCCGGCGATCTTGGCGTTGCGGGCGTCCGGGTACTGCGTGGTGGAGTGATTGCCCCAGACCGCCACGTTGGAGATGACCTGGACCGGGAGTCCGGCTTTCCGGGCCAGAAGCGTCCTGGCCCGGTTCTCGTCCAGTCGCATCATCGCGAACCAGCGTTCTGGCACGATCTCCGGAGCGTTCGAGCGAGCGATCAGGCAGTTGGTGTTGCACGGGTTGCCGACGACCAGGATCCGGACATCGCCGGCGGCCGACTTCGCGATCGCCTTGCCCTGCGGGCCGAAGATCCCGGCGTTGACGTTCAGCAGGTCGCTGCGCTCCATGCCGGCCTTGCGGGGCACGGCGCCCACCAGCAAGACCCAGGACGCGCCGTCGAATGCCTTCTCGGGCTTGGATGTCAGCACGGTGTCGTGGAGCAGCGGAAAAGCGCAGTCGTCGAGCTCCATCGCGACACCTTCCAGCGCTTTCATGGCGGGCTCGATCTCCAGCAGCTGGAGGATGACCGGCTGATTGGGCCCGAGCAGGTCCCCCGCGGCGATGCGGAAGAGCAGCGAGTAACCGATCTGCCCGGCCGCCCCTGTGACCGCGACGCGGACGGGGGGCCGCGCTCCGTCTGTGCTCGGCATCATGGCCGAATCATGCTATCGAAAGCCTTCGCCTTCCGGTTCGAAAAGGTCGTCCTCGGCCAGTCGGCGGGCGAAACAAAGGAACCCGGTGTGAGCGACCATCCGGTGGGAGGGGCGCATGCTCCGGCCGCGCACGGTCCAGCCGCGCTGGAGCACCTCGAACGCCTCGAGCATCCCGAAACCCCTCACCTCGCGCAGGCACTCGAAGAATCGCTGCACCTGGCTCACGTTGGGACAGTGGGCGAAGATGATCCCTCCTGGCCTCAGCGCCCCTTTGGCTCCACCGACGGCCTGCCACGGTTCAGGGAGGTCGAGCATCACGCGGTCCATGTCCCGCTCCTCGACGCCGGCGTAGACGTCGCCGAGCTTGAGGTCGAGGTTGGGCGGCAGGCTGCCCAGCGTTTCGCCGATGGCCCGCCTGGCCGCCTCGAGGAAATCCTCGCGCTGCTCGTATGAGACGACCAGGCCGCTTGGTCCTACCGCTCGGAGCAACGCGAGCGTCAACGCCCCGGTGCCCGTTCCGGCCTCGAGCACGCGCGCGCCGGGATTAATGTCCGCGCCGACCAGGATCGCTCCGAGGTCCTTCGGGTAGATCGGCTGGGCTTGCCGCTGGCGGCCGGTCACCTGCTCTGCGAAAGTAGGCCGCACAGCCAAGAGGCGCGCGCCCAGCTGGGTGGTGACCACGATGCCCTCGGGCCGGCCGATGAGCTCGTCGTGGGCGATGACGCCCGAGTGAAGCGAGTGCCGCTCTCCCGCCTTGAGCCGCACCCGATGGCGGCGGCCGACCTTGTCGACAAGGACGATCAGGTCACCTTCGGCGAGCAGCCTAAGCGTGCTCACGCCCCTCTCTCCCACCCCTCTCCCCGAAGGGGAGAGGGAACAGCCGCTTTCAATCCGGCTTGTGGGCGCGGATCAAGCAGTGCCAGTAGGCATGAAAGAGCCTGCCCTCCCGGCGCTCCGGGTGCAGCTGGTCACGCGCCTGACCCTCGGCCGACTCGATGACCGCCGCCAGCTCGGCCGCAAGCTCGGGCCGCACCTCCATGGTCCGCATCCACTCGTCGTAGTCCCAGTCGAGCTCCCGCGCGCGTGACATCTCGACCTCGAAGCCGGCCGCCTCCAGGTGCTCGCCCCATTCCTCCAACGTCAACGAGCGTACGTGCGAGGGATCGCGGCGCAGCTCCACCTTGTGCAGCACGTCGCGCGCCGGCGCGGGTGGCGCACAGTCGACGAAGGCGGCGTCGCGGCCTGGCCTCAAGACGCGGAACGCCTCGCGCACAAACGCATCGAAGTGTGGGAAATGGTGCGGCGCGGCCCGCACCACGTACAGATCGAACGTCTCATCGGGAAAGGGCAGCATGGAGGCGTCGCCGAGCACCCAGTCGGCGTTTTCAATCCCGCGTTCCTTGGTTATCCGCCGCGCGACGTCGAGCATTTCGCGCGTGAGGTCGAGGCCCACGACACGTCGTACGTGTGGCGCGAGGGCGAGCGCGGTGTTGCCGGTGCCGGTGGCGACATCCAGGGCCAGGTCGCCCTTGAGCGGTTTCGCCAGGTCGATGACCTCTTGCAGCCTGTCCGCCGAGGTGTGGAAGGTGGAACGCGAGTAGTTCGCGGCCACGGGTCCAAAACTCGTCCGTGGATCGTCCGGCATCGCCTGAGTCTAGGCTTGCCGCGCGTGGCGAAGTGACCGAATGAAGGCCACCACAGCGACTACGGCGATGATCACAACCGTCGCCTCGGCAAACAGGAGCACATTCGCACGTATCGACTTTTCAATGCTGCTGCCAAACACGGAGCCCAGCACGAGAAACACACCGGCCCAGGCAGCGCTCGAGACCGCCACGCTGATCGCGAAAACTCGGTAGGGAAGCTCTAGGATGCCTGCCACAACGGTCAACGGCACGCGAAACCCGGGAATGTGGCGGCCGAAGATCAGCGCCCATGGGCCATAGCGACGGAACCAGTGCTCCGCACCGTCAACTCGCGCTGGCGTGATGTGAAGAAATCTGGCCAGACGGTGTTCGACCAGACGCCGGCCAAAGCGGCGCGACAGCAGGTAAAGGTTCGTCGCGCCCAGGGTGACCGCAAGGACGAAGCCCAGCCACGCGGCGCACAGAATCGGAACGTCGTGCGGCAGGCGGCTGCCGACATAGAGGAGGAAGACATCCCCAGGGATGAACAGGGGGATGCCGGTTTCCTCGATGTAGATGAGCGCAAACCCGCCGAGATAGCCGTACGCCTTCAGCAACGCGCTGATGGAGGCGTCGGCGTCGACGACCTCTCCCGACACGTCGTGCTCGATGAGGAACCCGATTCCCACGATCACAGCGATCAGAAGCACGACGCCTCCCGCTATGTGCCAGTTCGTCGGGAGGCCCCTGCCCGGTGTCGGCGCTTTGACGTCGCTCAAGATCGAAAGTAGTCAAACACGAGCTTGCCCCCGATGACGATCAGCGCGAGCCCGGCCACTGGCTTCAGCCACGCGATCCGATCGATGAGGTTCGAGCCGACGAGCGTGAAGAGCAGCAGGCAGCAAGCCGCCAGTAGCACGCCACCTGCCAGCACAGGCAGCCGATACGACGCGGGCACGCCACTGGCCACGGACGAGATGGCGAGGGCGTTGTCGAGCTGCAGAGCCACATCGGTGAGCGCGATCAGCAGGATCGAAACCAGGATGCTCTTCGTCACGAATACCTCCACTCGAAAACGTTCCGAGTAGAGGTCTTGCCGCGGACGACAGTCCGCTGCGGTCCCGGGCGTTGCCGCCGTCTTGACGGGACAAGCGAGAGTGGCTACTCCCCCCTACGTGTCGTCACGAGTATACGGTCCGCGTCCCGGCTCCATTCCGCGGCTTGCGGCTATCGTTCGCATGTGGCAAGAGCGACCGCGACGTGGTCCGGGCACAAAGTCAAGTTCGACATCGAATCGGAGTCCGGCCACTCCGTCAGCGTCGACGACGCCCCGGTCTTCGGCGACGACGAGGCGATGCGTCCGACCGAGATGCTCATGGCGTCGCTCGGCAGCTGCACCGGCATCAACGCTGTGCTGCTGCTCAAGAAGTTCAAGCAGCCGCTCAAATCCCTGGCGGTGGAGGTCGAGGGCGAGCAGGAGAAGGAGTGGCCCCGGGCCTTCAAAAAGATCGAGATCACCTTCGTGCTGGGCTGGGACGGCAAGTACGACAAGGACAAGGTGGACGAAGCGATCGACCTGGCCTGCAACCGCTACTGCCCGATCCACGCCACCCTGACGCATGGCACGAAAATCGAGCACCGGCGTAAAGACCGCTAAGGCGAACGGACCCTAGTTCCTCTTAGCCGTCGTCGGCGGGGGTCCGAGGGCGTCTGCTATCGCCTTGGCCTCAGCCCGGCTCCAGAAAGGGAACCTCATTCGGCCCATGGGCGTGCCCTCGGAGTCGGTGATGTCGAGCGCGTAGTAGGTAAACACCCGATGCGCCCGGCCGCGCAGCGCGCTGCGCGGAAACTCGGACCTGATCTTGCTGTCGGCCTGGTCGATGAACGTGTTCTTCATCCCAAGCACCAGCAGGCGCTTGGTGGTCAGCACGATCGGCTCCGGTTTCTTACTGACGGTCACGCTGAACAGGCCGGCTGTCACGATCGCCGTGGCCACGCCGATCGCCATCTGCCGGCCCAGTTGAAGGCTGCCGACAAGCGCCTGGGTCGCGAGCTCAACGACCTCGCCAGGGTCCATGACGCTTTCCGCGGCGCGCTTCGTCTGGTCCTTGTTCATTGAGGCGGAGCGTAAATCGCACCGGCGTCGAAGGCAAGCGGCATTTCTCAAGGCCCCTATAGAATTAAGGCCGTTCCCAAAAGCCCCAACACCTGAGGCCGCTTCGGAAACTTGCTCGAGAGCTACGTCCCGCTTCTCATCTTCGTACTGATCGTCCTCGGACTTCTTGGAGCGCTGGTCACCCTGAGCTTTGTGCTCGGCCCCTCGCGACCCTCGCGACGCAAGATGGCTCCTTACGAGTCCGGGATCATTCCGGACGCCCCCGCGCACCGTCGCGTGTCGGTGCGCTTCTACCTGACGGCGATGCTGTTCATCATCTTCGACGTCGAGGCGATCTTCTTCTACCCGTGGGCCGTGCTCCTACGCCAGCTCAAGTGGTTCGGCCTCATCGAGATGGCGGTGTTCATGGGGATCCTGGGCATCGCCCTCGCCCACATCTGGCGAAAGGGAGGGCTGGATTGGGAGTAGAGGAGCTCGTAGCGTCGCTGGGTGACAACATCCTCACGACATCGTTGGGGAAGGTCATCGGGTGGGGTCGTGGCAACTCGGTGTGGCCGGCTCAGTTCGGACTTGCGTGCTGCGCCATCGAGATGATCGCGACCGCAACCGCGGGCGTGGACATCGCGCGCTTCGGATCCGAAGCGTTCCGCGCCTCTCCGCGACAGTCGGACCTGATGATCGTGTCCGGCCGCGTGTCGCAGAAGATGGCGCCCATCTTGCGCACGGTCTACGACCAGATGCCCGAGCCGAAATGGGTGATCTCGATGGGGGCGTGTGCTTCCACAGGTGGCGTGTTCAACAACTACGCCTTGCTCCAGGGAGTCGACAAGATCGTGCCCGTGGACGTCTACATCCCCGGCTGCCCTCCGCGGCCTGAGGATTTGCTGAACGCGCTGATGATCTTGCAGGAGCGGATCAAGGCCCAGGGGATCGTTACCCAGCCGTGATCGCCGACGAGCTCATCCTCGAAAAAGGGGTCACGGCTCGTGATCAGTGGGTCACGGTGCCCGCCGAGCGCATCCGCGACGTCCTATCCACCCTCAAAGCGGATGGGTATAGGTTGCTCGTCTTTCTCACTTGCGTGGATCACCTGGTCGACACGTCTCGCGAGTTCCCGGCACGCTTTGAAATCGTCTACCAGCTTCGTGACCTCGACAGGACGGCCGAGTTCCGAGTGCGCACGTTCATCGGCGGGGATTCGCCGCGCATCGATTCCGTGCACGACATCTTTCCGCCCGCCAACTGGGAGGAACGCGAGACGTACGACATGTTCGGCATCGTCTTCACGGACCATCCGGGCCTGACCCGGATCCTGATGCCGGATGACTGGGTGGGCCACCCGCTGCGCCGCGACTATCCGGTGGGCGGCGAGGTCGTGGAGTTCTCAGAAGAGCACCAGATCTGGCAGACGGCCCCGGACGAAGCTTGATGATCGAGTCGCCCGGGGTAACAGTCACCAGGACCGGCGAGCAAGGCGCATTCGGCGGCGAGCTGCTCACGGTCAATTTCGGTCCCCATCACCCTTCGACGCACGGCGTGCTCCGCCTGATCGTCGACCTCGATGGCGAGCAGATCAAGCGCATCCAGCCGGTCATCGGCTACCTGCACACCGGAATCGAAAAGCAGATGGAGGCGCTGCGTTGGCAGCAGGGCGTGGTCGTCACCGACCGCCACGACTACCTCTCCCCTCCCATCAACAACCTTGCCTATGCGCTGGCTGTCGAGAAGCTGATGGGGGTCGAGGTCCCGCCTCGCGCGCAGGCGCTGCGCGTGATCATGTCCGAGCTCACGCGCCTGTCGTCGCACCTGGTGTGGATGGGCACGAGCGGGCTCGAGCTGGGCGCGATGTCCATGCTCATGTACTGCTTTCGAGAGCGCGAGCAGATCATGGACCTCAACGAGGAGATCTCCGGATTCCGGATGCACACCTCGTACATCCGGCCCGGCGGCGTGTTCGCCGATTCGACGCCCAGATTTCTCGAGATGCTCGACAAGTTCGTCCGCGAGATGCCCGGGCACATCGACGAGTACGAGGACCTGCTCACGATGAACCCGATCTGGCGCGCCCGCACCATTGGTATCGGCCGGCTTCCGGCGGAGGACGCTAAGGTGCTAGGCGCGAGCGGCCCAATGCTCCGTGGGTCCGGCGTGGCCTGGGACCTGCGCAAGTCGATGCCCTACTCGGGCTACGAGAGCTACGACTTCGAGGTCGCGGTGTCGAACGACTGCGACTGCTACGGTCGGTACCTGGTGCGCATCAAAGAGATGCGCGAGGCGGTCAAGATTCTGCGACAGGCACTGGACCGCCTTCCCGACGGACCGGTCAACATCGACGACCGCAAGATGCTGCCACCGCCGCGAGAAGAGCTGGAGACTTCGATGGAGGCGGTCATCCATCACTTCAAGCTCTTCACGGAAGGCTATACGGTGCCCGCCGGCGACGCCTACGTCGCCGTGGAGTCGGGCCGCGGTGAGAACGGCTGCTACATCGTGAGCGATGGCACGCACAAGCCGCGCCGCGTCAAGTTCCGCTCCGCGTCGTTCGTCAACCTGCAGGCGCTGGAGCGGATGTCCCTCAATCACATGGTCGCCGACATGATCGCGATCATCGGCACCGCCGACGCGGTCCTCGGGGACGTCGATCGGTGAGTACGCTCTCGGAGCACGTGCTCGAGGAGATCCGCGAGCTGCCGGCGAAATACCCGCAGCCTCGCTCGGCGGTCATGCCCGCGCTCGACCTAGCGCAGGAGGAGGCAGGCTACCTCACAGCGGAGGCGATGAGCGAGGTCGCGGCGGCGCTGAAGCTCGACCCCGGCTACGTCGAAGGCGTGGCGACGTTCTACACGCTCTTCCACCTGCAGCCGATCGGCAAGCACCGCTTTTACGTCTGCACCAACCTCAGCTGCACGCTGCGCGGCGCGAACGAGATCGTCGAGCACGTGAAGAGCGCCATCGGGGTCCATGAAGCGGGCGAGCTGTCGAAGGACGGGCTTTTCTCGTACGAGGAGGTCGAGTGCCTGGGCGCGTGCGAGTACGCGCCGGTGATGCGGCTCGACCACCGCTACGAGAGGGACCTGACGCCGCAGAAGGTCGATGCGCTGATTGCCCAACGCCGTTCTCCCTCTCCAGCTTCGGCTGCTGAACCTCCCCACCCGCCGGGCTCGCTGCGCGAGCGCGGCGACCTCCCCGCGGAGCGGGGAGGCGAGAAACCTAAGGCCAAGCCGCGTGTCAGGAAACCGAAGAGTGGCTGAGCAGAGGGGGACGGTTGGGGGTCCGGTCCTGACCGAGTGGTTTGCGACCCCGGACCTGCACAAGCTCGACGTGTACGAATCCCTCGGCGGCTACTCCGCCTTGCGCAAGGTGGTCAAGGAGATGACCGCCGCGCAGGTGATCGACGAGGTCAAGGCTTCCGGCCTTCGGGGCCGAGGAGGGGCAGACTTCCCCACCGCGACCAAGTGGTCTTTCGTGCCCAAGGACCACCCCGGTCCCAAGTACATCGTCGTCAACGCCGACGAATCGGAGCCGGGAAGCGCCAAGGACCGCTACCTGATGGAGAACTCGCCCCACATGCTAATAGAGGGCGCCGCGATCGCCTCGTTCGCAATCGGCGGCCACGCGGCCTGGATCTACATCCGCGGCGAGTACGACCTCCCGTTCGAGATGCTGCGAGACGCCATCGCCGAGGCTCACGCGAAGGGCTACCTCGGCGACCATCCGTTCGGCGCCGATTACCCGCTGGACGTGCGGCTGTATCGGGGCCACGGCGCATACATCTGCGGCGAAGAGACGGCGCTGCTCGAATCGCTCGAGGGCAAGCGCGCACAGCCTCGCTCTCGACCGCCGTTTCCGGCCGTGAAGGGCGCATGGGGCATGCCCACTGCCGTCAACAACGTCGAGACGCTGTCGACGGTGCCCTGGATCATGCGTCGCGGCGGCGCGGAGTACGCCAAGCGGGGCACCGAGAAGTCGAAGGGGACGCGCATGGTCACCGTCAGCGGCGACGTCCAGAAGCCGGGCAACTACGAGATCGAGATCGGCGTCACCTATCGCCACATCATCGAAGAGCTGGCCGGCGGCCCCATGCCCGGGCGGAAGATCAAGGTGTTCTGGCCCGGGGGCTCGTCGGCCAAGGTCCTCCCCGCCTCGATGCTCGACACCTCGACCGACCTCGACGGGCTCAAGGCACTCGGCACGATGGGCGGGTCGGGCGGAATCATCGTCATGGACGACTCGCACTGCGTGGTCAAGGGCGCGGCGCGGCTGCTTCGCTTCTACGCCTTTGAGTCATGCGGCAAGTGCACGCCCTGCCGCGTAGGCGGCAACTGGGCCGTGCGCACATACGAGCGAATCCTCGCCGGCCAGGGCTCGCAGATCGAGCTCGGCATCCTGGAGCGCGTATCCGACGGCCTTCAGAACGGCCGCTGCCTGTGCGGACTCGGCGACGCAGCGGGCTGGGTGATCGAATCCACCATGCGGCACTTCCGCAACGAATACGAGGAGCACTGCCTGCACAACGTCTGCTCCGTCGAGGCCGCGCTCGTCCATGCCTGACGTCAATCTCACGATCGACGGCCACAAGCTGACCGTGCCGGCGGGCACGCTGATCGTCGAGGCCGCCAAGCTGGTGGGGATCGAGATCCCGGTGTTCTGCTACCACCACAAGCTCGATCCGGTGGGCGCGTGCCGGCTCTGCCTGGTCGATTTCTCGCCCGGCCCTCCCCGCCCGCAGACGGCCTGCACCACGCCGGTGATGGAAGGCATGGTCGTGCGCACGCAGAGCGCCATGGCGGTGCAGGCTCGCGCCGACATTCTCGAGTTCGAGCTCGTCAACCACCCGCTCGACTGCCCCGTTTGCGACAAGGGCGGCGAATGTCCGCTCCAGGACTTCACGTTCCGCCACGGCTATCCGACGAGCCGCATCGACGGCCCGCGGCTGCATTTCAAGAAGCCGATCCCGCTGTCGGAGAACATCGCCCTCGACCGCGAGCGCTGTGTCCTCTGCTATCGCTGCACCCGCTACTACGACGAGATCGCATGGGAGCAGGAGCTGACGGTCGGCCAGCGTGGGGTGCAGTCGTACATCACCAGCCAGTTCGACCAGCCGCTGCAATCGATTTTCAGCGGCAACATCATCGACCTGTGCCCGGTCGGCGCTCTCACCTCACGGGTGTGGCGCTTCGAGTCGCGACCTTGGGATATGACCCACACCGAGAGCATCTGCTCCAAATGCGCGGTCGGCTGCAACGTCACGCTGTGGCAGCGACGCGGACAGCTCGTGCGCGTGACCTCGCGGGAGAACGACGACATCGATGAGGGCTGGATCTGCGATCGGGGCCGGTTCGACTACACCGACGTCAATGACCCCTCTCGGCTGCGCACGCCTCGCATCGGCGGCGTCAAAGCCACCTGGGCGGACGCGCTCACGGCCGTCGCCACAGGCATCAAGGGCAAAGGGCCGAAGCTCGGCATCTCCCTGCCGAAGGACATCACCAACGAGGAGGCCTTCCTCTTCCGGCGGCTCCTCGACGGACCGCTGCGCGGGGCGAAGGTGAAGATGCACGGCCGCACCGCCATCCCGGCACCGGCCGGCGAAACGATGCGGATCAAAGAGTTGGATGACGCGCGCGTGATCGTCGTGGTGGCCTCGGATCTAGAGAACGACGTGCCGATCATCGACCTACGAGTGAAGAAGGCGGTGTCGAAGCGCGGGGCGAAGCTGATCGTCATCCACCCCGATGGCGTCGACCTGGATCGCGACCCGCGCACGGTCCACATCCGGAACGCCAAAGGCGCCGCCGCCGCGGAGGTCCGCAAACTGACCGCCCACGACCTGCTCAAGAACCCGGGCGGACCGGTGGCGATCCTTTTCGGCGACGGCCACGGCACGGAGGATATGAACGATCTGGCGACCGCCTGTGGCGATCTGGCCGAGAAAGTAGGGGGCAAGGAGCTGCCCCTCTACCGCGCCACCAACGAGCGCGGCGCGCTGGCCGCCGGCGTCGCGGGCTGGGACTCGCTCGACGGCGTCACGGCCTTGCTCAGCTGGGGCCCACCGCCTACGGCGGGTATTCCCTCGAGCGTCAAGTTCCTGGCCTCCTGGGACCACCTGCCCCGTCCGGCGACTGAAAAAGCCTCCGTCACGCTGCCGGCGACCACCTTCGCCCAGCGGCAGGGCAGCTACACGAACCTGGAAGGCACCGTGCAGTTCTTGCGGCCCCCGATCGAGGTCGACCCACCGCTCAAGGAGTCGTGGGAGGTGCTCACGGAGCTGGGCGTCGCCCTCGGGATGAGGCTCGACTACGCCGGCATCTTCGCGATCCAGCGGGAGGCGGCCGCGGCGATCCCTGCGCTGGCGGCGCTGGCCCAGCCGCCGACGCCGGAGCCCGCGCCCGAGCCGGTCCTGATCGGACCCGCCCACCCGTGAACGATCTATACGCCAATCCCATCGGCCACTGGGTTGTGGTCGTCGTGGCGATCACCGCTTTGCTCTTCGTCGTGCTCACCGCGACCGCGTACACGGTGTGGTTCGAGCGTGTCGCCCTCGGGCGCATCCAGCGCCGTCCCGGCCCGAACCGTGTCGGCCCGTTCGGGCTGATGCAGCTCGCGGCGGACGGCATCAAGCTCGCGTTCAAAGAGAGCATCGTCCCGGCCAAGACCGAGCACGTCCTCTTTGTCGTCGCGCCCTGCATTGCGGTGGCCGCCGCGTTCCTGTCATGGGCGGTGATACCGATCGGCCTCTGGTACAACGTCACCTACTGGATCGCCGACATCAACATCGGCATCCTCCTCGTCTTCGCTTTCAGCTCGCTCAACGTGTACGCGATCGTGCTCGGCGGGTACGCGTCGAACAACAAGTACTCGCTGCTTGGAGGGATGCGCGCCGCGGCGCAGCTCATCAGCTACGAGGTGGCGCTCGGCCTTGCACTCGTGCCCACGTTCATGATCGCCGGCTCGCTGCGGCTACGGGACATCGTCGACTACACCGTCAGCTGGGGCCCGTATCACGGGCCGATCCCGCTCATCCTCCTCACCCCGATCGGATTCGTCATCTACCTCACCGCGGCCGTCGCGGAGACCAACCGCGCGCCGTTCGACCTGCCCGAAGCGGAGCAGGAGCTGATCGGGGGCTTCCTCACCGAATACACCGGCCTGAAATTCGTCATGTACTACCTGGCCGAGTACGTGAACATGATCACGGTCTCGGCGCTGGCGGCCCTGCTGTTCTTCGGCGGCTGGTACCTGTGGTTCGTGCCGCCGGTGCTCGCCTTCCTGCTCAAGGTCGTGCTCCTCCTCTTCCTATACATTTGGCTGCGCGGCACGTTCCCCAGGCTTCGCTACGACATGCTGATGCGCCTGGGCTGGAAGGTTTTGCTGCCGCTGGCGATCGTCAACGTGATCGTCACCGGGGTGATCCTGGTGGCGACGCAGGGGTAGTTGATGGCAGACGAGGAACAGCGGACTGATGAAACGGCGGGCACGCGCGACCACCCGACGCCACTGAGGGGACCGGACGAAGGCGTTCCCCCGCACCCACAGGGCAAGCGGCCGGGCGTGGCCGCCGACATTGGCGCGCTGGCCACCGGGTTGAAGACGACCCTGGGCGAGTTCTTCTCCCCGGTGGTCACGACGATGTACCCCGAGGACAAGTCGCCGCGATCAGAGCGCTACCGCGGCCGCCACTATCTCCGGCGCTACGAGAACGGGCTCGAGCGATGCATCGGCTGCGAGCTGTGCGCCGCCGCCTGTCCGGTGGGCTGCATCCTCGTCGTCGCCGCCGAGAACACAGACGAGAAGCGGGTTTCGCCGGGCGAGCGCTACGCCAAGACCTACGAGATCAACATGCTGCGGTGCATCTTCTGCGGCTACTGCGAGGATGCGTGCCCGGTGCAGGCGATCGTGCTGGGTCCCGAATACGAGCTGTCGGACACGAGTCGCGAGAAGTTCATCTACACCAAGGAGAAGCTGCTGGAGCCGCTCCCGCCTGATGTCCAGGCGCGGCTCGAGGCCAAGTCCAAGGAAGCTATTTAGCCTTGGCGATCGCGATCTTCTTCGTCGCCGCCGCCCTGGCCGTGGCGGGAGGCATCGGCGTGATCACCTTCCGACAGCCGATCCGCAGCGTGCTCAGCCTCGTGGTCGTGATGATCGCCCTGTCGATCCTGTTCCTGCTCCTCAGCGCGCAGTTCATCTTCGTCGCCCAGGTCATCGTTTATGCGGGCGCCGTCATGGTCCTGTTCCTGTTCGTGATCGCGCTCCTTGGCCCGGCCAAGGAGATCGCGAAAGGCCGCCTCCGGTTTCAGACCTGGCTGTCGCTCCTCTTCGTGCTGGCGCTGTTCGGCTTGATTTGGGCGATGCTGCAGGGCGTCCAGTACCGCCAGCCCGAGCAGACCGACCTCAGCACCTTCGGCACCGTGCAGTCGATCGGAATCGGCCTCTTCACCAAGTACCTCTACCCGTTCGAGCTGACCTCGATCCTATTGCTGGTGGCCGCGATTGGCGCCATCTACCTGAGCCGGAAGGAGGGTGACGATCGTTGAGCACCTTCGACGCCGGCGGCTCGCAGCTCGACACGTCGTGGTTCCTCTTGCTCGCGGCGGTCCTGTTCATCCTCGGCACCGTCGGCGTGCTCGTCCGCCGCAACCCGCTGGTGATCCTCATTTGCATCGAGCTCATGCTCAACGCGGCCAACCTGACGCTGGTCGCGTTCTCGCGCCAGCTTCAGAACCTCGAAGGCCAGCTCTTCGCGCTCATGTCGATGACCGTGGCCGCGGCTGAGGCGGTGGTCGGGCTGGCTATCCTCGTCGACATCTTCCGGCACCGCGATGCCGAGGACGTCGACGACCTCAGCGAGCTGAAGGGATGAGCACGAATCAGCTCGCGCTGCTGATCCTCGTTTTCCCCGCGGCCGGTGCACTTATTCTCGCGGGCCGGACCAAGATCGTGGGCCCTGGTGTGGTCTGGGCTTCTTTCGTAGTGACGCTCACGCTTCTCTTCAACAGCGCATCAGGCGACTTCACCTACTGGACCTGGATCCAGAGCGGCGATTTCCAGGTTCCCTTCAACCTGCTGATCGACAACCTGTCGATCTTCATGTGCCTGGTCATCACCGGGGTCGGCGGCCTGATCGTCACGTATGCGGTCGGCTACATGGAGAAGGAGGACGGCCCCAGCTACGCGCGCTTCTTCACCTACATGGACATCTTCGTGTTCTCGATGCTGCTGCTGGTCCTGGCCGGGAACTTCGTCTTCCTGATCGTCGGCTGGGCGTTGGTGGGCCTGAGCAGCTACTTCCTGATCGGCTTCTGGTACCACCGCCGCTCCGCCGTCCTCGCGGCGCGCAAAGCGTTCGTGATGAACGTGATCGGCGACGTCGGCATGATCCTCGGCGCCTTCGTCCTGTTCGTGAGCTATCACGCGACGACCTACTCGGCCGTTTTTGGTCAACTCAAGTCGGGCACCTTCTGTCCACCGCCCGGGCAGTTGACCCAGTGCATGCATATTGTCGTTGGCGATTCTTCCAGCCTTGAGCTGGCGGCGTTCCTGCTTCTAGTCGGAGCGATCGCCAAGTCCGCGCAGCTGCCCTTACACACATGGCTTCCCGACGCCATGGAAGGCCCCACGCCGGTCAGCGCGCTCATCCATGCCGCGACCATGGTCACCGCCGGCGTCTATCTGGTCGGGCGCATGCATCCGATCTACGACCTCGCCGTCTACGCTCACGCGGCGGTCGCGATCGCACTGTTCGCGGCCACCATCGCCATCGTCCAGACGGACATCAAGCGCGTGCTCGCGTATTCGACCATGAGCCAGATCGGTTACATGTTCCTGGCGGTCGGCATTGGTGCCTACTCGGCCGGGTTCTTCCACCTCCTCTCCCACGCCTTCTTCAAGGCCCTCCTCTTTATGGCGGCGGGCAACGTCATCCACGCCATGAGCGACGAGCAGGACATGCGCAAGTACGGCGGCCTGCTCAAACAGCTCCCACGCACGTCGTGGTCCTTCCTCATCGGGTCGCTTTCGCTCGTGGGCGTGATTCCTTTCGTCGGCTTCTTCTCGAAGGAGCAGATCCTCGGCGCCGCCTTCTCGAAACCCGACGACTCGCTCGCACTTGCGGTCTGGGTCTTCGGCTTCATCACCGCCCTGATCACCGGCTTCTACACCGGGCGCATGTGGTGGATGTCCTTCGCCGGCAAGCCCTCGCCGGAGCGCCCGGTCGAGCACCCGCACGAGGCCCCGCCTGTGATGCTGATCCCGGTCGTCATCCTGGCCATCCTCGCCACGATCGGCGGCTTCATCCAGACGCGCGCGCTTGGCTTCGGTCCCCAGCTGGTCGCCGACTTCCTTCAGTCCGCCGTGGGCAAGCAGCCGTGGGAGGGCGGAGTGGCTGAGGTCATCGCGACCTTCGCGACCATGTTGCTGGCGGCGCTGCTCTTCCTGGGCGCGTACCGCATCTACATCCAGCAGGTCTGGAAGCCGTGGAGCGCCATCGTCCCGTGGGCGCAGCGCCTGCTCGAGCGCAAGTACTACTTCGACGAGCTGTACGACGCGATCTTCGTCCGGACCATGGACGGGCTCGCCCACGGCGGGATGCGCTACATCGAGGAGCCCATCATCGACGGCGTCGTCGTCGGCACAGGCGAGCTGGCCGAGGCCGGCGCCCACAGCCTCAGCCTGACCCAGACCGGCTACTTCCGTAACTACGTGCTGGTATTCGTGGCCGGCGCGGTCGTGGTGGGGATCCTGCTGCTGGTGAGGGTGGGCTCATGACACTCACCTCCATCTGGCTTCTGCCGCTCGTAGGGGGCATCCTGATCGCCTTCATCCCGCCGCGCTTCGCGAAATGGTTGGGGGTCGTGGTGGCGCTGGCGACCCTCGGGATCTCCGCTGGGGTCGCGCTGGCATTCGCGCCCGGCTACCACGGCTACCAGTTCACCGAGCAGGTGCCGTGGATCCCACAGCTGCACGTCTTCTACCACCTCGGCGTGGACGGAATCAGCATCTGGCTCGTCGTCCTCAACGCGCTGTTGACCGTGGTGGCGGTGCTGGCGACGCCGCTGACCATGCGCAACGTGAACCGCTTCATCGGCCTGATGCTCGCCATGTCCGCGGGGATGGCGGGCGTGTTCCTGGCCGTCGACCTCGTCCTCTTCTATGTGTTCTGGGAGGCGATGCTCATCCCCGCCTACTTCCTGCTCTGGCTTTTCGGCGAGGGCGAGAGGCCGGCGCGGGCCGCGATCAAGTTCGTCCTCTTCACCCTTGCCGGCTCGCTGTTGATGCTGGTCGGCGTCATCGGCGAGTACGTGTTCACCGGCCAGCAGACATTCGACCTGGCGAAGCTGGCCACGATCGCGCCCTCGGCGAACATCCAGTTCGGGCTCTTCTTCGTCTTCGCGCTGGCGTTCGCGATCAAGACTCCCCTCTTCCCCCTCCACTCCTGGCTCCCGACCGCCTACCTCGCCGCGCCGACGCCGATGCTGGTGACCTTCGCCGGCGTGATGGGCAAAGCCGGCGCTTATGGCTTTCTCCGGATCGCCGTCCCGCTGTTTCCCAACCCGGTGGGCTGGTGGGACTGGCGATGGGTGATTCCGGTCCTCGCCGTGGCGGCGATCATCTGGGGGGCGCTGATGGCGATCGCCCAGCGCGACATGAAGCTGCTGGTCGCCTACTCGAGCGTGAGCCACATGGGCTTCATCGTCCTGGGCATCTTTGCCTACAACGTGCAGGGCCAGCAGGGCGCCATCCTGCAGATGGTCAACCACGGAATCATCATCCCGGCGCTCTTCCTCTTCGTCGCCTGGATCGCCGACCGCACCGGCACCCGCGACCGGTCCGCCCTCGCTGGTCTCGCGCCGCGCATGCCTGTGATGGCCGGCACATTCACCATCGTCGTCCTGGCCGCGCTCGGGCTTCCAGGCTTGAATAGCTTCGTCGGCGAGTTCATGACCTTGCTCGGCGCCTGGGAGCGGGCCCCCGTGCTGGCCGCGATCGGCGCGGTAGGACTCGTGCTGGCGCCGGTTTACATGCTCCGCATGTTCCAGGGCGCGATGTACGGAGAGCCCGTCGGCCAGCGGCCGTCAGGGGATATCCAGGCCGGCCAGCTGGCGTTGGTGACCCCGTTGATCGTCCTCATGTTCGCGATCGGCCTGTACCCATACGCGCTGACGCAGCTGATGACCTCGGTCGGCCAGGCAGGTCTGTACAGGTGACGCTCGCTGCCGCGCTGCCCTCCTACGGCTGGTCGCAGGCCCTGGCCGACCTGGGCCAGATCTCGCCCATCGCCACCCTCGTCGGCTTCATGCTGTTCGCGATCGTCGCGGACCTCGTCCTCCCCCCCAAGCGGCGGAGCGGGGTCGTGGCCATGATCGCGGTCACCGGCCTGGCCTACTCGCTGGGCACGGCCGTATATCGGTGGTTGTACGCGCAAGGCGGCCCCGCGTACTCGGGCATGGCGACAGGCGACAGCTTCGCGCTGTTCTTCGACGTCTTATTCGCCAGCCTCGGCATCCTGACCGTCGCCATCTCGCATTCCTACCTACAGAAGCGGGGGATGCGCGAGGGCGAGTTCCACATCCTCATGCTCGGCTCGATCATCGGCATGATGGTGCTCGCGTCGGCCACGTCGCTGGTCACCGTCTTCCTCGGACTCGAGCTGCTGTCGATCGCCCTTTATATCGCCAGCGGCTTCGCGCGAGACGACAGCCGCTCGCAGGAGGCGGCGGCGAAATACCTCCTCGTGGGCGGGTTCGCGAGCGCGTTCGTGCTTTACGGGATGGCGTTGGTTTACGGCGCGGCCGGCACGACCCTCATCCCCGACATTGCCAAACAGGTAACCGGCTCCGCCGCCAGCAATCCGCTGCTCACCCTCGGCATCGTGCTCATGGGCGTCGGATTCGCCTTCAAGGTCTCCGCTGCGCCATTCCATATGTGGACGCCGGATGTCTACCAGGGAGCACCGATCCCGGTCACGGCGTTCATGTCGGTCGGGACCAAGGCGGCCGCCTTCGCGATGATCGTGCGCGTCTTCGCGGGCGGGCTTCCCCATCTCGCGCCCGAGTGGCAGGCGCTGCTGGCCTTCGTCGCCGCGACCAGCATGGTGGTCGGCAACCTCATGGCGATCACGCAGTCGAGCCTCAAGCGGCTGCTTGCGTACTCAGGCATCGCCCAGGCCGGCTACGTTCTTATCGGGGTCATCGCCGGCGGCAAGATCGGGCTGGCCGCGGTCCTCTACTACTTGTTCGTCTACATGTTCATGAACTTCGGGGCGTTCGCGGTCGTAACGCTGCTTGCCGGTCCCGAGGGCGACCGCGACCGCCTCTCCGACCTCAGCGGCCTGTACCGCCGCAACTGGCCGATGGCCGTGCTCATGACGATCTTCATGCTTTCGCTGGCGGGCTTCCCGCCGACGGTCGGCTTTTTCGGCAAGCTGTTTCTGTTCACCGCCGGCGTGAGCGCCGGGTACACGTGGCTGGTGGTGCTGGCGCTGATCATGAGCGTGGTCTCCGTCTACTACTACGTCCGAGTGCTCGTGCCGGTGTGGTCGACGACGGCGCGCGCCGAGCCGCTGCGAGCTTCGCCCAGCAGCACGCTGGCGATCGCACTGAGCGGCGTTCTGTCAGTGGCGCTGGGCCTGTACCCGACCACCCTCCTGGTCGCCGCCCAGTTCGGGGCTCTTCCCTACGGTGGGCCCTAGGCGTGGCAGTCAAGGAGACACTTCGACACTTGCTGCAGGCGGGCCGCGAGAAGGAGGCTTCGGACTTCCTCCCGCATGTGAACGACAGTCCGCCTTCGCAGCCTGGGCTCTGGACCGCCAAAGACAACCTCGCCCACCTCTCGGCCTGGCGTCTTGTCGCCGCGGCCGAGCTCGAGGCGGTACGAACCGGAAGCCCGGCCCCTGCCTCCGTGCCAGAGGACATCGATGAGAACAACGCGAATGTTTACGAGGCGACGCGCAACCAGCGCGCCGCGCAAGTCCTGGAAGAAGCCCGGGACTCGTGGGCAACGCTGGCGGCCGCAGTCGAAGCCTGCTCGGAGGAGGACTTCCTCAAGCCGCGGATTCGCAGGCCGGAGCAGGCCGCCTGGCAGGTCATCCCCGGCAACACGTTCTTCCACATCGCAGAGCACCTGGCCTACTGGCACTCAGAGCGCGGCGAGCATGCAGCGGCCGAAGGCGCTGCCGTCTGGGCGCACGACCTTGCGTTCGCGAGCTTCCCTGACGATCGCCAGCGCGGGACAGCCGCCTACAACCTCGGCTGCTTCTACGCGGCACGGGGCCGCGCCGCGGATGCGATCCCATACCTTCGAAGCGGGATCGAGATGAACCCAAACCTGCGAGAGTGGGCCAGGACCGACACGGACCTCGATTCGATGCGGTCCATGCCGGAGCTCGTCCGGTTACTGGCTTAGCCAGCCACTCCTCAACTTCGCGACTCCCGCGATCAACCGCCGCTCCCGGGTCTGCGGCTTCTTGGCGGACTCGATAGAACCGGCGAGCTCCTTCCTGTTCGTGTAAGACAGCTTCTCCCAGGCCGCGGCCGCCTTCTTGTCACTTGCCAGCATGCGGGCGAGGTCCGGCGGAACGTCGACGGTTCGCGGGGCCTTGTCGAGTTCGAGCAGGACCGTGATCCGGTCTCCGGCGCCCACCCCCGCGCCGGCCTGGATGGACTTCAAGACACCAAGGCCGTAGGTCCCGTCGCCCATCGGCCGCAGCGAGCCGCGGTACGGGACGCCGGCGATCACGGCCTGGATCTTCGGCATCCCCCTGAGGCCGAGCTTGGCGGCAACGTGGTCGGGGATCGTGATGAAGGGGCCACCACCTCCTCCCGGGTCGGACGTGAGCACCGCCTCGAACCGGACCACGAACCCGCATTCTAGGTCGGGATCGGCGAGCCCTTTGCAAATGGACGCGGGTATGCGCCGGGCGTGAAGTTCTCGAACGCCGGCGGCGACTTGAGGAATCCGCCCACGGTCTGGTAGTTGTCGCCCAGAGCCAGGGCTCGATCGTTGAGGGTCCCCGGCGCGAGCGCGGGGCCGCTCCAGGTGCCGGCATCGAGTCTCGCGAGCATCGTCTCAATCGCCATGATCGTTTCCGCCGCCGAGAAGGCGCAGTGCCCGGCACGGTGGACGAAGAGCTGTCGCAGCAGGTCCTGCTTGCCGGCGGCTCGCACTGCGTCGCTGTAGGCGGTTTCGTCCTGCACTACGACGAGGCCGTCGCCGATCGTGTGCATCGTCAGCACGGGCACGCTCAGGTTGCCGTCGAAGCTGACAAAGCGATCGAGATAGGCGGCCGCGCTGGGGTCGGCTTTGATCCGCGTCCCGGAGTTGAGAGCGCGAAGATCCGCCGCGAGGTCAAGCCCCGCCGCGCTGTAAAGCGCGGTCACCTCCGAGTTGCTGGACGAGATCGCCAGCTGGTGCGCGTAGTCCACGCCCGTGTTCCACGACGGGTTGCCGCCCGCCCTTTGCTCCAGCTCGGCGCGGTACTGGAACTCGAATGGAAAGTCGACCTGCGACTCCCAGCGTGCTTGCGCCGCCTCCTGCCCGGCGTAGTCGGTGTTGGCGGGCTGCGGCGCCGTCGGGTCGAACCATCCGGGCAGATCCCCGAGCGCCGCGATCAGCGCGATGCGCGCCTGGCCCGCCGGCGTAGCCGCCGCCTGGTCGAAGACCTGGGC
>WNFA01004343.1_pt1 | contig 22072 bp, 15 predicted proteins | sample 5400481 | NCBI WGS metagenome assembly WNFA01 (sample SAMN13153340, study PRJNA577476) | soil metagenome | isolation source: 120 cm saprolite under Douglas fir tree site 2 hole 1 replicate 2 | place: USA:California | collected 2015-04-18
CAGACCGTGAACCCAATGGCGTGGATGCCTTTTACGAATGCGACGCGCTGATCGTCGGCTCCGGCGCCGCCGGCATGTCGGCGGCGGTTACCGCCGGTCACCACGGCCTCAATGTCTTGATCGTCGAGAAGGAATCCTGTTTCGGCGGAACCACGGCGCGCTCCGGCGGCTGGCTCTGGATTCCCGGAACGTCGCTGGCGCGTCAATGGGGGATCGTCGAACAGCCGGATCAAGCGCGCAGCTATCTGCGGCACGAAGCGGGTAACAGTTTTGACGCGGCGCGGGTCGATGCCTTTCTGAGCGCCGGACCGGAGGCCGTCGACTTCTTTACCTCGCAGACCTCCCTGCGTTTCGACATGCCATTGGTGTTTCCCGACTATCATGCGGAAGCACCCGGCGGAACGCAGGGCGGCCGCTCGATGGTGACGCGGCCCTTCGACGGGCGCGAGCTCGGCCCGCACATCAAAAATCTCGGCGCGGCGCTGCCGGAATTGACCGTGTTCGGCATGATGCTGGGGTCGGGCAAGGAGATCGTCCACTTCATGCGGGCAACCAGATCGCTGGCCTCGGCGCTCTATGTCGCCAAGCGACTGTCCCGGCATCTCATGGACGTCATGCGCCACGGTCGCGGCATGACGCTCACCAACGGCAATGCGCTGGCCGGACGTCTTGCGAAATCCGCGTTCGATTTGAAGATACCCTTGTGGCTGTCGTCCCCGGTCCGCGAACTGATTGTCGAGAACGGCGCGGTGCGCGGCGCGATGGTCGAACGGGAGGGGCGCCCGGTTCGCGTTCATGCCAAACGTGGTGTCATCCTGGCCTGCGGCGGCTTCCCGCGTGATGTCACCAGGCGCAAGGCGATGTTTCCGCATGCCCCGACCGGCATCGAGCATTATTCGCCGGCGCCGACAGGCAACACCGGCGATGGCCTGCGCATGGCCGAGGCCATTGGCGGGCGGGTAGAAGATACACTCCCGAATGCCGCGGCATGGGTGCCGGTATCGGTCACGACGCGGAAAGACGGATCGAGCGGTATCATGCCCCATTTCATCGATCGCGCGAAACCCGGCGTGATCGCCGTCTTGCGCAATGGCGCGCGCTTTGCGAACGAGGGCAACTCCTATCACGACTTCGTTCAGGAGATGATGAAGGCGGCAAAACCGGGCGAGGAGATCGCCGCCTTCCTGATCTGCGATCATCGAACCCTGCGCAAATACGGTCTGGGATGCGTGCCGCCGTTTCCGATGCCGATCGGTCGCCATCTCGGCACCGGCTATCTGATGCGCGGCGGCACGCTCAAAGCCCTTGCGGCCCGGGCCGGGATCGATGCCGGCGGGCTCGAGGCGACCGTCACGCAGTTCAATGCATCGGCGGCGGGCGGACAGGATCCCGCTTTCGGCAAGGGGTCGCGCGCCTATAACCGGTTTCAGGGCGATGCACTGCATGGACCGAACCCCTGCATCGCCCCCATCGTGCGCGGACCCTTTTACGCGATCAAAATGGTGATCGGCGATCTCGGCACCTATGCCGGGATCAGGACCGACGAGAACGCCCGCGCACTTGATGCCACCGATCATGCGATCGAAGGGCTCTATGCCGCCGGCAACGACATGGCGAGCATCATGGGCGGCAACTATCCCGGCGCCGGCATCACGCTCGGGCCCGCACTGACTTTCGGCTATATCGCCGGCCGGCATATTTCAGGTGGCGCTATCCCGGCATCGAAGCCGTGAAAAGCCGCGGCATCCAGTCGATCGAAGTCGGGGGCCGGTTGCTGCGTGCGCTGACCCGAATCGGCGAGCCGATGATGCTGCGCGATCTTGCCCGCGAAGCAGGAATGACGCCCGCCAAGGCCCACCCCTATCTGGTGAGCTTTTCGCGCCTTGGCCTGATCGAGCGCAACGAGGTAACCGGACGCTATGAGGTCGGCGCGCTCGCTCTCGAACTCGGCCTTGTCGGCTTGCGCCGTCTATCGGCGGTCAGGGTGGCCGAACCAAAGATCGCGGCGCTTGCGAACGACGTCAAACACACCGTCTCGCTGACGGTGTGGGGCACGCATGGCCCGACTGTGGTCAGGCTCGAGGAACCCGACCATCCCGTTCACATCATGATGCGCGTGGGATCCGTGATGGGAATGCTGGAGACGGCGACAGGTCGAATCTTTACGGCATTCCTTCCGCAAAAAGTGGCGATGGCCGCGCTGAAGTCGGGTCTCGATCATTTCGGGGTCGGTTACAACAGCAAGCGAGCGATAACCGGTCCCGGCATCGACAAGATGCTTGCCGATATCCGTGCACGACATCTGGCACGCGCGGTCGGCGATCCGCTACCCGGAATCAATGTCTTCGCGGCACCGGTGTTCGATCATGAAGGCGCCGTCGTGCTGTCGGTGACGGCGATGGGTCCCGAGAGTTCGTTCGACGCACGCTGGACCAGCGCTATCGCAAAAGCGCTGCTCGATTGCACCAACGATATCTCGAGGCGGCTGGGATTTGCGGCCTCAACCCGGAAATAGCGCCTCTGCCGGATATCAGGAAACCCCGTCTCGTCGCCGCCCTGCAGGTCAGCCCCTTCCCGCTCTTTCACGTGAAAAAGGCCTGGTGGAAATCAATCATATTTCGCCGCGTGCCGCAGAGGCATCGGGGCTTTGATCCCAGCCGGCAGCTTCTCGCCGATCGTCTCGGCCACCACCGGTTCAAGCGCCCGGTTCCTTGACAGATGATTGCCGAAGAACACGCCGACCATGATGATCATCACCGCACCATAAAAACCAAACAGGCTGCCGACAAATTTCCAGTAAAATCGACGGTCCGCGGGGCTAAGATTCTCGGTCAGTCGGCGCATGTGCGGCTCCTCATGGACGAACGCAAAGCCAGGATAAACTGCACCCAATGGAAGGCCCTGTGATCGGCTTCACACACCCGAAATCGTGATCCGGCGTCCGATTCCGATCAAAATATTGGGGAGACCGGGACCGATCGTGGCTATGATTTGCCGGACACATCGGATTCGAAAATCATCGGGCGACGCGCGGGATCAACTCGAATGACCGGCTCTGAGCTAAAACAAATTCGCAAGGATCTCGGTCATGCGATCGGCAGAAGCCTTTCCGCCGCCGACATGGCAAAGCTGTGTGGCCTTGCGCCTGGCGACGGCCCCGACACGATACGCAAATGGGAAGTCAAAGGCCCCAGCGGGCCGGCGGCCGAGCTGCTTCGCATATTGGCGATGGCGAGCGATCGATATCCGATCCTGGAAAACTTCAACGTCTTCGACCGCTTCAATATCGACGAGAAGGATCGCCCCGCGCGCAGAGAGGCTTTCCGCGAGAACATGCGCGACGAGGTCCGGCGCCGGCTGGGCTGATCGGCACCGCGTCGGGAACCCGGCACTGCGGTTCCTCGCATGCCGTGCGAATCATCTGCACTTCGCGGTTCGCGCGGCGCTCCGCTGCGCAATGTCTTGCGATCCTTCCGAATTGCATGCGTGGGATGCATCAGGAACGAAGTAAGCCTTCTTAAGGTGCACATACGCCAGATCCAGGTGCGGAAGCCCCAAAAATTAAGATCTGATTCAGGTTCCATTAGGAATCCATTAGTCACGGGAAATTGTAGTTCCATCAATAGGTTGGAACTTTCTGACTGTGACCTATGGGTGACAGCATTTTGTGCAAAACCTGTCTATCTCCCGCCATGGATGGGGCCGGTACACGGCGCCTAGAAAATGATCGTTGGAGATTAAGACTGATGAAGAAGTTTCTACTTGGTACTGTGGCCCTCGTCGCGCTCGGCGCGGCCGCGCCAGCAATGGCAGCCGATCTTGCGGCTCGCCCCTACACCAAGGCTCCGGCCTACGCCGCGCCGATCTACAACTGGACCGGCTTCTACATCGGCGGCCACGTCGGCGGCGCGTTCGCTGGCAACAACAGCCTGATCGGCAATGATGGCCGCTTCCTCGGCGGCGTGCAGGGCGGATTCGATTATCAGTTCGCCCAGAGCTGGGTTGTCGGCGTCGAAGCCCAGTACAGCTGGCTGAGCAACAACAACAACGGCGTGGTGTTCCCGGGCGGCGTGCTGGTAACCTCCAAGAACGATCAGCTTGGATCGGTCACCGGCCGGCTTGGCTACACCTGGGGCCCGGCGTTGCTTTACGCCAAGGGCGGTTATGCCTGGAAGGACGGTAACAACCTCAACGTAACCACGGGCGGCGTGCCGGTGGCTTTCACCACCAATGGCAATCATCGTGACGGCTACACCGTTGGTGCCGGCCTCGAATACATGTTCGCCCCCAGCTGGTCCGCCAAGGTCGAATACCAGTATTACAATTTCGGCAGCACCACGTTCACGACCGGTCCCGCCGTCATTGTGGGCACCCGGTTCCGCGACGACGAGCATACCGTCAAGGCTGGCATCAACTATCGCTTCAACTGGGGTGGCCCGGTGGTCGCGAAGTACTGATCCGCAACGGATTGAAAAAAGTCTCGGAAAGGCCGGCCTCGCGCCGGCCTTTTTGCTTTCGGCGCGCAAAATTTGCGCGGATCCTGCAAAAGTTCCCGATTTTGTTAACTTGGTAACGCGATACTGCCGCTCGAATTCATCTTGGGGATGAAGCGAGCGCGAGGCAGAAAGCATGGCGTTACGATCAACGATGGGCAAATTGCGGGGCCTTGGCTTCCGGCGCCCGAAATGGGGCGTCAGGGGTAGTCTGTTCGCCGCCTTCGCTGTGATCGCGGGCATGGCCATCGTGATCAGCGCCGGCGCCGGCATGGTGCTGGGACATCTTGGCGGGTCGATGCTCGATCTGAGCGGACGGGACATTCCCCGTCTTGCCGCCAGCCTGCAATTGGCGGCGCAGAGCGCAAGCCTTGCCAGCCAGGGACCGGCACTGCTGGCCTCGGGCAGCGAAGAGGCGCTGAACGAACGCGCCAGGAAAATGAAGGAGACCCAGCACGACGCGGTCGACAAGCTCGGCCAGATCACCGAGCTCGGAGCCGACAAGACCGTCGTCGCCGCACTCGGTGAAACCGTCAAAAGCATCGACGACACCATCAAAAGCCTGGGCGCGGCGGCCACCGAACGGCTCAGAATAGCTGCCCAGCGCGAGAAGCAATACGATGCCCTGCGCAAGGCCCAGACGGCTTTCGCCGCCGCCGCGGGTCCCGCGATGATCGATGCGCAAACCAGGATCAGGGCAATCCTCGGGTCCGCCAATCTTCTCTCGCAGGACGATGCCATCGAAGCAGCGCAAGCGATCGAGCAACTTGGCAACGTCATCGCCAGCACCAATCTGTTGGCCTTGCATATGATGGCGGCGCTCTCGGCAACCAACGGCGACGCGCTCGAACAGGTCGAGAAGGCGTTCAAGGCCGCATATCCGAACATCAAATCCAACCTCGATAGCTTGACCAAAAATAACGACACCGCCGCCCTCAAGGACGCCGCGCTGAAATTGCTGGCATTCGGCGACGGCAAGACCAGCGTCTTCAAGACCAGGCAGAAGGAACTCGACGCCGACGATTATGGCCAGCTCATTCTGGACGAAACCCGCAAGCTCAATGTCGGCCTCGGCATCAGCGTGAAGCAACTCGTCGATGGCGTACAGACCGAGACCGACGCCTCGACCTGGCAGGCGCGCCGGGAGATTTCGTTCGCGACCGTGGTCATGCTTGCGCTCGGCGGCCTCACTTTCATCGGATCCGTGCTGTTCGTCTGGCTCTATGTCGGCCGCAACATCCTGCGGCGGATCGGCAATCTGCAACGCTCGATGCAGCTTTTGTCGGGCGGTGATCTCGATACGGAAATTCATCGCAGCCGCCAGCGCGACGAGATCGCGGCGATGGCGAATTCGCTGGAGATCTTTCGCGGGAGCATGATCGAGGCGCGCGCGCTGAGCACCGAGCAGGACAAGGATCGCATCGTCAAGGCCGAACGCGCCTCCCGCATGGAGACCCGGATTGTCGAATTCGAAGCAACCGTCCGCGCCGCGCTGGATGGCCTGCAGACATCAGCCGATTCCATGCAGACCACGGCGCAGCGCATGTCGGCCACTGCCGACCAGTCCAGTGCGCTGGTGAGCGCGGTGGCGTCCGCCGCCGAGGAAACCTCGGCCAACGTGCAGACGGTATCCTCGGGCACGGAGGAATTATCGTCATCGATCACCGAAATCGGCCGCCAGGTGACCACGTCGGCGGAGATCGCCCGCAAGGCGGTCGATGAAGCCGGCCAGACCGACGCCACCATGCAGGGTCTCGCCGAGAACGCCAGCCGCATCAGCGTCGTGGTCGACCTGATCCAGGTGATCGCCTCGCAGACCAATCTGCTCGCGCTCAACGCCACCATTGAAGCCGCGCGCGCCGGCGATGCCGGCCGCGGCTTTGCGGTGGTCGCTTCCGAGGTGAAGAGCCTCGCCAACCAGACCGCGAAGGCCACCGACGAAATTCGCGCGCAGATCGCCAGCATGCAGCAGGTGACGACAACAGCCGTCAACGCGATCCGCAACATCGGCAATACCATCGGCGAAATCAACGAGGTGACCACCGCGATCGCCGCCGCCGTCGAAGAACAGGGTACCGCGACGCGCGAGATCGCCCGCAACATCCAGCATGCCGCCGGCGGCACGTCCGAGGTTTCCAGCAACATCGTCGGCGTCTCTACCGCCTCGGCCGAAGCGGGCTCGGCTGCCGGCGAGGTGCTGAGCGCGTCCGGCGCGCTCCGCCGCGAAACCGACGTCCTGCGTTCGGAGATCGACGCGTTCCTCTCCAACATCCGGGCGGCGTAGACAGACTTGGTCACTCCGGGATGGTGCGGTAGCACCAGACCTCAGATGCGCAATTGCGCATCGGGGAATCCTTGGATTCCGGGTTCGCGCTGGCGCGCGCCCCGGAATGACGGCTATGCACCGCCTCCCCGGTGTTTTGCCAAAATCACAATTGTTTTCGGCTGGCGCCGCGCCGATTGTGCGGCTAAGCCGATAACGACAATTTTTTTGCGATATCAAACCATGCATTCGAAAACAGACACCGTTCAGTCCTCGGCCGAGGCCCTGCGCTACCCCTGGGAAAATCATCCCGGCCCCGATCAGGTGGTCGAGGTGATGCCCGGCGTATTGTGGGTCCGCCTCGCGCTGCCGTTCCGGCTCAACCACGTCAACATCTATCTGCTCGCCGACGGCGACGGCTGGGCGATGGTGGATTCCGGCTTCGGCAACGAAGAATCGATCGCGGCCTGGACCGCGCTGTTCGAAGGTCCGCTGGCCCACGTCAAGATCACGCGGCTGATCGTGACCCATTCGCATCCCGACCACGTCGGCCTCGCCGGATGGATCGTCGAACGTTTCAACTGCCCGCTCTATATGTCGCAGGTGGAATATCTGCAGTCGGTCTACCATCAGAACCGCGGCACCGAAGAGCGCAAGATGGCGCAACGCCTGTTCTTCCGGCGCCACGGCATGGATGAAAGCCTGACCGACAAATTGCTCGGCCGTGGCCAGGATTATTTGAAGCGGGTTTCGATCCTGCCGCCGTCCTATCGCCGGATCTCGCATGGCGACGAAATTTCCATCGGCGCAAGGCGCTTCAAGGTCATCACCGGCGGCGGTCATGCGCTCGATCAGGTGATGCTGTATTGCGCCGCCGACAAACTGTTCTTGTCGTCCGATCAGGTGCTGAGCAAGATTTCGCCCAATGTCAGCGTCTGGGCGGTCGAGCCCGACCAGAACTCGCTCGGCGAATATTTGGCGTCGCTGGCGAGCCTCACCACCACCCTTCCTTACGACCTGCTGGTGCTGCCCGGCCACGGCGTGCCGTTTTACGGATTGAAGACGCGCATCAAGCAATTGGCCGACCATCACGAGGACCGCTGCCGGCTGATCGCCGACGCCTGCCGGGAAATTTCCAAAACATCCAAGGAACTGGTGCCGGTGGTGTTCCACAAGCACGTGCTGGACGTGCATCAGATGGGCTTTGCCGCCGGCGAGTTGATCGCCCATGTCAATTACATGCTGGTCGAGGGGCGTCTGACCGCCAAGGAAAACGACGGCGTGCTGCATTTCAGGACCACCTGATTTTTGGTGAGCGAGCCCCGCTCGGTGTCACCTCTCCCCTTGTGGGAGAGCATAGGCCGCCTTCGGTGGCCGTTCTTAAAAAGAACGCCGAAGCGAAGCTTCGGCTACGTCGCATCGACAGATGCGATCCGGGTGAGGGGTTACGGCCAGTCGATAGTCCGTGCCCCCTCTCCCCGACCCTCTCCCACAAGGGGAGCGCGCTGCCGCTTGTGCAAGTTCTCAATTTCAATCTTTAAACAGCCAAAACATGAGGAGTGCTGAAACCGTCATTGCGAGCGAAGCGAAGCAATCCATAAAGCCGCAAAGAGAGAAAGTATGGATTGCTTCGCTGCGCTCGCAATGACGTCCAAACGCGACTTCGCGATCTCGCGGCGCGATGCGCCCGAGTTGTGCATTTATCTTTCGCCCCAAGAAGGGCGTGGGGAATGCCGGGTGCCCGCTGCACCCGCGGTCTCGTGTGCACTTGGTAGTGGTAGAACGCACACGAGTAACAACGAGTACACCGGAATCGCCCGGCATTCCCGCACGCAATGGTTTTAACGGCTTATGTCGTGCTCTCCCCGGTGACCGGGCTCTTTTGCCACCGTCGCCAACGGATATGGTTTTGTCTAAGCCCGGTTGGGCCGACGCAACTCCGCGAACTTGACGCCAGCGTCGGGGCGTCAGGACCACACGATTTTGCCGTCCGCAGCAACATCTCTCGTCAGCGTGCTGTTGACCGCTCACGGATTCCTGAGAAACCGCCCTGCGATCCCATCGCGCGCAAAACGCTGCCGCGTCCACCGCATCCCGCCCCGCGTCCGTGACGATCGCGATACGCCCCTCGATGGGGCGAGACAACAGCGGGTATAGAAGTGATTTGGGGTAGTGGGAAACAGAATTATTTTTGCGAAAGGGACTCGACAGACCCCTTCAGCGGAAGCCCGTCGGGCAAATCACTTCCGATGAAACCAGCAGCAATGGTCGGAGTTCTGGCTTTGAACGACGCGCTTATCGTCGAGCAAATCAATTAACTAGTTCATCGATTCCGAAGTGCGAATCATTTCGGTCCGTAGCGACCATTAACAACAATTGTCATTCCGGGGCGCGCTCTTGCGCGAGCCCGGAATCCATAACCCCTGCAGGGGATATGGATTCCGGGCCTGCACCTCTGGCCGGCTATCGCCGACCAAAGGCGCATCCCGGAATGACAAACGATGGATCGTAGGATCGTTTCATGGAAGCGCTGATCTAGGGGCGCGGACTCATTAGCACGCAGCCAAATGTATTGGCAGGTTTGAGACATGCCAACCGAATCTGAAGATGTCTGTTCATCGGGGTAGACCGGAAGTGGCTGGCCTACGGCGAGAACAACGCGAATGACCCGGACGGAAGTCATCATGTGCGTCCAGCCAGCGTCTGGGCTTCTGCGAGGAACTTCTTGCCCGCGTCCGTCCATCGCCCAAATCAAGTGTTGACATTTTCCATCAACCGAGAAGGGCGCGGCTGCTTTCGCAGTCGCGCCAATTTCTCAAGGATTATAGCTTGGAATATTCTGCACTGAGTGCGTCATCGGCATCACTCAGCCGGCACAGGATTCGCGTCGCGGCGTTCTTGCAGTTCGGTTTGTGCCGTTCTTTGCTTCTGACGCAATTCCTCGACGCGGGCTTTGAAGCTTGCGACGTTCTCGTCTGTCCTTGGGAACGGAAGCTCACCAAGTTCAAAGGCCTCCATTAAGTGGTCGATCTCATCCTCGATCGCACTTACCCGCTCGTCCTCCCATTCCCACCGGTCCACAATCCGCACCCATGATTGCCAAGGTTGTTGTCCATTGGCAGTCTCGGACCAAGCCATCACGGAAACTCCAAACTCCGGCAGGCTATCGCAATCAAAATAGTCTCCGAATCCAATTCGGAAGTTCGGGGATGGTCCTGCCGCCGACCACGGACCATTATCAACCTCCACTGTCTTCCACTCATCTTCATCTTCAGCCTTAAGGTGCAGAAGAATCGAGTACTTGCCGAGAGTCTGATCGTAGACCATGCTGCCGCCCTGGAGATCCCCATGTTTGGTGCACGAGAGGCACGGCCACATGTGTGCATCGTTAGGTCGCCTCGGATTTACATTGACCGGGCTGCTCCATGTCGCGCCGTGGTCGTGGCTCGACGTATACATCGGCACCCGCTTATTGCTGTCGATGTACAGGACATGAATACGGCCATGTCTATCGATGGCGACGTTCGTACCAGGGCTAGTTAGTGCCCCACCCTCATACGAAAGTGGACCAGCAATCGTACTCTCAGGCGCGTTCCCTGCGACAATTGTGGTCGGGCCGGTCCAGGTTTGGCCCTGATCGTGGCTCGCGTAGATTTTGAGATTGTTATCCAATGCGGCATATATGATGTAAAAGCGCTTGTGATCGTAACTGACCAATGGCGCCGTTCCAATGCCGCTATCCGTGAAATCGTGCACGGTCCAATTCACGCCTCCATCCAGTGTGAATGCGCAGGCTTCGGTGTTCAGGCGATCGAACCCGCAGAGCGCGATCTTGCCGCGCGCCGCGACAGCCGTCTTGTCGCCGAAACCGAAAGCCGCTGGCTGGCTCCACGTCATGCCGCCGTCTCTGCTGACGACGCACACTGGGAAGAAGCCACCCTGCATCGTCGTATAATAGCAGTTGTGTGAATCGTCGAAAGCGATTCCCGCCCCTTCATCGGTATCTGTGAGCACCGTCACCGTCTTCCATGTCATGCCACGGTCCTTGGTGACGTAAGCGGTGTTGATAAATTGTGTCCCATTGAAACTGGCCGCCCCCGCGACAATGTTGCGCGGATTCTTGGGATTGATGGCGACCGCAGTTTCATCGCTCCTGTCCAAAGCCGGATCACTGACCTCGATCGCATGCCTATGTGGGGGGTGAATGTGATCATGGTGTTCGCGGCCGAGCTTCGGCCGCGCGAACGGGACCGGGGCGCCAAAGCCCTCACGTTTCTTTGCTTGGTAAATACTTAGGGCGGTATTGCTGACGCGTCCTCGGAGTAACCTGGCCGATATCTCCTCATCCGTCGGACGTAGGGCGGAATCCGGATTTTTGAATTGCACTTTCGGTGTCCAACTCATCTTATCCTCCTACATTTTAAGCCGAACTGTGTTGAGTCACGCGAAAACCGGTCCTCACTCCTCCATCAATTTGAAAAGATGAATGCAGCCTCACGTGTGCCATCAGAGGCGTCTAGCGCATGCGACTCTTTGGCCGAGTACATCATGCGCAAAACGGGTGCCGTCGTACTGCGGCAATTTCAGGTTATCACGCGTGTCGGGGCGGAGAGTATGATGTGGCTCACAAAAGTTGCAGTTCCCGCTATCCTTCGGGCAAGCCCTCGATAATCACAGTGATCGGTCATCATCGGCCATCAACGCACTACCGCCACCCACCTATCGTGCTTCCTCAAAAGCAGCCGCTCAAGCGAGGAGGAGGTCGGGAACACTAGCGGTGCTGCGTAGGCCGACGGTGTTATTAAAGCTTAAATAGAGATTTGAAAAACGCGTTGACATCTTCTCTCGCAGCTTTCGCGGCCTCCGGATCGTAGCCGGTATGCGGACCATGGAAGACGCAAGCATCTTTGTACGTGAATGGCTGATCGGTATCCAAGTTTATCAAGACGCCGTTGTCCTCTTCCTGGATTCTGCAATTTCGTACGCTCTCGAACGTGGGCTGTACTTTTGGCGGCTGCGCACCAAGCGGATTATCGAAGCTATGGGGGGCGTTCGCATACTCAGTTAATACGACATCTTTGCCCGCAGGTCGTCATGCAGTCAGGATAGAACGGCACATAAGCAGCGAAATCAATGCCTGACTTGTTCCACATGGCATCGAAGCGCTTAAGGCTCGCGTAGAGAGCCGCCTGGCCCTCGCGCGAGAAACCCATCAGGCCAATGCGAGCCGGGTCGACTCGGGGATGTTTGGCCAGAATCTCAAGCGAGCGATAAATATCGAGAATCAGATTGAGCCGGCCCAGCAACGCCTAGTTCGGATTTAAGTCGGAGAACCCACGAGCAGTGAAGCCATCGAGTGCGAATGTCGATATGCCAAGTTCATTCAACTCTCTTGACCAGACATCGATGCGTGCATCGTAGCCACTGGACGCGTGTTGAAGAACAACAACCGGTAATCGGCCGGTTCCTTGCGCTATTCGAAGCTGACCAGCAATTGTGACTGGCGTGGCTCCTGCGCTGTCGCCTTTCAGGAATTGCTGATCTGAAATCGTAAGTGTTTGAATCTGATACAGTTCAGTTCGTGGAGCGATTTGCTTGATCGAATCGTCCGATGCCCAGGCGGAAGACAGGACGAGCATTGGTGCCGTGATCGTCAACAGGCGCGAGAGGCACTGTCTGGATAAGCTCCAATGCGAGCGGCCGAGCGTCATGGGGGCCCTAAAAAGCGGCTTGTGAGGGCTAGCTTACCACCGCTGCACGGTCGCTTTCGAGAGGACTTGTGCCGAAAGTTGCCTGCATAGGGCGCGCCGGAAGCGGTGCCGGCAGTGTGCGCGTCCGGGACAGGTTGAAAGGCGGGGATTTCGGCTCTTGTGCGTTGGCACTTTTCGGATTTGCCGACCCCTCTGACGAACGTCGGCTATCAGGGGAAGAGCGGAAGTAACTCTGACATCGCCAAATCGACGCGAATGACCCGTTGCTGACCTCGGTGAGGCACGTGTTTGCGCCTCAGCAATTGCCCTTTGCAAGACCATCTGACATGTTTGGGCGGCCGCAAAAGGTGTGAACGAGAGGATCGAATGAGACGGCGCCAGTTTGTTTCACTTCTCGGTGGAGCTGCGTTGGCACCGCTCACCGCGTTGCCGGTGTACGCGGACCCGCCCGACGGCTGCGGTGTTCCGGTCGCGCGAGACGACGGCTGGCCCGTCGCCTCCATCAATGAGGATAAGCTCATCGACCGCGCTGCGCTGTGCAGGATGGCTGATCGGCTCGCCGCCTCGAGCGATGCCAATATACATGCCGTGCTGGTCGCCCGTAGTGGCAAGCTGGTTTTCGAGCGATACTTCAGGGGTTCCGACGAGATCTACGGCCGCCCGGTCGGGAAAGTCACCTTCGACGCCGATACATTGAACAATGTGAAATCGGTTTCAAAGAGCGTCGCGTCACTCGCGGTCGGGATCGCGCTTGATCGCGGGCTAATAGGCAGCATAAACGAACCGATCTTCAGCTTCTTCCCCGAGTTGTCAGACTTGCGTTCCCCTGAAAAGGAACGCATCCAGTTGTTGCACGCGCTCACCATGTCGATGGGTTTGGAGTGGGTGGAGGCCATCCCGAGCAACGAGGACAACAACGATGAGGTGCGCATGCATATGGCGCCCGATCCGTGTCGTTACGTCCTCGGTCTTGCGGCGACTGCCCCGGCAGGACAAGAGTTCTTCTACAACACCGGCGCGCTAACGCTCGTGTCGGCCATAATCCGTAAGGCTACCGGACGCCCCCTCGACGAATTTGCGCGCGAGACGTTGTTCGAGCCCATGGGCATTACCGGCGTAGAGTGGATTCGGGTCAAGGGGGATACCGATGCCGGAGGGGGATTGCGCTTGCGACCACGCGATATGGCAAAAATCGGCCAGCTTATCCTTGCGGGCGGCCGCTGGAACGACCGCCAGGTCGTTTCTAGAGCCTGGATCGACGCCTCGATGACACCGCGGATGGACGCCACGAGCCTCTTTTTCTATGGATACCTATGGTGGCTCGGCCGCTCCCTGCTCAATGGGCGTGAGGTCCACTGGGCTGGCGCGCTTGGTCGAGGCGGGCAGTCGATTCGCATCGTCCCGGAGCTCGATCTCGTTGTCGTGGTGACCGCGGGATACTACCAGGACTACAGCCCGCGAGCGTTTCAAGTGCAGTCCGGCATTTTCAGGGACGTCTTGCGGGGGATTTCGCCTCCGGGCTGAACTGGAAGCGCCGCCGTGCGGCGCTGCATTGGTCCGCTGGCACTTTTCGGACTTGCCGACCCCTCTGACGAACGTCGGCTATCAGGGGAAAAGCGGAAGTAACTCTGAGCTAAATCGACGCGAATGACTCAGGCAGTGTGAAAACTCGAACGCTTGCCGACGGCGCAGAATGTTAGTCTCAACTATCGCCCCGCGCCCGGGCAGCATGCTCCTCATGCGCCCGGAAATGCAATTTGGAAGAATTGCGTTCTCTACATTTTGCCCACGCGCGACTTTTCGCACAGCCTGGACTCTTAGCAGATCAACTTAGGCCGGTCGTCAATATCGCCTTGGCATCGCCTTCGGATGGATTGGCGCGACAACGGCGTTCGGCTATCGCTCCATTGACCCGATAGGGTGGAGGTTCCCGCATGTGTCATATCTGCCGCACTGTAGACCTATTCCTTGAACGTGTCCTATCTGCCGCACTGTAGACGTATTCCGACGTTCATGCTCACGGCGTGTTTGAGGGAACGCTCGGCAGTTACTGCCTTGTTTCCTCTAACCTATAAGGAGAAATACCGTGATGAAAATTGTGATTATAGCGGGTGCAACGCTTGCCTTGGTGACGGCCGCTGGTGCTGCCGACCTTCCGCACCCACAGCCCGTCTATCAGACGGCTCAAGTCGGCAAGATGCCGATTGGCAAGGCCCCGATCGGGAAGACCCCAATCGGCAAGGCGCCCGTCGGGACGCGGGTCTACTAATACGCGGTATTGACTGAAGGTCTCGTTGAATCTGACCTCTATCGTCGACAGCTGAAGGGCGAAGCGTGGCAAATAGGCCGAAGAGATTGGGACTATGCTTGCTTGCGGGATTCGCACTCGCTCTCTTGCTCCAGTGCAAAATCCAATCAGCTTCTGCGCACGAGATTGACACTCGCGCCGGTTCGGAACGTTTCATCTCCCAGAGACGGGAGGTCCAGAAGCGCACCACCGACGCGAATGCGCTTGTTTCCAGTGAGGCGCCCATTGAATCGAAACCGGCGCCACAGTCGACCCGAAGGCCGGGGTCGGGATCAGCAAAGGGCCCGTACTACGTTGATTTCAGAGCCAGAACGGCGGCGAGCTGGGGACACGCTTTCGTCTGGTTCGGCAAGACAAGCGAGCGAGAAGTTGAGGTCGCGGGCCTTACCCCCGCGGGAGACACCGTAGCTTATGTACTTGGTCATGTGACGTGGGTGCCGTCCGAGACCGGGGCAAGCTATGGCGATCTTGATCCGCAGTACTTGACCGCCAGTTACCGGGTTTACTTAAATGAGCCGGACGCAAAAAGGGTGTTCGCGTACATCAAGAAATTACAGACGAGTTCACCGGTCTGGAACGCCGAAACAGCCAATTGCACTTCGTTTATCGGTAGCATCGCAAATTTTATGGGATTGAAAGTTCCTCTCCGCTGGCAGCGTCCTGAGGACTACGTCAGCAGCCTCAAGGCGATGAATGGCGGGAGCCAGATCGTCCACCTGTCGTCAGAACAATAGCTCGCGTTCGTCGTTGGTCCCTAAAGGATGAGCTTTCGCGTCACCGGTCCAGGATCGGTATCCGTGAGCCTTAGCTAAAGCGGACACGAGCAAGCTGGTCACGCGCAATGAGGCGACCCTTTATATTTCTGAATCCCTCTACCACCCTTGGCGCAAATCTCTTGGCATTGGAAACCCCAAACACGACCGCGTCAGGAGCCCGCCAGTTTTCGCGAACGCGTTGCGCATCCTGCAAAAGGCCGCCATCCATCGGGCTCTCAATATTGGAGGTATGCTTACATTGGATGAGGTAAATAATTTCGCCAAGCTCATCTCTTACAACGATGTCTGCGCCACCGTCCCCGGTGCGCCGTGTAAGGTTCGCGCCCAATCCTTCGGAAAGCAACTGGTCGCGCACAAATTCCTCTAGCCCCAGATAGCCGGATCGATCTATCTCAACGAGTATATCATCAGAGCTACGTTCGCTCCCTGCCCTGTTCAAGGCATCTGCAAAATCTGCGACCGTAATCTCGCATGAGGTGAAGATACGTCGGGAAATATCTCGACGACTTGTTAGAAGAAGATCGAGAATTACGTCATAGGAGTTGTTTTGCAGAAGCGGGTGCACGGCACCTACCGTATGGACATACACCTCCTTCGTTGCGCCAATACGATAGGCACGGTCTGTACATTGATCCTCAACAGCCGGATTCCACCAGCGATCCAGATGGATCACGTGGTTCGCCGCAACGATATTAAGTCCTACCCCTGCAGCGCGGGGCGAAAGAATTAATGCAGCAAATCCTTTCAGCGTGGAAAAGCGATTCACAATCTCTTGGCGTTGTCCAGGGATGGTATCGCCGCGAATAAACTCCGGCTTTGTACAACCAAATTTTTGCTCGATTAATCGCGACAAGACTGTCTGCATGCGCCTGCTGTTGACGAAAATTATGACCTTCTCGTTTCGCATTGCGATGTGTTCAAGCTTGTCGAAAGCTTGGCTCAGCCGTGCCGACATTTTGATATATTCGTCGCCCTTTATCAGTCCACCCCCTACTGTTTCAGGATCGACCGGATGCAGGGAGATTGACCGGAAATCATGCAAGGCACGTAAAATTTTGATTTTGCCCGCCTGTGTCGCAGCACTCACGTCAGCATACCGCTGAGCTTGAATATCAGGCATACTGGCCCGGATCATTGGACCCTGGTGCTTTTGCGGCAAATCTTTTGCTACGTCCTCCTTCATGCGCCGGAGAGCATAGGGCGGAACCTCACGCCCATCGATCTTGGCTTTTTGCAACAGTTCACCCGATAGCTTTTCGAGGGCCAATTGTCGGGATTCAGGCGCGTTTGCCTTTCCGTAAGTTTTCATGAAATCCTTGAGAGGTGCAAAGTAGCCGGGTGCGGTGATGTCTGTAATCGCCCAAAGGTCTGAGATGCTATTTTCAACAGGCGTTCCTGTCATCGAGACGACGAAGTCGACATTCAAGGCCTTCAACGTCGCGTTGATGCGGGTAGTTGGATTTTTGGCTTTCTGAACCTCATCCAACACTGCGACGCTGAAGGGCACCCGCGCAAAGCTCATGTGGTAGTCGCGGACCGTCTCGTAGGTTGTGAGTACCCAATTGCTTTCAGCTATCTGCGCAGAATCCAACAGCATAAGGCCATCCGCTATCGCATTTCCGAGCCTGAGATTCCGAAGCTGACTCCCAAAGGCTACAAGCGGCTTACCCAATCCTTCATCGAACGTAAATTTGTTATGCTCATCCTCCCAGTTTCGCAGAAGGCTTGTTGGTGCAACAATAAGAGCCGGATGGCCACTCCGAACAACACCTTCACGCCGCATCAACATTAAGAACGACAGGCTTTGCAGCGTTTTGCCAAGCCCCATATCATCAGCAAGCAACACCCCCGGCCAGCCCGCGCCGTAGCAGCTAGTTAGCCACGCAACGCCCTCTTCTTGATGGCTCTTCAATCGTAACTTCATCGAAGGCGGAGAAGCATTTCCCAGCTGTCGCTCCCTGAGCTGTCGCTTAAACTGAGAGCTATCAAAGTTGCTTTTTGTCTGGAGAATATTGATGCGGCGTCTCGAAAGCTCAGCGGGTGGGTTGCCTTCGCTAAGGCTCTCATCTTTAGGCCTTGCCTCCACCGGCTGAAGACGTTGAAGGGTCGCGAGCAGGCCGGGAGAATTAACGGGCACGTGCACACCGCCGAGTTGCACGTGGTTCTCTTTCGAAACTAGCGCTGCTTTCACTTGTTCTATCCAGCCGGGGACGTCGTCAGGCTCACCCGTCACGAGCTTCCCGGCGAGCACCACGGAGAACCGTTCAGGGAGCCAGTTGTTTTGTTCCTTTTCTAGATAACTGAGTTGGGGTGGCCTGAACTGACGGTCTTCTGCTGTGGCTTCGATGATCTTGATGAAAAGGTCCAAGTACTCAATCGAAAGCCAACGCCTAATAGTTGCAACGCAGACGTCGCGCCTGACTTCACCGTCCTTACCTCCGGGCCCTGGCCAAACTCGGATTCGCGGATCTCCAAACTTTAATACAAGCACACCCATCAAAACTTTCTGCACATCAGGCGACGGCGGTGCCGCCTCAAACGGTGAAAGCATCGCCTCATAATAATCCCCGAACGGTGTTCCGCTGATTCCAGCAAATGCCCAATCCAAGCATTGTTGGATGGAAATTGCGTCCTCAATCTTTACCGCTTCACGGATCACAGCGAGCTTCAGCTCTGTGCCATAATTCGAAGCAAGAATATTGCTGGTAATGCCGCTAGAAACACAGAAGCCATAGATATCCTTGCTTCGTGCAAGCTTCTTACCAAGCACCTGTAGATGTTCGTCAGCTTGTAGAATCCCCGATTGTTCGGAGAAGTGACGCGTGCTGGATGGTAAGACGGTCGCGTAACGAGCCAAAAATGTACGCATTTGCAGACGAAAACTCTCTTGACGATAGCTTGCCAACAAGGAGCGGAAGACCGAACGGATCAAGCGGTTATCTTTGCGACGCTCTATCTCGGCAAGAATCCCGCTCAGTTCGTTTCGGCCTATTAGCGCGCTACTACCAATAGCCGCTGCTATAAGCCGAACATCGCGACGATCCAATGTGGCCGATTCCCGTTTTTTGAAAGAAGTCAAAATTCTAGTTATTCTCTCGTCCAGATCTCGCGGAAGACTTGCTGTATTCTTAAAACCTGCACACGCGTCCTTGAGAGCGGTGCCGTTAGGCAATGCCAACCGCGTCACCCGCCTTATCGGGAATTCATTTATTGCTCTGAGAAGATGCGTCATTGATCCAAGAGCTTACGCACTGCATTTAAATTGTCTGTCCGCGGTGAATACATCAACAAACGAAGGTCGATGCGGCGATTACTTTTTCTTCCTTCATCAGTATCATTTGAAAACGCGGGCCGTGTCTCGCCGAAAGCCGCTGCGTTTATTAGGGGTGAGGTTCCCTGCCCGAGTTGGCGACCTTCTTGGCTTGGCGAGATACTAAACATCTGACCTAACCGCGGCGCGTCGGCATAAACAGCCTGAACTGTATTGATCGCGCGACGAGCTGATAGGGAGAGATTGTCCTTGATGCTTCCCTCCAAGAGGCCCGTGATTGGCACGTTGTCCGTGTGACCTTCAACGAAGACGGCGTCGATGAAGATGGCATTTGGGTTACAGCTTTTGGTCGGATTGCTTGCTGGGCCAAGGCTAAAACAGGGCAACACTTTGGAGAGAGCCGATGACAAAGCCTTAACCGCACTGTCACTTGGAGACCCTGGAGCAATGGTTGATATGCCTTTTGGGAATAGCATATCTCCTGACAGTCGAAGGATCCCCTGCTCTGCCAGTACTTTTACATCCCCTTCTCCGATTCCCGTCACATTCTTCATGTTGCTTTGTAGATCTCTGAGAATGCTTTCACGGGCTGCGTCAGCCAGTTTTAAATACCTCTCAAGAGGGTTTTGATTTAGCCGTTTGATTTCGTCTTCAAGCTCTTTGATACGGCCTTTGGCTGTCTCGAAATTTCTTAGTAATGCTTGATGCTCGGAGAGAGGCACCATTGGTTCACTTGTATTCTGGATTCGAAATACGAAATACATAAGCAAAATGATGAATACAAAGAGCATGCCGACCATAATATCGGTCATCGAGACGAAATAGCTCTCTTCACCCTCGTTCTCGTGGTGATGGTCGCTGCTGGAAGTCATTTCACTCCGCCGCCTGACGCGCTGACATCGCTACAGTTAAATCGTCGATCAATTGTTCAAATTGGTTTACGGCGCGTGCAAGAGCTTGATCCATTGTCGTTAGCTGCTCACCCATCTGCTTGGACTGCAACTCCAGATGCGAGCCAATAGAGGTGAAAACGTTTGCAAGCTTCTCATCGACACTATTGAACCGTTGCAGATGTAGCGACATCTGTTGCTGAAGCGTCTCAATTGCTGCACGAACCGCTTCTTGCGATTCCCTAACAGTGCGGGACGTCTCGGCTGAAACGCGTGTAACATCGCCAATACCAGAAAGTAACTTCTGGAGATTGTCGTCTACAGCTGCGCTCGCCTTGGTTACACCGTTGGCCGCGGCCACAATCTGCGAAGAGATCGTAGTGAGACTGCCCTCCAGCTTAGCGTTCTGAGTCGACAGGGAGGTCAGCGATTTCATATAATCTTCGCCGCTCCCACTAAAGCGCTCAAAGAAAGCCCCGATCTTTGCTGCACTTTCACCGAAGGCAGAGCCGGTATCCTTGAGGCCCTCTACTAGATGCCGCGTTCCCTGATCAACATTGCTAGAGATCTGACCACCGGCGTCGTGAAAGACCACCTTTAATGCATCGTGGACTTTGGCAGCAAACTCCTCCTGCTGCCGGGCGGCAGCGCTGCCAACATCTTGGATCGAGGCAACAGTCGCGCGTAACTGAGCGGGCAACCCTTTCAACTCAGCGGCTACGCCTCCAATCGCCTCCCCTGCCTGACGTAGGCTTGTGTCTAAAGCACCCTTCATCGCATCGCCTACTGCCTTGCCAGCTCCTTCACTTGAAGCGTCGATCAATTTAGAGAAAGAGTCGGCGATTTCGGACAGCTTGGTCGTGAGATTGTCATTGCTAGCTTCAACCGCAGAACGAACAGCATCGCCGATCTTCATTGCGATATTCGTATTGAAGAGCTTTAGTTCTTCCAAACTATCTTGTTGAACTGAAAGCTGCTTCTCTGTGATCGTTTGCTCACTGACAAAAGCAGGCGCTCCTCCAGCGTATCATTAATTTGATGCACTCTCCAATGAAGGTGCTTTAGCGTGAGCTTTATCAGAAGTGAGAGAGTAAGTGACGCCACCAACCCGGCTGCTGAAATATAGAATTTTGCTGCGGCCGTTGTTAGAAGACGATTTAGTGCCTCTTTGATTTGCTCTTGGTCGACAGCCGCCGTGAGGCTTTGCGTCGAAAACGTCAAAGCTGCGATCAGCCCAATAAAGGTACCAAGAAGGCCTAAGCCGACAAAGAAGTTCGGCAGGCTACGAACAAAATCATACTGGACGAGAAGGTTTCGCGCATTGAAGAAATTGCTCGGGCGGGTCGAGGCTAAGATTATCGCTCGTTGTGCGTTTCCGCGAAAAATGAGCGTTTTACGATATTCCTGCCAGACGATTGATGTCGCCCTGTTGGAGAGTAATGCAGTATCGATTTCATCGTACTTATTGTGAAAGATCGCGCGTTTCTGTTGCTCAGTTTCTTGGCCAGAATCACCTTTGATTGCAATTAGGGCTGAGCGAAGCCGATAGGCTTGGGGTAGAGCAAAACAAAGAAAGGCAAGAAAAACTAGCAGCGCAAGAAATAATAGCCCAGTGGCAAGTTTAGGTCCGAACTCCGGCGTTCCAAATGGGACAAGCAATGCACCATACAATGAATATATATAAATCAGGGCTGATTGCATTAGGCACTCAATTTAAGGCTGATTGGATATTTGGTCGACATTCTATTTCCGCGTGCACTCGATCTCAGTGAAACGTCAACAAAGTTGACTATTCGAGTTTTGATCTGGCCGCCTTTGAAGTGGCGTACCTGAAATATTGATTTCCGCCGTCGGCCTAGATCAATCCCAATATCGCCGATGCCGCGAGTAATAGGGTCTCTGCGCATCCGACCGCAAGCACAACCGGGAGCAAAGCAGTAAACCCTTTTCTACACGCGTAAGATGCGTATTGACAGCAGAGTATGTGGGAGCTTTTAAACGGAGGGATTCCGCACTAGCAGTCAGTACGTTGATAATCCGTGAGTTTCCCCGCAGGAAGGTATCAATTTCGGAATTTCCGAAATTTCGCTTGACGGCGAGGTAGAAACAGGAATATTCCGATTCGGTCCCGTCCCACAGAGGGGCGTTTCGCGATCGTCACGGACGTAGGCGGCGGGATGCGGTGGACGTGGCAGCGCGCTTTGACGAAACGTGCTGACGCGGACGGCGAAGTCGTGTGGTCCTGACGCCCCGACGCTGGTGTCAAGTTGGCGGAGCAATCCGTCGATGACGGTGGCAAACAAGCCCGGTCACCGGGGAGAGCACGAAGCAAACCGTTAAAACCATTGCGCGGGGAATGC
>WNFA01002812.1_pt1 | contig 22066 bp, 20 predicted proteins | sample 5400481 | NCBI WGS metagenome assembly WNFA01 (sample SAMN13153340, study PRJNA577476) | soil metagenome | isolation source: 120 cm saprolite under Douglas fir tree site 2 hole 1 replicate 2 | place: USA:California | collected 2015-04-18
GTGTGCCCTCCACGGTGACGGGGCCCTCGGGCACCTTGATCGTGACGGGGTAGTTGTCCGGGTGCGCCATCTGCTCCGTCGGCTTCCAGCCGGAGCCGATTAATTTCTTGAACGGGTCGCTGGCGGTCTTCATGTGGAAGATGTGCGCGACCCAGCCGCGGATGAAGCCCTGCTCGGCCTCCCACTGCTTGTCGGCGCGGATCGCCTCGGCGGCGGCGCGATTGACCTCGGGGTCGGGGTTCGGGAGCGCGGTGGCCATGCCGCCGATCGGGACGGCGCCGCGCTTCAGGCAGATCGCGACGAGCCGCCGGAACATGTTCGCCAGGAAGGGCGTCGTCTTGATATCCACGCCGAACCGGTCCGGCCACACCTGGTCGGGATCCGTCATGACGAACTCGAAGATCGAGGCCTTGAGGTCCCAGCGGGCGGCGTTGAGCCCCGCCGCGTAGGGGCCGAGCTCGTACAGCATCTCCTCCATCTCGTACACGCAGGGCAGCGACTCGACGAGCACGATCGCCCGGATCGTCGCCCGCGCGAGAGACGGGAGCTGCTGCTGGCTCAGCTCGAACAGATCCCGGTACCAGCGCGCCTCGGCGGCGGCCTCGAGCTTCGGGAGATAGAAGTAGATGCCCTGGCCGCGATCGGCCTGGGCGCGACCGGCGTAGAACAGGGTCAGCGCGGTGCCGAGGAGCGCCGCGTTGACCGGGGCGCCGTCCACGGTGACGTCGAGCTCGTCGAGATGCAGCCCACGCTCCCGGTGCATGAAGAACGGCAGCTCGCCGTCGGCGATCGAATAGCTGCGGTTGCGCTCTCGGTCGACGAACGACAGCTCGCGGTTCACCGCGGCCAGGCGGTTGTTGGCCGAGCGTACCGTGTCGATCAAGCGATGGCCGCCCGAGTCCTCGTCGTCGTCCAGATCGCCGACAGCGCGCTCGCCCTCGGGCCCGGGGTTGAGCGCGTTGATGAACATGGACGTGATCGAGCACGGGCCGGAGATCTCGATGCCCGGCTTTTTCAGCTCGTCGGGCATCGACGGAACCTGCCACGATCCGGAGTTGGCCGGGCTCGCCGCGGGGTGGGTCGGCAGGGTGTGCTGCCGTAGCGCGCGCTCCAGCACGGCGAGCCGTCGGTGACGAAGCTGGTGGGCCCGCGCGTCCAGGTGGTCGTGGAGTCGCGTCAGATACTCGCAGAAGGCGGGCGTGAAGAGCGCCGCCGCCCCTTCGACCGGGGCGAATTTCACTCGCGTCGACATCAGCAATGAAACTTTTCGCATGGCAACGGCGCGGCTGTCAATGGCAGAATGCCCAACGGTTTTGGGAATGAACAGGCGATTTCGTGGCATGGGGAAGGGACGCAAGACCCGTCGCGCCCTCGAGCGCGGCGGCGCGGGCCAGGCGCAACGGCTCAACGAGACGCTCGCGCGTTGGCCGGACGTCCGGATCACGCCGCTGTTCGGGCGATGGGGCTATTTCGTCGGCGAGACGCTCTTCGCGTGCTTTCCCCTGCGCGAGAAGGAGCGCGATCTCTGGATCCGGCTCACCGGAGAGGATCAGGCCCGTGCGCTCGGCGACGCCCGGGTTCGCCCGCACCGGCGCTTCTCGAGGAAGGGATGGGTCGAGCTGGACGTGGACGGCGTCGAGGACCTGGAGCGAGCGCTGCGCTGGCTCCGGCGCGCCCACGCGGCGGCCCGCGGCGCGGCCAACGAAACAGAGACTGACCGCTAAGGCGCCGCCGCCGCGGCGTGCGCCGCCGCCTCGTCGCGGGCCTTCGCCTCGATGCGGTCGATCCTGACCAGCGGGACGAGAAACCAGGTAATCGCCGTCATCGTCGCTGCGATGTACACGAGCGGTTCGTACCCGACCATGTCGTACAGGCGTGCTCCGACGTTCTCCGAGAGCTGGACGCCCAGGTTGAACACGGACATGAGGAGAGCGAAGAACGTCGCCTCCACGTGGCGCGGACACGCCTTCGCGGCGAGATCGAGGAAGGCGAGTTGCATGATCATGCTGATGCTGCCGAACGAGACGCTGATGATCACGGCAGAGGTCGTGCCGCGGTAGAGGAGATAGGCGAGCGTGCCGGCGACGCCGAAGCCGATCGAGAAGTTCATGATGCGCTTGAGCGGCACCTGCCGGGAGAGCGGTGCGTACACGAAGGCCCCGACGACCCCAGAGAGGGCGCCGATCGCCGCGAGATGGCCGATGAACTGCTGGCTGAACTTCAGGGTGTCCGTCTGATAGTACAAGAACGCGGGGCCGAAAGACGGGCTGAACCAGAAGAAGAAGATGAAGCCTGCGACGAGCCAGATTTCCCGCGCGCCCAGCGTCGCGCGGATCGCCAGCCACGTCTGGCCGAACGCCGCCCTGTCCGCGCGGGTGGGTGTCTCGCGGACGAAGAACACCCCCATGATCAAGGAGATGAGCGGAAAGCACGCCGCCAGGAAAAAGGCCACGCGCAGGCTGCGCGTCTCCGCCAGATACCCGCCGAGCACGCCGACCAGCACCGAGGCGACCGTGATGCACGCCCACTGGACGGACTGAAACGCACCCGTGAGGCCGCGCGGCCGACCGTTCTCGACCATCATCGCGTCGGTCAGCACGTCGGTGAACGCGAGGCCGAGGGCCGTCGCGGTGAAGAGGCCGACCCCGGCAACCAGCGTGAACCTTCCGACGCCAAAGACGTCGAGCGTCCGGATCGCTCCCAGAGCGATCGCGTCGCCCCCCGCCAGCATCAGCCCGGCGGCCGCCGCCAGGGAACAGGCGAGCAGGAAGTAGCTCTGCCGCCGCCGTCCGAAGAGCGGCACGAAGTCGGACAGGAGGCCGTACGCGGGTTTGATCAGCCACGGGATGATCGAGATGAGGAAGAAGTCCGCGACCTGGCCCGCGGTGAGCCCGCGTTCCTTGAGGACGATCGTGATCGACTGGTTGGGCAGGTACCACATGCCCTGGGCGAAGTAGACGACGCCGAAGAGAACGGCGAGTCGCTTGGCGTCGGCGGTCTTGAACGGGTTGAGCCGCACGACGAGAGCGAGCATCCGCGGGCATGATACCTTCATTTCCAACCTCGTCCAGGTCCACAAAGCGTAGTTTTCGCGCGGCGTCGGGCGCGGGGGTGGCCCGGCCGCAGCGGAAGGGGTTGCGCGACCACGCGGCACGCGTCCGCTGCTCCGGTGCGGCTGGGCTCCATCTGGGCGCGGCCGCGTCCGTCTCCAGTTGGAGGGAACGAGTCGCGCAACCCCTTCCGCCGCGGCCGGGCCACCCCCGCGCCCGACAGTCGGCGAGAGCGCTCTTCAGAACGAGGGCGATGTGGGTGGGCGCGGAGGGTGGTTGGGGTTAGCGGATTCGGTCGACGTCGTGGCCGGCGGCGGCGAGGGGCGGCGCTTCACTCCCGATCGGGTGGGCCGTTGCGGTCGCCGTCCGTACGGGCATCAGCTTGAGCAGCACCGGGAGCACGACGAGCGCGGCCACGAGGCTCGTGGCGGTGCCGAGCGTGAGGAGCAGGCCGAGACCGAAGATGCCGCGGTGATCGGCGACCATGAGACTCCCGAACCCGGCCATGGTCGTGAGCCCGTTGACCAGTACGGCCATCATCGTCGAGCGCGCGATCAAAGGCCCGCCGTGATCCCGGCCCTCCATGAAGCGCATCACGATGTTCAGACCGTACTCCGCCGCGGCGCCGAGAATCAGCGGGAGACCGAAGACGTTGCCCATGTTGAATGTGAGGTCGAAGAAATACATGAGCCCGAACGCCCATATGAGGCCGAGGCCGAGCGGCAGGAGAGCCAGCACCGTCTCGCGGACCCGCCGCAGTGTGAGCACAGTGGCCAGGCTGACCAGCACGATCGCGTAGATCGTACCCTGCTGGTAGGCGCGCTCCATCAGGTGCAGCGCTTCGAACGTGATGACTGGAGTCCCGGTCACGTCGGGGTCGACCGATCGGAGGTCGCCGACGAAGCGCCGCGCGCCGTCGCGGTCCCAGATGTCGACCGCCGGGTGGATCTGGAGGAGAAAGCGCCCGCGATCGCTGACGAACTTGGATCGGAGATCCTTCGGGACGTCGGCGAGACCGATCGGCCGGGGCACGAGGTTCCCCTGGAGCCGCTGGAAGCTCCGGACGAAGTCGCGGTAGACCTGATTCTGCAGATGCGTCAGCGCCGGCTCGCTCACCTGGGGATCCAGCTGGCGGATTCTGAGAATCAGCCGTCGGATGTCCTCGACGACGAGTGCGAGCTTCGTCTTGGCCTCGCCCTCCGGCGCCTCGTTCGCCGCGATGCCGAAGCGGCGCTTGAGCGTTTCGAGGGCGGAGACGAGCCGGCCGAGGTCCACGGATGTCGGCCGGCCCACCCGGACGGACGCGACCAGCGGGGCGAAGTCCCCGATGATCTTGAGCTTCGCGGGCTGGTCCTCGGGAATGAGCAGCAGCACCGAGTCCACTTCCGAGACGCTCCGGAGCGCCCGGAAGGCCGCGTGCTTGCGCCGAAGCTCGTCGAGCGAGTCCGCGCTCGCGAGGGCTGCAAACCCGGAACGCCCCGCGGTCGCCAGGATGCGCTTCTCCCACGCGACGGATTCGGTGCCGTAGGCCTGCAGATTGAGCAGGTTGTAGTCGAACCGAATATATTGAAGACCCCACGCGGAGATGCCGGTCAGGGCGATTGCCATGATCGCCACTGTCTTCGGGTAGGCGACGAGCCGCTCGACGAGCGGCACGTGGATACGCTCGAGCGCGATCGCGCGCGGGATCGTACCGGCCGGCCGGCTCGCATGGCGCCGGTCCACGAGGACGAGCGCCGCCGGGAACACGGTCATCATCGCGAGCCAGGCGAGCAGGAGGGCGGTGCCCGCGATGAAGCCGAGCTCGCGCACGCCCCGGAAGTCGGTGAGCCACAGGACGTAGAAGGTGCCGGCCGCCGTCACGGCGCCCAGCAGCATGCCCGGGCCGCTGCGCGCGGCGGTGATTTCGATCGCCTCCCGGAGGTTGCGGCCGAGAAACAGCTCTTCCTCGTAGCGGAACAGGAAGTAGATGCCGTAGTCGATGCCGATGCCGATCACGATCGAGATGAACATCACCGAGAAGAGCGAGAGGTGCCCGATCACCAGGGTCGCGATGCCGATCGACCAGCAGAGGCTCGTGGCGAGGACGGCGATCATCACCACGGGCTTGCCGACGCGCAGGAACGCGACGAGCACGAGCCCGAGCGTGAGGGTGAAGGCCAGCACCGTCGCACGCCCGCTGTCGCGGAAGGCCGCGACCATCTCGTCGTTCTGGAGCGCGGGCTTGCCGGTCACCCCGACCGCGACGTCGGGGAAGTCGCGCTTGAGTGACGCGATCACAGCCCGAATGCCCTCGATGGCGCGCTGGTCGCCGGTAAAGCTCCCGCGCTCCGTCTCGGGCTCGGCCAGGATGAAGAGCAGGCGCTGGTCTTCGGACAGGAAGTAGCCAGCACCGGGACGGTCCGCGCCCTCGACCGCGAAGAGCGTCCCGAACGGGGACCGGTACGGCCCCGGCCGCTCGAGGCGAGTCGAGATCTGGCCGACCAGGTCCTCCACGAATCGAAGATCGTCGGAGCCCTTGCCGTCGGAGAGGCCCAGGTCGATGAAGTTCGAGACGAAGGCGGTCGCGATCTGAGTGGCCATGCCGTCGACCAGCTGGTCGAGCGTCGGGCGGGCCGCGAACGCCTCCATGAACTCCTGGTAGTCGAAGATCTTCTCGCGGATCGCGCCGAGCTTTTTCGTCGAGAGGTAGAGCAGAGCCCGCCCCTCGAACTGCTTCGGGTCGATCCGGTACGAGATCTGCTTCAGCGGGACGTTGCTGTCGCGCAGCTGGCGGACGAGGCGCGTCGCGTAGATCGTCGCCTCCGTCAGGGAGGGTGCCTCGACGACGATGGTGATGCTCTCGAGGTCCGCGAACTCCTGGTCATACTGCGTGAAGCGTTCGACATAGGGTCGGCCCGGCGGCAGCAGGGCACGGGTGGAGGTGGCGAAGGCGAGGTTCTGGAGCGCGTAGACAACCGAGACGATCGCCAGGGCGAGAGCGATCGCGACGGTCAGGGCGGGTCGCGCGCAGGCGATCCGTACCAACCGGCGGAGCGGAGGCCCTATTCGTGCAGCGAGCGCCACCTACTCGTCGCCGGCGATGAACCGCTCGAGCCGCTGGCGGGCGGCGTCGTCGCTCCACTGTTCCGGCGGCGACTTCATGAGGTAGGCCGAGGGCGCGAACAGGGCGCCCTTGATGCCGCGGTCGAGGGCGATCTTGCAGGCGCGGATCGCGTCGATGACGACGCCCGCCGAGTTGGGCGAGTCCCAGACCTCGAGCTTCAGCTCGACGTTGATGGGCTGGTCGCCGAACCCGCTGCCCTCGAGCCGGATGTGCGCCCACTTGCGATCCGCGAGCCAGGGCACGTAGTCGCTCGGGCCGATGTGGACCGCGTCGCTCGGCAGCTCGTGGCCGAGCTGCGAGCGGACGGCGTCGGTCTTCGAGATTTTCTTCGACGCGAGGCGGTCGCGCTCGAGCATGTTGTAGAAGTCCGTATTGCCGCCGAAGTTCAGCTGGCTCGTCCGGTCGAGCCGCACGCCCCGATCCATGAAGAGCTTCGTGAGCACGCGGTGGATGATCGTGGCCCCGACCTGGGACTTGACGTCGTCGCCCACCACCGGCAGTCCGCGCTCCTCGAAGCGGCGACGCCAGTAGGCCTCGCGCGCGATGAACACCGGGATGCAGTTGACGAACGCGCACCCGGCGTCGAGCACCTGCTCGACGTACCACTTCGTCGCCATCTCGCTGCCGACCGGCAGGAAGTTGACGACGATGTTGGTGGCGGTGTCGCGCAGGGTGCCCGCGATGTCGGCCGTGGAGCCCGGCGCCTTCTTGATCAGCTGCGCGAGGTAGTGCCCGAGGCCATCGTGGGTCATCCCCCGCTGGACGGGCACGCCGAGCGGCTTGACGTCGGCGAAGCGCACCGTGTTGTTCGGCGCCTGAAAGATCGCCTCGGAGAGGTCACGCCCGACCTTGCGCTCGTCGATATCGAAGGCCGCGGAGAACTCGATGTCGCCGACGTGATAATCGCCGAGCCGCGGGTGCATCAGGCCGGGGATGAATCGATCCTCCGGCGCGTTCCGGTAGTATTCCACGCCCTGGACGAGGGCCGACGCGCAGTTGCCAACGCCTATGATCGCTACTCTCACGGATCTCACTGCCGCCTCCTCAGATGTTGCTCGGCTAGACGTTGCTCGCTCGAGCGGATGCCTAATGTGCGCTGAGTCTACCATGCGCTGCGAGCTTTCCGGAGTGCCGCGCGTGACCCGGCCGCCCGCAGGGCGATGGCCCTTCACTCGACTCGCGTACCCTGCCGGAACCGGTCCCGGATGGCTCGCGGCGTGTGCGGGATCCGCGGGGCCGGCGTCTCCGTCGTGGTGACCTTCACCAGGATGAAGTGCGGGCCGGCGTCGAGGCGAGCCGCCCGCAGGGCCGCGGCGATCTCGTCCGGCGTTGTCGCGGCCGTTGCCGTGCGATAGCCCGCGCTCAGGGCGAGACGATCGAGCCGGACCTCGCGCGAGGGCGACCGCTGCCCCCCGGTCGAGCCGTAGACCTCGTTGTCGAAGACCACGTGGATGAAGCTGCGCGGGCCGAGACTGCCAACCATGGCCAGCATCCCGAGGCTCATCAAGAGATTGCCGTCGCCGTCGAAGATCACGCACGGCCGCGCCGGCCGGACCAGGGCCAGCCCCAGTCCGATCGCGGACGCCAACCCCATCGAGCCGATCATGTAGAAGTTCTGCGGCCGATCGTCCGTTGCGAACGACTCGCGGCAGATATAGCCGTTCGCATGAATCACAGGCTCGTCGCCGAGCTCCTTGATGGCCACGGCGATAGCCTCGCGTCGCGAGATCACCGGATGCAATTCCTCGTCCGCCGCGCTGGGCGTCGTCGCGACCCGTCCATCTCTTCCCGGGCCCAGGTGAGGAGCTCGTCGGCCGACTCGGGGCGTAGGACTCGATAGGGGATGCCGAGGAGGTCGAGAAGCTTCGGCGAGATCTCGCCCATCAGGAGGTGTTCGGGGGCATCCTGGCCGCCGAAGCCGCGCCAGGTGACGATCAGCAACGCCGGCAGTCCGTACATGAGCGACAGGGACGCGAGGGCGTTGAGGCTGGTGCCGAGCCCCGAATTTTGCATCACCACCACCGGGCGGCGTCCGCCGAGCCACGCGCCGGCGGCGAGCCCGAGGGCGACGTCCTCACGCACCGCCGGAATCCAGGGGGCGCGCCGGTGACACTCGAGCGCCGCGATGAGGTCCTCGACCAGCGAGCAGGGGACGCCGGTGTAGAAGTCGAAGCCGTGGCGGTCGAGAAGGGTGGCGAGCTCGGCGCCGGACACTATGCGTGGCTCAGCATGCGTGGTCAGCGCTGCGAGGTCCGCTTTTCCTCATGAAGGAACTCTCCCTGCTTGGTCTTCATCTTCTTCACCAGCTCCTGGTACGACGAGGTCGTGATGATCTTGTTGAACTGGGTCCGGTAGTTCGAGATCAGGCTCACGCCCTCGATGAGGACGTCATAGACGAGCCACTTGTCGCCCCGGGCGTGCATCCGATAGTCGATGGGAATCTCGCTCTCCTGCTTCGTCACGAGCCGCGTCCGGACGATCGCGCCATCGGGGTCGACGGACTCGCCCACGAACTTGATTTTCTCGCCCCCGTAGAGCTCGATCTTCGAGATGTAGGAACGCTCGAGAAGGTCCGTGAAGAGCAGGACGAACTCGTCGCGTTCGGCCTGTGTCCGCGACGCCCAGTGCCGCGCGAGCGAGCGCTTGGCCGTCTCCGAGAAATCGAAGATATCGTTGGCGACCTGGCGAACGGCGGCCCGTCGCTCCCGTTGCTTCCCGTCCTTTTTGAGCTCCGGGTCCTCCAGGATCTTGACCGCCCGGTCGATCTGCGCACGGAGCTGGTCGGTCGGCGCGCCCGCCCAGACCTCGCCGGGGCCGGTGAGGATGACCAGCAGCGCAGTGGAGAGCGCGAGCGCGCGGGCGAAACGGGCCATCGGCAACCTCCTACACCCTACACCTTGCCGAAGATGTACTTGGACAGCAACTCTTCGAAGTCCACCGGCGCCTCGACTTCACGGATCTTGCCGTTCGGGGGGATGATCTTCTCGGACCCGCCCGGGCTGATGCGGATGTATTTCTCCCCGATCAGCCCCTTCGTCTTGATCGACGCGATCGCGTCGTCCTGCAGCTTGATCCCGGTCTGCACGCGAAGCGTGACGCGGGCCTGGTAGTCCGCCAGGCCGATCGACTCGACACGACCGATCTCGACGCCCGCGATCTCCACGGTCGAGCCCGACTTCAGCCCGCCGACGGATGGGAAGTCGACGGTGACCACGTACCCGCGGCCGCCGAGAAACGAGACCTGGCCGAGCTTGATCGAAAGATAGCCCAGCGCCACCATGCCGAGTATGACGAAGACTCCCACCGCGATGTTCGCGCGCGATCGCTCCATTAGCGTTCCTCCGAATTGTCAGGCTCGCCTCGGATGAACTGACGCACGACCCGGTTGGACGAGGCCTGGATCGCCGTCGGTGGTCCCACCTCGGCGATCCGGCCCTCGTGCAGCATCGCCACCGTGTCGGCGATCTCGAAGATCTCGGGAATCTCGTGACTCACCACCACGGCCGTGAAGCGGAACCGGCGGTGGAGGTCCAGGATGAGGTGGTGGATGGTGTTCACCAGCACGGGATCGAGGCCCGTCGTGGGCTCGTCGAAGAACACGATCTCGGGCTCGGTCACCAGTGCTCGCGCGATAGCCACGCGCTTGCGCATGCCGCCCGAGATCTCGGCCGGGAACTTGGCGCCCATCCCTTCGAGGCCCACCTGGGCCAGGGCCGCCTCGACGCGCTTGGCGATCTCCGCCGCGGGCAGGCGCAGCTTCTCCCGGAGTGGGAAGGCGACGTTGTCGTGGCACGACATCGAGTCGAACAGCGCGCCGCCCTGGAAGACGACACCGTAGCGGCGTCGGATGTCGTCGAGCGCGCGCCCGCGCAGGGCCGTGATCTCGACGCCGTCCACGAGGACGCGGCCCGCGTCGGGGTAGAGCAGGCCGATGAGGTGCTTGAGGAGCACCGACTTTCCCCCGCCGCTACGCCCGATGATGACGGTGATGGAGCCGGTGGGGACCTCCAGGGACAGCGCGCGCAGCACCTGCTGGCGGCCGAAGGACTTCGTGAGCGCCTCGACCTTAATCATGCGTAATCGTTGGCCGCGATCATTGCAGGATAGACCCCATGAAGTAGTCACAGACGAGGATCAGCACGGAGGAGAGGACGACCGCCTGCGTCGTCGCGCGCGCCACGCCCTCGGCGCCGTGGCCGACGTGGAACCCCTTGTACGTGCAGACCCACGTCACGACGACCCCGAAGGAGACGGACTTCCAGAACCCCGTCATGATGTCGTTCAGGTCGACGAACGTCTTCATCTCGCCGAAGTACGTGCCCTCCGAAAGCCCCAGGAGCTTCACGCCCACGAGGTAGCCGCCGAAGATCCCGACGACGTCGAAGATCGCGGTCATCAACGGAAAGGTCACCAGCCCGGCCAGGATCGAGGGCGCGACGAGGTAGCGCATCGGATTGAGCGCCATGACGGTCAGCGCGTCGATCTGCTCGGTGATGCGCATGATGCCGATCTCGGCCGTGAGCGCCGACCCGGCGCGGCCCGTGACCATCAGCGCCGCCAGCACCGGACCGAGCTCCCGGATGAGCGAGAGGGCGACGGCCGGACCCAGGAACGCCTCCGAGCCGAACCGGACGAGCGTCAGATAAATCTGGAGCCCGAGGACCATGCCGGTGAACGTGCCGGTGAGGAGAATGATCAGGAGCGAGCGGTAACCGATGTAGTCGATCCGGTCGACGAACGCCCGGACCTTGAACGGCGGGGTGACGGCGGCGCCCAGCGCTTCCGCGAAAAAGGTGCCGAACCGACCGAGCGAATCGACGAGCGCGATTGTCCAGCCGCCGACGGCGTCGAACGGGCGCAACGTCGGCGCGAGCGGTCGCTCAGGCATGCGCGCGGCGGTAGATTCCCAGAGCCCAGAGGGGGAAATACTGCGCGTACAGGTGGTACTTCAGATAGAAGACCCGCGGGAAGCCCGTCCCGTTCCAGAGCGCATCCTCCCACGAGCCATCGGCGTGCTGCGTCCGCAGCAAGTAGTTGACACCGCGCTCGACGACCGGGCCGCTCGTGCGCCCGGCCGCGAAGAGCCCGAGCAGCGCCCACGCGGTCTGGCTCGGAATCGACTGGCCGACGCCCGCGAACTCGTAGTCGTCGTAGCTCTCGCACGTCTCGCCCCAGCCCCCGTCCTTGTTCTGGTGACGCTCGAGCCAGCGAACCGCGCGCTGGACGTATTCGTGACGCGGGTCCTCGCCGATCGCGGCGAGGCCACGCAGCACGGACCACGTGCCGTAGATGTAGTTCACGCCCCAGCGGCCGAACCACGGCCCGTCGTGCCGCTGCGCATGGCGGAGAAAATCGATCGCTCGCTGAGCGGGCTCGAAGTCCTTCCGATAGCCGAGCGTGCCGAGCAGCTCGAGCCCGCGCCCCGTCAAGTCCTCCGTCGACGGATCGAGCAGCGCGCCGTGGTCGGCGAAGGGGATGTGGTTCAGATAGAGGCGGTTGTTGTCGGCGTCGAAGGAGGCCCAGCCCCCGTCTCCGCCCTGCATGCCGAGGAACCAGCCGAGCCCCCGCTCCTTGGCCGCCCGCGTGGCGTCGCCGCCGAGCCCGTGCACCTTCTCGAGCGCCATCACGACCATCGCCGTGTCGTCGAGGTCCGGGTAGAAGTCGTTGCGGTACTGGAACGCCCAGCCTCCGGGCTGCACGTGCGGCCGCTTCACCTGCCAGTCACCGGGCACGAGGACCTGACACTCGATCATCCACTCGGCGGCGCGGCGCAACACCGGATGATCCGGTTGCAGGTCGCTCTCGATCAGCGCGTTGACCGCGAGGGCGGTGTCCCAGACGGGTGAGGGGCAGGGCTGATAGTGAACCGAGTCGCCGTCCTCGGCGGCGAGCGCCTCGATCTCCTTGAGCTGTCCCATCACGAGCGGGTGATCATCCGGGTAGCCGAGGAGCCGCATCGCCAGGATCGAATTCGCCATCGCCGGATAGATCCCGCCCAGGCCCCCCGGTACCGCGAGCCGCTCTTCGAGGAAGACGCGCGCCGCCTCGATGGCGCGCTTGCGCAACGGGCGCGGCGAAAACCGTTCCCAGATCTTGAGGCCGTCGTCCACGGCGATGAAGAAGCTCTTCCAGAAGAGCCCACGCCAACTGAAAGGCTCGGGCACGCGTGGAAACCGCAGGCTGGTCTCCTCCCGGGGCACCGGCCACAACTCGTCGAGGGAGAGGTGCGGCGGCAGCCACTTCACCGGCTTGCGGTCCATCAGGACCAGCAGCGGCACCAGCACCGTGCGGGACCAGTAGGAGATCTCGTAGATGTTGAACAGGAAAAAGGGGCGCGGCAACAACATGATCTCGACCGGCATCGTCGGGACGCCGTTCCAGTCGTACTCGCCGAAGAGCGCGAGCTGAATCTTTGTGAAGACGTCAGCCTTCGCCGGGCCCCCCATCTCCTGGATCCGCTCCCGGGCCGCCACCATCGCCGGATCACCGAGCCCGACTCCTGCCATCTTCATGGCGAAGTACGCCTTGATCGTCGCCGACAGGTTGGCCGGGCCCGCCTCGAAGAGGCTGAAGCCGCCGTCGGGGAGCTGTTGGCGCCTCAGGTATCGCACGGCCCGCGTCTCGCGCTCGCGATTCACCTGGTCGATGAGATGGCAGAGAATCAGGTACTCGGAGGTGATCGTCGTGTTGGCTTCGAGCTGACCGACCCAGTGGCCGTCAGGAGCCTGTTGGCCGAGTAGGTGCGCCTGGGCGCGCACGATCGCGTCCTGCAGGTCCCTCACGGGCGTGATGGTAACATGTTGACTGGACGACGGAAACTTCTCGCATGGATCTTCTCGTCGGTACCGTGACGTTGCGCCCGTACGTGTTCGCATTCCTGGCGCTGTTCCTGCTGGCCGGGCTGGCCGATCTCGGCTGGCGGCGCACCCTCGGATTCGCCGGGTGCGTCTGGCCGATGGCCTGGCTCTCGGAATTCTCGTCCACGCGGACCGGCGTCCCGTTCGGACTCTACCAGTACACCCTGCTGACGCGTGGCCGTGAGCTCTACATCGCCGACGTGCCCCTGATCGACCCCCTGTCCTTCGGGTTTCTCGCCTACGCGTCGTTCTGTCTCGCGCGCGTGGCGCTTTCCGCCCGGGTTGCTCCGCGATCGGTCATCGCGGTGGTGGCCGGCGTGCTCATGATGGCGCTCGACATCGTCATCGATCCGCTCGCGGTGCGCGGCGACCGGTGGTTCCTCGGGCACCTGTTCACCTACGCCGAGCCCGGGGTCTATTTCGGCGTGCCGCTCTCGAACTTCGCCGGGTGGGTGATCGTCGGCGTCGTCGGAGTCGGCCTCTACCTGGCGCTCGCGCCCAGTGCCTCCGGGCGGGCCTGGCCAGGAGTGGCGTTATACTACGTCGTGTTAGGGTTCAACCTCGCCATGACGATATGGATCGGCGAGTGGGTGTTGGCGGGGGTGGGTGCGGCGATCCACGTCGCAGTCGCCCTGACCATCGTGTACCTGTACCGGCGTTCCGGCGTGATGGCGCTGGGCCCGGAGAGCGGAGGGATTCAGCGCGCATGAGTGTGCCTGTGTCACAGATGTGGGCGGTGGCGTCCTATGTCATCAAGCAAAAGCTCACCGGTCGGACTCGGTACCCGCTGGTGCTGATGCTCGAGCCGTTGTTCCGCTGCAATCTCGCCTGCGCCGGCTGCGGGAAGATCCAGTACCCGGCGCAGATCCTGAGAAAGCATCTGACGGTCGAGCAGTGCCTCGCGGCGGTGGACGAGTGTGGCGCACCGGTCGTCTCGATTCCCGGCGGTGAGCCGCTCATGTATCCGGACATCGGGCGCCTCGTCGAGACCCTGGTGGCGCGTCGCAAATATGTCTACCTCTGCACCAACGCGATCTTGTTGAAAGCGAAGCTCGAAGCCGACCTCTTCACGCCCTCGAAGTACTTCTCCTTCAGCGTGCACCTGGATGGGCTCCGCGCCGAGCACGACGAAGCCGTCTGCCGCGACGGGGTCTACGTCCAGGCGGTCGAGGGGATCAAGGAAGCGCTCCGGCGGGGCTTTCGCGTGACCACGAACTCGACGCTCTTCGCCGGCGTGAGCCCGCTCAGAATGCGCGAGTTCTTCGACGAGATGATGAATCTGGGCGTCGAGGGCATGATGGTCTCGCCGGGTTACAGCTACTCCAAGGCGCCCGATCAGGAGCACTTCCTGCGTACCCAGCGCGCTCACGAGCTGTTCTCGGCGATTCTCTCGAATCCGAACCGGCGGTGGCGGTTCAACCAGTCCCCGCTGTTCCTCCAGTTCCTCATGGGCAAGCAGGACTTCGAGTGCACGCCGTGGGGCAACCCGACTTACAACGTCTTCGGCTGGCAGCGCCCCTGCTATCTCCTCCAGGAAGGGTACGCCGCGAGCTTCACGGAGCTGCTCGAGACCACTCGCTGGGAGAACTACGGGCGGCGGAGCGGCAACGAGAAGTGCCGCGACTGCATGGTGCACTGCGGCTACGAGCCGACGGCCGTGAACCACACGTTCGCGTCGTGGCGCGGATTCCGCGACACCGTCCACGCCACGGTGACCGGGCGTTTCTGACGCCGAAGCCGGCATGACGGACGGAGCCGCGCTCGAAGGTTGGGCGCCCGAGATCGGCGGGACCGTGTCCCTCGAGGCGGTCGTCGACAAGGCGTTCGACTACCGCGGCAACGTCACCGTGGTGAAAACCGACGGCTCGGAGACGGTCGGGTACCTGTTCAACCGCAACTGTGATGTTCCGGTGCCGTTCGTCCAGATGTTCGACGTGAACGGCGCGGGGCCGTACACCATCCCGTACCTCGAGATCCGCACGATCCGGTTCACCGGCCGGGATACGGCGGCGGGCCAATCTTACGCGGCGTGGCTCCGCGCCAAGGAAGCGGCGAAGAGCGCACTCCACGCCGGGAAGGACTCCGGCCGCACGCCACCCAGGGACGCGTGACCCGCGTGCTCGTCGTCACTGCCGTCGATCTCGAAGCCCGCGGTCTGGCTCGACACCTGGGTCTCGAGCGCGTTGCCGCGAGTGCGTGGCCGCATTTCCGGGGGGGCGCGCTCGAGCTGGTCTGCGCGGGCCCGCGGGCCGCCCACCTCGAGGCGCGGATCGCCAGAGCCGTACCGGCCTCGCTCGTGATCTCGGCCGGCGTCTGCGGCGCGCTCGCGCCCGATCTCGTCGAAGGCGATCTCGTCGTGCCCGAGGTCGTCGTGAGCTCGACGGCCACGCGTCACGCCACCGCCGCCGTGCCCGGGCTCCGTCGCGCTGGAACGCTCGTGACGGTGGATACGATCGTCGGAACGGCCGAGCGGAAAGCGCGGCTCTGGGTCGAGACCGGCGCGCTCGCCTGCGACATGGAATCGGCCCTGATCCTCGAGTGGGCCGCGGCGCGCGGGCTCGCCGTCGCCGTCGTACGCGGGGTGTCGGACACCGCGAGCCGCGGCGTCTCCGCCGATCTCGCCGCGGTGGTCGAGCCCGACGGGCGCGTCCGTACGACGCGGGCCGTACGCGTGGTGCTGTCGCGCCCGCGAGCCATCGCCGAGGCGATGACGCTCCGGAGCGGGACGAACGCCGCGTTGAAAGCCGTCGCCGCCGCCCTCGGGAAAGTAGCTCGAGGGTGAGATCGGGCGTGTCGGAGCCGGGTCGCGCCTGTCTCAGGCCACCCCCGGTGGAAGCCGTACTCACGGCCCTCGCTACAACAAACGCATCGGAGCCACGCGCATGACCGGTTGCGTCAGCTCGGGCGTATCGGAGCCACGCGCTCCTGTGTCAGGCCACCCTCGGTCCAAGCCGACCTCATGGCCCCCGCTACAATAGACGCACTTGTGACCGGGGGGACGGGCTTCGTGGGCGCCAACGTCGTCCGCGAGCTCCTGCGCGAGGGCGGCACCGTCCGCGTGCTGGTGAGGCCTCGCGGCGACCGTCGTGCGCTCGCCGGGCTGGCGGTGGAAATGTGTGACGGCGACCTCGGCGACCCCGCATCGCTCCGCCGCGCCGTCCAGGGCGCGCGTACCGTCTTCCACGTCGCCGCCGACTACCGGCTGTGGACGCGTCGCCCCGAGGAACTGTATCGGACCAACGTCGAAGGCACGCGCGCCGTGCTCCAGGCCGCCGCCGATGCGGGTGTGCGCCGCGTGGTGTACACCTCGAGCGTCGGCGCGCTCGGCATTCCGAAGGATGGGACACCGGGGACGGAGACGACGCCGGTCACGCTCGCCGACATGGTCGGTCCTTACAAGGCCTCCAAGTTCCTCGCCGAGCAGGTCGCCATCGGCTTCGCGCTCAAGGGGCTTCCGGTCGTGATCGTGAACCCTTCGACGCCAGTCGGTCCGTGGGACGTCAAGCCGACGCCGACCGGACAGATGATCGTCGACTTTCTCCAGGGGAAGATGTTCGCGACGCTCGACACGGGGCTCAACCTGGTCCACGTGCGCGACGTCGCGCGCGGTCATCTCCTGGCCGCCGAGCGCGGCCACGTGGGCGAGAAGTACATCCTGGGCAACGCGAACCTCACGCTCGCCGAGCTCGGGACCTTGCTCGCGGAGATCAGCGGGAGCCGCCCGCCGCGCGTCCGGATCCCCTACGCCGTGGCCTGGCTCGCCGCCGGGTGCATGGAGGTCGCCGCGCGCGTCACCGGCGGCGCTCCCCGAGCGTCGCTGACCGCGGTGCGCATGGCCCGGAAGCGTATGTTCTTCAGCCCGGCCAAGGCCGAGCGCGAGCTCGGGCTCCCGCAGACCGACGTGCGCGAGGCGCTCCGTGACGCGACCGACTGGTTCGCCGCGCACGGGTACGTCACGCTCGCCAGGAAGATCGCATGATCGGGCATCTGGCGGCCCGCCTGACCCGCAAGAGCCGCTCGAACTTCTACTACGCCTTCCTCGCGCTCCCCAAGCGCCGCCGGGCCGCACTGTACGCCGTGTACGCCTTTTGTCGGACGGTGGACGATATCGCTGACCTCGGGGGCGAGCGCGGCAGCAAGTGCGCGGACCAGCGGCGCGAGCTCGAGCGCTGGCGTCGTGACGTCGCGCTCTGCTACGAGCCGGGCGGCCGCCCGACGGACCCGATCGCGTCAGGTCTGGCGCAGGCCGTGCGAGCGTTCGCGATCCCGCGCGATGCGCTCCTGGCGATCATCGACGGCGTCGAGATGGACCTCGACCAGGTCCGGTACGAGACGGCGGAGGAGCTCTATCCCTACTGTTATCGCGTCGCCTCGGCGGTCGGCCTGTGCTGCATCGAGATCTTCGGCTATACGGATCCGCGCGCGCGAGAGTACGCGATCAAGCTCGGCACCGCGCTCCAGATCACGAACATCATCCGGGACGTCGGTGCCGACGCACGCGCCGGGCGTATCTACGTGCCGCAGGAGGATCTCCGGAAGTTCGGCGTGACCGCGGAGGATCTGCGGACGGGGCGGTACACCGAAGAGTTCGTGGGGCTCATGCGTCACCAGGCAGAGCGGGCGCGACAGGCCTACCGAGCCGCGCAGGAGAGCTTCCCGGCGGTGGACGCACGCTCGCTCGTGCCGGCGGAGATCATGGGCCAGATCTATCGGGCGCTGCTGGAGGAGATCGAGGCACGCCGCTTTCGGGTTTTCGACAGGCGCATCACGGTGCCGACGGCCCGCAAGGTCGTGATCGCGCTCCGCTGCTGGGCGGCGGCGCGGTTCGGTCCCGCCTCGCGCCGGGCGCGGGCGGCGTGAGAGCCGCCGTCTACCGCGGCGCCGGCCGACTCGCCGCCGAGGACTGGCCGGAGCCGTCGATCGGTGCCGGCGAGGTCCTGTTGCGCCTCAAAGGCTGCGGCCTCTGCGGGTCGGACATCGCCAAGATCGTCGATCCCGCGACGAAAGTCCCGGCGGTCTTCGGTCACGAGGTGGTGGGAGAGGTGGTGGTCGTTGGCGCCGGCGTGGCGAACTGTGTGGTCGGCGACCGCGTCGTGGCGGCCCATCACGTCCCGTGCGGGAGCTGTCACTACTGCCGCCGTGGCAGCGAGTCCATGTGCCCCGCTTTCAAGACGTCGAATCTCGACCCGGGAGGATTCGCCGAGTACGTGCGGGTCCCCGCGCCCAACGCGCGCCACGCGATGTTCCGCGTTCCGGCGCACGTCCGGGACGAGGCCGCGTCGTTCGTCGAGCCGCTGGCCTGCTGCGTGCGGGCACTGCGGCGCGCCCGGATCGAGCCCGGCGACACGACGGTCGTCGTCGGCCTCGGGTCGATCGGCTGTCTTTTCGTCCAGCTCCTCAAGCGCGCGGGTGCCGCGGTCGTCGGCTGCGACAACCTCTCCGACCGCGTCGCGCTGGCCGGCCGGCTGGGCGCCGACGCCGGTGGGCCGGGCGATGTGACCGGACAGGCCGTGCGAACGCTGAGCGGAGGCCGCGGCGCCGATCAGGTGATCGTCACGGGAGGAGGCTCGGAGGTACTGCCGTGGGCGGCGGACATCCTTCGCGATGGCGGCACCGTCCATTACTTCGCCGGCGGCGACGGCGACACCCTCCCGCTCTCGCTCGCGCGGCTCTATCACCGCGAGCTGACGATCACGACGACCTACTCGTCGTGCCCGGCCGACCTGGCCGAGGCGTTCCGCCTTATTTCCGGTGACGAGATCGCGGTCGAGCGCCTCGTCACGCACCGCGTGCCGCTCGAGAGCCTGGCGAGCGGCGTCGACCTGATGCGCCGTCGCGAAGCGCTGAAGGTGTACGTCACGCCGTGAGAGCGATGGTGTTCCACGGGCCCGGCGACCTCCGCCAGGAGGAGCTTCCGGTGCGCCCGCCGGCGAGCGGGGAGCTCGTCCTGCGCATCGACGCGGCCCTGACGTGCGGCACCGACGTGAAGACGCTGCGCCGCGGGCACCCGGTGATGATCCCGAAGATCCCCACCGTGTTCGGCCACGAGTTCGCCGGCACCGTCACCTCGGTGGGCCCCGGCGTCTCGCGGTTCCGCGAGGGCGATCGCGTGGTCGCAGCGAACTCGGCGCCGTGCGGCGACTGCCCATCGTGTCGCGCCGGCCGGCCGAATCTCTGCGACGATCTCCTGTTCGTCAACGGTGCGTACGGCGAGTTCATCGTCCTGCCACCGCGTCTCGTCGCCCGCAATGTCGTCCCGCTGGCGGCGTCGCTGCCGGCCGAGCGCGCCGCCTTTGCCGAGCCCCTCGCCTGTGCCTTCCTGGCGATCGAGCGGGCGAGGGTCGAGTCCGGGCAGACGGTGGTCGTGTTCGGCCACGGTCCGCTGGGCTGTCTGCTCGGGATGCTCGCGGCGTCGCGCAAGGCGCGGGTCGTCATGGTCGGCAAATCGGGCTGGCGGTTCGATCGCCTGAAAAACCTGGGTTTCGCTCGTTGGCTGGACGCGGCGACCGCGGGCGATGTCATCGAGGACATCCGCAGCGCCACCGGCGGTCGCGGCGCGGACGTCGCCGTCGACGCCACGGGCAAGCCGGAGGTCTGGGAGCAGGCCGTGGATTCGGTAGGACGCGGCGGCAGCGTGGTATTCTTTGGCGGCTGCGCACCCGGAACCTCGATCCGCCTCGACACCCGGCGGACGCATTACGAGGAACTGACGCTCCTCGGAGCCTTCCACCACACGCCAGAGATGTTCCGGCGGGCGGTCGAGGCCCTGGAGTCGGGTGCGCTGGTACCGGACAGTCTGATCACTCATCGCATGCGGCTCGAGGAGGTCGGGCGAGCGCTGGATCTCATGGCGAAGGGCGAGGCCCTCAAGGTCCTGATCAAGCCATGAAGGCCCATCGGGGTGTCGTCACGTGTGCCGTCATGCTCACCCTTGCCGCGGTCGCCCCGTCGGCCCTGGCGTTCGATTCGAGCCTGACGTTCGCGAAGGGCGCGTACGTGCTGTCGGCGGAGGGCAGCTACGGCAAGCAGTTCAACCTCGAGGGATTCCAGGAGTGGAGCAAGATCGAGTACTGGAATCTCGGGGCCCGCGTGTCGATCCTGCCTTTCGGTCCGACGGGCCCGAGCGTGCTCCGCGGCGCAATCGAGGTCGGTCTCGAGCCGCTCTACCAGCACTACACCGGCTCCCGGCGGGCATTCTGGGCCGGCCTGGTCGCCGTATCCCGGTACCACTTTCTGTCGCTCGGGCGCCTCGTCCCCTACGCGGAGGCCGGGGCCGGCGCGGGCGGGACCGATCTGAAGGTCCGGGAGATCGACTCCAACTTCTCGTTCCTGCTCTGGGCCGGCATCGGCGCATCGGTGTTCCTCACCGACGCGACCGCGGTGTACGTCGGCTACCGGTACGAGCACAACTCCAACGCCAACACGGACAAGCCGAATCGCGGTTGGGAGTCCCACGTCGGGCTCGTGGGCGTGTCATACTATTTCCGATGAGGCGGGGATCGCCATGAATGCACCCATCTCCGAGATTCTCCTGGCTGGCCCACGCGGCTTTTGCGCCGGTGTGGAGCGGGCAATCGACATCGTCGAGCTGGCGCTCTCCGTGTGCCGGCCTCCCGTCTACGTCCGCCGCGAGATCGTCCACAACCGGCTCGTCGTCGAGACGCTCCGGAGACAGGGCGCCATCTTCGTGGACGAGCTGGACGAGGTACCGGACGACGCGACCGTGATCTTCAGCGCCCACGGGATTGCCCCGGAGGTACGGCAGGAGGGGGTCCGCCGTGGCCTTCGCGTGATCGACGCGACGTGCCCGCTGGTGACCAAGGTGCATCTCGAGGCGGTCCGCTACGCGCGCGAGGACTACTCGATCATCCTCATCGGTCACGAGGACCACGACGAGGTCATCGGTACGCTCGGCGAGGCGCCCGAGCGTATCTTCGTCATCGCCCACGTGGACGAGGTCGCGACGCTCGAGGTGCCGGACCCCAACAAGGTCGCTTATCTGACCCAAACCACGCTCTCCGTCGACGACACGCGCGACGTCATCGAGGCGTTGCGCCGGAAGTTTCCGAGAATCGTCGGACCCTCGCGCAACGACATCTGCTACGCGACGCAGAATCGCCAGGCGGCCGTCAAGCGGCTGGCGAACGACGTCGATGTCCTGCTGGTCATCGGCTCGGCCAACAGCTCCAACGCGATCCGGCTCGTGGAGGTTGCGCAGACGGCCGGCACCCGCGCCTACCTCATCAACGACCTGGGCGACATCCGCCCCGAATGGCTCGAGAATGCCCACCGCGTCGGCATCACTGCGGGCGCATCGACTCCCGAGATTCTCGTGACCCAGGCCGTGGAGGCGTTACGGGGGCAAGGTGTCGCAGTGCGGGAAGTCCACGTGGTCGAGGAGGACGTACGCTTCGCGCTGCCGCAGGAGCTCGCACGCATGGCCGAGGAGCGCGGGATGACCTTGCCGGCCCGGACGGCGATGCGCCAGACTATTTGAAGATGGGGGGCCTCGACGGGCCCCTCCAACGACCTCTTGTTGTTTGACGGTGTCTTCACCGTCGAGTTCAAGGGCCACGTCCCGGCCGACAAGGTAGCACGGCCAGCGCGCGTACGCGGCACGGGGCACGGGCATGAGGATTGAACTGGACGCGCCCGGCCCGGACGGCAAGCCGGTCCCGCACTGGCTCTCGAAGCCGGCGCCCGCCGGGCTCAAGCTCATCGTTCGCAAGGTGGGGCCACGGCAGTTTCGGCTCGCACTACGGGACCGGCCGCGTCATCTCCGCATCGTGAAGTAGTCTCCCGCCCCCACCACGCCCCGGTGCCCTCGGCCGGGGCGTGGGTGGAGCCCCGGGTCGTGCAGGGCGCGCTCGAGTGCCTCCAAGAGCTGGGCTGGGTTCGCCCGGAGGCGCACCGGGCCCCGGACGGGGGGCGGCCCACGGTGCGCTTCCACCTCAACCCGCGGCTCCGCGCCGACGGGCCTCCCCGATCGCGCCGCGTCCGGCCCCGAGGCTCCCCGAAGCTCCTGCAGTAGCCTCGGCGGCGAACCGACCAGA
>WNFA01001071.1_pt1 | contig 22061 bp, 21 predicted proteins | sample 5400481 | NCBI WGS metagenome assembly WNFA01 (sample SAMN13153340, study PRJNA577476) | soil metagenome | isolation source: 120 cm saprolite under Douglas fir tree site 2 hole 1 replicate 2 | place: USA:California | collected 2015-04-18
CAAGCAGGAATTGCTGGAGCCGGGTTCAGAGGAGGAGGTAGAGTTGCGCGCAGCAACTATCTGGGCATGCGAACTGCTCCGCCGCGAGATGGCCGACCATGGTCACCCTATGACCGCCGCGGCTATCGATCAGCACCTCTGGCTGCTTGGTCAGAACACACTTGCCGGGACATCTCCGGGCCGCGTGCAACGACCATACCATCGTGTGCGCACGATATATTATTGACGATCATTCATAATGTCAAGCACCCATCTCCTAAAACGGGATGGTCTTGTGGGAAGTACCGACCTGGCATCGGAAAACCCATAGGACTAAACGCGAGACTAGCCTGGACAAGGTATGGTGCACTCTGGTGCATGGTGCCGCTTGAAGTCAACTGAACTGCGAAGTGGGGTCGAACGCCAGTCCCTCATACGCTATGGACGCCTCCCTAATCTATAGCCTCTGTGCAGTCAGCGGCGAAGGGAATATGGAGAATGCAAGTTCTCCGCTACTCCAGCAATGGAGCCTTAACGGGGCGGTTTGGGCATTCCGTTCAAAAATGTCCCGCCTGCGGGCGGCGTTCTTTCCTCCCATCCTGTGAACGGGTATGGGTATCCAGAACGGAGTTTTTATGAATGATATACTAGCAGTGGTATATTAATTAATATATATTCATGCCGCATTCCAGCATTACGGGACGGCGGCAATTCTGTAATCATCACGCAGAAAAAAAAGGGAACATGAAACTTCAAGCCCTATTAGCGTCACTGGAGCAAGCGCCGCTGGCATTGCACGGAATTGACTCTCTCTATGAGATCGAGATAACGGCGCTGGCATATGATTCACGGCAGGTACAGGCAGGAGGAATGTTTATTGCCGTGCCCGGCACGCATACCGATGGCCGACGTTTTCTAGGCGATGCCGCCAGCCATGGAGCCAGCGCTGCACTCGGCGAAGCGTTAGAGGGTACGGCCCTGGCCTCGCTGCCATTACCATATATAGAGCTTCGAGACGTACGAACCGCGCTGGCGAATCTCGCGTGCGCCTTCTACCATTACCCCGCACAGCACCTCTGCACCATCGGTGTCACAGGCACTGACGGAAAGACTACTAGCAGCAATCTCATCAGCACGATACTGGAGGCAGCAGAGAAGCGCACAGGACTTATGACAACCGTCAACTTTAAGGTAGGCGGGCGCGAGTGGGAGAACGCGACGCGGCAGAGTACGCTTGAAGCATTGGAGGTACAGCAATTCCTGCGGCAGACGCTCGACGCGGGAGCCACGCATGCTGTCATCGAGGCCACTTCACATGGGCTCGCGCTGCAACGAGTACACGGCTGTGATTTTGATGTAGGCGTCGTGACGAACATTACCCACGAACACCTGGATTTCCATAAAACGATCGAGGGTTATCGCCGCGCCAAAGCTCGTCTTTTTGAAATGCTGGAGCCGACGCGGGATAAGGGACTGGGAGCGCAACCAGTTGCTATTCTTAATCGTGATGATGTCAGTTACGAGGTGCTGAAACCCTATTGCCGGGTTCCCATCCTTGATTATGGGATAGATCAAGCGGCCGCCGTTCGCGCGGTAAACCTGCAACTTAATGCTGACAGCACAAGTTTTCGTGTTCTTGTCAAGGAACGGAATGGGCTGAACTTACCCGGCAGCGAATTTCTGGTTGAAACGCCATTGATTGGACGTTTCAACGTAAGCAATTGCCTGGCCGCAATCGCCACTGCGTACAGTCAAGGTGTTCAGCCAGCCGACATTGTGCGTGGACTGAGCGCGGTTAAGGGCATCTCTGGACGTATGGAGCGTATTAATGAGGGGCAACAGTTCGCCGTGGTTGTCGACTATGCCCACACACCTGATAGTTTGAAGAAGGTGCTGCATATTCTACGCCCTCTTACCCCAGGCAAATTGATAGTAGTGTTCGGCTCTGCTGGCGAACGCGATGTACAGAAACGCCCCATTATGGGCCATATTGCCGCAGAACTGGCAGATTTCTTCGTTATAACAGACGAGGACCCACGCGATGAAGATCGCGAGAGTATTCTACGCGCAGTAGCTGCAGGAGCCGAGGAGGCAAGGAAGCAGGAGGGACGAGACTTTCTCTGTATTGCAGATCGCACCCAGGCGATTGCAGCCGCATTTGCGCACGCACAGGCCGGCGATACCGTCCTGCTGGCCGGCAAGGGTCACGAACAGAGTATACTTATGGGGAGAGAGAAACTGCCCTGGGATGATCGACGGGTAGCGCGCGAGCAATTGCGTCTATTATGCCATAATTCCACGGCAAAGTACTATCCTTGATCGCTTACCAAATATGCCAATACGTTACTGTCAAGACTCATTTCACGTTCCAACTGTTGGAACATCAAGCCACACCAGCGGCAGTGGGAGTAATATATGGTTCCGCTTTTCATACTACTCATCTTCATTACTTGCATGATATTAAGCCTGCTACTCTGTGGTATAGCCAGAGTGCTATTCCCTAAGTTTCGCAGTGGTGAATTTAAACCTGGACCACATCGCTCAGACCTTCCAGCAAGTGGGCGCGAAATCAAGACGATTGAACTGCCGCTGGTGGGTGGCCCGGCATTTACCCTGGCAATGATCATCGTTGGTGTTGGCGCGGGTTACCTTTTAGATTTGCATCCTGAGCAATGGACGCTTTTGATCATCGGGCTGGCGGCCACATCCGGCTATATGGTCGTTGGCTTTGTCGACGACTGGCACAAGGTGTATAGCAAAGAAGGTATAAGGCAACGAACGAAATTTATCGCAGTACTCTCCGTCTCGGTAGTGGCCGCCATTCTCTACTTCTTCCTACTTCCCAGCGGACGAGTGCCCTATTCTCCGTATACGGAGTTTCCTATTATCGGCCCTTTGCTCAACCAGGGAATGCTTGCAGGAAAGATTCCCCTGGTGTGGCTGCTTTTCCTGGCGCTTATGACGGGCTTCGTCGGTAGTCTCACATCGCTTTCGGTAGATTTCAGTGATGGGTTGGATGGGCTTGCAGGGGGCCTCGTCTTCAGCGCGGCGTTAGCTTTCGGCATCATCATTACTGGCATTCTGGATAAACAGCACCCGGAAGGAATTGTTCTGGAGGTGTTGTCGCTGCTGTGTGCAGGCAGTGTACTGGGTTTTTTGCCGTTGAACTGGCCGTCTTCCTGGGCCGCACGTAAAGGAAGCTCCAGGCGCAACGCCAGGATTTATATGGGAGACAGTGGCTCGCTAGCACTGGGCGGCATGCTCGCTATGATCGCCATTTTCTCACGCAATGAGATTTCCTTGTTGATGATCTGCGGAGGAGCCTTTGTGCTGGAAGGCCTCTCGGCTCTTATCTCAGCGAAGGTGATGACGCCATTTTTCCGCAACCGCCTCCAGTTGCTACGTTTTGCCAGCAGCCGCGAATACGTGCCTCACACAGAGTTTCCACTGCCATTTCTAGCAACACCGCTCCATCACCATTTTGACTTACTTGGTTGGGACCGCCGCAGGCTGGTGTATGGCGCCTGGGCATTAGGAGCAGGTTTTGCAGTACTAGGCGTGCTGGTGGGGTTAGATGAGGTACTCTGGCAACGCTACCTGGGGCGTATTCTGGCGCTGATTCTTGCCTGGGTTATCTGGTCAAGTGGTTCGTGGACCAGGCGCTACTTTGTTGGTAAGCATCCTGCAGAACGAACACGACGTCGTCGTCTGGCGCTCTACTACGGCTTCCCTTATCGAGTGATGGGACTGCGCCTGTATCACCTGGTAGAGATCATCGAAGCCAGCGAGGATGTGATAGAGACACCAGCGGAGGAACTGGCCCTCTGGCAGCGTATGACCATCTACGATGCGCGCGCAATGCTGGGATTGTACTGCTACCGTGCCGGATACTATCCCGCGGCGCTGGCACAATGGACACGCATTCCAGAGAGCAACCGCGACTTGCGCCCGGAGATCGCGCGGCTACTGGCCGAGGTTGATAACCGCATCGCCCTGGAAAAACAAGAGACACAACCCATACGGCGTGATCAGATTATGCGCCAGCCGCCAATGATCAAGGGCAATTTGCTGCCTGCCGATTTACCTAACCCACACGAACCAATCCGCAACGAGGAAACGGTAGACAGCCGTGTTGGCAGCTGGGCCGCCCCTTCGCGGGATGACGACGAGGAAGAGCGCCGGGCCACTTCACCTCTCCATAGTTCTACTAGCGCAACTTCCGAAACTCATCTCAATGGAGCAAATGGCAATCAGAAGGAATCAACTGCCGCCCTGCGTCCTATGCCACCCCAGGCAGCTCGGAAGAACTGGTTCACACGCCTTCTGATGTTACCGATGGGCAAGGGAGGCTAAATCTCCCTATTGAGCGACCCGCAAGGTAACTTGAAATTCGTAATGGGCAGCGGGGTAAAATGATTCACTATATTCTACGGGTGCGCCTGTAGAATCAAAGGTGGTACAGGTGATACGCAACCCGCATTCGCCAGCTTGCATGTGCAGGAGTTCGGACTCGCGAGGTGAAGCCTGGTCAGATTTGATAGTTTGCTCTACGACATAGGGATTGAGCCCTTCGGAAGCCATCAGACTATAGAGAGAACCATCGGCTAACTCTTTAGCCCGTTGATAAACGCCTTCGGCCCGCGGGTAGGGTAAATAACTGACTTGATGGGCAACGAGGGCGCCATCCGCAGTACGGAGTCGTTCAAGGCGGAAGACCTGCTCCGCATCAGTCAGGTGCAGTCGCTCCCTCACAGTTTGAGAGCCTCGCACCAGTTCGCTGACAAGCACGATGCCACCCGAACGCTTGCCGCGCCTGCGCATAGCCTCGGTGAAGCTGGTCAGTTCGCTCAGGGACTGCTGCACAAGAGGTTCGCACACGAATGTACCCTTGCCGTGCTGGCGATAGAGGAGCCCTTCATGAACCAGTTCGGTAAGCGCCTGCCGCACTGTGGCACGGCTGACACGATAACGCGCAACGAGTTCGGGTTCGGATGGGATAGCAGTATGAGGCGCAAGGTGACCAGCGCTGATCTGCTGTCTCAGCACTTGTTTGAGTTGATAGTAGAGGGGAAGTGGGTTAGAACGTTCTAAAGTCGGCATATACAGTCTCCCTTATGTCCAGACAACAGCATAGAAATATAAATACGTAGAACCCCATCATGAAGCCACCAGAGTGTCTCCCAAGGATGGGGTCTATAGCTAATTTATTCAGGCATTCTGAGCCAGGATACGATCGATATCGGATTTCAGGCGACCTGGATTGGCTCCAACCATCTGACCGATGACCTTGCCGTTTTTGAACACCAACATTGTTGGAATGGCCTGAACACGATAGCGTTCAGGTGTCATCTGATTCTCATCGATGTCCATTTTGGCAAAGCCCACTTTCCCCAAGTACACATCGCTTAACTTCTCATATACGGGGGCGATAAGCCGGCAGGGTCCACACCACGCCGCCCAGAAATCAACGATGACAGGAATATCGGACTTGAGCACCTTTGACTCAAAATCCTGATCACCGACATGAAACAGATTTGCATGCGTTTCCATTATGTTATTCTCTCGCTTTCATTGCAGTACAGGTACCCGATACAAGGGGTTTGGATGATTGCCCCTGGTCGGGTTCTCTCTTTACAAAAACAAAACCAACATTGTTGTTATTCCCGTACTGTCTCCGCTGGGTCTATCGCCTGTTCCTGCCTCCTTGCAGAATGGTAAGTAGTTCCAGGATATAGAGGAACAGGTTGAGCAGCGTGATGAAAATGGAGACCGTCAGCCCAACCGCGTTGGGCATGGTGTCCGCCATGAATTTAGCTCTTTGTACATAGTATAGTACGTAACCGGAGAAAATGGCAACGCCAAAGATCGAGATGAACAGGCCAAAAAACGTGCTGTGAAAGATGCCACCGAAGAAGATGCTGACAAGACTTGCTACAATGAGCAGGATCACGCCAAAGAAGAGGTAATCACCCAGGCGCGAAAAGTTACGCTTCGTTGTCCAGGCGTAAACGGCCAGTACCAGCGATGTGATAGCCGTGATTAAAAAGGCCTCGCCAAGAATATAGCCGTATCCTATGGCCAGGTAAGAGGCGATAAGCGGCGCGAGTGACATGCCTTCCAGGAAAGTGAAAAGGTAGAGCAGGACGAGGTTTAGCCCCGAGACCTGTATAGTGAACCTCAGGATAATTAAGACGACGAAGCCACCGATAGCGGCAATCCAGAACGTACCAAAGCCAATAGTATTAACAAGGCTTAAACCGATAAAGGCGCCTATACACGCAACCAGGAACGAAAACGCGAGCAAGAGCATGACTTTGCCTACAAGGCCACCAGATTGTGTGCCTTCGTACGGCAACGTCTGATATTGATAGCCAGAGGAACCGAACGGACCGTTGTTTCTCCGATTAAAGTTTCCCTGATTAAAGTTGTACATAGTGAACCTCGATGAAGAACTATCCTCTTCGGAAGAAGCGAAGAGAAACTATCTCATTTTATGATACGCAGCATATGTAGGGTCGGTTACATATACAAAGACAGTCATTTCTTGCGGTTTTTTCCCTTAAGCGGCTGGTCTGACTGTTCTCGAGGCTCGTCAGAAGTCTGTACGGTCACAGAGGTATCGACGATATTGGTGATATCACAGCGTGGGTGATTATTGTCGGCATGCCAGTAGAGCGAACTACCTGACAGTTTTTTCATGAGTCCGCCGCAGCGCGGACAGCTGCGGGTTACGGGTGTCTCCTCGGCCTGGGCCATAACGGGATTCTCCTGGGAAACGTCATAGATCAGATGGACAGAGAAGCCGCCGACGCGAGCCGACGGAGTATCGTGTATAGCTTTCATTTTTTGTTACCAACTCCTACCAAATACCACCATCCCCTGCGGGAGGCCGTTTTGTCGGAACGGCCAAACCTAGCTTTTAGAAAGCCACCCTCGCGGGTGTAAGGTGCTCCTCGCGACTGTTCAATGGGTTTGTCATGGCATATACACCTTCGGCTTTCGCTTCCCCTTAATATATGCCCACAGAGCTTGGAACTGGAACAACATCCCAAGGTGTGATAGCCCATCGAACTCCTGCTTCCGAAGAAGCTCGCTGGTAGCTCCGTGAAGCTCACCAATAAATGGTAAGATTTTTAGGAACTATTCACATGACACTCCACACGCCACATATCTCACAAAAGGCTATGCCAACCTCGCCAAAGGTTTTGCTACGGGTGTTCCAACGCTCATAGACGATGGCGATAGCGCCACAATTCCAACAACGAGCACGTCCACCAGCTTTGCTTTCTTCGGCCAGTTGATTGAGCAACACACTGCGCGCCTCATCAGCTCCTGTATAGCCGGGATTATATGCCAGGTGAAGTAAGTTGCCCAAAGGCAACGAGATTTCGTGCGTGGGTGGCTGTAAGGGGGGCTGTGAAGCATAAGCTGGAGCGGGCGGTACGGGCGCTTGCGGTGGCCGACGAAATAGTTCGCCGCGAGCAGTACGTCGCCCACCCTCTATAGAGGGCGTATAGTCCTGGCGCTCGATGCGATCACCGTTTGAAACCGGCGCAGGCGGAGGAACAGCGGGTGAGAACGGCACATTATCCGTACGCTCGATAGCAGGTATTACTGTATTTTCTTTGTCTACAGGCGCTTCTGGAGGCTGCTCGGTATCAGGCGAGGAGTCCACAGCGCTTTCATTCTGATCGCCAAGATGATTATTTTCCGGCTGATCTGGATTAGGACGTCTACGACGTGTAATTGGCATAGGGGCTTACTCCTTGGAAGTAGTGTGCGCTGTGCAGATGCATTGCGTATTATATCACAATTCATGGAGCAGGTCTACAAAATTAGCGGAGAACGGCTGACGAGATCTCTGGTTTGGGCGAGTTGGTATCCTCTGCTACAAAGATACGTGCCCGCCCTGACGCCTGTTAAGGAAGGCCTTGGCCCAGGTATAGTGATACTAGACTTTGAAGAAATCGGCGTTGATCTTGATATAGTTTTTCCACTCTTCGGGAGTTGCCGACTCTTCAAAAATCGCCGTAACGGGACAGGCCGGTTCACACGCGCCACAGTCAATACACTCATCGGGGTTAATATAGAGCATCTCAGCCGTATCGAACCCCTCCTCGCTCTGCGTAGGATGGATGCAGTCCACAGGACATACATCTACGCAAGATGCATCCTTCACGCCAATGCATGGCTGAGTAATTACATAAGTCATTGTTTAGCTATCCTCCTCCTGGCACGCCATGCACAAAACAAGGATTACACGGCGGCAAAGTTATGCTTTTGGCCCTCCCCAGTATAGAATGTCGAGCAGAGAATGTCAATTCTCTGGTGGCAGCAACTCAAAGATCTGACCTTGACAGGCTGTATGGCCATTCTGTATAGTTGTAATATCACCTGATATATTCAGACGCGACAGCCATGAAAGGAGACACGCATACATGTTATATGAGCATTGCGTCTTCGTCGCGTTATCCAATAGTATCATTCCCCCGCCCAGCCTGGTTCACACCTTTCCGGCCCAGGGCCCCAGTGTGCCCATTTTCAGGAGGAGCGATAACGTCACGCACCCAACCTGACAAGCGGGAGTAAGCGTCATTCCCCACCGTGGCACCTGGAGGACTCATCCAGTACCACGGTTTTTATTGTCTTTTTCATATGCGCAACCAGGAGCATAAACAGATCATGATTTCACCTTCATCTAATGAACTGTACCCGCATGACAACGAAAGGATTTCAACGATGTCGACGTCAATGGCAGACCCAACCTATTGTCGTGATTTAGGCAATGGCCACATCCTGCGCTGGTCGAGTGCAAGCGACGCCGAAGCGATAGCACAACTGGAGAGCATAGTTTTTCGCGATCACGTCACCGACCCGCCTAATATCCCTCTTGCGCACTTTATGCGCGAGACGATGAACGGTGAGTATCCATTGATGGGCCCTGGAGATTTCGCGCTGGTCGAGGATACCACACAAAAGGAAAACCCCATTGTTGCCTGTACCTGCCTGTGGCGGCAACAATGGGAGTATGAAAGGGTCCCATTTGAGATAGGTCGTCCCGAATTTGTGGCTACTCATCCAAACTACCGCAACCGTGGACTGATCCGGGTGATCTTTGAACTCATCCATGCCCGCAGCGAGGCAGAGGGACACATGGCGCAGGGTATTACCGGCATCCCTTATTATTACCGCCAGTTCGGCTACGAGTATGCACTTGACCTGGATGGCAACTGCGTCGTATACCTACCATTCGTCCCCCAGGCCAAAGAAGGCACGCCTGAGCCATACGCCCTGCGCGACGCCACTATAGAAGACCTGCCTTTTGTACTGGAACTCTATGACCGGCAGCGGGCAGCCTATAGTGTTTCAACAATCATTGATCAGCGCTGGTGGAGCTACCATTTCCAGACATGGCATACGTCGGAAACAGGCCACGGTGAACGCGTCCAGATTATCGTCGATGCTGCTGGCTCAACGTGTGGCTACCTGATCACACCAAATGTGCGCTCTGGGAAATATATGCCAGTCTGGGACCTCGCGGTGATCCCTGGTGTGAACCTGCAGGAGGCTATGCCAGCGCTCTTGCGAGCATTACACGCCCTGGGACTGAACATTCCCACCATCTATGATGCGCCAGCAGTGAGCGGCATTCGCTTCATCCTGGGCGCGGGGCATCCTGTATACGCGGTGCTTGATAAGTCTCTGCATCCTAAATACGAGCCACCATACGCCTGGTACGTGCGCGTGGTAGACCTGGCAAAGATTATACGGCATATTGCCCCCGCGCTGGAGCGGCGGCTGGCACACTCCGTGCTGGGAAACTACGGCGGAGAATTGAAGCTGGACTTTTATCGCGGCGGCTTGCACATAGTGTTCGACAAAGGTCACCTGGCAAACGTCGAATACTGGCGGCATCCCGTCTGGAACTCTGAGTCAAACGTAGATGGAGGGACTCCACCCCTTGTTTTCTTGCAGATGCTTTTCGGTCACCGCAGCCTGGATGAACTGCGCTACGCTTTTCCTGATGTATGGGTCAAGGATGAGTCGGAGCTACTGCTGAAGACGCTTTTCCCGCGCAGGCCATCGTGGGTGGCGCCGCTGGGATGAAAGATCGTTACGCACACACATAATAATCCTAAAAAAGCGGGCCGAAGTCCGACATTGGCCCGCTAACGCTCGTGCTCCGGCCTACTCTACAATGTACTACTGCCCGCTACTACTGATAAGCTGCCTACCTGGTTCGGAGGCTGTCTCCACTTCAATATCATCATAGCGTTTTACCTTGTAGATGATAGTTGAAATGGCCCAACTGCCAATGAAGATGCCGATGATCAGGTAGCCGATTGTACCAAAGTTACTGCTCAGGTTGGTTACTGAATCCCAGAAAGCGCCGCTCAGATTCAACTGACCTCCAATGATACTAAGGACCTCGATACCACCCACTACCAGAGCTACTAATACCGAAACCAGCGTAATATTCATGTTGTAGTAGAGCTTCCGAACTGGCTTCATAAAGGCCCAACCATAGGCCCCGAGCATCAGGATACTATCGGTGGTATCCAACAGGCACATACCAACGGTGAATAACGCCGGGAACAGCAAGATGTACCAGATAGGTAAGCCTTTCGTTGCCGAGGACGCCGAAATACCCAGAATGCCTACCTCGGTGGCGGTATCAAAACCAAGACCAAAGAGGATACCTATCGGGTACATTTTCCAGCTACTGCTCACCATGCGAATTAATGGCCGGAAGAAGCGGCCCATGAGCCCACGCTGATTCAAAAACTCGTCCAGAGTTTGCTCGTTGTACTCACCACCATTTTTTACTCTGCGGAAGGTCTGGAAAATCTCCCATAGGATAAGAATGTTGATGGCTGCAATCACGAAGAGGAAGAGAGCCGAGACGGAGGTACCGATCAAGCCACCGATATTTTGCAGGCCGGGGAAATTGTGCTGAATAGCGGTGGCCGTCAGGGCAATAGCGATCGATAACGCTACCACAATTGTAGAATGACCAAGCGAGAAGAAGAAACCAACTGTGACGGGCTTTTTGTCTTCCTGCATCAACTTGCGAGTAACGTTGTCAATGGCCGAAATATGATCCGCATCGACTGCATGGCGCAGGCCAAAGGTGTAGGCCAGCAGCGCGGTACCCAGTAACAAAGGATAGCGATAAAACGCAAGAAGGGAGAGAGCCCAGACGACGATGTTGGCAGCAATCAGGAACACATAGATGCCAACAACTTTACCCCGTAAATCACTCGAGCTATCATTGAAAACACGGGTGAGCGCGGGGATGCCGAAGTTACTGCTCATGAGTCCTCCTGAAATCAGGCGCTGAAGGCATTATAAAACGCGAAATAGGTTTTATTGGAACAATGGGCAGGCATGTCTGCCTTGCTCGTTTCTACTTAGCTAGGTATTTGGTTACGTAGAAACCGGATGGAACCAGAAGAGATAACTTTGTACACGTTACAGTAAAAGCATACCATCTATTTTTCCTAATTGCAAGACTTTTGCAATTAGCATAGCACATCAACTAGCGTCGTTCAACTTTTGTGCTTTTTTAGCGTACAATATGAGAGTATGATAAGTTATGCATCAGTTATTACAATTAAGCAGGGAGATCAGGAATTATATGGAGGAGCCACGTAGTATAAGCGGCGGCGAACCTACAGACAGGACAACCGGCAAGCTTCCAACGGAGAATAGCGGCAGCAATACAAACCAGGCCGCTACCAATGGCAACCAGCAAAGTCAGGGACCTGTGATTGATAACAACCTGCAACTGGTTGTTATCGAGGGTTTCCAGGTCGGGCGCGGCGTTGCCCGCGTAGATCCAAACGATATGGCACGCCTGGGTTGCCAGCCCGGCGATATTGTCATGATTACCGGCAGCCGCACTACAGCTGCTAAACTCGTGCCCAGCGCTATCGTAGATCGCGGCCAGCAGACCATCCAGATGGATAGCCAGGTGCGCCAGAACAGCTCCTCAGGCCTGGGTGAGCGTGTCACAGTGCGCAAGGCAAAAGTAAGCACGGCAGAAAAGATAACATTGCTGCCTCTGAGCGGCGGCGCCCCAATTCAAGAGAGTGATCTGCAATACATCGCTCGCTACCTGGTGGGTCTCCCTGTTGTCATTGGTGATTTACTGCGCGTGGGTACACCGGGGACGGCGCCGCGCGAATTTCTGATCATTGGCACCACTCCCGCTACTCCCAACTATACCATCCGGAAACGCACGACAGGTGAATTAGAAGCGATGGTTCCCCCGCTACAGCCCGAACCGGTAACAGATGTCGAGGCGGTGCTGGTACAGACCGGAACGATTGTGCGCGCCCAGGCCCGAGGCGCTACCAGGCCCGGAACGCCCGGGCGAGTTGGCTACGAAGATATTGGCGGCCTGGGCAAAGAACTCCAACGCATTCGCGAGATGATAGAGCTGCCGCTGAAGTACCCGGCCGTTTTTGATCGCCTGGGCGTTGAACCACCTAAAGGCGTGTTGCTCTACGGACCTCCCGGCACCGGTAAAACGTTGATTGCTCGCGTCGTAGCAGCCGAGACTAACGCAGCCTTTTTCGTAATTAATGGTCCTGAGATCATCAATAAATTCTATGGTGAGAGCGAGTCACGTCTACGCGCTGTTTTCCAGGAGGCGCAGCGAAAAGCGCCCAGTATCATTTTTATCGATGAATTGGACGCGCTGGCCCCCAAACGAACTGAGATAGGGGGCGAGGTTGAACGGCGCATTGTGGGGCAGTTGCTGGCGCTGATGGACGGCCTGACATCGCGTGGACAAATCGTGCTGATCGGCGCTACCAACCAGCCCAATGCCCTCGATACCGCTCTGCGCCGTCCCGGTCGTTTTGACCGTGAGATTGCCCTGCGCGTACCGGATGTACGCGGGCGTACCGAGATACTGCGCATTCACAGCAGAGATGCAGCGCTGGCAAATGATATCGATTTTGCGCGCCTGGCGCAGCTCACTCCTGGATTTGTTGGCGCCGACCTGGAGGCGCTCTGCCGTGAGGCAGCCATGATTGCTCTGCGCCGCGTGCTGCCACACATCGATTACGAGCGCGGTTATATTCCCTATGAGACCCTGGTCAACCTATATATTACCATGGCCGATTTCCAGGCCGCCCTGCGCGAGATCGAGCCCTCGACGACACGCGAGGTCTACGTTGAGGTCAGCGAGACGACCTGGGATGACATCGGAGGGTTGGAAAGGCCCAAGGAGTTGCTCACGGAAGGGGTAGAGTGGCCATTACGCTACCCGGAGGTGTACGCAAATGCGAAGGTAGAGGCGCCACGCGGCGTCCTGCTGGCCGGCCCTCCAGGATCGGGCAAGACGCTGATTGCACGGGCGCTTGCTAATCAGTGCGAGGCGAATTTCATCTCTATCAAGGGGCCGGAGCTGCTCTCGAAGTGGGTCGGTGAATCGGAGAAGGGTGTGCGCGAGGTCTTCCGGCGGGCAAAGCAGGCCGCGCCCTGCATTGTCTTCTTCGATGAACTCGATGCCATCGCCCCACGCCGCAGCGGGGCAGATATAGATGGACAGGTAGGTAATCGCGTGATCGCCCAATTGCTCACGGAGATGGATGGTATTGAGGGGCGTGCAGGCGTGATAGTACTGGCTGCTACCAACCGGCTCGAACTGATAGACCCGGCATTGCTGCGACCTGGCCGTTTCGACATGGTTGTCGAGTTGGAGTACCCTGACGAGAACGCGCGCCGCGCCATCTTTGCGGTGCATACACGCGGCAAGCCGCTTTCTCCAGAAATTACAATGGAAGAACTGGCCAACCTGACGCCTGGCCGAAGCGGAGCAGACATTGAAGCTATCTGCCGCCGCGCTGCTCTCCTCGCCTTACGCGAATGGATTGCACCCAAGCTCGGTATGGCACGGGTGCAGATTACCGAGGCAAAAGAGGAAGCGAATACAGCAACACAGCAGGAAGCCCAGCCTGCAGCGGAAGAGGCCACGCAGCAAGTTCCCCCCGCACGCTTCCAGATTCGCCCCGAGCATTTCGCCCAGGCCATCGATGAACAACTTGAACGCTATGCTGTTCAGGATGAGGCCGAAGATGCTGTAGCACGCAGAGAAGAGGGCCGCCAGCGCTTGCTTGAGATGGCGGCGAATTATAACTCCGATCGCAAACCACCGAGGCGCGGGTTTCGCTACTGGCTGGCACGCCTGCTAGGACTTGCTTCCTAGTGAGATAGGCTTCTCTCCTGGACTTGATGAAAAGTTATCAAGCTTGTTACGTTCTGTTACATTGTGGTAACAAAGCAAGTACAAGTTTTGTACATTTATTGTCCTCGATTCGTTACCAAATGACTAGCCACTTACATTATGCAGCTATACTATGATATAATAAGAGGTGGTGAGAATAGATACAATATTGAAGGGAGTAGCTATGTCTGATATGCCGTATATGTCTGACAACTCCTCTTCTCTCTCTCATGAGCAGGTTGTCGAAGCATACCTGCAGGCTATGCGTCTGATTGATGAGCGGGTCACGCCTTTCCTGGGAAAGGCCACAACGCGTGTCCTGGTACAGGGTGCCGCCAAACATATAGTTGATAGCTATCCATTTCTTCATTTTCTCGTGAAAATGCCCTACACTGACGTTATCCCAGCAGTGATTGATGAGCAACTGCATGCTGTCAGTAGCCAGGAACTGGCTGCGGGGTTGAACATGCTACTCCAGGAATGTTTCGCCGGTCTGAGAGAGCTTACCGGTGATCTCATCGTACCCCTGCTGCATGACGAAGTGACGCGGCAGTTGGGGCAGATGCCGTAATTAAAATTGAAGAACAAGGAGGGTAACGTGCAGCCAGAGTCACAGATAACCGATAGCGCGTACCACTCCTTGGCAGGACAAAACGGGGATCGCCTGGCTGCGATTCGCCGCGAGATGGAATACCTCAATACTATAGGAAAGCGCTTTGTTGCTGCCATCGATCGCTTTCAAGTTCATCATGCATTACTGGCCGCTCTGCAAGAATTGTATAGCTTCGCCGCCTGTTCTATCTTGCTTAAAGGTGATCCATTTGAACTCTCGATTATCCCTCGCTACCCCTTGAGCGAGGTCTTTTTGGGAGCCATGTTCCAGAGGATAGCGCGGGCTGCCAGCGTCATCGGCTTTCCGCAGATGACCGCTGACGAACTGGTTGCTGCTTCTGACCTGGATGCGCCCGATGAACTGGCTCAGTCCGAGGCCAATGCTCCTGTCGGAGGGGCCGAGATCGGCGATTTCCTCAACATCCCGCTCACGGTGGAGAACCGTATCATTGGTATGCTCAGTCTCTTCGACGACCGGGCGGGGACGTTTGATGCCGAACTGCTGCAATTGACCACGATGATCGCCGATTACGCCGCCGTTGCACTGGAAAACGTGCGCCTGCGCGAGCGCGAGATAGCGCTCTGGCGACAGGCCGAATTGGAACGCAGTCGCCTGGAATTAATTATCAGCAGCATGACCGAGGGCTTGTTTATCACGGATGCCCATGGCGCGATTACCTTGCTGAACCGCTCAGCACAACACTTGTTCGCACAGGCCGGGGTGGAACTCCAACTCGGGGTTCCATTACGCACCTGGGCCACCGCTAGCAGTGCCAACTGGCTCTATGACCTGGCAGTCGCCGTGGACCGGGCACTGGCTGGTGAGGTGATGATGAACCAGGAATTGATTGCAGGTGTGAGCGGTGAAACTATCCCTTTGACCCTGAGTGTCAGTGTGGCACCCCTGACTGATGCCAGCCAGATGCACGCCCGTTCCATTGGCGTTGTCGCAGTCCTCAATGATATTACCTCTAGCAAGCAGGTCGAAAAACTGAAGGACGAATTTGTTTCAGTTGTCTCCCACGAGCTGCGCACGCCCTTGACAGCAATCAAGGGCTACACACAACATCTTGTGCGACGCCTCGAACGGCGCTTACAGCAGATGCGCAAAGGGAAATTACCAGTGGAGCCTCTTGCAGTTGAACCGCCTGAGAGCTACGATCTACGCAGCCTGCATATCGTGCAAAGCCAGGCAGAGCACCTGGAACGGTTGGTGAACGACTTGCTCGATCTCTCACGCGTGCAATGGGGACAACTGCACCTGCAATACTCTACTTTTTACTTGACTGACCTGCTGGCTGAGTGTGTACACCAGGCCCAGGTCAGTGCCGAACTCCATGCCATCTACCTCGATATTCAGACACAGGACAGCACGATCGAGGCCGATTACTTGCGCTTAGGCCAGGTGGTAGGAAATGTCCTGGATAATGCAGTAAAATACTCGCCTCAAGGTGGGCAAGTGACGGTGCAACTTCAGGAACTCTATGGGGATTACCTTGTCAGCGTGATTGACCAGGGTATCGGCATCAATCCCGAATACCTGGATCATATCTTCGAACGCTTTTATCGTGTACGCAACATGGCCAGTCGCCAGTATTCAGGCATTGGACTGGGTTTATACGTGACGAGGGCCATCGTCGAGAGCCACGGAGGCCGTATCTGGCACACCAACAATCAGGGCCGTGGCAGTACTTTCCACTTCACGCTGCCGAGTAAACCTGGAACCGGGCCACTGCATGCATAGAAACACAGACCAGCCACCTGTCAAAATGCCCGAAGCATATCGGCTGGGGTGAAGTTGAAGTGATCACGCAGGTAGGAGAGACCAAAGGGCGTAAAGTGGATTGCAGCCAAACCCGAACGCAGGTACTGGATGCTGCGTAATATGCGCGCCTCGCCCCACAAAGGATAGCGCAGGTCACGGAACATGTTGAGAAAATCTTTCGTACTCGTGACAAGTATACCCACAGTCATTACGGCGATCTCAATCCATGGATAACGTGGTATAGCTACCGGGCTTGTCAGGGATGTAAAAAGCCCGACATAGAGGATGCTGCCCGATACAGCAGCAGGGAAGATGGTATCGAGTAAAATGTATAGTAGTGAAGGTTCATGCAGGAAAAGCGTGGTTACACCTAAAGGGCTGATAGCCCAACCAATAAGCTGGTCGTTACGCAGTAGTGTTACTAGCAGGTGAGCGCACTCAAAGAGCATAATCCATAAGAGCAGGAATCCAAACAGGCCAAAAAGGTTGATAATATGTACGATTGGTGTGCCTGACATGCTCATCCCCTTCGTATGCCGACGCTTTCCCTGCGAAAGGCCTTTTTTCTCGATTACTACTAATTATAGCTATTTTCGTCCAATAAGCAACCGTCGACAACTTTGATTTACTGGCTCCAGCCCTCTATGCCAATCAAAGGAACAAAGACACAGGCGCCAAGGGAGCGTACGTCTATGCGCCCCGGAGTATTGCGAACAACGAGTAATTCTTGCCGCTCGTGAGAGCCCACTGGAGCTACCAGTATACCTCCTGGCACGAGCTGAGCTATTAGCTGCGAAGGCACTTCAGGCGCAGCAGCAGTCACGAGTATGCGGTCGTAAGGCGCCTCATCTGGCCAGCCAAGCGAGCCATCACCGACATAGAGGGAAACGTTTTGGCGGCCCAGGTACAACAGGCGCTTTGCGGCTTTGTAGGCGAGTTGCTGGTGACGCTCGACGCTGTAGACATGGCGAGCCAGGTACGACAAAATTGCCGCTTGATAACCCGAACCGGTGCCTATTTCTAATGCGCGCTCGCGGCCACTGAGCCCTAATGCCTGTGTCATAGTAGCCACCATGAGCGGCTGCGAGATGGTTTGGCCCTCATCGATGGGTAAGGCACGGTCAGTATATGCCAGCTCACGCTGTGCCTCGTCAACAAAGATCTCCCGTGGCACTATGGCCATAGCAGCCAGGACGCGTTCATCTCGTATACCACTACCACGAAGCAACTCAATCAGTTGTTGGCGTTGATTTTCTGGATCCATAAGTGAATACAAAGAAACACTGCAGTGTTCGACATACGGAAAGGTCTCACCCGTATAGGAGATCTGTTACTAGTGTATTGCGTGGAGCGCGGGACGTCAAGTTGAACATGTGGTAAATGGGCGCTACTGGGCTCGAACCAGTGACCTCTTCGGTGTGAACGAAGCGCTCTCCCACTGAGCTAAGCGCCCTTTTGCTGACAGAAGCAACTATAGCACCGGGATTATGGAATGTCAAGCATACTATTTATTGCTCTTCTGCCGTCTTGCGCATGGCTGGAAAAAGTATCACGTCGCGAATCGACTCCTGGTCGGCCATGAGCATCACCAGGCGATCGATGCCGATGCCAAGGCCCCCGGTAGGCGGCATACCGACCTCCAGGGCTTCTAGAAAGTCTTCATCGAGTACCTGTGCCTCGTCATCTCCATGCGCACGCTGGCGCATCTGATCCTCGAAACGCGCACGCTGGTCAAGCGGATCGTTCAATTCGGTAAAGGCGTTGCCTAACTCCAGGCCGCCGATAAAGGGCTGGAAACGATCTGTCAATCCCGGAATTTCGCTATGGCGCTTCGCCAGCGGTGAGATATCGATGGGATAATCGGTCAAGAAGAGCGCCTGGCGGAGCAGCGGAATGCCCATGCGGAACATTGCTGCCTTGAGATCATCGATCAAGCGACCTCGTCCGAGCCTGGGATCGGCCTCGTAGCCGCGCGCGCGCATCTCAGCCGCCAGGCTGTCCTGGTCAGGGAAACGATTGACCTCGATGCCGGTAAACTCCTCGATTGCATCGAGCAAACGGATACGCGGCCAGGGTGGGGTCAGATCTATCTCGGTTCCCTGGTAGGCGATGCGCGCTGAACCCTTCACTTCCTGGGCAACGAAGCAAATCATTTCCTCTACAAGCCTCATTATATCGTTGTAGTCGGCATACGCCTGATAGCATTCCATCATGGTGAATTCGGGATTATGGGTACGATCGATACCCTCATTGCGGAAATCGCGCCCAATTTCGTAAACACGTTCAAACCCGCCCACAATCAGCCGCTTGAGATAGAGTTCAACGGCGATGCGCAGGTAGAAGTCGCGGTCGAGTGTATTGTGATGCGTGATAAAGGGGCGGGCAGTAGCCCCACCATAGAGTGGCTGCAGGATAGGTGTCTCGACCTCCACGAAGCCATGCTCATCCAGGTAGCGGCGCATGGCGGTAATGGTACCAGCACGTATCACAAACACGCGCTTGACTTCGTCGCCATTGGCGACCAGGTCAAGGTAGCGCTTACGCTGGCGAATTTCCACGTCTTCGAGGCCGTGAAACTTTTCAGGCAGGGGACGTAATCCCTTAGCGAGGATACGGTATGCGCGCACGTGCAGTGTTCGCTCTCCAGAACGCGTCCTGAAGAGAAAGCCAGTCACTTGTATAAAATCACCGAGATCTAAGAGCTTGATGCCCCGGTATGCTTCTTCGCCAATATCGTTGACGCGGAAGTAGATTTGTATGCGCCCGGTGCCGTCTTCTATCTGGGCAAAAGCGGCTCTACCCATCTCACGCAGCAGGCGAATGCGTCCTGTCAGGGTAAAAGAACCCTCAAGCCCCTGCCACTCGTCAAAGTGCTCTAATACCTGCGCAATAGTATGTGTACGCTCTACATGATTGGGATACGGGTCGATATCGCCTTCCCGCAATGCATGCAGGCGCTGTAATCGCATTTCTCGTTCGTCTGCCATATGCGTTCTTTTTCTCCTCCAACACTTTAAAAGCAATTGTAACATTGTTCCTCGATTGTGAATAGAGACTATAGCAGTTACCAGACATGAAAAACCGGCCTGCGCATTTTTCGTCAGGGCCGCAGGCCGGTTGATTGCTGCTACGTTTGTGAGATCAACTGACGGAGAGGATGGTCAACTCCTTCACGCCGCCGGGTGTAGATACAATCACCACATCACCTGCCTTGTGGCCCAACAGAGCTTTCCCCACGGGGGACTCGTTGGAGATAAGGCCGGCGCTCGGTTTCGCCTCAAATGCTCCTACCAGGGTATAGCATATCTCACGATCGTCGCTGGTGTTTACACACACGACGGAGCCGAGGGAGACGATATCACTATCTACCTTGTTGATTGTCTTAGCGGTTGCCAGCAGTTGCTCTAATTCCTGAATACGTCCTTCGAGACGAGCCTGTTCATTCTTTGCATCTTCGTAAGCGGCATTGTCGACTACATCGCCCGATTCTTTGGCATCATGGAGATATTGAGCAACTTCGGCACGGCGAACGGTGCGCAGAGACTCAAGGAGATTCAATGCGCGCTGCCGTCCATCATCTGTGAGAAACACATCCTGTGTACTCATCTTCCGGTCTCCTTCAATGGTGTGGTAGAAAAATCACTATCTACCATATCATAGTAATACGTCAAATGAAAGGTAAGCAATTACCCGACTGGATACCCTACATCACCCCAGGTGATGCTTACCAGTTGTCCTGAATGACGACGAAGTAACAGCTCTCCGTTGCCATCCACATCCTCAGCGACTCCGCTGATTACCGTATCTCCCTGCCGCACCTGGACAACGCGACCCAATGTTGACAATCGGCTTCGCCATCGCTCCCGAATCCGCCGGGAGGCTGAGCCATACATTTCTAACAGCACTGAAGAAATATCTTGCTGAGATTCTTCTTGCAAAGCAAGGTAGTCTGTCTCCAAATGCTGCAACAGGCGAGCGATTAACATTTCGCGACTCACCCTGTGGCCACATACTGCCTCGAGAGTCGTCGCTGTTGTAAGCAACTGCGCTTGCGCAGGAAAACTTTCTGCTACATCCTGGATGCGTCCATTGACATTGATGCCGATACCAATAACGGCCACCATACGATTTGCGACATCATGGCTGGTCTCGATGAGAATACCAGCAACTTTATGGTCTCCGAGGAGAATATCGTTGGGCCACTTAATGGAGGCGACAACATCGCACGTTTGGGCAATCGAGTCAACGACGGCAAGGGATGCTATCATCACGAGTAAATAAGATGGGAAGGATGGTCTGAGCAATATGGACGATAACACATTACATCCAGATACATCCACCCAGCGCCGACCTTGCCTGCCACGGCCTTGGGTCTGATTATCAGTAAGTACGACCACTCCTTCGTCTGGCCGTTCATGGGCCACTTGCAGCGCTAGTGAGTTAGTTGAGTCTACCACCGGTAAGTAGATCAACCGATCTCCTAGACCAAGGAACTGCGTCTCCAGTTGGCTATGGAGTACCTCAATATCAAGCCGTGAAATACGTTCCACTTTCAATGCCAATCAGTACTTTTGTTCTATATACACTCCGGGAGAGGAACTGGCACTCCTCAGCGGAGGTAGGCGCTCTGTGGGCAACACTTGTGAGACCACAAGTATAAAAACCCCAGAGCAAGAGGCAAGTCTGATTTCGCCAATGCCCTGGGGGAACCGCTGCACAGGTAGAAGCTACACACTTCCTACCAGTGAGCTTGAACTGGCGTTACCGCCAGTCACCTCTTCTCTGGAAGGTGTGAGAGGCTAACTTTGCGCCCGTACAGCGACGACGTTGATCCATTGCACACCACCTCCTTTCATTGACACTATTGTAACATTGCATTTCTAGTACTGTCAAGGTTTTTCACGATGTACCTTGAAACAAAGCGAGCAAGTTGCCTGAATCCAGTTATTCCCTCTGGCGCATAGAATGCTAGATATATGATGTTGACGAACAGGGCTTTTTGGGGATACACTAAACATATAAGCCAGGAAGGAGTTTGGATTTATGGGCATTGAACGCACGGCCCATCCCTACATCGTTCGTGACTCTGCCATTTATGGCGGCGAACCAATTGTCGAAGGCACACGCATTGGCGTGCGCCATATCATCCTGCTCTTTCAATCAGGCAAAGATCCGGAAGAGATTGCCCGTATTCATCGTCTCTCACTAGCCCAGGTATACGATGCCATCAGTTACTTTTATGATAACGAGGGTGAGATCGAGCACTATATTCGTCACGAATCGTGGGGTAACGGTTAAAACGATAGCCGTTCGCCCTCGGCAGCTCACGGAAAGTTCGCGCGACTTCTCTACTCTGGCAAAACGCTTACTCCATCCGCTATACTATGTATAGTGACAAGCTATTCTCCGTGATGCGGTTCTGCATCCTGGAAAGATGTCTCTACTACTCGAACGCTCCAAGTAATCTCA
>WNFA01001074.1_pt1 | contig 22037 bp, 24 predicted proteins | sample 5400481 | NCBI WGS metagenome assembly WNFA01 (sample SAMN13153340, study PRJNA577476) | soil metagenome | isolation source: 120 cm saprolite under Douglas fir tree site 2 hole 1 replicate 2 | place: USA:California | collected 2015-04-18
CATCCCAGCGCCGAGGCGCAGCCACTCCTCATGGAAAACGTGTGGCGCCGGCTTGCCGCGATGGTGATCGCCGCGCCTAAGTGACAGCCAGCTCCGGCGTACCCGCCTGCATCGACCCGATGCGACGAGCAAAAGAAAAGCCCTGCCCTTTGAATTCCTCGATCACGCGCTTTTCGGCGGCCGGCGCGCACGAGACAAGCAATCCCCCGCTCGTCTGCGGATCGCTGATGAGCTTGCGCTTCCAGTCGGGCGAACCCGCGGGCATGCGCACGTCGCGGCCGTAGCCTTTCCAGTTGCGGTCCGAAGCGCCGGTGGCCGTACCCTCCTTCACCCATTCGAGCGCCTCGGGCAGGACCGGCAGGTCGTCGAAGCGAATTTCAGCCCCCAGCTTCGAGCCGCGGCAGATCTCGAGCAGATGCCCTGCCAGGCCGAAGCCGGTGACGTCGGTAAGCGCGTGGACGTCCTCCAGCTCGGCGAGCGCGGTGCCCGGCGTGTTGAGCTGGGTGGTGATCTCCACCATCTGCTTGTAGCCTGCCGCAGAGAGCTTTCCTTTCTTGAGCGCGGCGGAAAGGATCCCGACGCCCAGCGGCTTGCCGAGTATAAGAACGTCGCCCGCGCGCGCGCGGTCGTTTCTCTTAACCTTCTTCGGGTGAACGACACCCAGTGCGACCAGGCCGTAGATCGGTTCCAGCGTATCGATTGAATGGCCGCCGGCGATCGGAATCCCCGCCTGCGCGCATACCGATTCGCCGCCCGCGATGATCCTCTGAATCACCTCGACCGGCATCTTGTCGATCGGCATACCGACGATGGCGAGCGCGAAAATCGGCTTGCCGCCCATCGCGTACACGTCCGAGAGCGCGTTGGTCGCGGCGATGCGGCCGAAGTCGTGGGGATCGTCGACGATGGGCGTGAAGAAATCGGTGGTGGCGACGATCGCCTGCTCGTCGTTCAGCCGGTACACGGCCGCGTCGTCGCTCGATTCGATCCCCACCAGCAGGTCCTTCGGCAGACCGCGGATCGGGGTCTGGGCGAGGATCTCGGAGAGGACCGCCGGCGCGATCTTGCAGCCGCAGCCGCCCCCGTGGGAGAACTGCGTCAGGCGGATAAGATCGGCTGGAGCATTCATGGATAAAATTAGGAATGAATCAGAAACGCTCGGACGCCGTTACGGTAGCACAGCTCGATGCCTTTGACGAGGTGATCGACGTGCGCTCACCCGCCGAATTCGCGCTCGACCACGTGCCCGAAGCCCTGAACTGCCCGGTGCTCGACGACGCGGAGCGGGCTTACGTCGGCACGCTCTACAAGCAGGTCTCGCCGTTCGACGCGAAAAAAATCGGCGCGGCCCTGGTTGCGAAGAACATCGCGCAGCACATCGAGGAGCGTTTCCGCGGCCGCGATCGCGGCTGGCGCCCCCTCGTCTATTGCTGGCGCGGCGGACAGCGCTCCTCGGCGATGGCCCACGTGCTGCGCCAGGTAGGCTGGGACGCGGCGACGCTCTCGGGCGGCTACCGGGCCTACCGCCGCGAAGTCATGGCTCAGCTGGATGAGACGCCGCGGCGTTTCAGCTTCCAGGTAGTCTGCGGCGCAACCGGCAGCGGCAAGAGCCGGCTCCTCGCCGCGCTCGCTGCACAGGGCGCGCAGGTGGTGGATCTGGAGCGCCTCGCCCGCCACCGCGGCTCGCTGCTCGGTGAGCTCCCGGGCGATCCGCAGCCGTCGCAGAAGATGTTCGACAGCCTGGTATGGAGCGCGTTGAAGCGCCTCGACCCGGAGCGGCCGGTTTTCGTCGAGGCGGAAAGCAAGAAAATCGGCCAGCTTCAGGTCCCCGCGCAGCTCCTCGAGCGCATGCGCGAGGGGGAATGCCTGCGCCTGGAGGTGCCCGCCGCCGAGCGCGTGCGCTTTCTGATCGGGGAATACCGGCATTTTCTGGAGGAACCCGCGGCGCTCAAGGAAAAGCTGCAATGCCTGACGAGCCGCTACGGCCGCGCGGTGATCGATCGCTGGATCGCGCAGACCGACTCGGGGGCGTGGGCCGAGCTGGTCGCGGACCTGCTCGTCACCCACTACGACCCTTCGTACCTGCGCGCGACCACGCAAAACTATTTGCACTATGATGGAGCCCCGCGCCTGACTCTCGAGCGGCTGGATGAGACCGGGATGGCGCGCACAGCTGCGGAGTTGCTGAAGGCCGACGCCTGAGCAAGCGGACGTTCCGAATCGTGAGGATGCCATGTTCTTCAAACAGCTTTTCGACCCGGCATCGTCCACTCTCACGTATCTGATCGCCGACGATTCGAGCCACGAGGCGGTGCTGATCGATCCGGTCACCGAGCACGTCGAGCGCGACGTGCGCCTGTTGCGCGAGCACGGCATCGCGCTCAAATACACTCTCGAGACCCACGTGCACGCCGATCACGTGACCGCCGCGCACGCGCTCAAAGAGGCCACGGGCGCGCAGACTGCGGTCTGCCGGGACTGCAATGCGCAAGGCTACGACCGCCTGCTCCGCGACGGCGACGTGATCCTCTTCGGCCACGAAGAGATTCTCACGATCGCGACGCCGGGGCATACGCCGGGAAGCGTTTCTTACCTGTGGCGCGACCGGGTCTTCACCGGCGACACCCTGCTTATCGGCGGCTGCGGGCGCACCGATTTCCAGAACGGCAGCGCGGAGGCGCTCTGGACGAGCATCACGGAGAAGCTCTTCGCGCTGGACGAGCAGATCCTCGTCTACCCGGGGCACGACTACAAAGGGCGCCGCGTCAGCAGCATCGGTGAGGAAAAGCGCTTCAATGCGCGAGTCGCGGGCAAGACCCGCGAGGAGTTCCTTTCCATCATGAACAATCTCAACCTGCCCATGCCCGCGCGCATCCACGAGGCGGTCCCGGCGAACCTCGAAGGCGGCGCGGGCCAGCCCGCGGCCGCGAGCGCCCTCGCGCAGCCGAAAGTCGCGGTGCAAAGCGTGTCGGCGAAACAGCTCGCCGAGGCGCTGGGCGCGCCCGGGGTCCATCTGCTGGACGTGCGCACGCCCGGCGAGTTCGAGGCGCTGAGAATCGCAGGCGCAGTCAACGTTCCACTGGACCGCCTCGATCCCGCCGCGCTGCTCGCGAGCCTCTCCCCGGACGATCCGGTGTATGTCGTGTGCCAGACCGGTACACGCAGCCAGTTCGCCGCGGCGGAACTTCGCGCGGCCGGTTTCCGCCGCGTCGTGCACGTGAACGGGGGCACCAACGCCTGGGCGGTCGCCGGCCTGCCCGTGGAGCGCGGCAGTCCGGCGCGCTCCCGAAAACCGTAATTTCGAGGACAACAACCCGTGGCTTCCGAAGATAGTCCCCTGCCGTTGGTCCTGTCGCTTGTGAATGTGGGCGCCGACGAGGAGCGCTATCTGCGGTCGGTGCTCGCGCTGCTCAAGGATTATCTGGAGCCCTCATGGTGTATCGCGGCGCGCCTGGGCGATCTGCCCGACGCGATCCTCGTGGAAATGGACAGCAAGGAGGGGCGCCAGGTCTGGGAGAACGTGGATTTCGGCGGCACCCCGCGGATTGCCCTGAGCCGGGACCAGGTTCTCGCGGCGGAGTGGACGCTGCTCAAGCCGATCCGCCCGGGCGGCCCGCACAGCCTGACGGAAGTCCTGACCGCAGTCGCAGGAAAGTTGCAGCTTTCCGCTCCGGCGTCGTCGACACCCACCTCCGACTGGAGACCTTTCGCAAGTATGGTGCGCAGGGCGTGCCAACAGCCGTATCCCTCCGATGTCGTGCTCGCGACGGGCTCCGCCCTGGTGGTCGATCCCCAGGGGCAAGTCTTCTACTCGTCAAGGACCACCGATGAGCTGGCCGCGCTGCTGCGCAACCGGCGCCGTATCGACGGGAAGGTTGTCGACGTCCCCGACGCGCGCAAACTCGCCGTGCGCCTTGCGCGATGGGGGATCAGGCCGCGCCCGCTCGAGGAACTGCTGTGGCTGAAGGGTCTCGTCACCGGCGCGGGGGAATCGCTGAGCGCGTGGGATCCTCGCGAGCCGGTCCGGCTCAAGCGCTGGCCGAATTTCGCCGCGCTTCCCCACCGGCAAGTTCACTTGAAGATGGCGGCGATCCTGAGGGATCACGGCTCCCTTGCCAGTGAGCTGGCCGTTGCTTGCGAGGTGGCTACGGGCGACGCGGCGGATTTTCTGAATGCGTGCGCTGAAATCGGAATACTGGAGACCCGGGCCGGATCCGCGAGGGGGCCCGTTCCGGAGGATTCGAAGAAGGCGGCGGCGAAGGATGCCTGACGGAACGTCGTCGGCAGCCCGAAGCGGCAAGATCCGGGATAGGAAACGCTCATTGCCTCACGACCCGCAGCACCCGGCCGTCGCTGGTCAGGATATAGAGCAGCACGACCGCGACAGGCAGGGAGTGCCACATCCTCATAGGAAAACTCCTAGGAAGAGCCCAACACCTTCAGGTGCGTCACCACGCTCCGTCCGAGCGCGGAGAGCGCGTAGCCTCCCTCGAGAACCGACACGATTTTTCCTCCGGCGTACTTGTCCGCGACTTCCTTGATGCGCTGCGTGACCCAGGCGTAGTCGGCTTCGGTGAAACGCAGGCCGGCCATCTCGTCCTCGACGTGGGCGTCGAATCCCGCCGAGATGAAAATCATCTGCGGCTCGAGCTCGTCGAGCGCCGGCATCCAGATTTTCTCCACCGCAGCGCGCAGGGCGCGTCCGTCCGAACCGGCGGGCAGCGGCACGTTGGCCATGTTCGGCGCCACGTTTTCGGTACCGCTGTACGGGTAAAACGGATGCTGAAAGATGCTCGCCATCACGACACGCTCGTCGTCGCTGAAGATGTCCTCGGTGCCGTTGCCGTGGTGGACGTCGAAGTCGATGATCGCCACGCGCGAGAGGCCGTGCCGTTCCAGCGCGTGCATCGCCCCGACCGCGACGTTGTTGAACAGGCAAAAGCCCATCGCGCGGGTACGCGTCGCGTGGTGGCCGGGCGGGCGCACCGCGCAAAAAGCGCTGTCGGCGCGCCCGCCGATCACGAGGTCGGCGGCGAGCACCGCGGCTCCCGCCGCGTGAAGCGCCGCATCCCAGGTGTGCGGAGACATCGCGGTGTCGGGATCGAGGTGCACGATCCCGTTCCGCGGCGAGGCCTCGCGGATCGCATCGATGTATTCGAGGGGATGCACCCGGGCGAGCTCGCTTGTCTTCGCCGCTGGCGCGTCGTGGCGCTCGACGAGACCCGCGACACCCGAGGAGATAAGGTGGTCCTCGATCGCAGCGAGCCGCGCCGGGCTCTCCGGGTGGTGGCGGCCCATGTCGTGTTTCGCGCAGTCGGCATGGGTGATGAACGCCGTCGCCATGAATTTTATTCCCCGCGTCCAATCATATCGGCTTTCCAGTAGACTCACGATTTTAACAGACGGTTTTCCGGCACCGCCACATCGGATGTCCTCTCCGCTCATTCAGGGCGTCGTTCAGCAAGCGGGAAAAATCATTCTCGGCAAGGAACGCCAGATCCGCCTCGCGCTCGCGTGCCTCCTCGCGAGCGGGCACCTTCTGATCGAAGATCTGCCCGGGGTCGGCAAGACCACGCTCGCGCAGGTGCTGGCGAAGCTCCTGGGCCTGAATTTTCACCGCATCCAGTTCACCAGCGACATGCTCCCCGCCGACATCATCGGCGTATCGGTATACGAGCGCGAAAGTTCCACCTTCAAGTTCCACGCGGGTCCCATTTTCTCGCAGCTGATCCTCGCCGACGAGGTGAACCGCGCCACGCCCAGGACTCAGTCGGCGCTGCTGGAGGCGATGGAGGAACATCAGGTCACCACCGAAGGCGAGACGCGCAGGCTCCCCGAGCCGTTCTTCGTGGTCGCGACGCAGAACCCTTCGCACCTCGTGGGCACCTTCCCGCTGCCCGAATCCCAGCTCGACCGGTTCCTGATGCGGATCGAGCTCGGATATCCCGACCACGACGCCGAGCGCACCCTGCTCCAAGGCGCGGACCGCCGCGACATGATCGCCGGGCTCGACGCCTGCCTCGCGCCGGGCGATCTCATGGATCTGCAGGCGATGGCGAAGACCGTGCACGCCGCGGCGCCGCTTCTCGATTACATCCAGCTGCTCGTCGAGCATTCGCGGCGCTCGCCCGAGTACGCGACGGGCCTCTCTCCGCGCGCGGCGCTCGCGCTCCTGCACGCATCGCGCGCCTGGGCGCTGATCGAAGGCCGCGACAAGGTCGTCCCGGAGGACGTGCAGGCCGTGCTCCCCGGCGTGGCCGGCCACCGCCTGCGGCCGGTGCACGACGGGGTTCGCGCCTCGAGCCTCGACAAGGCGAGCGGCCTGATCTCGGCGGTGCCGATCCCGTGAAGCTCGACCGGGTTCTGCAATATTCGCAGGCCTACAATTTCTTCCAGTGGGTGTTCGGGAAGCACGCGCCCGAGCCTGGCGTGGTGTTCCTCAGCCAGCGCCGCGTCTACATCCTGCCCACGCATCACGGCTTGACCTTCGGGCTCGCGCTGATCCTGATGCTGATCGGCTCGATCAACTACAACCTCTCCCTCGGCTACGTGCTCACGTTTCTGCTCGCGGGCCTGGGCATCGTTTCGATCCTGCACACCTTCAGGAATCTCGCGCACCTTTACGTGAGCGCCGGCCGCGTGGCGCCCGTGTTCGCGGGGGACACAGCGCAGTTCGAGGTCGTTTTCGAGAACAAGAGCGACTTCGATCGCCATTCGCTCGATCTCACCTGCCGCGGGACCAAGGTGAGTTGCAACGCGCCCGCGCACCAGCATCGCTCCGTTACACTGCCGGTGAAAACCGAGAAGAGGGGCTGGCTGCAGCTCGAACGGGTGACTGTCGATACGCGGTTTCCTCTGGGGGTGATGCGCGCCTGGAGCTATGTGCAGCCGGACATGCGCGCGCTCGTGTACCCGCGACCCGATTCGGCCCCGCTGCCCCCGGCGCATTCCGACGCGGACGCCGGCGACGCGGTCTCCTCGGGCGCAGGCACGGACGATTTCGCGGGCCTGCGGCCTTACCAGGCAAGCGATTCTCCGCACCACGTCGCTTGGAAGTCCTCCGCCCGGAGCGAGCTCCTGCTCACCAAGCTCTTCGCGGGGCGCACCGCCTCCGAGCTCTGGTTCGACTGGGACAGCCTCCCCGCCGGCATGCTCACGGAGGCGCGGCTGTCGCGGCTTGCCCGCTGGGTCGTGCTTGCCGAGGAGCGCGGCCTGAGCTACGGCCTCGCGCTCCCGGGTATCAAGGTGCCGCTCGGTGAAGGATTCCCGCACCGGGATCGCTGTCTGAAGGAGTTGGCGCTCTACCATGGCTGATCCGAGAAACACCGAACCGCTGCCGTTGCCGCCGCTCGCGCTGCTTATCGCCGGCGCCGCCCTCACCGTGGCCTCGCACACTTTGTGGCTGCCTTACTGGGTCGATGCCACCGCGGCGGCGCTCCTCATCTGGCGCGCTATTGCGTCGATTCGCGGCGGCGCCCTGCCCGCGCGCTGGCTGCTGATCCTGCTGACTCTCGCCGGCGCGATCGGCGTCTTCCTTTCCTACCGCACGATCATGGGCCGGGACCCGGGGGTGACGATGCTCGTGCTGCTGCTGTTTCTCAAGCTGCTGGAGACGCGCGCCCGGCGCGACGTCTTCGTCGTGGCTTTTCTCGTCTACTTCGTCGCCCTGGCCAACTTTTTTTACTCCCAGTCCATCCCGATCGCGGGGCTGATGCTGCTTACCGTGCTCGTCACCACGACCGCGCTCGTCGGCTTCAGCGCGCCGCAGCGGCTCGTACTCGAAGACCTGAAAACCGCCGGCCGCATGCTCGCCCAGGCGGGCCCGGTGATGCTGCTCCTTTTCTTTCTGTTTCCCCGGGTGCAGGGACCCCTGTGGGGAATGCCGCAGGACGCCTACAGCGGCGTGAACGGCCTGTCGGAGACCATGTCGCCCGGTTCGATCAGCAGCCTGTCCCTGTCGGACGCGATCGCCTTCAGGGTGAAATTCGAAACCGAGCTGCCCCCGCGAACCCGGCTCTACTGGCGCGGCCCCGTGCTGTCGGACTTCGACGGCCGCACCTGGCGCGTGGGCCTGCCGCAGCTGCGCCGGAACATGAACGTCGAGGCCGCCGGCTCGCCGGTCGATTACGAAGTGACTCTGGAACCGCACAACCGCAACTGGATGTTCGCGCTGGAAATGCCGACCCGCATCCCGCCGACCGCGCGCCTCACCTCCGAGTACCTCGTGATCTCCCCGACGCCGATTCGCAGCCGGATGCGCTACGAGATGCGCTCCTTTCCCCAGTTCCAGGCGCCAAGCGGAGCCAATCCGGGAGACCTCGCGCAGGCGCTCGGGCTCCCGCGCGGCGTCAATCCCCGTGCGCGGGCGCTGGCGGGCGAGTGGCGCGAGTCGCTCCCCGACAATGTCGCGATCGTGCGCCGCGCCATCGAGTTCTTCCGCGGCAGCCGCTTCGAGTACACCTTGCAGCCGCCGCTGCTCGGGGAGAACTCGGTGGACGAGTTCCTGTTCGACACGAAGCAGGGATTTTGCGAACACTTCGCCTCGAGCTTCGTGTTTCTGATGCGCGCCGCCGGCGTGCCTGCCCGCGTGATAACCGGTTACCAGGGCGGCGACACCAATCCGGTGGACGGCTACATGGTCGTGCGCCAGGCCGACGCCCACGCCTGGGCCGAAGTATGGCTCGCCGGGGGAGGCTGGACCCGAGTCGATCCCACCGCCGCCGCGGTCCCGGTCCGGGTCGAGCTCGGCATCACGGCCGCCGCGCCGGCAGGACAGTCGCTCCTCATGCGCACCAACCTCAACTGGCTGAGGGGCCTGCGCAACAACTGGGAGGCTCTCACGAACCAGTGGAACCAATGGGTGCTCGGCTACAACCCTGATCGCCAGCGCGAGATGCTTGCGTGGCTGGGCGTGCGCCAGCCCAACTGGGAAACGATGACCTTGATGCTGTTCTGGAGCGTGGCCGGGGTACTGTTGCTGACCGCGCTATGGCTGCTTCGCGGAATACGGCGCGGGGACGCGGTACAGCGCGCGTGGTTGCGCTTCTGCGACAAGCTCGCCCGCGAGGGCCTTGCGCGCGCGCGTGCCGAGGGCCCGCTCGACTACGCGAGCCGCGTTGCCCGAACGCTTCCGGCACGCGAGGATGCCGCGCGCGCCATCGCCGCGCTCTACGTCGATCAGCGCTACGGCCCGGGCCCGGACGCCCGCTCGATCGCCCGCCTGAAGCGCCTGGTTCGGGAATTCAGTCCTTGAAAATCCGCACCCGCTTCTTCGTCGCCGCGGCGCTCGCGCTGCAGATCGGACCGGCGGCCGCCGCCGATCCTCCGCCTTACCAGCACCGCAAGGAAGTGAAGCAGTTCATCGCCGAAATGGTGAAGAAGCACGGCTTTGCCCGCAAGGAGCTCAGCCGCGTCTTCGGCAAGGCGCAGTTTCAGCCCGCGATCATCAAGGCGATGGAGCAGCCCGCCGAAACCGCGCTCGCCTCCTGGCAGGCATACCGTGCGATATTCATCAACGCCCAGCGCGTAGAGGCGGGCGTGCAATTCTGGAACCGCAACGCCGAGCCCCTCGCGCGCGCCGCGGGCGAGTTCGGCGTGCCCGAGGAAATCATCGTGGGCATCATCGGCGTCGAGACCACTTATGGCCGCAACATCGGGACCTACCGGGTGATCGATGCGCTCGCCACGCTCGCGTTCGATTACCCGAAGCGCGCGCAGTTCTTCCGCGGCGAGCTGGAGAACTACCTGATGCTCAGCCGCGAAGCGGGAATCGATCCCCTGCGCGTCAAGGGATCGTACGCGGGGGCGATCGGCATCCCGCAGTTCATGCCTGGCTCGTACCGGCGTTTCGCGGTGGACTACGACGGTGACGGAACGAGCGATCTCGCCAGCAGCCCCGCAGACGCCATCGGCAGCATCGGCAATTTCCTGAAGGCGCACGGCTGGGCCCGCGGCGAGCCGGTGGCTTTCTCCGCCGAAGTGAGCGGTGAGCTCTGGCGCAAGCTCGTCGAAGCGGGAGTCACGCCGGCCAGCCGCGCCGCCGAGCTCCCCGGGCTCGGCGTGAAGCTCGCCGCTCCCCTGCCTCCCGAGACCCGCTGCGCGCTGATCGAGCTGGAAACGCCGGGCCAGCCGTCCGAGTTCCGCGTGACGCTGCAGAATTTCTTCGTTCTGACGCGTTACAACCGCTCCAACCTCTATGCCGCGGCGGTGCTGGATCTCGCCGCGGAGCTTGCCCGGGCAAAGCCCGGACCGCCCGCTCCCCCGCCGCCGAATCCCGCCAAATAAAATCAATGAACCCGCGCTCCTACCGCTATTACGAATTCGTCATGGCGGCGTTCGTCACGGTGCTGATCTGCTCGAACCTGATCGGCCCGGCCAAGATCGCTCAAGTCCAGCTTCCGTTGATCGGAATCGTGTCGTTCGGCGCGGGCGTGCTTTTTTTTCCGATTTCCTACATCTTCGGCGACGTTCTTACCGAGGTCTATGGCTACGCCCGGTCGCGGCGAGTCATCTGGGCGGGCTTCGCGGGCCTCGCATTCGCCGCTTTCATGGCCTGGATCGTCGTCATGCTGCCGTCGGCGCCCTTCTGGAAGAACCAGAGCGCCTACGAGATCGCCTTCGGCTCCACCTGGCGCATTGCGGCCGCCTCCCTGATCGCGTTCGTGTGCGGGGAGTTCGTCAACTCGTTCGTGCTGGCGAAGATGAAGATCCTGACGCAGGGCCGATGGTTGTGGACGCGCACTATCGGCTCGACGATCTTCGGCGAGGGCGTCGATTCTCTGATCTTTTATCCGCTCGCGTTCTGGGGAAGCGGGCTGATTCCCGATGACAGGCTGCCGCAGATCATGCTGGTCCAGTTCGTTTCCAAGGTCGGGGTGGAAGTCGCCTTCACGCCGCTCACCTACGCCGTGGTGGGCTGGCTGAAGCGCGCCGAGCACGAGGACTACTACGACAGGGACACCGATTTCAATCCCTTCACGCTCAAGACCTGAGGGGTCCTGAACGCGGATGCGCGTGCCAAGAATTCACGTTTTTCCGACCCCTCCCCCGGAAAATCGGCGGTAGAATGATCTTCGCTTGCCCTCGCGGGTAAGCCAGTCGAGGGCGCACCGAGTGAACCGTCGCGGCAACGAGTACGATGTTTCTTGCCGGGTGAACACCACCGACTCGGCGCTCGTCAATTCGGAAGTAAACCGGATTTTCCTCGAGCTCTATCCCAGGACGGCGACTGCGCAGATCGACCGGGCTTTCCGGGACCTCACCACGATGTATCGCGGCGACCGCCCGGGGTACCACGCCTGCGATACCGCCTATCACGACGTCCAGCACGTGCTCGAGGTCACGCTCGCCATGGCGCGATTGATCGACGGTTACGAGCGCGCCCGAATAGGCCTGGAGCCGCTCGACGCGGCGATGTTCCGGCTGGGCGTGATCACGGCCCTGTTCCACGACTGCGGTTACATACGAACGCTCGACGACAGGCAGCACAAGAACGGAGGCGAGCTGACGCTGACCCACGTCTCCCGCGGCGCGCGCTTCTTGAGGGAATACCTGCCCAGGATCGGAATGGGCGAGGTGGCCGAGGTCGCCGCCTCGTTGATCCATTTCACCGGTTACGAGATCCCGGTCTCCGAAATCAAGGTGCCGTCTCTTGGCTACAAGCTGCTCGGCAGCCTCCTCGGCTCCGCGGACATCATCGCGCAGATGTCCGACCGCTGCTACCTGGAAAAATGTCGCGACCGGCTCTATCCGGAATTTGTGGCCGGCGGCATCGCCCGCAAGCGGCTTCCGGACGGGGGCGAGGAAGTCCTGTACGAATCGGGAGAGGACCTGGTGAGGAAGACTCCGCGTTTCTATCAGGGCGCGAGCCGGCGCCTCGACGCGGACCTCGGCGGAGCCCACAAATACGCGCGGGATCACTTCGGCGGGCAGAACTTGTACCTGGAGGAGCTCACGAAGAACATCGATTTCGCGCAGGCCATCAACGAAGCAGGCGATGGCGCCGCGTTGAAGCGCAATCCTCCCAACACCATCACGGACGACGTCCGCTGACCCCGGGCGCGGGGATTTCCCCGGGCCCGCCTTCTAGAGAAGCACGTCCTTCGATAAGCCGTGCTGGCGCAGGATGCGCCGCAGCTGGGCAAGAGCCTCGAGCTGAATCTGACGTATGCGCTCGCGCGTGAGCATGAGCTGCGAGGCGAGCTGCTGGAGCGTGAGTAATTCCCTTCCGTTCAAGCCGAAACGCCGCTCGATCACGGCGCGTTGCTTGTCGTTCAACTGCAGGATCCATTCTCGAACCAGCGACTCGATTTCGGCCGCATGCAGCTGCAGCTCCGGGCTCGTGCTGCTCTCGTCGGCGATCGACTCGCCGATCGAGAGCAGCGGATCGACATCGAGCGGCGCATCGAGCGAAGCGGTGTGCTCGCTGCGCGACAGCAACCGGCGCACTTCATCGGTGTCCTTGCCGACGAGGTGCGCGATGTCCTCCGCGGTCGGCTCGCGCTCGGCGTGCGCCTCCAGATGGCGCTTGGCGCGAAGCACGGTGTTCAACTCCTTGATCACGTGCACCGGCAGCCGGATGGTGCGCGACTGGTTCATGATGGCGCGCTCGATGTTCTGCCGGATCCACCAGGTGGCATAGGTGGAAAACCTGAAACCACGCTCGGGATCGAACTTGTCCAGGGCGTGCATCAGCCCGAGGTTGCCTTCCTCGACGAGATCCAGGAGCGGCATGCCCCGGTTGAGATAGGCCTTGGCGACGTTGACCACCAAACGCAGGTTGTGCTCGATCATTTTCTGCCGGGCGGAGAAATCCCCGGCGACCGCACGCCGGGCAAAATGCAGCTCCTCCTCCGGCGTGAACAAGCGATTGAGACCGATCTGATGCAGATAGAGCTGCGTCGCGTCGCTGAGAGCGCCGGCTTCCGACGCATCTTCATTCGGCTCAACGCGCGAAGGGGTTTCTGCCGCACCGTCGCCCGCGGCCCAATCCGCCTGGAGTTCCTGCCCCGGCGCGCGCGAATTCACGACGGCCGGTCCGGCAGGAGTCTGAGCGGGTCGATCGGTTTGCCCAGACGCCGGATCTCGAAATGAAGCTTCGCCTGGGAGGAGTCGGTACTGCCGATTTCGGCGATCTTCTGGCCCCTCGCCACGTTCTGTCCTTCCTTCACCAGCAGGTTGCTGTTGTGAGCATAGGCGGACAGATAGGTCTGATTGTGCTTGATGATGACGAGTTTGCCGTAGCCGCGCAGCCCCACACCGCTGTAGACGACGCGTCCCGACGCCGAGGCGAAGACCGGATCGCCGATCTTGCCGAGGATGTCCACGCCCTTGTTGGTTGCTTCGGAGAATCCTGCGAGAACGCGGCCCGTTGCCGGCCACATCCACGCCACCGTGTCCTGCCCGTCCTCGGCGCTCGGTTGCGGCGACGGCGGTTCGGGCGCCGGCGGCGGCGGAGACTGTCGCAAGAGCATGGCGAGGTTTTCCTCGGAATAGGGCAGTTTCATCGCTTTGGGGCCGGTCTTAAGGAGACCGCTCGCGATCTGCGGCGGCTGCACGGCTGCCCGCGGATCCGCGCCGATCGAGCGCGCCTCCACAGCGCCCGGCCCCATCGCGGGCTGTACCTGCACTCCCGCCTCCGGCTGGACCTGCGTCCCGGCCTGGGGCTGTCCCGTCACCGCAGGCCCAGGCGGCCGCATGCGCAGTACCATCCCGGCCTTGATGGCGGCCGGATCGGTAATGTTGTTCCAAGCGGCGACATCCCGATAGTCGAGGCCATTGTCGAGCGCAATGCTGTAAAGGGTATCGCCGCGCTTGACGGTGTAGCTTTCGGGCCGCTGCTCCGCAGCCGGCGCAGCCGGCTTCGCCGCGGAGGGGCGCGCGACGGACCGCTCGACGACCGGTGCCCGATACGGGCCCGCGCATCCGGCCAAAGACGCGCACGCGAGTACAGCGAAAAAAATCCCGGGCCGTTTCACTGCTTGCCTCCTCTCAATGGTACAAAACGCACGGCGTCGAGCCATTTTTCCGTCAATCCGGTCGGGGTCCTCTCGACGAGGCACAGCACCTGATTGCCGCTTCCCACGGGCACGATCATTCTGCCACCCGGCGCAAGCTGCTGCAAAAGCGCGCCGGGAATCCCGGGCGTCGCCGCCGCGACGATGATGCCGTCGAAGGGCGCCGCTTCGGGCAATCCTCCGGTGCCGTCGGCGTGCACCAGCCTCAGGTTCGACAGGCGCAAGGAGCGCAGGTTTCCGCGCGCCTTTTCGAGCAATCCCGCGATGCGCTCGACCGAATAAACTTGCTTTGCAAGCCGCGCGAGCAAGGCCGCCTGATAGCCGCAGCCGGTGCCGATTTCGAGCACCTTCGAGAGCGGCTTGTCTCCGCGCATGGCCTCGAGCATGCGCGCCACCACGAAGGGTTGCGAGATGGTCTGCTCGAAGCCGATCGGCAGGGCGGTGTCCTCGTAGGCGCGGCTGGAGAGCGCTTCCTCGACGAAAATATGGCGCGGAATGGCTGCGATCGCGGCAAGTACCGCCTCATCGCGTATGCCTTTCTCACGCAGGCGCACGACCATGCGGTCGCGCGTGCGCTGCGAGGTCATCCCTATACCGCGGGTTTTCGAAAGCATCACTTCGCCAGCCAGGTCTTGATCAGAGGAATCTGCTGCTGGTGCGTGAGATCCATCTGCAGCGGCGTGAGCGACACGCAGTCCGACGCGACGGCGTGAAAATCGGTCCCCGGCCCGGCATCCTGCGCGCTGCCGGCCGCGCCCACCCAGTACACCGTCTCGTTGCGGGGGGTCTTGGTCTTGATCGTGGGCTCCGCCTTGTGGCGTTTGCCCAGCCGCGTCACTTCGAAACCCTTCAGCGTCTCGTAGGCGATGTCGGGGACGTTCACGTTGAGCAGCACAGGATCGCGCGGAGGCTGTTTCTGGAAGCGCTCGACCAGCTCGCGCGTGACGCGCGCCGCCGTGTCGTAGTGCCTCCCGGCCTTGCTCGCGAGCGAGATCGCGAGCGACGGGATCCCAAGCAGATAGCCTTCTGTTGCCGCCGCGACGGTGCCCGAGTAGATCGTGTCGTCACCCATGTTTGCGCCCAGATTGATGCCTGAGATGATCATGTCGGGCATCTCATCGAGCAATCCGGTCACTGCGAGATGAACGCAGTCGGTGGGCGTGCCGTTTACGAACCGAAAGCCGTTCCCGGATGTGCGCACCGAAAGCGGCCGATCCAGGGTGAGGGAGTTGGAGGCGCCGCTGCGGTCGCGCTCGGGTGCGACCACGGTTACGCTCGCAAGGCCGGAGAGCGTTTCTGCAAGGATCGCGATGCCGGGCGCGAAGTACCCGTCGTCGTTGCTGAGCAGAATGCGCATCTACCGGATTATCTTACCGATTGGCAGCGGAACGGACACTCTTGGATTGCCGATGCCTCACGCGGCTGTCCGCGGCAAGGCCCTCGGTGGAACTCTGTCCGATTCTACTCGAAGCGGCGCGCGGCCGAAGTCTCTTGGGCCCCGCGGGGTGTCAAAGGAATCCGAGACTCCGGCTGTGCCGGCCGATCGCCGGAGGAAAGAGCTGTTCGAGGACGCGTCCGTGTTGACCGAGCGTCAAAAGCTGTCGGATCTCGCACACCCTGCCTTGAATCTCCCGCTGCGCTCCACCCTGTTGCAGGGCTATCGCTGGTCCGCGGTCCTGAGGTCCAACTGACCGAAAAACCCCGCGCGGAAACCCCTGGCGTAGTCGTCGATTCCAACCTGAAGATAGAGGGTCAGCGCGCTGCCCTCAGCCCGGGCAGACAGCCCGTCGGCGACTCCGCTGGCATAGGGGTCTGAAGGACCTTCGTTTTCGATGGCCTTGAACTCTGCTACTGTTCCCATGACTGCCCCCTGAGTAACACTCCTCCCTAGCTCTGCAAGCGCCGTGCCAGTCGGATCGTGCCTCAGCATCGTTTCATCCTCGTTAAGGAGTAGCCGGCCAGAAATCCCTGACGATACTCGTCCAGGTCGCCTACGGGATAGTTGGGAGTCTGCGTGCCGTATTTGCGTGCCGCAGTGCCGTCGAGGTACCCCTCCGCAAAAGCATCGGACCAGCCGTTCTTCGCGGCCAGATCCCTGAACTCCTCTTCGGGCAAGATCTTCACGTTCCCTCCCTTTGAGTACGGGAGGGAAGAGCAGCAATTTCCGGGCCGGGCTGGCTCAGCGCCGCGCCGCGGCGAGAACGCCGCGCACGCTCTCGATCGCGGACAGTGCGCGCTGCAATTGGTCGATGTCTTCGACCTCGACGGTGAAGTACATGGAGGCGACGTCGTTGCGGGTCTGCGTCTTCGCCGCGATCACGTTGGTCTTCTCCCGCACCAGCGTTTCGGTCACGTCGCGCAGCAGCCCTTGCCGGTCGTTCCCGCGAACCACGATGTCGACGGGGTACGCCTGAGCCCCCTGCTTGCCCCATTCCGCGCCGATGATGCGCTCGGGAAAGCGCTCAGCCAGGCGCGCGAGGCTCGAGCAGTCGCGCCGGTGCACCGAGACACCGCGTCCCTTGGTGACGAAGCCCGAAATCCGGTCGGGCGGCGCGGGCTTGCAGCAGCGCGCGAGCTGCGTGAGCAGCCGGTCCACGCCGACCACCAGAATACCGCGGCCCGGCTGCGCGGCGCGCGCCCGGTGCGGCTGCGCCGCGGGCGGCACCGCCTGCTCCCCTTCGCCGCGCAGCGCCATCTGCAGCTGCCGGGGGCCGACTTCCTCGCGCCCAACCGCCGCGAAAAGCTTATCGGGCTCCTCGAAGCCGAGGCGCCTCGCCAGGTCCTCGAGGCTCGCCGCGCGCTTGCCTTCGCGCTGCAGCTCGCGCTCGACCGCGGCGCGCCCCGCGGCGACGACGCTCGCGATTCCGCGACTATTGAACCACTGGCGCACCTTGTTGCGTGCGCGCGAGCTCTTGATGGTGCCGAGCGCCGGATTGAGCCAGTCGCGGCTCGGGCCCCCGGTTTTGGCGGTAATGATCTCGACCACTTCGGCGTTCTTCAACCGGTAGTCGAGCGGGACGATGGCCCCGTTCACCTTGGCGCCGCGGCAGCGGTGGCCGACGTCGGAGTGCAGCGCGTAGGCGAAGTCCACCGGCGTCGCCCCCTGCGGCAGATCGATGACCCGCCCTTGAGGCGTGAGCACGTAAACGGTGTCGCCCAGCACGGCGTGCTTGGACTGCTCGACCCAGTCCGAGGCGTCGACGATCTCGTCGCGCCACGCGAGCATCTGCCGCAGCCAGGCGATCTTGTCGTCGAAGGGGTCGCCCTTGCCGGCTGCGCGCTTTGCCCCTTCCTTGTAGCGCCAGTGCGCGGCAACGCCCAGCTCCGCGTCGCGGTGCATCTCGCGAGTGCGGATCTGCACTTCCAGGGCCTTTCCCTCCGGTCCGATCACCGCCGTATGCAGCGAACGGTAGAGGTTCGCTTTCGGCCTCGAGATGTAGTCGTCGAATTCCCTCGGAATCGGCGCCCACAGGTTGTGCACGACGCCGAGCACCGTGTAGCAATCCTTCAGCTCCTCCACCAGCACGCGCAACCCGCTCACGTCGTGGATTTCCGAGAAGTCGAGCGACTTCGCGCGCATCTTCGTGTAGATGCTGTAGAGGTGTTTCGGGCGGCCGGTGATCTCGGCCACGACTCCGGCGCGGGCAAGCTCGTCGGCGAGCTCGGCGACCGCACGCTCGACGAAGCGCTCGCGCTCGCTGCGGCGATCATCGAGCAGGCCGGCGATGCGCTTGTAGAGGCCGGGCTCGAGGTAGCGGAACGACAGGTCTTCCAGCTCCCACTTGAGCTGCCACACGCCGAGGCGATTGGCGAGCGGCGCGTAGATGTCGAGCGTCTCGCGGGCGAGCTCGCGGCGCGCGGCTTCCGGGGAGTTCACGAGCCAGCGCATAGTCTGCGTGCGGCTCGCAAGGCGCAGCAGCACCACGCGGATGTCCTCCACCATCGCGAGCAGCATCTTGCGCAGCACCTCGGCCTGCGACTGCGGGTCCTTGCCCTGCGCCGCGCTGCGCGTGATCACGCGCAGCGCGTTGAGCCGGCTGATACCCGCAACCAGCGAAGCGACCGCCGCGCCGAACGATTCCTTCAGCTTTTCCTCGGCCCCGGGGAGATAAGCGGGCACGGCGAAGAGCAGCCCGGCAGCCCGCGCGTCGGCGTCGAGCCTGAGCCCGGCGACGTTGCGCGCCGTCCCCAGGGCGTGCTCGTAAGCCGGCTCGCCGGTGCCGAGCAGTTTTTCGCCGTAGACGTCCCCGGCAAACTCGAGCGCCCGGGCGAGCGCACGCCGGTCCTCTTCGGAGATTCCGGCGTTGAGGACGTCGGACTCGACGATTTCGGCGAGATCTGGGCGCGTAGTGGAAACCATGCTCGAAGTTTATCCCACGCAGTAGCGCCGGACAGCGCCGTCCCGGATAATCCGTCTTTTTCCCGGAACTCTGATGCCCGACGCCCTCGCGCGGCAGCGGACGCTGTCCACCCTGCTGCTGTTGGTCGCCGCCGCGTCCTGGGGCGGTAACTGGGTGGCCGCGCGCGCGATCACTCCCGAGGTCCCGCCGTTTGCGTTGTCGTTCTGGCGCTGGGCGATCGCCTCGGCGCTTCTGCTGCCCTTCGCCGCCGCGCAACTGCGCGAGGACGCTCCGCTCATCGGGCGCCATCTCCCCGCGCTGATCGCTTTCGGCGTGATCGGGGCCGGGGGATTCACCCTCCTCGGCTACTGGGGCGTGCGCTACACCACCGCGGTCAACGCGACCCTGCTGAATTCATCGCTGCCGCTGTTCGTCGTGCCGCTGTCCTGGTGGCTGCTCAAGCTCACCGTCAGCGGCAGGCAGCTCGCGGGACTGGCGCTGTCGCTCGCGGGGGTCGCCTGCATCATCAGTTTGGGCGAGCTGCAAACGCTCGCGCGGCCCTCCCTGAATCCCGGGGACCTGCTGCTCCTCGGCGGGGCGCTCTTGTGGGCGATCTATACCGTTCTCCTGAAATGGCGCCCTCCCCTTCGGCCGCTGTCGTTCCTGTTCACCATCGTCGCCGCGGCGGCGGTCTTCTCGCTGCCTTTCTACCTGTGGGAGATCTCGGCGGGCGGCGCTATGGCGCTTTCGCCGAGAACCATCGCCGCGATCGGCTATCTCGCGGTCTTTCCGTCCATCGTGGCCTACATCTGCTGGAACCACGCGGTGGCCGTGGTGGGGCCCAACGTGGCGGGGTTCTTCAATCCGGTGATCCCGGTGTTCGGGACGCTGTTTGCGGTGACCCTGCTCGGGGAGCCGTTCCAGCCGTACCACCTCGCTAGATTCGCCCTGGTGCTGGGCGGCGTGGTGCTGACTTCCGGACGCTGAAGGATGGGCTTCTTCCGGAATTGGCGCCGCAAGCGCGTGCTGAAAAGCGCCCGTATCGACGAGGCGCTGTGGGCACGAGTCGCATCGAGGCTGTCCTTTCTTCGCGGCCTGTCGAAAGAGGAAACGGCACGCCTCAAGCGGCTCGTCCTCCTATTTCTCGCCGAGAAGGAAATGCACGGCGCGCGCGGCTTCAAGCTCACCGACGATGTGCGCCTGTCGGTCGCCGCTCAGGCCTGCCTTCCGATTCTCAATCTCGGCCTGGACATCTACGACGGCTGGGTCGGCATCGTCGTCTATCCGGGCGAATTCCGCGTGCGCAAGGAAGAAATGGACGAGAACGGAATCGTGCACACCTTCGACGAGGAGCTCGCTGGCGAAGCCTGGCCGGGCGGGCCGGTGATCCTCTCCTGGGAAGACGTCAAGCTGACCGAGCGCGGCTACAACGTGGTGATCCACGAATTCGCGCACAAGATCCACATGGACGGAGCAGGCGACGCGGATTTTCCCGCCGCGGGCGCCCGAATGGACGCGGCGAAATGGCGCAAGACACTCGAAGAAGCCTACGAGCGCTTCTGCGGCGAAATCGACGCCGGCCGGCCGACCTTCATCGACGACTACGCCTCCGAACACCCGGCCGAATTCTTCGCCGTCATGAGCGAAGCCTTCTTCACCGAATCCGCCGTGCTCGCGCGCGACTGGCCCGAGCTGTACGGGCAGCTCGCGCTTTTCTACCGGCAGGACCCTGCGGGGCGGGCTGGCGCGTAGCGGCGCTTTGCGCGCAGCGTTCTACACCGTGCCGTCTCCCATCGTTTGTCCCCTCCGGGGCTCGCCGGAAGCAGCGCCATCGAGCGGGCTTCGCACCCCGCGACCACCCTTGTTCATGACGTGGGTGTAGATCATCGTCGTCGACACGTCCGAATGCCCCAGTAGCTCCTGCACCGTGCGGATGTCGTAACCGTTTTCGAGCAGGTGCGTGGCAAAGGAATGGCGAAACGCATGGCAGCTGACCGGCTTGCGTACGTCCGCGTTGCGCGCCGCCTCTTTGATCGCCCGTTGCAGCACATCTTCATCGAGATGGTGTCGGCGTATGGCGCCGCCGCGCGGATCCGCGGAGAGCTTGCGCGAAGGAAAAACGTACTGCCAACCCCATTCCCCGGGGGCACGCGGATACTTGCGTTCCAAGGCGTACGGAAGATAGACCTCTCCGTACCCCGCTCCCAAGTCGCGCCGGTGCAAGGCGCAAACTTTTTCAAGATGCGCTTTGAGCGGCTCTATCAGCGCCCGCGGCAGCATGGTGACCCGGTCCTTCGACCCTTGCCGTCGCGAACCAGTATCTGCCCGTAGCCGAAATCGACATCCTTCACCCGCAGTCTCAGGCATTCCGTCAAGCGCAGGCCCGAACCGTAGAGCAAGCTCGCCATCAGCCACTTCGCGCCTTCGAGCTGCGCGAGCACGGCGCGCGTCTCGGCCGGGGTCAACACCACCGGCAGCCGCGCCGGGCGCTTGGCCCGCTCGAAACCTTCGACCCACTCCAGCTCCTGCTCGAGGACATCCCGATACAAGAACAAAATCGCCGAAAGCGCCCGGTTCTGCGTGGACGCCGCCACGTCTCGCCGCACGGCCAGGTGGGTAAGATAAGCGGATACTTCGGCTTTGCCCATCTGCGACGGGTGCCGCCTGCCGCGGAACAGAATAAAACGCCGGATCCAATCGACGTAACTCTGCTCGGTACGGATACTGTAGTGCTTGCGGCGCAGCACGCCGCGCACCTGATCCAGGAGTCTCGGCTTCACCGTGGCTTGGAGCGGCAAGTGAGGCTTTTCTGCGTAAGGCATGCGAATCGGGGTTTTGTCGGCGCGTTTAGTATGCCAAGCCTCCACAACGGATTGATCCCGTTGAAGGATGACAAGCGTCGGCGCAGAATGGGGTATGCAGACACCGCTTTTCGGCGGTCGACTTTAAGTTAGACGTGACCAGACATAGCGGAGCGCGTGATGACAAAAGGCACACGTTTTGGTAAACTCCATGTGTGAAGCCTTTCCGGTGGGACCCGGTTAAGAATGAGCGCTTGAAGTTGGGGCGCAGCATCTCTTTTGAGGAGATCGTTCTTGCGGTAGAGGAAGGTGGGCTCAAAGACATACTGGTCCATCCTAATCAAAAGCGTTATCCCGGCCAGGTCGTGCTAGTCGTGGCTTATCGGGGATACGTCTTCCTTGTTCCATCGGTCGAGGAAGAGGAACACTACTTTTTGAAGACTGTCATTCCGAGCCGAAAGGCAACACGCGACTATTTAGAAATGGATGATCCAGATGAAAAATCTTGACCGTTACGAACGAGAAGTGCTGGGCGCGTACGAAAAAGGAGCATTGGTCTCCGTTCGTCCTACAAAGGCGCAACTCGCCGCGTTTCGAGAATCCGCGCGTGCAACTTTTGTAAAGAACAGGCGCGTAAACATTCGTCTTTCTGCCGCCGATCTCATGGATATTCAAGCCCGGGCGTATGAAGAGGGTGTTCCTTACCAAACGCTAATTGCTAGCGTGCTTCACAAGTACGTGTCAGGGCGCCTGCATGAAAAGGGGTCACGTCTAACCGCCGGCTCAACAGCGACCGCCCGCAAGCGGGCGGCGCGTTAGCCGGGACGTTAGGGCTCACGCTGTGAAAGAACAGCTATTGACGATCTTAATCTTCATGCCCG
>WNFA01011836.1_pt1 | contig 22003 bp, 20 predicted proteins | sample 5400481 | NCBI WGS metagenome assembly WNFA01 (sample SAMN13153340, study PRJNA577476) | soil metagenome | isolation source: 120 cm saprolite under Douglas fir tree site 2 hole 1 replicate 2 | place: USA:California | collected 2015-04-18
AGACTGAGAAACTACCGCAGGGCTTGCGGAAAGTCATGCCTGTGGAGGCGGTGTAAGACGGGAATAGCTTCAAAGCGTTTTCGCAACCTCCAACGAAGCAGGAAAGCTCACCCGTGAGGGTGGGAGTCCCCCGGCGCGCAACGCCGTGGGGAGGATGTCAAGTTAGTGCCCCACAACTTTTATGCGCTGGGGGCGCCTGACGAGATAATAGATGACAGAACCAAACAAAGGGACGAAGAGGATGATAAGTATCCAGATCAATTTGTCGTTCCCTTCAGATGACTCGTTTGAGGCACAGTCGGTCAGCATCCAAAGCCAGAAGATCGTTACGGCAAGCGAGATGAGTACGCCAACGGTAGGGAGCGGTAGAAAGAAGGGAAAAGGAAGACGTGACATGGTCGTTTTCTCCTTATAAGAAGTTCTTTGTGTAGATATTTCGAGGCTAACTTAATTCCCGCTAGAACCGGGAGGAAAGGGACGAGGAATGGGACCGGGTAGGAACAGTGCGGCAGTCACCTTATCCAGTAGTAGAGGATTGTCCTGGAGTTGCTGCATCCATTCTTTGGCCTGTCGCTGGTCGATGTCACCTGATTTGACTGCTGCGTCAAAAAGTTGCGAAAAGGCTTTCAGTTCGATATTGTGTAACTGAGATGCTGAAACCCCCTGTGCGGCTGCAATCTCGGGCATCCTTTTCCCATCTTGCAATTGTGTTGTAATCTGCTGGGGATCGAGATGTAGCGCATTGGCGATATCATTCTGCGCAATCGAGCTGTAATTGGGATTCTCGAAGGGAAAGATTTTTACCGGCTCTGGAGGAGGTGGGAAACTTTGAAATTGGGTAGGCATCAACCACATAGACGTGCCACTACCTAGCAGGAAAAATAGAATTGCAGTAATCGCTACCACGGCCCACCATCCCTTTTGCAGTCTGCGTCGAGGAGGTGTTATCTTTTCGCCGCGTGATGAGGTTACCTCGCCGAATTCATAGGATGCATAATCCTGTGGTGCATATACTTGCACCTGCCCACTGAGAGATCTTTCAGTGTTCACAGTGCCTTCATTGCTGCCATCCAAAGCATCGTACGGAACGGTTTCAAAAGGGGAGCGACTTTCTTCGCTATTTGAAAGCGGGATATCATATCCGTTTTGTTGCATTGTTTTTTGCTCCTTCAACTGCCCATACGGTGCAGATGTTCCTTCTTCAGTAGAGTGCCATTGCAGAGTCAGCCTGGCAGCCTCTCGTACCGATCCATCTGTATCGTGTAGGGCGGTCATTAATACTTCATGAGGGACACGTTGCCCCTGTTTTCCTAGCGCAAGCACAGCCGTCTCACGCACATGCCAATCGGCGTCATGTAATGCGGCAACCAGCCGGTCGAAGGGTGCCTGCTTTCCTAGATTGCCCAGCACATGCACTGCCGCAGCTCGGACAGACCCATCCTGGTCATCCAGGGCAGACATGATCAGTGCTATGGAGGCAGCCATATCCAGTTTCCCTAGAGCACGCACCGCCGCTACGCGTACCTCCCAATCGTCACTCGTAAGCCTTACTTTCGCATCGTCGAACGATAGTTCAGAGCGAGCCTGCTCGGGTGGAAGGCCAAGACGATGCAGTACGGTCGGCAAGAGAGAGGACGGTACCTGTGCATTTCCCGATGGACCTCTTGTGTTGTTACCATTCAGGCTGCTGTGCCACTCGTTCTGTTTATCTTCCATGTCAGCCTCCCCAAGAGATACTATCAAGATCTCCGTTGCTGTGTTTCCAAGGTTTTGCGCAAGAGCAATATCCCACGATGCACATTCGATTTGACCGTACCAATCGGTTGATTGAGCAGTTCGGCTATCTCACGATAACTCATGTCTTCGAAATAATAGCAACTGATCGCTACTCGATACTGTTCTGGGAGCCTGGAGAGCAGTGTTTCAAGCTCACGCAGTTCTTCCTTATCCTCCAGTACTCTCTCAGGCTGCTCACGCTCATCGTCCTCTATTTCGAGGTGTGCGTTCTCTTCTGAGAGATCAAGCGGCAGGCATTCAAGCCTGCTGCCACTCCTATGACGATAGAAGATATGCAGGGTGATTTTGTACAACCACGGCTGAAGCTTCATTATGCGTATACGCTCTGCGGGATAGTCTGCCAGTGCATGATATGCACGTATGAAAGCCTCTTGAACGATATCCTCTGCATCCTGTACACTGCCCGTTTGGCGCAGAGCAAAAGCATAGAGCCGCTGTTGAAAACTCAACACCAGTTGTTGGAAATAGCGATCCAGGTCAGTCGCCAGCAGTTCTCGCACATCTGGCAACAGCTCACCACGTGGCTCCATATCTTCCTTTCCCATAGGTGTGCAGGCTTCTGTTTGGTGCTTCTATACTGTAGAATACAAAAGGCTTGACTTTGGTTGCAGTTGACATCGTAGATGAGGGTAGGCAGGAAAAAAACATTCCGTTACGCACTTCTCTCTTCTGTCCTCAACGGCCACCTGGACTCACCTTGCTCCATCAAGTAACGTGTGATGGGTAGCTCACGCAGATGTGCGGGCAGGTGGGGCATAACGGTCCGTATACTCCACGTCGATACATCGAAGGCGCGTTGCCGCCAGTTGCCCCACTCCAATCCGTAAATAGCGCGAATGGGTTGTGGCAAGAGCGCACAGGTCAACTGTAAATTGAGATGCAAGAGCGGTCGGATGGTCCTGGGAGCAGGTGGGAAGAGGACCTGTTGTGCAAGTCGCCGGGCTTGAGGAGTTGCCGCCAGGCGATCACTGTGGATCATGTCGTTGACATACTGTTGTAAGTCCCGCACCGTTCTGGGCATTTGGACAGAAGAAAGACCGAGCAAACGTCCCATAGCTTTCGACTCTTGGTAGTACTGCTCCTGCTCGCTGGTACTGAGAGGGCCAACGAAGAGCGGATACATGAGCAAGATCGTATCGATCAAGGTCGCGTGAACCCAGAGGAGCAGTTCGGGGTCGCGGGCATCGTAGGGCGTTCCGCCGCTATAGGCTCCTGCCTGTGCCGGGAGCGTGCCATGGACATGTTTATGCAGGCGGTTGATCGTTCGCGCAGCGCGCAGTGCAGTCGCTGATGAACCGAAGGTGAGCATCTGGCCGAGTAGAAAGGTATTCCATGAGCGACCATACGGGTCAGACATGTAATCACTGTGCTCGCTCACCCCCATCGCGACGAGTGGGTGCGCCAGTTGCATCAGTACTGCACGTGCTCCCCCTAACAGAATAGCTGCTTCGCGACCGATCTTCCAGGTAACGCTTTCTGGACCGTAATAGCCGTGGTCTTGCATCTGTGTCTTAATATCACTCATTCATTATGTCTGCTGTTCTGAAGCCTGCCTCGTCCGACGATAGAATGCCTCGCCCGCAAGCTTCTCCGCCTTGTCCTGGTCTTCATCCATGAGATGTAACATCAGTGCTATATCGGGATTGGGAGCTAGCGTCAAATCTCGTCGATCTTCTGTGACAGCCTGGAGAATCTCGCTTGCTACCTGGTCTGGTGTGAGCATGACCTGAATTTTCAACGTTTGCATAGCGTCTGGCTCCTGGTGAACCATTGGGGTATCCACCCAGGCAGGGTAGACGGTGGTGACGTTGATGCCGGTACCATTTGCCCCGCCGGTAATGACAGCCACTGCGCCAGCAAAATTCGTCAATGCCATGAATCCTGCTCCTCTCAGCAAAAAATAAGCAGTACACGTGTATTACACTGCTTGATCTTATCGCCTTGTGTGGATGCATGTCAAATGTTGACGTTATGTTATAATGGCCAGGCAAACGACTTGATATTTTAGAAAGTTTGGAGGGTGTTCTACGTATGTTATCGCAGAAAAAAGGTATCTCGCGTTGGATCATGGTCGTGTCATGTAACCTTATGCTCGCACTCCTATTGGCTGCTTGCAACCTGGGTGGGGGAGCCACTACTGCACCAACACCCGCGCCGACCTCGCCCCCGGCTCCTACAAATCCTCCTACGCCCAGCCTGACCACCTATACAGGCGCCGGTTTTACGATTGGCTATCCCCAGGGCTGGAAAGTCACTAACGGAAACAATAGGATTGTCACATTCGCCAATCCCCAGGGGGATATCAGGTTGACTATCACAGTGATACCTGATCCTAACGGCATCGTGTCGGCCGATAATCAAGTGAGTGCTAGCTTGCAACTGTTCAAGTCCCAGTCCACTAATTACCGGCAAATCAACATCGCTTCAACCACAATGATAGGTGGCGACACATGGAGCCAGGGGTTAGCGACGGGTACCCTTATGGCAAAAGGCCAAACAGCAATCACGGCTGCTAAAATCGTGGTCGTTGCCGATAACCATCCAGCAACATCGCTCAACACGATGGCGTTCACGATTGCCTATGTGGCAAGCCAGCAATCCTTCGACACAGCAAATACCATGTTCTTCCATCCGATGTTGCAATCGTTCAAGTTCTCCTGACAACAAAACGAAGAAGCTGTTTAGCCATAATTCGCAACCTTGAAGGGGGTAAATAAGCGGGATATCAACACTAAATATCTGCTTTATTGTGTCGATCAATTAAGGAAAGACTATCGTTAGTGCCCGCCCTTAGAAAGTTGTATTGTTAGGAGGTCATAGATGCAGTATCAACAACCTTATCAAGCTCAGGCGGTGTCGCTCCAGTATGTGGGTGTATGGCGACGTTTCTTGGCAGTTCTCATCGATGGAATAATACTCGGAGTAATTTATTACGCTGTTGCAGCTGCAACTGGTAATCTGACCCCAACTGCTTCTGGAAGTGCCTCCTTGCCAGGAGGGGTAGTAGCAGTGGTAGCCTTCCTTTACTTCATCATCATGGAAGGCTTCATGGGTGCTACTATTGGTAAATTTTTACTCGGTATCCGCGTGGTGAAACTGGTACATCCTTGGTGCGATTTTGATTTGGACATCTTCTCGCAAACAACGTTTAGGTGACCGGGTTGCTCACACGGTAGTAGTGCGACGTTAGGTAGGTTCCAGGCCTGATCCGCCCAGAATCCTATGATAAAGTTCCCGTTGCCGCTCTGCCGCGCGTCGGTAGATTGCGCCACGCGTTGCATCCGGCATAACGGGTTGTTCGAGATCAGGCGTAATCTGCGCCACATCAGCTATAATACCCAAAGCTTCGAGCGCCAGGAGTGCCACGCCACGCGCCGATGCCTCGGGCTCTTTCGAGGGATACAGCGGCACGCCCAGCGTATCTGCGATCACATGTTGCAGCGTTGCTGAACTCAGCAGTGCGCCGCCACTTCCGATCAGCTTGGGAACCACCTCATGCATCTGCAGCGCCGTGTTGAGTTCCTCGTATACTGTGCCAAGTTGGTAGGCCAATGCTTCAATGCATGCTCGGAAGATATCTAGAGGCGATGTATGCGTCCCGATGCCAACTATCGCCGCTCGTGCCTCTGCATGCCAGCCAGAACTACGCTCGCCTGACACAAACGGCAGTATTGTCAATCCGTGTCCATCAGGAGGCAGGTCTGCAACAAGCAGCTCCGCCTCCTTCAGCGAAGGGAGCTTTAGCGTACTATCCAGCCAGCTAAGTAGGTTACCTCCCTCGCTGAGTGCTCCGCCAAGCAGGCCGCGGTGTGCGTCCAGCAGATAGAGCCACAGCCCCATAGGCGGGACGGTGCGTTCTGGCGATACAACTGCGCGGATCGCGCTGGATGTGCCGACAGTGAGCGCCCAATGATTCTCGGCTACGCAGCCAGAGCCGACGTTAGCTGCCGCCCCGTCACCGACAGCAGGGAACCAGGGAACATCGCTCAGCATCGGCCAACGCGAGGCAAATGAAGGTGTCAGTCCGCGTATGCTGTCTTTCAAGTCACCCAGTGGAGGCAATTGTTCGGCTTTTATGCCAAGCTGCGCCGCCAACTCTGTGTCCCAGGCATGCTTGCGTGTCACCAGCAACCCTGTGCCGGAAGCCATCGAGAGGCTACAGACAGAACGTCCCAGCACTTTGCGGTGCAAATATTCACCAAAAGAGAGCCATTGTGCTGTACCTGCGAATACCTCCGGCTGCGTCGTTGCCAGCCAGCGCAGCTTCGCAGGCCAGTAACTCGCATGCAGCCGCGCACCCGTCCTCGCATGGATTTCTGTCTCGTCTAAGTGTGTGCGTAATTCAGCGGCAGCATGCAATGGGCGGGTATCTTCCCAGGTGATCAATGGTGTGACAGCATTGTTGGAAGCGTCCACTCCGACGAGGCTGTGCCAGAAGGTATCGGTCGCCACTGCCCCAATGTGTGCAGCCAGTATGCCCGCCGCCTTGAGCGCCTCATCAACCGTCTCGACGACTGCGGCGACGAGCGTATCGGCATCAACCGAGACTTCACCCTCGTTCGACGTGGTGAGTTGATAAGAGTGTTGTGCGTGGACACCCCGCACGGCCCTACCAGTGGCATCGAAGAGTAGTGTGCGCGTCGAAGAGGTACCCACGTCTAGTGCGAGAATGAAGGGTTGTCGTGTTTCTTGTCCCATGCGATTATCCTCCGCCAGAGTCTCTGAATTGCCACCGCCCAGACCCGTAGGGGCGGGGATGGCGTTGGGTGGAGTGGGGGCCCTTGTGGCCGCCCGCGTCCATTCCAGATCAGGTTTACTTACAAGAAGTACTGCACCCCTTCCCATGCTAGCAGCAAACCCAATCCAATCAACAATATACCACTGCCGATGAGCAGCGCACGATAGGTGCGTCATTGCTCGTCGTACATGCATTTTTGCCTCCATGTGTTCATGCTCAGTCAGAACGGCACTCTCCAGCTTCCTCTATCGTATACTACCCCTTTGATGTTATAGTTTCAATAGTAATGATACCACTGGCGAAAGAAAGGATAAGGAGTCTCTTCTATGGACATATTCGACAAGATACAATCCCTGCAATCACCAAGGCCGGAGGTTGACATGAGCCAGGGACATAGCATCGCCTACTCACGTAGCTCAACCACGCGCCTGATGGATGTGTTGGATGCCAATGGACGAGGCAACGTCCACGGCGGAGTGATTATGCGTATGGTAGATGAGGCTGCGGCAATTGTTGCGATCAAGCATGCCCATCATTCTGTTGTCACTGCAAGGGTCGACCGTTTCGATTTCCTGGCACCAGCCTATATCGGCAATGTCGTATCCGTCAACTGCGCGCTGAACTATGTTGGCCGCACCAGTATGGAGGTTGGCGTAGAGGTCACAGCCGAGGACCTGATGACGGGCGAGGTACGGCACGTTGCCAGCAGCGAAGTAATTTTCGTGGCCCTTGACGAGAACCGCAAACCTACTCCTGTGCCGCCGCTCGTTCCCGCCGATGCTGAAGAGGAAGCGAGGATAGCGAAGGCCCGTGCCCGCCGTGAGCGAATGAAGAAGATCGAGGAGGAGCTGGCTAAAACCTAATCACAACACTCAGGTTGAGAACGTCACTCGAGAACAAACGAGGTATAGAGCGCCGTGAGCGCCTGGCGCAACGCTCGCTCATTTTCGAATGGATCGCCGCGATCATAGATCGCAATATTGCTGGGTTCTCCGGTAAAGGCAAAGGTAAACAGGCCATTATCCTGAACGTCCAGGCGGCAGGGGCGCAGCTCGTTGGGCAACACAAGATCAGTCGACAAAACTTCACCGCTCGGTATGATGCGATACTCTCCTCCCTGGCGGAGCACCAGCCGTCGACTCGCGATGTTCGTCCAAAGCGCCGTCTCCCAGACATAGTGGCGTCCATCGGGATGAGCCGGGTCTGAGAGGGTGTAGATCTGCTCCATAAGCTCCTCTGGAAGGTCATCATCCATAGCACGCAAGAAGTCTATACGGGACAGGCGTCCAAATGCGTATCCCAGGTAGCGGCGTAGCTTGGGATGCATATCCGCGATAAAGCGCATATCGGTCATCTGCCAGAAGCTATTATGCTGTCCATAGCCAAAGGGCCCTTCTTCCGTCGCACAGGGATAGAGCGCAATGGGCAGATCGCTACGCAACAACCTTACAAAGGCATGGGGGTCCAGGCTGACATTCCATTCCAGGAAAGAAGGAGAGCTAGCGCCAGCCGAGATATGTATACGCTCGACTTTCGCACGCAGAAGTTCAGGTTCGCGATTGTAGGCGGCGGCAAGGGCGCGCACCGATCCCTGCGTCATAATAGCAACCGGACGTTCACTGCGCCGCAATGTTTCCAGGATCAGTTCGATACCCTGCTGCTGAAACGCAGGCACATCGTACATAGGGTCGTCAGGTGATTTCAGAGGAGAGAAAGGGCTGGTGGCACAGGCAACATTGCGCCCAAAGATATAGTTGAGCTGCATCACCGCAATAAAGCCGGGATCGCGGGGCCCGTTGGCATCTTCAAAACCAAGATGATGAGCGACGGGCTGGCGCATTTTCTCGGTCGTATCGAAAATAACCGCGCTCAAGTCGATTTCCGGCAGGGCATATGGCAGAATCAAGTCAAAGTGATCAGCCGCATCCTGAGTGGGAATATACAAGTCGGTAATATCTATGACAGGAACCTTGTGCATTGAACCTCACCTTCTTGTATTACTGTGTTCTCAAACACAGCTCAGGAATTCTCATCGCTTCTGGCGGTTCACAAAAGTTTTTGCTGTAAGCATGTAGCCGCAGGCTGCATGCTTACAGCAAAAAAGAATACGCGAGCTGCCATAGGCAGCGAGGAGTCTGGCTCCTGAATAGTTCCCCTGATCTTAGGAAGCCATTGATGGCTTCTCTTGCGAATCTTCCGCAGCCGCCTTCTTATACGGGAAGAATGGCCTCAGCACGAGGTAGAGGACTATGCTAACCGCCGCACCGAGCAAGTAGCCCAGGCTGGTGCTGACGAAGATGCCTTTGGCCAGGGGACCGGTGAAGAAAGCCGACGAGGTAAAGAGCAGACCTACTACAATGCCGACCACCCAGGCTACGCAGGCAGGGATATTGAACCCAAAGGTATAGTAGTAAGAGCTAGTTGGCCCCAGATTCTCTAAACCCCTCGTGTCATAACTGCGGTGCCAAATCATATCGATCAGGAAGATCGCTGCCCAGACCGTAAGCCCGTCCGCCAGCAAGAGCAGGAAGCTCGTGAGAGCGCCCTGGAAGTCATTGCGGATCAGCAGCACGTAGATCGAGCCAATGATCATCAAGGCACCGTCAATAAGCACAGCGTACTTACGTTTGATGCGGATACCCATAGCGAGCAAGTTGAGGCCGGACGAGTAGATATCGAGCGCTGCACCAGCCAGCAACCCCCCAATGGCAGTAAGCAAGTAGGGAATCGACAACCAGGATGGCAGCGCCTGCTGGATTGTAGAAAGCGGGTCCGCCGAAGTCAATACGTCAGCCCTGCGTGAAGCCAGGAGGACACCAATGATCATTAGCACATAAAGTGGCAGTGTGCCGCCAAAAGTAGTCCAGAAGGTGATCGCTGTCCCCGAACTCCTGCGTGGCAGGTAGCGCGCATAATCTGCACCAGCGTTAATCCAGCCGATACCCGTGCCTGCCATGACGATAATGAAAGCGGCAACCAGGCCCGTATCCCAGGGGCCCATCGGCTGGTTCAGCAATCGGTGCCAGTCGGTCTGAGGAATAAGGAACGCGATAATAACCACGGTGAGAATGCCGAAGACCCAGGTCACAGCGCGTTGTATCCAGACCAGAGTAGCATGTCCCCAGTACCCGCATGCCACAACCGCCGCCGCGAGCACAATAATGCTTATAAGTGTCCAGAAGGGATTCGTTTGCAAGCCCACAACTCGTAAAAGCGCCAACAAGGCGTACGTGGAAGTGATCACAAGGATGGTTTCCCAACCAACCAGGCTGATCCAGCTAACCAGTGTCGGCCCGATGTTGCCACGCGTCCCGAAGACAGCACGCGAAAGGGTGAGCATCGGAGCGCCGCCCCATACTCCGGGAATGCTGAGAATACCCACGAAGATAAAGGAGACCACAGTAGCCAGCAGTCCGATAAAGAGGCTTTGCCATAGGTTAAGACCGTTGCCGGCCAGGTACTGCGCTCCGTATACAACTCCCAGAATGCCAATATTTGCGGCGAACCAGATCCAGAATAATTCAAACGGTTTCCCATGTCGCTGCTCCTGCTCTATGGGATTAATGCCGTTCATTTCAACAGACCATACGCGGTCGCTCTCAGGCTGCTGTACTGCACTCATAACATCCCCTTTCTGTTACTGTACGCTATCACTTCTTGCCCGGTAGGGCTATTCGGAAGCCCTTTACCTAAAGTAAAGTTACGATGAGAGGAAAAATAGTTTCAGAGAGAATGATGTCGTATACAGAAAACATCCACGTAAAGACAGAAACAGAAATAGCCGCATTCCATAGTCATAGTATAGTCATCATCACGAATAAAATACAAGGAACAAATCAGAACGATAGCGGCTCTTAAAGCTTGCTAACATCGGAGCTGACAACGACGAAACGCGAGCCATTCCAGCGGTAACTGGTTTTGATGCGCAGATCAGGGCAGCAATGGGGCGCTGTAGGTGTATAGCCTTTTCCAATGAGCTGAATAATACCGTGGTTAATCGTCACTATATCGACGGTTCCCCCATTGTTCGAGCCTGGAGACATCAACGAAAGATCCGCCATCAACACAGGCTTGTTTGCATTTCCGGTATAAACGAAAACGCTTACCCCGGCGAAGTCTGCAGCGGAGCAGCTATAGGGTATGGCAGCCGCCGGTTGCCCATCACCTGTCAGGTCACCGTAGACCGGCTTGTATACCTGGAGGTGGATGCCATCGACCACCCCTTCGCCATTCCTGACGACAAATTGTCGCGGCTTATCAGAGTAGCACGAACTCGTGTAAGTGAAGTTTCTCCAGTCGACTGCGGTAAGAAGGGCAGCTGGCGTGACGGTGCTGGTTGGTGTTGCTTGCGTTGGAGAGGAAGCCGTAGTCGAAGCTGATGTTGGCGATAAAAGCTTTGAGATGAAAGACAAGTAGGTTCGATACATCTATGGCTCCTGGACATTTTTAGTTTAGACAAGGTTCAAGTGGTGTTCAAACAGATGTGACAGTTTTGAGCTTGCATTAGGCGAAGACTGTCACGCCTATTTGAACCATGCCTTATAGTCATTATTAGTTTCTAGTATAGCACAGCGATAGAAAAAATGATGTGCTTAGGACTGCTTCGAGAGTAGCCAGACAATTGGGAAGGAGTGAATGTATGAAGTCGCAAAAGAACTGACCCGACCTCGTCATTGTGCAGTGATTCGCCTCGACGATCGTGATGGTGATGCGTGGTTACTCGCGGACGACAAAGCGGCTCGTGGCGATGAAAACGGGCTGATCCTGATGGTTGGTGTAGCGGATTTGGAGAGTAACGAGATCGATAGAGGAATGGTGAGGGCCTTAAATGGTCTACCCAAAACCCAAACTTGCCTGCCCATACAACATCGTATGACGACTGCGTAGCACATGTTTGCCCTTCCACATGTGGCTCGGTTCACGCTGCTGGCTGAAGTTGTAGGCTGCTTTGATGACTTCATCAACGGCTTCAAGCTCGATCTCAGTGAATGGATGAACGGATATGCTCATGAGTGGTTGCTCCTGCAGAAACTCTCTTCAAGCAAGCGTTGTGTTGTTGATAACATTTTCTCTAGGAGAGTACAGAAGCACAAGAGCCAATCATCTGTCAGGGAGACAGCCATTTCTTTTCACATCCTCTGCCAGCAACCGCACAATCCCTTCCTGGTAAGCCCACAACCCCTTTTCTCGCATCGCCATCACCAGCGAATCAAAAACCTCCGGCAGCGCACTCAATCCTGCCAACTCAACCCTATTAGCCACTACTCCCCCAGCTTGCAGGGCAACTGTATAAGACTCAACATCAAAACGCCAGGGATAACAACGCCCCGCGTAGCGTGTCATCATGCTGGCGGCAATCTGTAACCCCTTCAAATCGAAGTCGCCGCTATAGGAGAGACGATTGTCTGGCGACTGATCGACCAACATCTGGAGCAACTTGAGCGCCGCCGTGCTGGGCCAGCCGGATGTGCAAACGAGCGTAGGCAGCGGCTCATTTCCATCATTATCACCCTGGCGAGACAACCCAACGATCACCTCCTCGAACACCTGCGGATTCTCGAACACATAGATATCCGCTTGCGCGGGCACAACACTCTGCCACTCCAGCAGCTGGCGTAGGGGTAGCAGGAGCACACGCTCAACAGCCGCTTGCACAAGCGCATCAGGAGTACCGTCGCAATACACAGCTCCTGCCAGGTTAAATATGGCTACATTGGATGAGATCGTGTCGACAAGCAACCCCACATCAGCGTACATGCGCAACGCCTGCTCGCGGTCTTTAGGAACCTCACTACTTGCATCGAGAAACCCATCGTCAGTATCGTTGCTCTCGGGAGTGGAACCTGTTGCATTCCTTGCAAGATCAGCCAGGGCATACAAAAAAAGACGACCAGCAGGCCTATCAGCATCAAGCGTATGTGGATCACCGCTCGTACGCTGTGCGAAGAGGGCCAGCCGTTCTGGCGTGCCTGCTTGTGGTAACTGGTCGAGCGCATGAGCAATATAGCGTACTAGCTCAACTTGCTGCTCTTGCTCGTGCGCTGACTCATTTTTGTAGCGCGAGAAGAGCCACTCTAGTCCGTGGGGCCCGTGGAGTAACCAACGCCGACCTCGTGACTCTTCAGGCAGTTGGTCAGTGATTGATGCTAGCTGCTGGTGAAAGGCGTCCTGGCGGGCTGTACGGGAGGCTCGTTGTTCCTGGCGGGTCACGAGAGGGTGGTCAGGAAAATAGGCGTTGAGCAATGCGGATAATGAACAGCCGAAACTGTGTGTAATGGCCTTTTCAACATCGGCTACACGAACCTTGAGGTTAACATCGCTGGAGAGAGGCTTGCCGAGGAAACTAGCAACCGCCCGGCGTTCACCGGCCGTGCTGTTCTCCAGGATGATCTGCCCACCTGCTCTGCCCAATTCGATGTACTTCTCGCGCAGTCTTTCGACCAGGCGAGATAGCCCGGACTGCCTGAAGAATACGACAGCTTTTTGAAGGTCTGTGGTAGTAGATTTGTCTTGCATTTGTGAAATTCCCAGAGGCCGATAAATCGGCCCCTACAGATTGCGCGTATTTCGTTAAACCTTACCACGGGCTCATTCTTCCTGGAGCAGCTTGCTGCCATACCAGAAGGAAGCCGAAGCCGTAGCCACAGGCGATCCCTTTTCGTGTATCATCAAGTAGCGCGCACTTACCGGTACGGGCGAGCCAGTGCCGGTGATCTGTGGCCCGGTCATAATCCATTGAAAATCCTGCGCAGTGAGGAACTCCATGATGTGCTGCGTATTGGCGAGACTTGCTTTATCAAATGCTTCATCTAACGCCAGCAGTCGTGGCGCGCCGTGCGCTGCATTTGCGTAAAGGGCGGCCAGAGCGGAGAAAAGTGGTATGTAGAGCGCAAACAGTTGCTCTGCCCCGCTGCGTGCCCTTAAGACTCTTTCCGTCAGTTGCTGGCGTTGGCTGCCGGGAGGTGTCACAAACACGACGAAATGGAACCACTCACGGTAGTCGAAGATGAGTTCCAGCGTTTCCGTAAAGTTCATGCCAGGGTCCTCTTGTCGCTTAAGTCGTGCCAGCGAAATCTCCTGGCGGAAGGCATTCATCAAGGTATCCATCTCCTCGGCGGTCAGCGTTTGCGACTGCTTGCGCAACAGCTTGTGATGACGAGCAAGATGGCTTCCTGGTCTCGTTGGATCGTATTCGGCAAGCGGCTTCCACTCCAAACTGTAGCGTTCGCCAACCATAGGCATATTGCTCAGTACCTTGTTGATGCGCTGCACCCATGTCTCGGCCTCGAAGATGTGTGTACGAATCTCCTCGGCAATCTCCTGGATCAGAAAATCCTCGAACAACTTTCTTTCCTGCGCGTCGAGGAGCGTTTTTTGTACCTCGATCTGTTCGCTAAGTCGTTCAAGCAGCTCAACCGGACTACTTTGATTGTCATTCGCGAACAGGATATGGCCTTGTATGTCTATGTTGGGACCATACTCTATCAGGGTATGGCTTTCTTTATTGTATATCTGTAAAAGGTAGTTATAGACATTGTTGCTCTCCTCCTGCAAAGACTCTTTACGTGCCTGAAGTTCATTCTCACGAATCGGTCCTTCCAGGAGCCTGTGAGCTGAACCAACATAGTCCCCATCTTTAGCGACTTGCCGGGCCTGGGCCAGTTGCGCGACAGGGTATGCTACCAGCAGGTTCATAAAGTCTGCTAGTTGTTCTTCACACACCTCCTGGGCCTCCTCCAGGTGCGACTCAACACCAGAGCGCTGGCTTTCTAAACTACTGACACGTTCATCAGCGCGAATGTACAGCTCGTTGGCATGCGCGAGCACTGTGGCGAGTTCCTTGCGTCGCGCCTGCAAATTGCCTAAGCGTTTATTCAGATCCTCAACGTTTTCAAGTTGAGCGATACGCTGGAGTTCCTCAAATTCAGCCTGCACCTGCAAAACGATATTCCTGACTTCCTCGTACAGCTTGCTCACAAGCTCCTCGTTTGTCTCTGCCTCAACCAGTGCGTTGCGATCTCGTTGATGCTCCTCCCAAACGTCGTTGATGCCCGACAGTTGATCCTGCAGCGCCGAATGTTTATTGCTCAGCGTTTGCATCCCTCTCAACGCTTCTTGAACGCTAGCTGCATTACCTGCGAAAGCATCAAATCCCCGGCACTCCTTCTCTAATTGGGCAACGTACGCGTTGTATTTCTGCTGTGCCTCCTGCGTCTTCTGGCGTGCTTGCTGATACCTCTCCCACGCTCTATCCAGGGTCTCCTTTGTCTGCACAAGGGTTGTCTGTACCTTTTCCATCCCGCTCGTGGTCAGGGCTTTACGCAACTGCCTCTGTACATCCTTCAACTGCCGCTGCCTGTGCTCTTCCCGTGCAATCTGCTCCTGTAGTTGCCCCACTTCGCTCTTCAGCATCACCATCTGCCCATTCAGTTCGTCTATTTCGCGCTGCCTGGCACGTAGGCGCGTAGCCTTGCCAATGAAGCGAGCGTTGCCGCCTACCGCTCGACCCGTCAGTAAACCATGTTGCCAGCTACCATCCTCGTTCATGATACCGTACGGGCGGGGGTGGTGCAGTGTTGGGTGGGATACCTGTCCCCCAGACAGGGTGCCCTCGTGATCGCCCGCGTTGCTTGTGTCTAGAGGTAGTACTGGTGTAGCACCATCAGGAAACCATAGTGCCGTTAAAACCGCCGTAATCGCCTCCTCCCACTTCTTACTCCCATTCTCTATATCTTGACTCACTGCTTCATCGAAGCGCAGCAACTGGCGCAGGCGTATCTCTTCACCTGGAACCTGCTCATCCCAGGGCGGAGCCACGGACGGACGCAAGATCACGTCCCTACCGCCCCTACTAACCAGTTCCTCAACTCTTAGGCGGCAGTCGCTGAGATCTTCCGCAGCAAGCAATGCGTCAGCAGCCTCTACCTGGGAGGGTGCCACAACCAGCGCATTGAGCAGACCGGCATCTTCCAGCATACATTCGATGCGACCTGCCTCCTCGCTCTCACTATCAATGCTGGGATCAAAGTCGATGAGGGCGTAGAGAGGTATAGCCTCAATACCTCGCTCCGCCAACCTGGCGCGTGCAGTAATCCAGCGTGCGGGACTTTCAGGTGTGCTCTCCGGCTCAGAAAGTTTCTGTTCGTATTCGGCCTGCATCTCAGCAAGACGTTCTTGTTGACGTTCCCGGCGTCGGTCCATTTGCCCCAGTTCAATCCGCAAGTCGGTCTCGGTGCGCTCCAACTCCTGGTCGAGCGCCTCAAAGGTCTTCCGATATGCTTCTATGCTTGCAGCAAACTGTGCCACCGCCTGGTCCGCCGGAGATCTTCCTTCGAGTGTCATAGCCTGTCCTGCATCTGCAACGTCTACGCGCGAGAAGGATGCTATACCGAGCGATTCGCTGCGGGCAACGAGTTGATCGATCTGAACGTCCAGGCGCTGCTGCAACTCATCTGCGCTGTCTTGTGCATTCTGGAAGCGGCGGCGCGACTCATCAAGTTCGACCGAGCGTATATCTTCGACGTTGCGCGCGTTCTGTACTTCGGTAGCCGCTCTCTCTTTATTGCGGTGTAACGCTTCGAGTTGCTGCAACCAGGCAATACGCTCCCGCGACTGAGCGCCTGTCAGAATGGTCACGGCGAGTGGTATGTCCAGCCTGGCGTCCTCCAGGGAGATAGTGCTAATTTGTGAGTCTGCCATCTCCAATTGCAAGGTGGCTGTCTCCCAGAGCGCCTCTTCAGAAGCGATGCGCTGCAACTCACGCAGTTGCGATTCCAGTGCCTTCTTTCTCTTTGCAAACGTGGTTTCTTGCTGTTTCAGGCGTTGGCGGATGCCTTCCGTTGCCCGGTGGGTCGCTTCCAGGCTTTGCTTCTGGTTGTCCCTCTGCATTTGGGCTTCCTGTACGCGTTCTCGTGTAGCAATCAGTTTCTGCGCTACCTGTAATCCTTCGCTTGCCTCCAACGCTCGAATTTGACCTTCGATCTGATTGCTCTCCGCCTGCAGTTCGCTGCGCTGTGCTTCTGCGCTTTGACGTTCATGCATTGCCGTACGCAGCTCGTTGTGCAGCTTCGTTACCTGGTTCTGTGCTTTGTCCTGCGCCAGTTGTCTTTCGAGATACTCACATGCTGCTACTCTTGCGCGGGCAAGCGCCAGCTTTTGCTGTTCATCGTGCAGTTGTTGTGCGACCTGGTACTCCTCTTGCAAGCGTTTGATCTCGTCCTCAATAGTATCGATCTGGTCGATGATATCGATAGCCTGTCCGGTCGTCTGGCTGGAGATTTTACGAAGTGATTGCTTGAGGTTCTCATGCACCTGCGAGAAGCGCAACTCGGTATTCAGGTTCGGGCGGCGCAACAAAAGCAGGAAATTCATCAGGCTGCGGAAGTCCTTCACTTCGGGAAAACCAAAGAGGTAGTGTGATACAAGTCGCTCGTACTCATCCTGTGTGTCGCAGACGATGCCGTGGCCTTCCAACTGTTGCTTAAATTTCGCGTGATCGTATGCACGCTTCTGCTTGTCGTGAGTCTCGACGGTGTGCAGGTCGTATCCAAGCCGGGAGCCATCGGTGATCAAAAAGAACAGGCGGCGAATACGATTGCTGTTATTCGCGTTCCCGGCCAGGCTCAAGCCAATCGTCAAGAAACGGGTCCTCTCGCGCTCGCCGTTTTCCCAATACCAGCGTAGCTCCTGGGCGATGGGAGGACGTTCAGGATCGCACCACTCGAATTCCAGAGCAATGTATGACGTGCGCTTCTCGAAGCTGAAGGGAGTCGCCGATTCCTCGCTGCCCAGGACGTAGTAGTCGACGTGCCGCTCTCGTCCACCGAAGGTGTCGAGACGATGGGGGCGTGTATCGCCATCGATGGCAAGGGGCAAGGCAGCAGTCAACACCGTTGATTTACCGCTTGCGTTCTCGCCGGCAAGGAAGAGTCGCCCATGCGGAATCTCGAATTCCTGTTGCCCATAGAGCCAGAAGTTGGTCAGGATGATGCGGCGCAGGCGATAGCCATATGGCCCCCCAGGGTACGTTTGTAACATGTCTGCGGGATGAGTAGGTTTTGCGCCGTTCATTGCGATATATTCGTCAAACAAACCTTGCATGGTTGTTCTCTCTTTTCCTTTCTAGGGCCGATGATGAATTTTAACGACCAAAACCGGTATTGTCATGCTGAGCGCAGCGAAGCATCTCTGTGCCCATCGAGCCAGACCCTTCGCTGCGCTCAGGGTGACAAAATAGTACCGATCTTGCTTGTTAAAAATCATAATCGGCCCCTACGGGTGGCTTTGGTGAAAGATCATTATCGCACATCTATGAGTTTGATTCATTATCTGACCAATCGATGCTGATAGGCTCCACAGCCGTTTTTGTAGTACGCCTGGAGCGTGTTCGAGATGTTGGTGCCACTGCCTGCATTTCGTCGTAATAGGCAACGCTGTAGCGAGCAGCAGGTGGGAGCACGAGCATATCACCGGCGGCGTCTGGGCCACGTAAGAGGCCCACCTGGCGCTATCTCCTGTCGTCACATGCATACAGCCGTATTCGTCAGGCGCCGACCATGCGCCGGATGCGACTTGACGGCGTATAGCGCCACAGAGCAGGAGTGCAATCTGATCACTGGCGCCCGTCAGACTCAAGCCCATCACGGGACCCGTTGCAGTGCCGCTGGCCCGTACGATACAGGCATAGTCGCGGTCGATGTGGAGTAGCCAGCCGAAGGTCTCGCTTAACTCACTGGCGACTTCGCTGGCATGCATGGCAAGAGCAGCAAAGGCCTTGGGGTCGTCATAGCGCAGGAGTATAGGACCGATGAGCAACGCACGCCACGCACGTGCCAGGTCAGTTGTTGTCTCGGCTGTATAGGTGAGCAACGCTGGTGCGAGTGTCATTGCGCTCTCTTCCAGGCGTGTTGCGACGTCCGTCAGGGTCTCTGGACGGAGTGCAGCAACAAGTGAACGTGTGACGTCGGTAAACTCATAGAGAACATCGGCATCGCCCGTTTGCTCAACCCATTCTTTCGTCTGCCCGGCTACTAATTGTAATCCACCCCAATCTTCCATGTACTTCAGTGCTCGCCGCATGCTGTAGCGGTCGCTCTGCTTGAGAAAGTCGAGCTTCGCCTCGCTGTTTGTGACGTTCGCCGACTGCTCTTGAATACGTTCTGCCAGCTTCGAGAGCAAAAATTGCTGATCATTGCCGCGCCCGCTGTACTGGCGGCTCTCGGCGTACCACAGAATCCAGGTGAAACATGCGAAGTCGCGTGGCTCTTTCAACTCTTCTGTAACGTAGCCTGATGCAACTGTGCTGGGATGCCGCAGCAAGCGGATAACGGTCGAGCTACGCCTGATGTGCCAGCCCGTGTGCTGGTCGTGCCAGTCTTGCAACTTGCGATAGTAGTGCTTCACCAGGCGGAAGAGATCGCCATCTTTGGGCTGGATGACTTCCTTTTCCATCAGTGCCACGTGCGCCTTGATCAACTCCGCGTCTGCTGCCGAACGGCGCATATGTACCAGGTGTCCAATAGGATAGATGAGGGCAGGGTTGGTCGGGGATGACCTGGCAGGGGCATTACCTGTCCCCCAGACAGGGTCCCCCGCCACTATATTGTTGTCATGTTCTTCTTGCATAATTTTGCGTTAACGTTTCCTCTGGAGTGCTGTCTTCGCTGGTCGCCTGTTGCTGGTACTGCAAACGATAGCGTGGCAGTAGTAATGAGCCGTCGGATGAACGGAGTTGAGTATAATGCTGCTCCTCGAAATTGAGCAGGGTCACCAGGGAGCCGTCGGGAGCGCGGTATTGATGATAGGGATCGCTCAGGCAACTGTCGATCACCTCCAAAAGAACTGCACGTTCAGCCGGTGTGATGCTCTCGATAGTGCCGATATCGAGTAGTGTATCGTGAGAGAAAAGGCGTGCGAAGTGTTGCTGCTGCTCGAGCAATTGCGTTCTGTGTTGCGTTTTCAGATTGCGAATGGCTAGCCGGTGGTCTACAATCGGGTCCTCCAAAATACGTTCGCCACGATTTCCGCGCCCGATGGGGCGTAGTGGCAGCGTGACGGTGGGTTTCCTGTGCCAGGTCGCCTGCTCATTCGCGCTGTCGGCGACACTGGGTGTGCCCGCAAGGCTCTCCGGTAAGTGGATGGGTAAGGCGTTGGCAAAGGCTACGGTGAAGAGTTGTTGTGCCGTCTCAGTTTCCCTGGCGGTGAGCAATTGGAGTGCCAGAGCGTGCAAATTGGCTGCGTAGTTGGCGTTCGGGCGTGCTGTGTTGGCAAACGCGGCTGCCCTGCGCACGACTTTGTCCACCTCGGCGAGTGCGTTGTGGCGGAACGTGTCGGCATTCTTCCCTTCGGCGAACCATATGCTGAGCGCTTCCACCTGGTTACGAGCATCTCGGCTCAACTCTGCCAGCGTGCGCTTGCTCTCTGTGACGAGTGCGAGTGAGACGAGATGTTGCGCAATGATCTCGATCAGCTTGTCTTTCTTGCCCGTCACAGACCAGCGCGAGAGCAGTGTACGAATGTCCCGGCTGTATTGTGACAATGTATGAGCGAAGCTCTGTACATAGGTCACGACGGCTCGCTTGTATGCGTGGTATGCTTCGAGATCAGACCAACTCTGCTGGGCGTTGTTGCTGATATTGGCGAGGTATTGTGCTGCGTCACGCGCCAGCGCGTTCCATGCATCGAAGGCGTGCTGCCACTCCTCTGCAATTTTTCGGCTATACTCACCGTGCTCATTGGGGTCAAAGTGGTCAAGGGAAACCTGTGCCAGCTCTTCGTCCAATTGTTGCAGTGTCTCCCACAAAAGTGGCAAGTCGCTCTGGCGCAGCGCTCCACTCCGTGTGATTGTCCGCGCCTGCTCATCGAGAAAAGTTTCGATGGCGATGGCCTCGGGTGCGGCCTGGTAGAGCAGCGCGGGCGAGCGAAAACTGGCGATAGAGGTAGCCCGGCTGGAGTTATAGGTAACGGTCAGGTTGCCCCATTCCCGCAGCGCCGCAAGGTCACTCTGGCACTTCTCAAGCGTGTATTCGGGGTCGAAGGTCTGGCGTACTGCATCACGCACCTCCTGGTCGGTGAGTTGATAGCGATACGCACGGTGGCATTGGAGGAAGAAGCGCATAATAGTGCGATACCAACCCACGCGATCAGACATGGTGAGGTAACTGAAGACGGCGATACGTCCCGTCAGATTGAAGGCTGAGGGGGAGGAGATGTCATCAGAAATGGCATCTGTGCCTGTGTCCTGACTATCGCGAGCGTTGAGCATCTGATATTCCCCTGTCGAATCTGCATCCATTACTTGTGCCGTTGCACGAATCATGTTTCGGGGATATTCTATCAAATGTTCTATCGATGTCAAGGGCATACGTAAACCCCAAAACCTTGATGCCATTTTTGGAGCGCAGGGCATTGATTTTAGAAGAATACTAATTTATAATATTATGTATAATGATGGGAGGAGAACTTCTTGAGGAGAGCTTCTTAATGAACGTAGACTCGAACGCAGATATGAAAGCCTCTCTCTATGAGGCTACACATCATGGAGAGACAATGCCCGTGAGCCGGGACTTTCCGGTCCCCCTACATCATCAAGTGCGGAACTACCTGCTTGGCTGTATTGAAAGGGGGGAATTGTTACCGGGTCAAAAACTATTGCAGGAACGCGAGTACTCGGCCCGCTTCGGTATTAGCCTCGCGCCCGTCCGGCAGGCCATCCTCGACCTCGTCAAAGAGGGGTATTTCTACCGCGTGCCAGGTCGCGGGACGTTCGTACGTGAGCAGAAGGTCGAAGAGAAAATCAGCATTCTTGCCAGTTTCTCGGAGAGTATGCGAGCCAAGGGTCTCAATGCAGTCCTACGCGTGGTTGAGCTGCATGTAGGTATCGCCCCACCTACTGTCCGGGCCATGCTCGAAACAGAAGATCAGCAATTTGTATTTCTCCAACGTGTAGCTTCGGTCGAGGGTAAGGCAATAGCTCTGCTCTCTTCCTATCTGCTAGCGCGGCTTGTACCAGGAATTGAGACGCTAGATTTCAATGGCCGATCACTCTATAAAACATTGGAAGAGCGCTACGGTATTGTACTGGCGCGTGCCGAAAGCACGATTGAAGTGCTGCGCTGCCGTGGTACTCAGTCGACTGTGCTCGGTATTCCTCCAGGAACGCCGATGCTGCAAGTGGAAGGAAAGACATACGATGTAACAGACCAGTTTGTTGAATTTTCGCAGGTACTCTATCGAGCCGACCGTTTCCGTTTCACCATTGAAAGCTTCCGGCGGGATGATCGTGTGTTGCACCTCATCGGCGCGCCGGACATACAGGAGGGCGTACGACCTTGACATCCTCCCAATCGCCTGAAGGCGACGGGATTCCGACCCTCGCGGGGCGGGTTTCCTGCTTCGTTGGAGAAAGTTTCACTTGTGCCGTTGCAGCCACAAGCCAGCGCTTTCGCCTCCACAGGCATTGGCTTTCCG
>WNFA01001080.1_pt1 | contig 21987 bp, 14 predicted proteins | sample 5400481 | NCBI WGS metagenome assembly WNFA01 (sample SAMN13153340, study PRJNA577476) | soil metagenome | isolation source: 120 cm saprolite under Douglas fir tree site 2 hole 1 replicate 2 | place: USA:California | collected 2015-04-18
GGAGCTCCGCGCCGCCTTGCCTCATGTCGCGCGTACCGGCTTGCCGCTGCTCGTACACGCGGAACTGCCCGCGCCCGTGGACGAAGCAACAGCACGTTCGGCAGGCGCGGACTGGAACAAGTATGGCACCCATCTGCAATCGCGCCCGGATGAAGCGGAGCTTTCCGCGATTCAACTCATGCTCTCCCTCTGCCGCGAATACCGCTTCCGCCTGCACATCGTGCATCTCGCGACAAGCCAGGCGCTGGACATGCTGCGCGCTGCGAAATCAGAAGGCCTGCCCGTAAGCGTTGAAACGTGTCCGCATTATCTGCATTTTTCCTCCGATAAAATTCCCGACGGCCAGACCCTCTTCAAATGCGCACCGCCAATCCGCGGCCGGGTGAACCGTGAAAATCTGTGGCAAGGACTTCAAGACGGAGTCATTGATTTAGTGGCGACGGATCATTCTCCCTGCCCCCCCGCCATGAAGCGTCTCGATGAAGGGAGCTTTCGAACGGCGTGGGGTGGTATTTCCAGCCTCTCGTTGGCGCTGCCGGTGATGTGGACGGAGGCCAGTGCCCGTGGATTCACACTCGCGGATATCGCGCGCTGGATGGCCGAAGGTCCGGCGCGCCTTGCCGGATGCGCATCTCGCAAAGGCCGCATTGCCAAGGGCTTCGATGCCGACTTCGTCGTGTTTGAGCCCGAAGTCGAATTCATTGCGAAAGCCGAGCAACTCCATTATCGTCACCGCCTTTCTCCTTATTTGGGAGAGAAACTTCGCGGCGTGGTCAAGGCAACTTACTTGCGCGGAAACTGTGTCTTCGCCGACAGCGAGTTTCCAGGGGAGCCCGGCAGCCGCGAATTGCGGCGGTAAGACGCCGATGGAGACTTCAAATACACATTTGAAAATCTCGGTCTTTCCTACAGAATGTTGTCTGCAAGAACATTTTTTATCGTCCGCGATCAGGATGCTCGGGCCGCGGAATCCCCGCTAGGAGTTTTCCTGCGCGGGCAGGTCCATCTAATCTGTTGTGCCAAAGGGTGAGGTCGTCAAGTTTGCAAGAACATCGCATCGTCGGAGCATCGGTACCACGCAAGGAAGGCTGGGGCAAAGTCACGGGAGCGGCGCGTTACATCGACGACATGGTTCTCCCCGGCATGCTTTACGGCGCCACCGTTCGCAGCAACATAGCGCGCGGAAACATTCGAAAGATTTCCTTTGATCCACGGGTGGCTTGGAACGAATTTGTCATCGTAACCGCCAAAGACATTCCGGGAAAAAATTGCATCTCCCTGATTCTCGACGACCAGCCTTGCCTCGCCGCCGAAACCGTGAACCACCCTGAAGAACCCATCCTGCTTCTGGCGCATGAGGACAGTCACAAGCTTCGAAAAGCAGTCGAAGCCGTATCCATTGAATACGATCCGTTCCCTCCCATTCACACCATCGAAGAAAGCGAGCAACAATCCACAATCATTTGGGGCTCTAACAATACCTTCAAGAGCTACCTGGTGGAAAAGGGGAACGTAGACGCAATTTGGAAGGAAGCGGCCCACATCATCGAAGGCGAGTATTTCACCGGCGCTCAGGAGCAGTTGTATATCGAAAACAACGGAGTCATAGCGGCCTTCGAACCGGACAGTGGAATCACCATCTGGGGGTCGCTGCAATGCCCCTACTACGTTCACAAAGCGCTGATGGCTCTGTGCGGTCTTCCCGAGGACAAGGTTCGCGTAGTCCAAATGGAGACCGGCGGCGCATTCGGCGGAAAAGAAGAATACCCCTCCATGATCGCGGGGCACGCCGCGCTCCTCGCCATCAAGTCGGGCAAGCCGGTAAAAATCATCTACGACCGCATGGAAGATATGGCGGCGACCACCAAGCGCCATCCATCCCGAACGCGCCATCGCACCGCTGTAACCAAGGACGGAAAGATTCTCGGCGGCGAAATCGAGTTCACCATCGATGGCGGCGCTTACGCAACCTTGTCCTCCGTGGTTCTGTCTCGCGGCACTATTCATGCCGGCGGCCCTTATTACTGGCCCAGCGTGCGCATTCGAACGAAAGCAGTCGCAACGAATTCGCCGCCTCACGGTGCGTTCCGCGGTTTCGGCGCCCCGCAAAGCCTCTTTGCCCTCGAGCGCCACATGGATCGCATCGCCCAAGTCTTGGGCATTTCTCCCGTCGAAATCCGCCGCAGAAATTTTCTCAAGCCCGGGCAAACAACCACCACGGAACAGACTATTCGGGAAAATATTGACCTGGATCGTTTACTCAGCCGCGCGCTGGAACTTTCTGACTATGCCGCGAAGAAAAGGCGTTTCGCGGAAGAGAATAAAATGGCAACGCGCAAAAAAGGAATCGGCATCGCCGCCTTTTTGCATGGCGCGGGATTCACCGGGTCCGGCGAGCGCTATTTGAATTCCCTGGTTGGCGTGGAAGCCACCACCGAAGGCAAAGTTCGCGTGCTGGTGTCCAGCGCGGAATTCGGTCAAGGCACCAATACTGTTCTTTGCCAGATTGCCGCCGAGGCGTTGGGGCTTCCGTATGAGAGCGTCTCCATCGCTCAACCGGACACGATCGTCGTTCCGAACAGCGGCCCGACCGTGGCTTCGCGCACGGCGATGATTGTAGGAAAACTGGTTCAGTCGGCGGCCACGGGAATCCAGCAAACGCTCACAAAAAGCGGTCTGGTGAATAGCGCATACCCTGCAGAACAATTTCAAGCCGCATGCCGTGAATACATCGCGGCACACGGGGAGCTGAAATCTTATGCGCGGTATGAAGCGCCCGGCGATGTCTACTGGGACGATGAAAAATACCGAGGCGAGGCTTACGCCGCTTTTGCGTGGGCCGTGTACGTCGCAGAAGTTTCGGTGGATCTAACGACATACAGCGTGACCGTGGACGACTTCGTCGCGCTTCAGGAAGTGGGCAAGGTTATTAACCCGGTTTTGGCTGCAGGACAGATTACCGGGGGTGTGGCGCAAGCGATCGGCTTCGCTCTCTATGAAAAGGTCGTTTGGCAGAACGGCCGCATGATCAACAACCAGATGACGAATTACATCATGCCGACTTCCGCGGACCTGCCGCCGATCCGCGTATTTTTTGAAGAGCTTGGCAATGTTCACGGCGCGCACGGCGCCAAGGGCATCGGCGAATTGCCCATGGACGGCCCTGCGCCTGCAATCGTGAACGCCGTCGAAGACGCCACCGGTATTTGCTTCCGTTCGATTCCACTGCTGCCCGAAGATCTTTTTGAGGCTCTGCCGCGCGAGTCTCTTGAGCAAGAAGTTTCTTCTCGCGTGCGAGGGACAGCGTGAGCTCCCCGCCAGAGAAGAGCGTCAAGTGCGAAGTATCGTTCACCGTCAATGGCGAAGCAAAGAAAGTACTCGCGCATCCCATGGAAAGATTGTTGGACGTGCTGCGGAACGACTTGCAATTGACAGGCACGAAAGAAGGATGCGGCGAAGGCGAATGCGGTTCGTGCTCCGTGCTATTGGACGGCATGCTGGTGAACAGTTGCCTCATCCCCGTCGCGCAAGCAAACGGAGCGACCATCGTTACCATTGAAGGATTTTCAACGCATGCCTTGATGAAGCCTCTGCAAGAAGCCTTCCTCGAATGCGGTGGCGCGCAATGCGGCATCTGCACACCGGGAATGATTCTTGCGGCCGTGCATCTGCTCGAGAAAAACCCCCAGCCCGCTCTGCCTGACATTCAAGAGGGACTCGCCGGCAATCTCTGCCGCTGTACCGGTTACATGCAGATTTTCGAAGCCGTAGCGAAGGCCGCGCAACGGAGAGTTGCAAGATGAGAGCCGATCCAGCCGAATACAAACTCGCTTCGCCAGGCAATTTGCGAGCCGTCCTTTCCTTGCTCGCCAGCGAACCGTCTCAATGGCTCCCCATCTCCGGTGGAACTGACGTGATGGTGTTGTACTCCGCAGGAAAACTGCCCAATCGAAACTTGATCAACATCTGGAATCTTCCCGAGCTTCGGCAAATTGAAGTTTTTCCCGATGCCATTCGCATTGGCGCCGCCTGCACCTATACCACCCTCCGAAGGCATGGACTTGTTTCGCGGGAATTTCCCCTGCTGACCACTGCCGCCTCCTGGACCGGCGGAATCGCCAATCAGAATCGCGGAACACTGGGAGGCAACATCGCCAACGCTTCTCCTGCTGCCGATTCCCTTCCCGCCCTGCTGGTCTACGACGCCGAATTGACACTGATTTCAGTTCGCGGCGAGCGCCGGGTGGCGTATCGGAACTTCCACACCGGCTACAAGCAGACGCTAATGGCTCCCGATGAATTAATTCGCGATATTTCGCTTCTGCGACGGTACTCGGGATTTTTCTCGCATGCTCGAAAAGTGGGAGCCCGCAACGCTCAAGCCATTTCCAAGGTCTGCCTCGCCGCTCTGGGCAAAATCGCGAATGGCACGATTAGCGACGTGCGGCTCGCCCTGGGAAGCGTCGCGCCAATTCCGCTTCGCTTGAAGGAAACGGAGCGCATTCTCACCGGAAAGAAAATCGAGCCATCGCTGATCGATGCCGCAAGAAAGAGCGCCGTGAAGGAGATTCGCCCCATCGACGATATCCGTTCCACCGCTCGATATCGCACAGCAGTCGCAGGAAATCTCGTCGCTGAGTTTCTCGAAAAGCTTGCCTCCGGGGCGAACGCATGAGCCAAACTCTTGCTCGCTGGAATGGGTTGCCCCAGGAAGAAGCTGCGCGCGAGATTCTTCCCTGCTGCGGCTCGGGGATTTGGGCCGCGAGAATGGCTTCGAAAAGACCAATCCAGGATGAAACCACGTTGCTTGAAACTTCAGATGCCGTCTGGCGAAGCCTTGGAGAACCCGGCTGGCTCGATGCTTTCCGAAGTCATCCGCGAATCGGCGAATCACACGCCGAACAAACTGTCACGGCGCAATCTTCAGCGTGGTCAGAGCAGGAACAACCGAAGTCCACAATGGCCGAAGAGGCTGTGAAAACGGCGCTGAAATGGGGCAATCGCGAGTACGAGCAAAAATTCGGGCGGATTTTTATTGTTTGCGCGACGGGAAAATCCGCCAGCGAAATTCTGGAGATTCTGCGGCGCCGGTTGCACAATGATGAAGCTACCGAACTGCAGCAGGCCGCCGAGGAGCAGCGCAAGATCATGCATATCCGTCTGAACAAATGGATCGCCGGATGAGCCGAATCTCCACGCACGTTCTGGACACGGCCAAAGGCAAACCCGCCGCGGGCGTGCCCGTGCGCCTGGAGCGCCAGGATTCTTCCGGCAAATGGTCTTTCCTCAGTTCCGTTCGAACGGACCAGGACGGAAGGTGCGCGCAATTATTGCCCGACGGTGCAACACTCGCGGAAGGTGTGTATCGTCTTGCGTTCGACACCGCCAGCTATTTCGCCGCGTGTGGAGTTGATGGGCTGTATCCCGCGGTCGAAATTCTATTTCGCGTTCGAACCGGCGAATCGCATTTTCATATTCCCTTGCTGCTGAGTCCGAACGGCTACACCACGTACCGGGGAAGCTGAGATGAATTCTGCGATCCGTGAATGGCTAAACCTCAGCGTGCGCTGGTTTCACGTTTTCGCCGGAATCATGTGGGTCGGGCAGACCTACTATTTCACCTGGCTCGACGGCCAATTCACCAAACTCGAAAAAAAAGCCGATTCGAACGCGGCCGCTCCAAAAGTGTGGATGGTGCACAGCGGTGGATTTTATTCCGTCGAAAAACAAAAATCGCTCGGCATCGCGCCGGAACAAGTGAATTGGTTTCGCTGGGAAGCATTGATGACCTGGGTGGCCGGCGTGATTCTTCTTGTCCTTGTGTATTACTTGGGCGATGGGCTCATCGATCCGGACGTTGCGGACCTTTCGAAACAAACGGGCATTGCCATCGGAGTGGGCTCGCTGGCGGCGGGGTGGATCATCTACGATTTGGCCGTGCGGTCAGCGCTCGGAAAATCACAAGCCGCGTTCGCGGGATTTGGTTTGTTAATGACCGCGGCAGTAGCCTGGGGATTGACCCACGTGTTCAGCGGCCGCGCCGCGTACATCCACGTGGGAGCGATCTTCGGCACCATCATGACCCTGAACGTGTGGATGCGCATTCTTCCCGCGCAGCGCAAGTTGATCGCGGCGGCAGCAGCGGGCGAGAAATTCGATGCGTCGCTGGGCGCGCAAGCGAAGTTGCGTTCAAAACACAACACGTTTCTCGCCGTGCCGGTCGTCTTCCTGATGCTGAGCAATCATTATCCGGTCGCGACCTACGGCAATCGTTACGGCTGGGAGATTATGCTGGCGCTCATTGTCGCGGGATGGGGCGCGGCGAAACTGATCCGGGAGTTCTGAGTCAGTTGAAACTTGTGCTGTGAGCAAAGGCAGAATTCAGTGCTGACGAGCAGCAATTTTACAAATTTCGCGGAAGAGGTGATTGCGCGCTGCCGCAAGTTGGCTTCGTTTTCGGAAGACGCAGGCGGCACGCGGCGGACTTTTCTTTCCGCCCCGATGCATGATTGCCACCGCGAAGCTTCTTCGTGGATGAAGGCTCTCGGCATGACCGTGTCGGTGGATGCGGTTGGAAATCTGCGGGGATCTTATCCGGCGACTTCGCCCAGTGCTCCGCGGATTCTGATTGCATCGCATCTTGACACGGTGCCGAATGCTGGCGCGTTTGACGGGATTCTTGGAGTGGTGCTCGCAGTCGCTGTCGTGAAATCTTTGGACGGAATGAAGCTGCCACTTGCGATTGAGGTCATCGGATTTTCGGAGGAAGAGGGAGTGCGGTTTGGCGTTCCGTTCATTGGAAGCAGAGCGCTGGTGGGCCGCGTGGATGAGGAACTTCTCGGACGCAAAGATGCGAACGGAATTTCTATTCGCAAGGCGATTCAGGATTTTGGGCTGAAGCCGAATGAAATTTCCAGAGCGGCGTTGAGTGACGACGTTTTGGGATACATCGAATTTCACATTGAGCAGGGACCGGTGCTGGAAAGTCTGGGACGGCCGCTCGGCGTCGTGGAAGCGATCGTTGGGCAAAATCGTTTGGAGTTCACTTTTTCAGGGCAGGCGAATCATGCCGGCACGACGCCGATGAATTTGCGGCGCGATGCACTGGCAGCGGCTGCGGAGTGGATTGTGGCGGTCGAAAATCTAGCAAAACAAACGTTGGGAATCGTGGCGACTGTCGGAGTCGTGGAAGCGAAACCCGGCGCTACGAATGTGATCGCAGGAGAAGCGCGGGCGGCGCTGGATATTCGCCACGCTTCGGACCGCACGCGGACCGAGGCACTGGATGACTTGATCCGGCAAGCGGAGTCGATTGGCGCGCGGCGCGGCGTTACGGTGAAGTGGCGGACGCTACTGGCGCAGAATGCTGTGGCGATGGATCCATTTCTGACGGAGCAGATCGAGCACGCTGTTCAAAAAGCCGGCTGCGAGCCTCATCGCATGGCGAGCGGCGCGGGACATGATGCTATGATCCTCGCGGAAAAAGTTCCGACGGCGATGATTTTTTTGCGAACGCCGGGGGGCATCAGCCACGATCCGGCGGAGTCGGTGCATCTGGACGACGTCGCGAAGGCGCTGGAGTGCGGGCATCACTTGCTGACGCAGCTTGCGGCTTCGCAGGAATTTCTGGGAAGGACGTGCCGTGCATAATCTCGGTCAAACGCGCAGTTCGCATCAACGCAATCACTTGCTCCTGACTCCTGACACTTTTGTGCGTACTGCTCTGCCCGGGATGAAGAATGCATCGGCGATCGTTCACATTGGCCCCGCTCTTGGCGCAGCATTCACCGAATACACGGCGGAATTTAAACCGAAAGGCGAATTGGGAAATACCTCGGCGCAGCGATTTATTTACGTGATGGAAGGAGCCGTGATGCTGGAGGCCAAAGGAAAGCGGCATGAACTGGGCGCGCGCGGCTATGCGTATTTGCCTGAGGATTTGTCCCATAAAATTATTGCGAAAGAAAAAAGCCGAGTCGCCGTTGTTGAAAAACATTACGAGCAGATTGATAAAGGCCAGCCACGGGGCTTGATTGTTTCGAGCGAGGATGCGATTTCCTCGCAAGCGCTCGATGGCGATTCCGATTTGCAGGTCAAGTGTTTGCTGCCAGATGAGCCGCCATTTGATTTTGCGGTGAACACGATGGTTTATCAGCCGGGCGCCGCGCTCAGCATGGTGGAAATGCACGTGATGGAGCACGGGCTCATCATGCTGGAAGGGGGCGGCATTTATCGGCTGGGAGATTCATGGTATCCGGTGACGGCGGGGGATTTTATCTGGATGGGGCCGTGGTGCCCGCAATGGTTTGGAGCTATCGGAAAAATTCCTGCCAAATATCTGATTTACAAGAATTGGAACCGTCATCCACTCGGCGACGCGAAAAAATGAAATTGGAGATTGATCAGCAGCGGCTGCTTTCAGAAATTGAAACGCTGGCCGCGATTTCGGACGCGGAGCCTCCCGCAGTCACGCGAATTGTTTTCACACCGACGGATTTGAAGGCCCGCGCATGGATGATTGCGCGCTGCGAAGAAGCCGGGCTCGCCGTCCGGCAGGATGCGATTGGAAATATCTTTGCGCGCTGGAACGGCGCTGATCTTGTGGCTCCGGCCGTTGGAACGGGTTCGCACATTGATGCGATTCCGAATGCCGGCAAATACGACGGTGTCGTTGGAGTGCTTGGCGGACTCGAAGCGATTCGCGCGCTGCAGCGAAGCGGATTCCAACCCAAGAATTCGATTGAACTTCTCGTATTCGCAACGGAAGAACCAACGCGATTCGGTATTGGCTGCCTGGGGAGCCGGTTGCTTTCGGGAACACTCTCGGCGGACGCCGCCGCGAAATTGAAGGATCGCGACGGCGAATCGGTGGACGAAGTTCGGCGAAAAGCGGGCTTCAACGGAAATCTTCAGGATGTGAAACTCGCGAAAGGTTATTACAAAGGATTCGTGGAGTTGCACATCGAGCAGGGGCCGCTGCTCGAACGCGCGCGCACATCTCTCGGAATTGTGAAGAGCATCGCGGCGCCGGCGAGTCTGCGCATTTCGATCGAAGGGGCTGGCGGTCACGCAGGCGGAGTGCTGATGCCGGATCGCAAGGATGCGCTTTGCGCGGCCGCGGAGCTGATTCTGGCGGTGGAAAACGCGGCGCGCGCGAGCGGAGCGGTGGACACGGTTGCCACCGTCGGCGTGTGCGATGTTTTTCCGAGGGCGGTGAATAGTATCCCGAGCCGCGTGGGCGTGACGCTCGACATTCGAGATACGGATTTACAGCGGCGCGATCGCGTGATGCAAACGATTGAGCGCGCATCGGAAAGTATTTCCAGCAAGAGACATGTTTCGATTCAGGCGCAATTGCTGAATGCGGATGCGCCGGCGGATTGCGCTCCCGAGGTGCGCGCGGCGCTGGCCGATTCCTGCCGAGCGCATGGATTCCCGTTTCTCGAGATGGTCAGCCGGGCGTATCACGATTCGCTTTTTATTTCGCGGATCGCTCCGACGGGGATGCTCTTTATTCCTTGCCGGAATGGTTACAGCCATCGGCCGGATGAATACGCTGCTCCGGAAGATATTGCGCGTGGAGCGCAGGTCCTGGCGGAGTCGCTGGCGAAGCTATCCTCTTGAAATCAATGTCGCTGCGTTGCTAGCTTGCACGCCTTCTATGGGCCCCCACCCCCCGGTTTTTTGTAAGTGTTGCTTTTAAAAGACTTAGGCTTCCTGCAAGTCTTTTGTTTGCAACACATGCGAAGGGTCTTGTAAGTGTTGCTTCTAAATAACTTAGATGGAGAGAACTGCGGCTAAAACCCGAGAAAACAAGGCGCTGGCTCGGAAGTGTTGATTCTAAAAGACCTAACTAGCAACCCGAAATAGGCGAGAGATTTCTCGGGGCAGAAGCCGCTCGGTGTGGCAGAAGTCTCTGCGTGGGGAGGGCAACATTGCGGGACGAAATGAGTCAACTGTGACAGCCAGACCACAACTTTCGCACGTAGAGGAAACCCCACGCCAATCGGGAGATTGGCGTTCCCGAACAGAGTTTCTGGGGAAGGTGGAAATAAAAAAAGCGGCAGACAAGCCGCGCCATCGAAGACATTCCGCACTCTTACCTGGTTAGTATCGTAGCAAACGTACTATAAGGATTCAAAAGGTTTTTGCCTGGGTAATGGGCCAGTTTCCGATTAGGCGACTTACCAGGGAAGTGAAAGACAACCGGCAAACATAAGCGCGTTTTTGGTGGGCAATCCAGCTCGACTTGGGCGATCCCACCCTGGGGAACGAATCTGTTCTCTAAGTCCGGCGTTCCGCCAAGGGTCTCAATGCATTGATCCGTCACCCACATCACGCCGAAATTCGAGAAGTTCAACCGGCGCGCCGCTATCGAGGATCAGCGCTACCATAACGCCTTCCGAAGGGGAGTTCGGTTCCGTGAGAATCTGCTTCCCTGCTATAGCAGATTGAAGATCGTCTACTTCGAACGCGATGTGAGGGACTGACTTGACCAAGGCGTGCACTGGGCTATCGGGCTCGAAGCGCATCCATTGAATGCCACAGGGACTGGTCTCGAACGCAGAGACGTACATCTTAAACCGTTCCAGGTAAATCTCGTCGGGACGCTGAACGTCAGTCGGAATGCCGATGTGGTGATATCGCCAGCCGCATACCGAAGTAGCCACCGGTTGCTCGTGGCCCTTCCGGCGAGTTACGGGCCCATCAGACTTGGGTTCTGAAATACACATGATTTCTTTCTGACTAAAATATCACCGCGCCTTTCGCGGAACGAGGACGGTCAACGGCGCCACAGGGATTGTGCTCTGCCTTGTCCCGTCGGCTTTATTGATAACACTCAAAAAACTGGTTTTCAAGCCAAAGGAACGGGCGGCTGGAAGCTTCTTTCCTAGATTCCTAAAATTGACGTGCCTCGACGCCTCAGGCTCTTCGATTCGCAAAAGCTGTTGATCGTCCCCAGCGGAACGCAAGTGAGAATCCTGGAGGTCCAGCCAACACAGTCGCGCTGTCAGGTGCGAATCCTGGAGGGCGAGCACTACGGGAAGGCGGCAGTGGTGCCACTCAAACAGTTGGCGGAATGGTCGTAGTGCAATTGTGAATTCCAGGCGATCGTCGGGAGACCGTTCCTACAGTTGGTCCGAGTGGTGCCAAAACCAAATATAAACGGGCCTGCTCTGCCGAATTCAGCGTACTCATCGAACTAAAGCACCAGTTTCAGTTTTTGTTGATATAAATTTTGGCTTGCGAATCCAGCGAGCACGAAATATGTCAGCGGAGGTATGGGTGTGTTTACTCAAGCCGGGAGATCAAAGTAAATTTTGATGGAGTTAATATAGAAGTATGGATAGTTATATGGATAAGCGCACACAAGGTTCACGTCCAACCCAGATAGAGCGGACATAATTCACACAATTCATTCGTTTTGCACCTTTCTGAGCAAGTGGTCTAGCACTTGCAAGTTCCATTTGCACCAGCAGTGTGAACGGTGGTTTCGTTTATGGGGCGTTCCAACAGCGTTACTTCAAAGAAATTCATGGGTTGGGCACTTCCGCAACTCTGAGGCGTAGAGTACTAGTCCGCCTTTTCAGGAGGGAGTCACGTGCTAAGTAAGCGATCAGTTTTAGTGGTAGTTGCTCTCTGTTGTTTGGTTGCTTTGGTTCCAACACTCACGTATTCGCAAAACATTAGTTCCGGTACGATCGCCGGGACGGTGACGGATCCGTCGAATTCGGCAGTCGCTGACGCGACGGTTACCCTGACCGATACCTCCACGAACATCCCCCGAACAACAACCACAAACGACGTGGGAAGATACGTCTTCGCAAACGTTCCACCAAGCACGTACACTCTTTCAATAAACAAAGCGGGATTCCGCGCCGCGAAGGTCACGAATCAGGTCGTAAACGTCGGTGTTTCACTCACGTTGAATGTCGCCTTAGAGATAGGGGCCACCACGCAGGTTGTCGAGGTCACCGCCACCAATGCTGAGTTGCAGACAATGAACGCCACCGTCGGCAACACCATCAGCGGCGTCGCTCTGGATTCCCTGCCTGGCTTGGGACGGGACGTGAGCACTTTCGTCTCACTGCAGCCCGGCGTTGCCCCAGATGGCAGCGTCGCGGGCGCCAATCAGGATCAGAACTCATTCATGCTGGATGGCGGCAATAACTCCAGCGACATGGACGGCACCATGAATACCTACACGCCTGGCTTCGCCGGCGATCCGAGCGGCGGCGTGGTGAACAGCTATGCGACTGGCACGGGCGTTGCTGGCGCCCCCGGCGGCGGCGGGCCATCCGGCGTGATGCCAACTCCGGTGGATAGTATTGAGGAATTCAGGGTTGGGACGACGAACCAGACGGCGGACTTCAATAGTTCCGCAGGCGCCCAGGTGCAAATGGTGACCAAGCGCGGCACAAGCCAGATTCACGGTACTGCCTATGAGTACTATCTAGATAACAACTGGAATGCTAACACATTTGATAACAACGCCGGTGGCACGCCCATCCCCAGCTACCATTACAACCGTTTTGGCGCCGCCGCCGGCGGGCCGATAATTCCCAAGAACATTCTTGGGGGGAAAACGTTTATCTTTGGCAATTACGAAGGGTTCCGTTGGCCTTCATCATCCACTATTAGAAGAGCGGTTCCCTCTGACGGAATGAAACTCGGACTGCTGCAGTTCGGGGGGACCGTCTACAATTTGAACCCTGGACCGGTGACTTATCCCTCAAGCGCGCCGGCCATCGGGGCTCTGGTTCCTGGTACCACATATCCAGGTTCGGGCACTACACTTGACCCGCGGGGCTTGGGAATCAGTCCGACGATGCAGGCCTTGTGGCAGTTCATGCCGCAATCCAATGTCTCCGACTGTAGCAGTGTCAGCCGGTGCGACAAGTTGAATGTTCTAAAGTTCCAAGCCAACATGGCGCTGCCCTGGAAGGACAACATTGGCGTGCTCCGCTTGGACCACGACTTTGGTTCCAAGTGGCACTTTTATTCCACTTATCGCTATTACCGCATGGAACGGGCCACTAATAATCAAGTGGACATCGGCGGCTTTTTCCCGGGTGACAAGCTGGGCGTGCCCGCATCGGTTTCCAATCGTCCACAGGTACCCTGGTACCTCACGGCGAGTCTCTCCACGAACATCACCAACAACGTCACAAACAACTTTTATTACAGCTATTTGCGGAATTTCTGGGCGCGTGCTTCCGCGGCTCAGCCGCCACAAGTGACGGGCTTGGGCGGGGCCATAGAGCCCTTTGGCGAGAGCTCTGCCAATGTGCTGGCTCCCTACAATCTTAACACGCAGAGTGTGCGCACCAGGTTCTGGGATGGTAAGGACAATATGTTTCGCGACGATGTTTCTTGGCTCAAAGGAACGCACTTCTTTCAGTTTGGTGGAACTTACCAGCATAATTGGAATTACCACCAGCGTACCGATAACGGCGGCGGGATTAACTACCAGACCGTCTATCAGATGGGCGCAAGCTTGACCACCGCCAACGGTATGAATATGACCGGATTCACACCCGCTGCCATCACGGCGGCTAGCCTCGACTCAACCTGGGCCCGCGACTATGGGATCGTGCTGGGCGTTCCCGGAGTCACGCAGATTGCTTTCACCCGTACCGGGAAGAACTTGACGCTAAATCCGCCGAATACCCCTGCCTTTGACCAGAGCACCATTCCCTTTTATAACTTGTACTTCAGCGATTCTTGGCGCTTAAAACCCACGTTCACTTTGAGTTACGGGTTGGGCTGGACGCTGGAGATGCCGCCAGTCGAAAAAGACGGAAAACAGATCACATTAGTTGACGCGAACGCCAAACCTATCGACACGATGGCTTTTCTGCAGGCGCGCGAACAAGCGGCGTTGGCTGGCCAGGTATATAATCCCCAGGTTGGCTTTGCGTTGATTGGGAACGTTGTTGGGAGCCCAAGCCATTTCTACAATCCCTTCTATAAATCCTTCAGCCCGCGCATCGCAGCAGCCTGGAATCCGAGCTTTGACAGTGGACTCTTGGGCAAGGCGTTCGGGCACGGAAAGTCGGTCATCCGTGGCGGCTACAGCATTCTCTACGGGCGCCTGAATGGCGTGGACTTGGTGCTGGTGCCCCTGCTGGGCACCGGCCTTATTCAGGCGGTCCAGTGCAATAGCCCGCTTAGGACCGGTGCGTGCGGAGGGGCGACTCCCAACACTGCCTTCCGCGTCGGTCCGACGAGTGGGAATTGGGACGGCCTCGTAGCCCCGCTTCCAGTTGCAAGTCAAACACTACCCCAGCCGGACTTTCCCGGAATCAATGCGATTGCTGCGGGCGCTGGTGAAGGCTTGGATCCGAATTTCCGGCCCAGCATGAACCAGCAGTTTGACCTTACCATCCAGCGTCAAATCAGCAACAAGATCTCGGTCGAGTTTGGCTATATCGGCCGGAAGATAACGCACGAGTTTCAGCCCATCAACATCAACGCCGTGCCTTACATGATGACCCTCGGTGGGCAGTCCTTCGCCAAGGCGTACGGCCAGATGGTGATGCAATTCTGCGGTGGCAACGCCGGCCTGGCCGGAGGCGGCTGTACCAAGAGTTTGGCGGCGGTCACTTCACAGCCCTTCTTCACAGCGGCACTGAAGCCTGGGTTCTGTACGACAGCAGTAGGAGGAATTACGCCCCAGAACTGCACCCAAGCCGTGGCCCTAAACGAAGCTGACAACATCCAAAATGCAAGGGTCTGGACCATATGGAGCGATCTGGATAACGGTGCGTTCAACTTCCCCAGGAGCATGATGAATACGCCGATTCCGGGCTCGCCCTTTGGGGCGAATGGCCAGTTGTCCTCCGGCGTGGGCATGAACACCAGCGTCGGCTACGGAAACTATAATGCTGGGTTCTTCTCGCTTAAGATGTCTGATTGGCACGGCCTAACCATGCAGTCCAACTTGACTTATGGAAAGGCGCTGGGCACCGGCTCGGAAGTCCAAGCCACCAGTCAATTCACCTTGCCGGATCCCTACAACATCCACTCCGCCTACGGCCTACAGCCGTGGGACCGTAAATTCCTCTTTAATACCTTTGTTGTCTATCAGCCGCCTTTCTTCAAGAGCCAGCACGGCCTCGTTGGACACATTGCAGGAGGCTGGACCTTTGCGCCCATCTTCGTTGTGGGCAGTGGCTTGCCGTTGGAGGTTTCGCCTACGGACGCCTTTGACAATGAAGTTTACGGCGGCGGGCAAGCGTTCGGCGAAGGAGAAGGCAATGACTTCGCCGCGTTACAAAACGCCGTTCTCATCTGCCCAAACAACTTCGGCAGCTCACGGCACAATAATCCTGCGCCCAGTAACCTGGGTGGAGGCGGTTTGGGCCCTTCGTTCTTCCAAGATCCGAGTGCTGCTTATAAGTGTTTCCGAAACCCGATCCTGGGTATTGACTCCACAAACGGCGGAGGCCAAGGCATTCTGCGTGGCCAGCCGTTCTGGAACGTGGACTTTAGCCTCAAGAAAAACGTCATCGTTACGGAACGTTTCGCCGTGGAGTTTCAAGCCATCTTCTCGAACCTGTTTAACAAGGTTTATTTATCTGATCCCTACCTCGTCCTTGGTGATAAGGACGATTGGGGTGCGCTTGGCGGGCTGAGCGGTATTCAGTTTACCGGGCAGGCGCAGGCGAATTCACCGCGAGCGATGGAGTTTGGTCTGCGCCTCCGTTTCTAACTTCTTCCGGCCGGATTCACCGTTCCGCCGCGAAAACGGGGAAGGCCAGACGGCCTTCCCCGTTTTTTTCGTTGGAATATCCCTAGTTGTCCGGTCGTAAGAGTTCATCTCTCAAAATATAGATTATTATCAACTACCTTTCGCACGATCTTGCCTGGAAGAGATCCGCGATCTGGCAATGAGTTTTGAGACCAGATGATGATCCAATAAGCCAGATGAAAAATCCTTCTTGAACTAAATCCAGGATGCAAGCGCGGAGGCGAATCAACCCTGGTGGCGGATGCGCTCGGCGAGGGAGCGGGCCCGCTGTCGGGCGATGTCCACAAAGTGCGAATCTCCCGCGATCTGGTCGAGCATAGGCAAGACTCGTTTTGGTTCAGGCAGCAGGCTCCGGCTAACGTCCGTCTCGAATTGCAGCAAGGCGTCGTTGACCTGGATATTGCTTTGGACGAAAACCGTACGAGCAAGTTTCGCCGTCTGTTCGCCAAGACCTAAGAAGCGGATCTCAAGCTGCTCCTGCACATGGCTCAGAAAATGGCCGGAACGAGGTCTCGTCGAACGGAGGCAAGCAACTAATCCCGCCGGACGGGGTTGAGGGTTAGCAACACTCAAGAAAGTTACGACAGCGGACGAGGGAAGTTGATCAGAAAGGATTCTTCCCACACTGAAGTGGGGCTGCAAGGGGGGTGACGAGATGGACGTGCCCTGCCCTAAGTGCAACAGCACCGATCTCCAGAAAGTCTCTCTGGCCTGCGAAGAAGTGCTCTACCGGTGTGACAAACGTGCACAGTTCCACGGCGTTTTGATCGGGAGCGGTGGTCCGGGAGTTCTTGTAGGGGCCTCGACAACGAAGGGCACAAAGCAGACGACGCTCATCGCACAAAGCGGTGTGGTGGGGACATTTCGAATCTGCAGGAATACTTCAGCGCACTTGTTGTCCTTCGAAACATTCATCGTTCAAATCCCCGTCGCGACGGCCGCTTCTAAAAGTTTGCTGTCCGCACGGCAGCAAAATCGTGTGGCCGGTAGAAGTTATCGGGCCGAATCATGAGATTGAATGAACACGAGCGAGCTAGGCTCAACATTGCTGGACTCACGTCTCCAGTGCAACAAGCCGAGATGAAATTACTCCTGGCCGGTAGGTGGCCACCGCTCAAGCCGTTGCCGGTATTCAAGTATGAAACAGATGAGTATCGCGCCTCGATTGATTTCGACAAGATGCGCGGAGAGTGGGTCTGTCGCAAAACATCTTTACCGTCCAACAAGGTTCAGGAACTGCGTGGTGGATTGACAGAAATAACCATGGCATTACCCCACGGTCAAGCAGAAGTGTTCGCCGAATGTGCCACAGCAGGACAGCAAGAACAAGAATTAGAGAAAGACCGCAGTCGTCGTCTCCAGGCTATTCTTGAGTGGAGAGGGAATTACGAGAACGGCGCACTGTATTCTGGCCTGCAGGACTATCTTTCCGAAAGCCAGCAAAATGAGATCGACGACAGCATCCGACTGACTCTTACTGCTCGGCAGCTTCAGTTCAACCCGAAGAATGTTGCGTACGTCTTTGACGCACTTTCGAAGGCGGGCGGCAAGCTAGCAACACTCATAGCAATCGCGCAGCGGAATAAGACTCGGCAGGGAGCGGACGTATCGGCAAAAGCGGAAGCAGCCGCACCCGACGCCGAACGCCATGTGTCGGTTGAGGCGATTTATCCCACGCGCGACCGCCGCCTTCAGATGCGCACCACTCCTGCCTCCCGCGCCCACGTCGAGCTCGGCGGTACCAATGGCGGTATTGTCCTCAATATAAGTGAGACGGGCATGGCCGTTGCCGTAGCCGACCCCCTTGCAGTAGATGACTACCTCCCACGCATTCGCTTTCAATTGCCCAGCTCTGGGCAGAGCATTGAGATCTCCGCGCAGATTGTGTGGCTGGCGGAATCGAAAAAAAGCGCAGGCATCCGATTTGTTGATCTCACCGCCGAGGCCCGCAATCAAATTTCAAATTGGATCGCGTTCGAAAAGCCAGCCCCGGAATTTGAAGGCTTAACGCCGGCGCCTGTTGACGGCCTCATCCCCGCAACCCTCGAAAGCCTCCCAGTAGAGCCTATTGGGAGTGTTTTCCCTGAGCAAGACCAATCCTCCTCGCCCGAACTGATTGCGCACACTGCGTCTCGAGCATCTAAGATCGTTACGCCTGAGATTCTGGATGCGAACCCGCCGTCGTTTGTCGAAGATCTCCAGGAAAAAGTGCACCACCACGCTCCAGTCGCCGGCTTTGGACCGCAAGTTCGAACAGCCAAAGTCGAGTCGTTAGCGGATCGCATCGAGAACTCGCCTTCACGCTTATATGTTCTTGAAATATCCGGATTTCAGGTCGCCGCAGTAATGTTTTTGTTCGCGGCGATCAGTCTCACCGTTGGGCTTACAGTGGGACGCGGCCCGCTCGGAAAACGCCTCCGAGACGCCCAGAAATCAATCCTGGCTGTTGATGCCACGTCACCGGCACTGCCTAATCGCCCAGACGAAACGACTTCTCTAACTTCCACTCCACCGGCGGCAAATACCTTCAATACGCCTGCAGTAAATGCGCCAGCGCCGAAGACGGAAGAATCGCGCTCAGAAAGCGCATCTGCTCAATCCCTCAATGCACGAGCAGCAGATTCGGCTAACCGCGTGAGGCCGACCGGACCATCTTCAGCAGTAACGAGCCGATCCTCCGTTGATTCCGATAACTCCTCGCGTGCCAATAAACTCGATGAAGCCACGCCATCCGAAGAAGAGTCCAAGGAAAGCACCCGGGACTCTGAATCTTTCGCGAAAGTGCCCTCCACAGATTCAAATTCATCTCCGACAATAGAATCTAAACCGTCTGCTAATCCCGAAGCCAGTCCTGAGCGCAAGGGCTCGACCGGGCCAATCGCACGAAACGCGCCGCCACCCGCGAGTCCCAAACCGGCACATTCACCCAAGGCGGTCGGCCCGATAATTGGCGCGCCGAGAAATCCCGCCCCACGCAGGGTAACGCCTGCGATGGGCACAGCGCCGCACTGGTCACCGCCCTCCGCAATCCTTGTCACTGCCCCAGCCCATGGCAGCAAACCGTTCAGGCTGTTTTTCCCGGAAAGGCCGATCGCCGCCTCCTCTTCGTTCGCGATGACCTCGCAACTTTCTGTTCTTGTTTCTCCTGAGCCCGGACCTGCAGTGGCTCATAAACCCGCTCGATTGCAAGCTGGTGAGCTTGTCTCCTTCGTTTGGCCTCGTTATCCAAGGCCGGGCGATCGATATGGATCGGCAGAAACCATAAAGGTCCGCACCACCATCGGGGAGCTCGGCCAAGTGCTGGATGTAAAGCACGTGAGTGGCTCGCTCTCTCTTCTTCCTGCTGCAATGAGCGCCATTCGTCTGTGGCGTTACAAGCCCACTCTCTTGAACAAAAGGCCTGTCCAAGCTCAGCAGGACGTCACGATTGAATTCCGGCCGCCACGGCATTTGCCGCGCGTATCCACTCGGCATTCATCGTACAACTAACGGCGGTTTGAGAATGTTTTTGCAAATTAATTGCTTAATTTGTGAGAGCCTCTACAGATCGTTTGGGTAGTTCCCGAACTCTTAATCTGCTCGGATTGTGACGCTGCGGAATTTACTGTCTCTGAAGCCGAATTGCGCTTATTTGTTAGAGGCGACGCCGCTGCGGCGGGATGAACGGCAGCCAATTCAAGACGCTAGCAGTGCGCCCAACTCGACCACGTATCCAGGTTGAATTGAATTAACGAAGCCAAACCAGGAAATCCCCCAGAGGCCTCTGCTCCGAGACGGCAAAACCGCAGGCCGAAATGAGTCTATGGCGCGCGATCCCCGCCTCTGGCCGGTAAACAAATCCCGCGCCAATCGGAGATTCATCCCGCTGAACCCGCGGGATGGAGCAGAATGGCGTTCCCGAACAGAGTTTCTAGGGACGGAGGAAATAAAAAAAGCGGTAGACGAGCCGCCCGAAGAAGTTCCGCACTCTTACCTGGTAAGTATAGTAGCAAAAGAACTATGGGGAGTCAAAAGGTTTTTTTGCGCCGGCAGCTTGCACGACGGAGGCTGTCCGAATCTGGACAAAGCATCCCAGAATCGCGCAATGCGAGGCACTAGACAGCCTGGGGCATTGTAGTAACACAATCATAGGAAAGAGCTTAGATTGATCGGTACGGTGGATTGCCAATTGCACCCCTATCTTCGATATCATTTCTCTATAAAATGGGACAAACGGATGCAAAGCTAGTGGTTGCTTCTATCACTTGGGAGAGTGACTTCCGGGAAGGAAGAGCAAAATCATGTCATTTTTTCGCGATCTGAGAGTTGCGTTCTATTCCCTCATGCGGACGCAAGGGCTTGCGCTCACCGTGATCCTGACGCTGGCCCTAGGCATCGGCGCCAACGCGGCCATCTTCACGCTCGTTCGCGGCGTACTCCTCAAGCCTCTCGTCAACCGCGACGAGGACCGGCTCATCTACATCCGCCAGAGCGCCCCGGGCGCCGGCGACGAGAACACAGATTTCTCCGTTCCCGAAATCCAGGATTTGCGCGCCAGCGTCAAAACCCTGAGCGCCCTCGGCGAGTTCTCGACCCTCGAGTTCACCATGATCGGCTTGGGTGAGCCTCGCGTAGTTCAAGCTGGCGTCGTGAGCGGCGACTACTTCGAAGTCATGGGCCTCCACCCCGTCCTCGGCCGGCTCATCGGACCTCAAGACGACGGTCCCAAGGCTGCCGGCGTCGCCGTTCTCACATACCGTTTCTGGACCACCACTCTTAGTAAAGATCCTTCCGTCATCGGCAAAACTCTTCGCCTCAGCTGGGGCCTCATGGGCGATCGGACTGCTACCGTCATCGGCGTCCTCGAACCCTCCGTTCCCTATCCCCAAGATACCGAAATCATCGCCAACATCGTCACCAGCCCGCACCACCTCTCTGCAACCATGATCACGAGCCGCCTCCATCGCATGACGGAGCTCTTTGGCCGTCTCGCTCCGGGTGCCACCCTCGATCAAGCGCGCGCCGAGTTGCGCACCGTCTATGGGGCCATGACCAAAGCACATGCCGAAGCATATCCGCCCAAAGGGGACTACCAGATCAGCGCCAAGCTGCTTCGGGAACAGATCACCTCAGGCGCCCGGACCGTACTGCTGGTGCTGCTGGCAGCGTCAGCGCTGGTCTTCATCATCGCGTGTTCCAACGTGGCCAACCTCATTCTCACGCGGACGCTTCGCCGCGAAGGCGAGCTGGCCACCCGTGCGGCGCTCGGCGCAAGCACAGGAGCGCTGCGGCGCATGCTGCTGGCCGAAAGCCTTCTGCTCTGCGGTGCTGGGGCCGCAGTCGGTATATGGAGCGCGCAGCCGCTGGTGGCCATCCTGACTCGCTACGCCTCGCGCTTCTCGGTGCGCGCGCTCGATTTGACTGTCGATTCCAGCCTGCTCTGGGTTGGAGCGGCGCTGGCCATCGTCGCGGCGGTGATTTTGGCGTTTGTCCCGCGCTTGCCGTCGGCGGACACCTCCAATGGCCATAGCCTATCCAGCGGCAGCACACGGATCACCGGCAGCACCAACCGCCGCCAACGAATCTTCGCCGTGACACAAATCGCTGCATCCTTCGTGTTACTGGCCGGCGCCAGTACGGTGATCACTACGCTGAGCGCTCTGCAAAGGGCGGAGACGGGTCTCGACATGCGCCATGTTCTCACCGTCAACGTTCCCGCAATGGCCTACGGAAAGACGCCTGAGCAAGTGGTCGATTTCTATAGGGAATCGATTCGCCGCATTGATGCGCTGCCCGGCGTGAACAAGACCGCTTTCGGCTTGTCTGTTCCCTGGCGCGACGCCCCCTCCAATTTCGGGCTCCAATTCTCGGCCGACGGTCATGTTCATGTCCCCGGAGAGGATCCTCGCGCGCAGATGCGCGTCATCTCTCCCGGATTCTTTGCCTCGCTCGGCGTTCCCATCATTAGCGGCCGTGATTTCGACGATTCCGACGGCCAAAAAGGTAAAGAGCCCGTCGTTATCGTTAGCGAGACTCTCGCGCGGCGTATGTTCCCCAATCAGGTTGCCGTCAATCGCCATGTCTATTGGACGGATCCCGTGCTGCAATTCGCTCCCGGGATTAACCCCGCGCCACACCGCATCATCGGCGTCACCGCCGATATAGACGACGAACACGTCGTTCCGCAGCCCATCCTGACTGTCTATAGCCCTTTTGAAGAGGGTCCGATCTTTGGCGGCCGACTTTTCATCCAT
>WNFA01004159.1_pt1 | contig 21979 bp, 17 predicted proteins | sample 5400481 | NCBI WGS metagenome assembly WNFA01 (sample SAMN13153340, study PRJNA577476) | soil metagenome | isolation source: 120 cm saprolite under Douglas fir tree site 2 hole 1 replicate 2 | place: USA:California | collected 2015-04-18
GACGAACAGTGCCGGTGCTGGATGACCTGGGAGCAGAAGCGCCGCGACGACGAGTCCGGTATAGGAGACGAGCGGAAAGACCGTATGCCAGAGCCAGTCTTCCAGCACTGGTTCGTAATCCGTCTGACGGCGTGCCCGCCGGAGCACGATGATCACATAGGTCGCCCCCCCAAGACCCGCAAGACCCAGCAGCAGGCCAGCAGGCCAGAGCGCCTGCCAGGGTGCGCTGAGAATCGCGGCGACCAGCAGCGCGGCGCCAAAATGCACGACGTTGGGTGTGCTGAAGGCCGCAATCCCACTACTCGGCGACGACACGCGCACTCGCACCCCCGCGATCAAGGTGATCACTACGAACAGCAAGCCCGTCAGCGTCGCCGCAGCGGTGCCGATGATGCTGTAAAAGTTATGCCAGGTGGCAAGTGGCGACAGCAGTGCCTCTTGCATGATGGATCCTCCCTTCGAGGTCAATGCCAACGGTCGATGGCTCATCCGCGAGAGCGAGGGAGGCGGATGAGGGACGATTGGGTGGCTTGAATCACAGAGCAACACCCGGCGTTGGTAAGGCTTACCCCGTGTTTCTGAGGAAGCAATGTCCTCACTCTTCATCCTATCACATCTCTCATCAGCGAGGATGCGTATGAGCCGTTTCATCTTGGGATTTCCACCTTATAGCTCGACAAGCTTCTCGGCGATGGTCCAGAGCTGCTCGGCATGGTCGGCATTCAGAGCATAAGGCATATAGCCGGTGAGGGTTGAAATCTCCGGATTATACGGGACCCCTTGGTGGCAATCCTCCAGGTAGAGGCCGCCAATCCCTTCCAATGCTGGTGTAACGCTGGCCCATACTGTCGTTGACGCGCCTTGCTCAGGCGTTTTGAAGCTTGGAAGGAGGTTCCCCGCTTCATCATAGTATCTCGCACGCCTTTCCTCAGCTGTCAAATGCTGCTGGAGTCCCGTGAGAACACCGCCGGGATTCACCGCATTGGCAGTGATGCCGAGTGCTCGCCCATGCCGGGTCAGAGCAACCGCCAGCAGCGCATCGGCTGTTTTGGATTGAGCATAGGCTTCCCACTTGTCGTAGGGACGGTGCTGATATTGTATATCATCGAAGTGGATATCGGAGAGGCGGTGAGTGCCGGATGTGAGTGAGACCACCCTGGCTGGCGCAGCGTTGCGTAAGGCTGGGAGCAGGAGCTGGGCTAAGAGAAAGTGTCCCAGAAAGTTGGTCGCAAACTGCTGCTCAAATCCATCAGGTGTATAACCCAGAGGGGTTGCCGCAATGGCAGCGTTGTTGATGAGCACATCCAGTGTGTTCCATTGGGCAAAAAAGTGTTCGACGGTCTGGCGCACGGAGGCAAGCGAGCCAAGATCAAGCGGGAGGAAATGGACCCGGCTTTCAGGATATGCTGTTTGGAGCGCCTGGACTGCCTGCTCTCCTTTGGCCAGGTCACGCGCAGCAATAATCACTTCGGCGTGGGCTGAGAGCAAAGCTCGGACAGCTTCGTATCCGATGCCAGAACTTGCTCCGGTAATCAAGATCGTTTTTCCACTCAGATCATGACCAGCGACGACTTCACTGGCCGTGGAACGAGCTCCAAATGATGACTGAATCATAAGGTGGTCCTTTCGTTGCTATGAGAGAAGAGAAGCTCTCTTCTCCTTGTTCTCTCATACGTGTGTTTCTCATGGTCTGGCTTGTAGGATTGAGTCAGAAGACGCGTCTTCTGAGTCGTTGATTGACCTTCAGGCAGTCTACACCTTAGAGCGCGCTCTCAGTCAAGGGGGTCTGACACTTTTCCCTGCATTCGTTGAAAGAGAAACAACTCCACCCACCATCGAGGGCAGAGCAAAAAACAGAAGGAGGCAAGCTTGCATCTTTTCTCTTGACTGAGAGTACACTCTAACTACTATTTGCCAAAAATTGTTTGAGCGTGGTCACGACCAGTTCATGGTCCTCCTGCTGTGGAAGACCTGAAACGGTAATGGTACCAACAACCCCAACATCCCTGATAATGAGCGGGAACGCGCCTCCATGTGCGGCATAGTCACTGGACGAGATCAAATACTTCTCTTCAATCGTCTGGCCTGCATTCTGTAAGGAAATGCCCATGTAGTACGAACTATGTCCAAAGCGCTTGACCACGTTATTTTTGCGCTTGATCCATTCCCCATTGTCGATGGAGGTCCCTGCCATCGCAAAGTGAAAGAGTTGCTGGCCGCTGCGAGTGATATCTATGGTTACAGGCTTGCCCCGTTTTCTGGCTTCCTGCAACAGCGCCATACCTACAGCGAGCGCCGTGTCATTGGTAAAGCTGGTAAATTGGATCTCCTCTTCTTGCTGCCTTAACTCCGTGAGCACTTCTTCATACTCGTTCATAAAACCTCCATTCTGGATATCCATCCCGTTCTAGGGGATGGAAGGAAAGAATGCCGCCCGCAGGCGGGTTTATGCTTGACAATGCTCCCAATGTGTAGTAGACTTGTTCTAGTACCTTGACAACGGAATAGTGTTTCAGAGGTTCTGGCGTAAAGCGTTCCGCCAGGTAAAAGCACTAGCGTGTGAACCAATGTACACACTCTCTTTCTTTGCCAGTGGATGAGAACCAAGTCCACTGATGGCTACCAGATTGAGAAACTACCGCGGGGCTCGCGGAAAGTTCAATGCCTGTGGAGGCGATGTAAGTCCAATATGGGAGGCAACTCCGCATAACGGCAATCTCCAGCGAAGCAGGAAACCCGACTCGCGAGGGTCGGAATCCCGTCGCCTTCAGGCGATTGGGAGGATGTCAAGTTCTGCCTCCTGTCTTTCCTGAAAGAAATGTTCTTTTCTTATCATAACGCCTGCGTGAGGCTATGGCATTCCTGACCCTGGGAGTGGCATGTAAAGGTGCCTAAAATGGAGGTGTAGATCGGGAACGGCGTGAGCAGTCACTCAATTGAGGCCTGTGATGCCATCGGGCAATCCGAGCGCTCATCCGGTTGCACTGGACTAATGTACTCAACTATGGTATATTTCGTATATAGCCACAGAAGGAGGCGCATGAATATGCATACGAACTACAACAGTAAACTCAACAGGAATACCAAGCTATGTATGAGTGCGCCTTGTGACTGGTAGGTAACACAACCCCTCCAAAAGATGAAAGCCACGGGCGGACTCACCCCCGTGGCTCTTTTATTGCCCTCTCTTTGCAGACCACGGGTAGACTTCCACCCCCGTGGCCTTTTTGCTGCCCAGAACATGTCAGTGTAGCGGTCAGGGCCATATTCTAGTAGGTGAAAGGAGGAACACATGAATCTTTCGCTCAAACGTTATACAGGTCTGCTGTTCAGATACCTCAAGCCGCAATGGCGCAGGGCATTACTGATGTTCGTCTTGCTCCTGGCGAGCATTAGTTTACAACTGCTGAACCCGCAGATACTACGTTACTTTATTGACACAGCGCTTGCTGGTGGTGTGCCAACATCGCTGATGCTAGCTGGATTGCTGTTCACCAGCATTGCCCTGACGAATCAGGCAGTGTCAGTGTTTGCCACCTACCTCAGCGAGAACGTCGCGTGGACTGCCACCAACGGATTGCGCAATGACCTCGTTGCTCACTGCCTCACGCTGGATATGGCGTTTCATAAAGCGCATACCTCCGGTGAACTGATTGAGCGCATTGATGGCGATGTCAATGCACTATCCAACTTCTTCTCGCAATTCGTCGTTCACCTGTTGAGCAACGTCCTTCTGATCATAGGCGTGTTAGTGCTACTCTTTCGCGAAGACTGGCGTGTAGGTCTAGGGTTGACTGCCTTTGCTGTGCTCGCCTTGCTCATCCTGCTGCGCATTCGCAGCCAGGCCGTGCCGCATTGGGTAGCCTGGCGACAAATGAGCGCGGACTTCTTCGGCTTTCTCGGTGAGCAACTTGTGGGGACAGAAGATATTCGTGCCAACGGCGCAACACACTACGTCATGCGCCGCTTCTACCTGCTGCTGCGTGCCTGGCTGCCCATCAACCGTAAGGCATCAGTAGCAAGCCATGTAATGTGGATGACGACCATTACGCTATTCGCCTTTGGCAACGCCCTCGCGTTTGCGCTCGGCGCGTACCTATGGAGCAAAGGCACACTCACAATTGGCGCGGTCTACCTCATTTTCTACTACACCAACCTGATGAGTCATCCTATCGAGCAGATTCGCACACAGTTGCAAGACCTGCAACAGGCCGGAGCAAGTATTCAGCGCGTCGAGTCGCTCTTACATACAACATCCGCGGTCGCAGATGATGGCAACGTCTCGCTGCCGTCAGGTGCCCTCTCGGTAGGGTTTGACCATGTCTCTTTTGGCTATACTGCGGATGACGCGGTGTTGCAAGACGTCACGTTTCACTTGCCAGCTGGTCGAGTGCTCGGTGTGCTTGGGCGTACGGGCAGTGGCAAGACCACCCTGGCACGCTTGCTGCTCCGACTCTATAATCCGCAGGAAGGTGAGGTTTGCCTGAGTGGCGTGTCGGTATGCACGGCACCACTCCACGATGTGAGGAAGCGTGTGGGCATGGTCACACAGGATGTGCAGTTGTTTCATGCCAGCGTACGTGACAATCTGACCTTTTTTAATCGCTCCATTTCCGATGAGCGCGTACTGGAGGTGCTCAACGATGTGGGGCTTTCGAGCTGGTATGACTCGCTTCCCAACGGCTTGGATACTGAGTTAGGGTCCGGAGGTGATGGATTATCGGCGGGCCAGGCTCAATTGCTTGCCTTTACACGGGTTTTTCTCGCCAATCCCGGCCTGGTCATCCTCGACGAAGCCTCATCGCGCCTCGATCTGGCGACCGAGCAATTGATTGAACGAGCGATCAGCAAACTGCTCGCTGGCCGCACAGGCATTGTCATCGCACACCGCCTGGCCACGATTCAGCGAGCCGACGAGATTCTGGTACTGGAGCATGGGCGTATTCTTGAACATAGCGAGAGGGAAATACTGGCGAACAATTCCAACTCGCGTTTCTATCACCTGCTTCAGACTGGGCTAGAGGAGGTGCATGTATGAAGACGTATTACTACCTGTGGCGCATGATGTGCTATCGTCCTTGGCTCTACACTGTCAACGCCTTGCTCATGGCCTTGGACCACCTATCGCCGCTGGTCCCAGGTCTCATCGCCCAGGCGTTTTTCAACGACCTGCCCACGAATAGCCACCTCGGTGTTGGTTTGTGGACACTTGTTGCGCTGCTGATTATGACAGCTCTGGCAAGAGTCGTGCTGATCCTGGGTGGCATACTGGCGGACAATCTGCACCGCTTCACGATGAGTGCCTTGCTACGCCGCAATCTCCTGGAGCGCATCCTTGAGCGTCCGGGGGCGCGGGCCGTGCCAGACTCCCCTGGCGAGGCGATCAGCCGCTTCCGCGATGACGCTGATCTGGCCGAGGATGCGATTAGCTGGACGCTTGACTCGGTAAGTCATGTGCTGTTCGCCATTGTAGCGGTCGTCATCTTGTTCAGGGTCAATGTGCTCATCACGCTGCTGGTCTTTTTCCCTCTGGCGGGTGTTGTGGCGATAGTGCAAGCTGCCAGAAATCGCCTGGAAAAATATCGGGCAGCCAGCCGCCATGCGACGGGGCGGGTTACCAGTGCCATTGGTGAGATATTCGCGTCGGTTCAGGCGATCCAGGTGGCGGCAGCCGAGCCGCATGTCGTCAAGCACTTCGCGACACTGAATGAGCAGCGGCGCGTGACAATGCTCAAGGACCGCTTACTGACGCAAATGCTCGATTCGACGTTCGAGAATACCGTGGGCTTGGGCACGGGCTTCATTCTCATTCTTGCTGCTCAATCGTTGCGCACTTTGCATCTCGGTGTGGGTGACCTGGCTTTGTTCATCTACTACCTGGGGTTTGTGACGGATTTCACGCAGGAATTGGGCACGATGCTGGCTCATTATACGCAAACCGGTGTTTCTTTTGAACGTATGGTGAAGCTGCTTCAGGGTGCGCCACCCGCAACGCTGGTGAAACATGCGCCGCTTTACTTGAGCGGAGCGATACCAGAACTGATCTCCCCCGTGAAGACCGAGGCGCTGTGCCTGGAGACGCTAGAGGCGATTGGACTTACCTACCACTACCCCGATACAGGACGGGGTATCGATGGGATCAGCTTACGCATGCAACGGGGTTCGCTTACCGTCATCACCGGACGCATCGCGGCAGGCAAAACGACGCTCTTGCGGGTCCTGCTAGGTCTGCTACCGAAAGATGCGGGAGAGATTCGCTGGAATGGGGAGACTGTTGCCGACCCAGCCGCCTTCTTCGTGCCGCCGCGCAGCGCCTGCACAGCTCAGGTGCCACAGCTCTTTAGCGAGACGCTCAAGGAAAACATCTTGCTCGGCTTGCCGGAAGAGCAGGTCGATCTATCGGCGGCGATCCAGATGGCAGTGATGGAAGATGATGTCGCGGGTTTGGAACATGGCTTGCAAACGCTGATTGGTACGAAGGGGACGAAGCTCTCCGGTGGGCAGGCGCAGCGTGCAGCGGCAGCTCGCATGTTCGTGCGTGACGCCGAGTTGCTGGTCTTTGATGATCTCTCAAGTGCATTAGACGTGGAGACGGAGCGTATATTGTGGGAGCGACTCTTCGCCAGCCGTGAGAGTACCTGCCTTGTGGTATCGCATCGCAGAGCGGTGTTGCAGCGCGCCGACCATATCATTGTGCTCAAAGATGGTCGAGTCGAGGCCGAGGGAGACCTGGAGACCCTCTTGGCGACTTGCGAAGAGATGCAACGGCTCTGGCAAGGAAAAGAGGCTGTCTAATGCATCATCGGTAAAAGCGTCGAGAAAAAGCCAATCAGCGAGAGGAGGCCGATTGCCAGTGACAGCAGGGCAACAATTACAGACCTCCTCATTGCAAATCTCTTTCTAACTTTGAAAAGAATGGTGCAGCCGAAAATGAACGTTGAGAGTGTGGAAAGCGGCAATATCCATAAGACGAAGAAAATCATGACATGCCAGACGAAAAAGACCAGCACAAGGAGCATAGTGAGTACTGCAAAGAAGGCGCTCAAGAATCCAAATTCAACGATGCTGTCATTGCCACTACTTAGCGGTCCTGAGAGCTGAGTTTCTGTATTGTGCTGCATGAGATCGTCCTTCTTCTGCCTATGTGTTTGTGAGGCACTTTGCATATACCAATATAAAAAGCTGATAGTACTGAGTATACACAACATAGTGTTCCAAGACTATTAGATAGTTCACACAATCAAAATGCTAGCCTATGAATGACACACTATTCCCTTTGTCTATCTTCCATATCTCCAAATGCCTGGCGCTCATCCCATAAAGTTGACAATATACTCAAACACCACTATCATGGAGGTACACATTCACCGAAAACAGCTATGGCTGGCCCAGATATTTGTGATAATAAGTACGGTTTGCCCAGATATTTGTGAAATAAACGGCCAGACATTTATGACAATAAGAGTGACTCCACGCTCAATACTACTGAGCTACTGCCAAATATTTGTGAAAATCACCATAATGTAAGATCTCAAAGTTATTGGGACTGTAATCAAAGTTACTGGGAACCACTTCTCAAATATAGTGGGACCAGCCTAAGATACAAGTAGGACCGCGAAGTTAGTTGGACTAGCCTTCGTAGTTATCGAAAGCGCCGTCTTTTGTTTTGAGTCCTGGGAGATACAGGCCAACATCGGCGAGGTCGGTGATTAAAGTCCTGGCTGCTGACGGGAGCGGTAAATATAGTGGAGGAAATCATCCTCGATGAGCACTAACAATGAGACTTTTAAGGCTTTCCAGCAGGATGATGTGCTTTCTACTGCTGACGTTGCATCAAACGTTGTTATTAAGCCTGAAGAAGAGTATGCCTACGGCTTCATCATAGAAGTTTTAACGAGTGGTTTATACCCTGATGTTTTTCACGTTATCCGTGAGTATGTTCAGAACTCGTTCGATGCGATTATTGCTTGGCGCCGAATGATTGGTGATTCCCGAGCAGGAAGGGTGCAGATAACGACCGATCCACCTTCAATCTTCATCTTCGACGATGGTACAGGGATGGACCGCAAAAAGGTGCGAGAGTATCGCTACGTTGGCTACTCCAACAAGTCCATGGGGACGTCTGCTGGCTTTCGCGGAATTGGGAAACTCTCGGGTATTTCCGTCGCTGAGAAGCTAATTATAACGACCTCATCCTATGGAGTGGCCGAAAGATACAAACTTGTCTTTGATGCAAAGACAATGCTGGACCATATCCTTGAGCTGAAACGACAGGGGCAGAACATTCCTCTTAACGAGTTGATACAGAAATATACAACTCTGGATACTAAGAAAGAGGATGCCGAACAGCATTACACGCTGATCGAGCTTCATAACATTCGGCAAAAATCGAAGCAGCTTCTGGATCAGAAGGAACTGTCAAACTATCTAGCTCTCAACGTGCCTGTTGACTTTGACCCCGACTTTAAGTACGGGGACACAGTTGACAAGTGGTTAAGGGCCTATGTGAAAGATTACGATACGGTTCCGATAATGGTAAATGGCACTCGGGTTTACAAGTATTATCTCCCCAATGCCAAGCTTCCCCAGCACGAATTTGTTTGGGGTGACGAGGACAAAACTGGTACGGCACCTACTCGATACGCTCCTTCGGAGACGAATGATAGCGAAGAAGATGCGAATGCGCCAAAGTTACTCGCATTTTGTTGGTACTGCGAACACGAAGAGAGGGGACAGTTTGACGACCGGCAACGCCGGGGGTTAGTCTACAGAGTGAGGAATTTTGCAGTAGGAGATAATCAGTTACCGCGCATCACTCTCTGGAAGGCGAGCCCCGAACGCGCCTTCTACTTCTTCGGTGAAATACATGTGTGTGACCCTGAAGTTGTGCCATCCAGTGAGCGGGGAAACTTTGAGGAGAATGATGCGAGGGAGAGACTCTACCGCTGTGGCAGTAAAACGCTTTCGCGTACGCTCAACAGGATAGCCGGTACTAGCTCGGATGAACGCCGGGCAAAAGAGGTCATTGAAGCTGCCGAAATCCTGATTTCAACCACTGAAACTGAGTTTGTGACGGGCATACCGAAGGAGACGCGGCTTCTAAAGTTGGTTGCGCTGCAAAACGCCCAAACCGGGGTTGAAGACCGTATTGGCAAAGCCCCATTTGAATATCAACAGCGCGGCCTACAGGTCATTGAGAAGGCGACTGAACTTATTCAAAAGCTAGATACCCTGCAACCAAAACAAGAAACGAGGCAAGGTTTCTACGATATCAAGGATGTATTAGGAGTAAGCGCCGAGTCTGCCAGGATGTATGACATCATCATGGATGTGCTAAGAGACGAATTCGGAGATCGACCGGACTTGTATGAAAGACTGCTTAAGCGTATTCACAGCGCCCTTGAAGAACGCTGGAGTCGATGAAAATGCTGGAAGAGCCTTTCACGATCAACAAACAGAAGGTGAGAGAACTTAACCTCCGGCTGATAAAAGAGCACTTTGAGAAGCGCAAGGGACAACTTCGCTACTTCGGGCTTCCCGGAGAAGGTATGCGTGATATTCTACTCTGGAAAGAGTTTTTTTCATACTTCTGCGCCGTAGAACGTGGCGAGCCAGGTGAAGAATTTCTGCTTCAGCACAACCTGTGGCTGAGTGCTTTCAAATATGGGATATCGGATAAATTGCACCTTCTAAGAGGAGAGCTGGATAACATACTTTTGCAGAGCTACGATGATTATAACAACACCGTAGAGTATCCATTCGATGTCGTTACTCTTGATTACTGCGGCGGTGTTATCTATAAAAACTCAACTGGACAATCGGCACGAGCTAATTCGATTGGCGAGCTGGTGCGCAACCAGGCACTGCACGATAAGGATTTTCTGCTATTTCTTACCTGTAATTTGGACAGCAATGATAAAGGTGAGATTCGAAAAGTTTTTCTCGACATCCAGCGAGAACTGAATAAGCTTGGTGTAGATGCTGACCAAGCTATCAAAGAACACTGAGTGCATCAACGTACCGATGTGAGACATTTAAGCCCGTATACTATTTAGGCAATAGAGAAACTCATATGATGAGTTTCTCGTTTTGGATGGAACGGTCATCCCACTACGCTGCAGGTCGCCCGAATCGTCAGTCACTCGTACAGTTGTTGAATCTTTCGGCCTTTGAATGTATAGATGGTGATCTCAGACAAACTGACTTTGACATCCCGAGAGTAGAAGTATCCTAGTGGTCAGTCCAGATTGTTATTGACGACAGGATAGAGATCATGGAGTTTGACACGAGCGTCATGGGAGGTAAAGCGCCAGGAAATGGTGCAGCGTTGAGCATTGCGCTCAGCTTCCAATGCAGCAATGCGCTCGCGCAAAATGTGCATACTCTCCACCCGGCGCGACAAGCAGCCTCGGGCAAAGATAGCGATCTCGATTTCTGCCATGTTAAGCCAACTGCCATGTTTGGGGGTGTAATGGAACTCGACGCGCTGCAGGATTCTGCGTGCTTCGGCAGGCTCGAAGGCTTCGTAGAGGGCAGCGGGCGTGTGGGTATTGAGATTGTCTTGCACGATGCGCACGTATTCGGCATGGGGGTAGACCTGGTCAACCAACCAACGAATGCGACTTCGCGTAGTCGAGTTTGGTGTGATGCTGCGTCATCTCCACATGCCGCCAGCCTGCGAGCGGTTCGACGAAGAAAAACAGGTTGGCCGTGCCCAGCCGCTCATATTCATAATCGATGCGTTCTACCTGTCCTGGGGCCATCGGTTCTGGAGGCCGTACTTCGGCCTCCGGTGCGACGAGTTTTTCGTCAAAGCAGACGCTGGGGTAGCGGGGATCGTACTCCTCTTCATAGAGGTCCAGCACGTCTTCCATCGGCGCGACAAACTCCGCCCCTACGCTGGGAATGCACCACTGCTCGTGTTGCCAGGGCTTGAGTTCGTTTTTTTGAGTAATTGGCGCATGGTTTCGGGCGAAATGGACGAGGACATTGGCCCAGTTCGACGGCTTTGCCAGCCAGCAAGCGGACGGTCCAGTGGTCGTGGCCATCTGGGGCGGGTGTGCAGGCAACGGCCACTAGATGGGCCGCCTGCCCACCAGAGAGCGCCTGGCGACGACGTTGTTGCTGCTTGTCGTGCAGCACGGCTTCCAATCCGCCTTCCAGGTACAGCTGCCGCACGCGGATCGAGGTGTTGCGACTGATGTCGAACGCTTCGCAGATCTCGGCGTCGGTCCAGCCCTCGGCGGCTTTGAGCAAGACGCGGGCACGGGTGAAGGTACGTGCGTTGGCTTTGCCCGCGTGGATGAACGTGTATAACGAGGCACGATCGGTTTCGGACAGCGTCACTGGGATGGGATGCTTCATAGAGGACTCCTTGCTTTTCCATGATCATCTCATCCCTGTCAATATCAAAATGGACTGACCACTAGCCATATCTGAGATTTTTCTTACCGAGAAACACGCATGTCACTATTTCCTTGTTGGTAGATCAGGCTATCAACAAGGATTCTCTATGTTTGCACTTTTGGAAAGGGGGGGTGGCAGGAAAGGACACCATGTGGTATCAAGGAGAAGAAGAACAACCCTTGAGACCCAGGAGGTGTCCAATGCCAGTCCCCATTATATGTCTGGATGAAGAGGTGCGCTACTTTGCCCAACGGTTCGAGAACCTGTTCTCCAAACCCCAATACCAGTACCTCGTGACCGTACTGTTGGGGCTGATGGAGTGTGAAGGAAGACGAACCTTGAGCGACCTGTTGCGTCAAATCGGCGCAGGACCGAGCTTGGCAGGACTGAGCCGGTTTCTCTCCGAAGCGCCCTGGGAAGCCGCAGCGGTGGCAGAATGCTGGCTGAGGTACTTTCGCCAGACGATGCAGCCACAGGTGACAGCAGAGCTGCAGCGACAACGCCAAGAGCAACCCAAGCTGCGAGGCCGTCCCAAGCAACCCGTCGTGACAGGGTACTTGATCGGGGACGACTCGACGATGCACAAGCCCAAGGGCAAGAAGATGCAAGGGCTGGGGCAGCACCATTCGACGACGGAGGGCAAACGCATCCCCGGTCATAGCCTGGTGCAGAGTCTGTATGTGCTTTTGGGGCGGCGCTGCCCACTGGCTCCGCAGTTGTATCGACAGCAAAGGGTCTGCCAAGCCGAAGGCGTGCCCTTCGCCAGCAAGATCGCATTGATGGAGGCAGTTATTCGCACCTTTGAGCCAGTGGCGGGGACGCTGACCCATGTCTTGCTCGACACCTGGTACAGCGCCAAGTGCCTGTGGCGAGCGGCACGCGAGCGCGGGTTCCTCATCACCACCGGACTCAAAAGCAACCGCTGGCTGCGGGTAGAAGACCCCATGGCTCCCCAAGGCTGGCGGTGGCAGAAGCTCAGCGACTATGTTGCGCAACTGAGCAACAGCGACTATCGCCAACTCAAGTGGCCCAAGGGCGACGACAGCGTGTATGTGCATGTGGTGAGCACACGGGTGCGCAAACTCTACTGCTGCCAGATCGTAATCGTACGTCAGTCGTTGGATGCCCCGCTCTCGCAAGCCCGCTATTGGGCCTCCAGTGATCTGGAAGCCGATCCGCAGACGCTGCTTGCCCATATTGCAGCTCGTTGGGACATTGAAGTCCTCTTTGGCGATGGCAAGGAAGAACTGGGGTTGGATCAGTATCAAGTGATGAGCGCGACGGCCATCGTGCGCTTCTGGACCCTGGCTATGCTGGCCTACGTCTTCTTGGAGGAGGAGGGCTACCGCTTGCAAGCACAGTGGCAACGCCACGTCACCGTGGGCGAGGCCCGCCGTGAAATCCAACGCCGTCATCGTCGGCACGTGCTCGATTGGCTTCATGGGCAGTTCCAATCCGGCATTGAGCCTGACTCCTTGTACGACCTCTTCTCCGCTTGAGAGAGGTCAACTAAAAAGTGCAAACATAGAGAAGGATTCTGAATAAAAGCTTCTTTAGCGTTAAGTAAGCAGCTACGACTGATCCTGCTTGTAAGCTGGCTTGGGAAAGATCACTTTCACCGGCTGGCGATAGATTGCATGACTGAGCAAGAGCTCTCCTTTGGCTAGACGAGTCACCGCCATACGGATATCTTGATCGAGGAAACGGTAATCTGGCATATGCACTTCAGATGAGCCAGTTCGGCCGATGATTTTAGTAGCACTATTGCCAGTGACGCGAGAGTGTACAGCACTCATGAACTGCTGGGCAGAGATGAGAATAACTCCCAGACTGCGACCACGCTCTGCCACATCCAGTACTTGCTGAGTGATAGGACTTTCCTTGCTCCCACTGGGTGCATATTTGTTTAACTCATCCACGAAAATGATAACCTTTTCCGGCACAGGAGACTTTTCAGTGCGACCCTCCATCTCCTCGGATTTGACATTATAGATGGTACGCAGGATATCACCAAAAACCAGCGTTTGCTCATCGTCAGCCAGTTTGGCGATATCTACTACGTAAGTCATACCACCTTTAATATTGCATAGTTCTTCGTTTAGCAGTTTCTCGTTGCGTGAGCGACTATTTACAAAGATACCGGTTTGGCGAGTCTGGACAATGCGGCGCATATGGCGGCGGAACATTCCAATTGATGAACCAGCGAACATTCCTCGCCAGCGACCCGAGCCTTGCTGTTTTTCGGCCAGGAACTTCAGTAACGCCTCCCAACTTTGTGCATTCTTGAATTCGCTCTCCCCAGCGGTGATACCTGTCATTATTTCTCCATAGATACCTTCTATTGTTCCACTCGTATCAGCTACATTGCTGAAGAGCAAGTCAAGTTTATCGGCTGTGCCTTCCAAATCATAGGCATAGAGCGTATGAGTTCTGGGTACAGGTGAATAACTATTGGGATGCCCTTTTTCGTTGCGTGGTAAATAATAATGTACGTTGTCAAACGGCTTTGGTTCCAGTCCTAACACTGCCCAAATTGCTTTTTGGTTTGATGATAACTCAGGACCACACACATCGATTTGAAGCAAGTCAGCTTGTTTGACGTTGAGGATGATCACTGCAATACTCTCTTTATTCGGTGCTGTTTGGAGAATGGACTGGAGCAAGAACATCGCATAGGAGGTCTTGGTTGCCAAGCCACTAATGCCTGAAATATTGACATGAGCAGATTCTGGGCCAAGTACATATTGACGATCTAGGTACGCTACTGCGGCTGCACCATTGCTCATCTTAATGATACCGGCTGGGATGGCATCGTGCTTACGCTCTTTCAATAGCAGGTCTGTCCCCAAAGCCTGCTGGATGTCTTCTGGTTTAGCGAAGTAAACCAGCCGCTCACTAGGCACCGGCATATAAATATCAGCCGTATTGCTGAGTACATTAGCCGAAGCTACTGTAGTGCCTTGACGGTTAGTGTTTGGCTCCTCATCCAACAATCCAAAGTTGCTGGAGATGTAGTTGGCCAGATGGTTTGGGGCATCAGTACGATGCTCTAGTGCCGTCACTAGACCGTAAGTGCAACTAGGAACTTGACCTGGCTGATTCATCTGCTCCACTGTCATGATGTCGAAGGGATTGACAATGATATCATATCAAATCCTGTTAATTCCTGTATCTTTGCACGGTTGTGAGTTGCCTTCTCAAGCCTGTTGCACGAGCCATACATATAGTGATCGGCAGGATTTGATATCATCGGACAGCCAGAAGGCAAAACGATCTGAGGTGATGGCCTCACGTTCAGTGGCCGAGGTGCGACCAATAGGACGTGAAATAGACCTCGGTGGTTGTTCGGCTGGGCTACCAGCTTTTTCTTGAAATTCATCCGTCATAATAACTTCTCCTGTTTATACTTTTTGTGGGTGCGGCCAGCGCACGACACCCATAAGCACCTGCTGCGAATAGAATTGATTCTTAATAGCCTGTTCAGCTTGAAAGATTGGGTACAAATGACAATGCCAGCGTCTATCACGACCGTGAGGTGTCACATTGCGTTCGGCAATCAATGTGCTGGAAAGCAGATCGGCTAGTTCTGCCTCAACTGGCGTTCGGTCGGGACGCGGAAGCTCGACTTTCACCACTCCCATCAACGGATAATCCACTTCACCCTGCTCACGAAGTCGCACGTACCAAAAAGCAACCTGACCATCATGCGAGCTAAATGCTGCAGTGCGATAGGCATATGCTAACCCTGCGATGATTTGTGTGATGTCCTTCCGCTGATGATGCCTTTTACCAAAAATGAATTGCGGATCTTTCCGAAAGTTCTTCGCTACTCCGATCATATTTGGTGTCTTGATAAACTCGTCTAATTTCACTGCTCCATCTAAGATAAGCCAGCTTCCGGCATCACGACGACCATCTGTCCGATCGATCATCTCAATTTCCAGTTTGTGCATTCGGTTGCGAGCAATCCCACCAGCTCGTGTACGTAAATTTTCGATGTTCGGTTCCTGAGGTGTATTAGCCGTCCTCTGGGTGGTATCAATGACCTGAAAGAAGCCATCCGCAGTGTTCAGTTTCCCTAGTTCCGCCCATACCGAATCTGAGACCCCAAACTGTCCCTTCGGTACAAGGAGCAGAATACAGTTTTTAATGCCCAAGGGATGAACCTTCCCCTTATCATCTCGCTCCATCACAGCCGCGCCAATTTGCGCCAGCTCGATGGGAAATGAGCGGTTGCCCTCAATGCCAGTTGCCAGATAGTAGGTGCGCAAACTACCGTCAATAAAGAAGCGATAGAGGTGTCTCTCTGCCCGAAAAATGGGTGGTGTCGAACGGTAGAGGTTCTCAACCGTTGGAGTAGGAGTTTCAGCAAAATCTGTAATCTGCTGGCTATCCCGATTCAAAAGCATATCTTCCAATTCATCTTCATCAGGGCGCTGGAGGTCTTCCACCGCCCCTCCAGAAGCAGGCAGAATGTCTATTTTTTCACTGAGTAACTTCAAAGCGGGAGTAATAACATTGATTGGAAGTGGCATATTAACCTTTCCCTTTAGTTTTAACAGAACAATTGCTCCTGAACATGCACTTGTGGAAACTCATCCCACGTTCGACCATCGAGTAAACGTCCACCAGCCTTTGGCGTGTGACCTCCCCATTGCTTATGGAAGAATGCCACACCTTCTTCTACGCAGCGGTCGCGGAGATTACGCACCCAATCAGGATCGCATGGGCGATGCCCATGCCCACTCTCTCCACCAGTAATTAACCAGTGAATACCATCAAGGCTTAAGTGATCCAGTGGACCCAAGAGAGGCTCAGCGCTGATGAACCGAATATATGCTGGCACTTTTCGGAGATGGTTGGCTCGCCAGATATAACGTTCCGTTTCGATGGATACACCCACCCAAATATGTGGTCGCCAGGGTAGAGTCGGTCCAAGACGAGCAAGTCGAGCACTACGTTTCGTGAGCACCTGAAAAATATGCCAATTGGCCTTGACCATTACTTCAAAGACACGACGAATATACTCATCCGGCACATCCTTATGGAACAAGTCCGACATCGAATTGACAAAGATTCGCCGTGGTTTTCGCCACTGTAGAGGCAATTGTAATCGTTCTGGCCATAACTTTAGGTCAAATCCCTGCTCGTATGGATGACCATGCACACCACGGAAACGCTCGGCGAAAGTCAGGGCGTAACAATGGTCACACCCTGGACTGACTTGCGTGCAACCGGTGACTGGGTTCCAGGTAGCATCTGTCCACTCAATGGCAGAATTATCGCTCATTTCTTCGTCTCCGCGATTGTACGACTGTAGGTGGAGCAAGAATAGTGGTACGAATTGTCTCAGGCAAAAAGCTGAAATTCGCCTCACAATTTGTGAAATCGAATCCTGGATGTTGCACCGACGCTAGCTGTAGTTGACCATTTTCACATCGAAGAAGGGGCAGGTCTAGCAAATGACGATCATCCTGCGGGCTAAACCCCCGCAGATTGGCACGCCGACCATTTATAGTTATAGCCTCAAGTTCGAATGCGAAGTGAAGCATATGGGCCCGCTCATAACCTGTATAAGCAATGGGTGGTAGTGATGTGCACTGAAACACACGTGCTTCCGAAATTGCATGAATGAAAGATGGCACTGTTGCCTTCAGCTTATACTCTCGCTCGCCTTTTGTTCGATTGAGATACCAATCAAGAGTTTCGTGCCACCCGGGTCCACGGTCACGAGTCTGTAAACCTTGCAAGTAATTTTCAACCTCTTCACCCAAAGTATCACGTACATTGATGGTTAAAAAGAGAATGAAACTATGACCCTCCTGGCGTTCAAAAAGCTTCTTGATTGAATCCACTCGCTTTGCCAAGCCTTGCTTGACTCGATAGCCGAGTCCTCCATCAAAATCCAAGTTAACAACGTCATAGGTGAAATGTGCCAAGTGGGCCGGTCGTCCGTCATTCATTTGGGGTGGGTTACCGTGAATATCGACTAAGTTAAGAATCACATCTTCTATGTCTGCCCGTAGTAGTTGGAAACGGGATGATAGGCCATTTAACATGATATTCGCATTCAGACGGCCAGTCGTTTCGTTAGCTTGTTCTCGCTCTTTCTTAGTATGACCAGGGCTTTCGATGCCTGTCCGGACACCTAATAATTGCCGCCAATCAAGTAAGTCATGAATTTCGGGCCCAGGTAATCCAAAATAGGCGAGTGGTTTGCCAATCCCGGTATGCCAACGTTCTAAAATCGGTAGGTCCCAACATCGGCGAATCATTGCTTTGTTGGGAGTATCTGCATAAGCACACACTCTGATGCCCCCTAGCTACTCGTCTGCATTGTTTGCAGTTACCTTGGCTTCAATGTCGTTGAGCAAGTTACGATAGGTCGGACTTCCTAAGGTCAGTACATCTTCGATGCTTTCTTGGATCAGTTTCACGAGAAGTGCAATCTGCCCTTCGAGTTCCCAACTAGCATCTTTTAGTACTCCAGGTAAGGTTTTTGCAGGGAGAGATGGCGGCTGTTCGATCACCGGCACAGGCGCTCGATCTAGCAACTTTTCATTGCGTACAGCACGCCTCCGACGAGTAGCCTCAGGAGTTGGGGTATCAACTTCCTTACGCAGTTGCTTCTGGAGACGTTTGGCACGACTAATGATATCTTCAGCTGTAGAGCGATTATCTTGACTAGCCTTAGGCTTCTGACGTTGGAGGTCGATTAAAATCGCATCCAGACGAGAGTATGTATCATATTCGTTGGCTTGAGTATTGGAAACTACTTGGTTCTCAATTTTAGTAACCTCTTCTTGGTACTTTTCAATGCGCTCGTCAGCAACTCCTCTGGCTTGAAAGATTTCCGCCTCGTCCTCTAGATGCTTCAGAGTATCTCGAACCGCCAGCTCCAATGCACGTTTGGCTTGATTTGTTTCGAAGTCATCACGTTCCGTATTGGGAATGACATTAGCGTCTATGACATAGACTTCACCTGTATACCAAGGATACAACTGCGGTTTGCGTTGGAACATTTCCTGGAGTTTATGGCGACCTCCGATAGTAAAACCCTTGACTTTGTAAACAAAGCCTGCATAGCCAGGATATTCGTTGAATGTATTGTACTTACTAGGCGACTGGATACGGCCACGGTCTTTGTTAAGGCATGCCCAATAGTAAGCCACCGGTTGTCCAGAACTAGTTCGGATATAATCGAATGAAGGAAACTGGAGATTTTGGATGGCGTCCTTTGCAACTATCTCGTCTTCCAATCCATCGGACTGTAGCATAATCTTAATTGCGCTATACCCAGGAACATGTGAATATAACTTCTCACTGAGAACCTTTTTATGCTCAAAATCGTCTGCAAAATCAATTGGTAAGTTCTGGAGTAAGTAGAGCCGCAACTCAGCACGGTTGGACAGCTGCTTAATATGGGTATCGCTGATATCCTGAAGTTCGACTTGAGTGAAGTGACGATCTACTGGGAACTCTGATGACTCTCTCTTTATATATGTATGTTCAGACAGCAGCTTGATCAGTGAGGTTTTGCCCTTACTTTGTTTGTCACGTTTGTCATCTTCAAGTTCAGCTTTCATTGCAGCAAAATCAAACACGAGAACGTGTAAATACGGGTCATCAGCCTTCGTGGTGGTAATACGTAGACGACGACACAAATCGAATCCAGAGTAAATCCCTATACCCCGGAAACCTACATTTTCTGTCAGTGATTTAAATGACAGCCCAAATTGACGCGCTTGGAGCAGTTCTTCTAAATTCATTCCATTGCCATCATCGAAGATGATTACGGAATTTCCAGTGATCTTGATTGTTACATTTGATGCTCTTGCATCAACTGCATTTTGAACATATTCACGAATACAATCCAAAGGATTTGTGTAGAGGCCCTTTGAGAGAATGGCCAGTAACTCACCGCCAACATCATTAGGGTCTATCGGCAACTTCATCAGTTTACCTTGCTGTTTTTCCAGTTCCTCATCTAAAAGTTCATAGAAGGATAACTGTCTTGCGTCTGTAGCACGCATTTTCGCTGTTTTCGCCATCACTTCCTCCGACTAATATCTACTAACTTACCCATAAACTATGTTTGAGAGGGTCCCCCGTTGAATAGACTGTCCAACCGCTCACGAAGCCAACTATTGACCGCCTCTTCCCGACTAGGAATCAGGCCCAATTCAACTGCCTCCCCCAAGCGGTTCCATACATCTACATCGATACGTATACTCACCATCTTTTTACGCGGGACAGGCAAAGACGGACGACCAGCCCGTTTAGGCATGACTTGCCAGGCACGTCTTGCCGCAAGGCTGTAGTTAGTCACATCTTTGGCAGGAATGCTTACGATATCACTCTCGTCTAGTTGTATCTCTAACAGTCCATCTAACTCCGTCCGGATTACGCCTCTAGCTCCTGCGTGGGGGCCAAAACGAACACGAATCTTGTCACCTAGCTGAAAGCCGCTTGGATCCTGTAATTGCTCTCCCATCTTATTGACCTAGCATCTTCGTGCATCTAATGCACTCTATTTAATATCAGCATATCCGATTTTCTAATAAATGTCAATACATAAAATAGAAGGGAGGAAGACAAACTATAGGCAATGATAGCTACAGTTAGCAATCCTCATGCTATCAACAGTCTCGTTAATGGGATCATAGTTTTGCAGAGAAATCATGACGTTTTACCTTTGATATGGAGAGGATGCAGTAGGAGCACTATTCTTATTTTACACATCCTGGGTCTGCTTCAAGCCAATCTTGGATTGCTACTTGTAGATCAATGAGATGCCTTTGTGTGAAGCGTAAATGCCGATGTACAGGCATTTCAATGTGTACGACAAGATTTGCTTCATCGGCCGCCGGATCAAGATCCAGAATAAGTTCTGCTCTTTCATTCTCGTCGGTTTGACAGGCGTGTTGGAACTCAGCTGCACAGTTGGGACAAAGCGCCAGGTGGTTAGCTTCATACTCCTTCCCTAAGACTTCAGTATACTGGTAAGCCTCAAAGTATTCTTTTCCGTTTGGAAGACTAAACGGCATAGGCTGATCACATAATTGGCAGATAAGCTGACAATCCTCATTTGTATTGTGGCTGCGGAGGTATGCCTCTGGGTCGTTTTTCCCCGCTGAAATACGCCTATTCATCGTGATTGCTTTATAAGCTTTCTCCTCAGCATTGTAAGCTGCTTCTGCTGCCTTTTCTCTTCTCCTATCCGGGTCATGTGTGATACTTGAAGGTAAAAGTATCTTCTTTCGTTGCTGCTCTTCATACCATTTGATAAACGCATCAGGATAGTGCCGAATAATGGAAATGGCATTGTGCGGTATGCCTAGTTTATCGGCCAGTTGTAACTCTTCGGCTTTTCTCATCCCTAATTTAATAGCCAGTTCGCGTGCCTCATCTGTACTCTTTTCAAATCCTTCCGGCAAGTCTGTTAAGAACAGTTCATCGGGGGAACAAAAATCTCCGTTTTCAGCAGGTAACCATGCTTCCTGACAACAAAGCCGTCCTATTTCAGAAAAACAATCCTCTACTCTCCGAGCATCGCTAAAGGTTTGATATTTAGATGTTTCCACAACACCTTTGATAAGATGGCGATGTTCAAGCAGGAAATCCCAGAGGATCCTGGCTTTATCGGAGGTTATATGATCGAGGGCATGTTGAAGTCCTTCTAAGCTCGCATCAGGATCGAAGCGGTGAAGACCCCGCTGATGGTGTCCTCTCCAGTCATTAATAACTACATAGTTTGTAGCGCCTGTGACTGGTTTTGCCTTCGGCCGCAGGTGGGTTGGAATGCGTAAGTCATTAAGGAGAGGCTCAGGGAATGAGTCTGTTATAAACCAGGCTTGTTCGTTCCCTTCAAACCAGGTTAACAGTTCTTCTGTCCTGCTATAAACTTCACGGGGTGTTTTCCATGCTCGTTTTGACGTTTTTGCATTGTTCGCTTGAATAAACGGAGTCTCGTTTAGTCTAGAAAGAAGATCCTGTCGAGCGCGATGATCTGTACGTTGCAGTGCTTCTTGAATGCAGCCTAGGTCTTGCTTATTACGCACCTCATCATCAAGTGCAACTTCGCTAACTTTGTATAGTGGGAGAATAAAATTTATAACCTCATCAACAACGTCTGGCTCAGATAAGCCGATTCTTGTGAGAAAGTCATATACTGTGTTATCTGCTAGTAAAGACCTTTTTACGAGAGGAAATTTACTTTTTCCTTCTCGAAGGAGATACGCATTTGGTGTTTCATTCCTATCATAAGGCGAAGTCCTCTTGAAGGGGGAAACGTGGCTGTTATCTTCAAGGCGGAGAATTGACTTCCCTTTGATGATAGTGTTGAGACCTGGCTGCTTACTCAAAAAGGTATACAGTTTCACGAGCCACTCATCCGGTTGCTTCTCCAGAAATGACGTTTCTAATTTTCGTACGAAGGCGTCTGGGTCCACAACTTCGACTTCAAGGTCTTTGCTCAAATATCGATAAACATCCGGCATTCTATCTGCTGTGATTTCTGAGGGTAGCCAATGCAGGGGAGTTGATGTCCCATAGAATGAGGATAATTGCTGGT
>WNFA01001954.1_pt1 | contig 21960 bp, 18 predicted proteins | sample 5400481 | NCBI WGS metagenome assembly WNFA01 (sample SAMN13153340, study PRJNA577476) | soil metagenome | isolation source: 120 cm saprolite under Douglas fir tree site 2 hole 1 replicate 2 | place: USA:California | collected 2015-04-18
TTCCTTTTGCAAGGAAAACTCTCAGCAACTGCCTGCTGGTTCTTAACAACAGAAAAAGTGTGAAAGACTTCTCTCAGGTGTTCCCATGCCTCAGGCAGTCACATCTTCCTCTCTGAAAGAGCTTATGCACTTCTGCGATAGTCATGATGTAACCCACCCAAGATCGGGAAGCTGAGGACCTTGCCACCCGTGTGATCTGCTGGCCCTGATCCAGCTTTCGGCTCGGGAATCTGCTGTTTGATCCCTTGATGCGGTCTTGTAAATTTGGGAATTCCGTGGGTCTGGCACCATTTTGGTGAATGATGAGCTTGTTTTGAGAGAAAGCATGTTCTCTGTGAGCACCAACAGGATCGTTGCTTCGACTTTGACTTGCGAGATTGCACCAAGATGGTGCCAGACCTATTCCATGGGAGAAATCTTGCTCATTCTGCGGGCGGTAAAACGAGCATGAGTGCAGATTCATTTTTTGGGGCCGAGGGGAAGCGATCTCTTCTGTCACGGCTTTCCAGTGCTGACACATCACATGACCTCTCCATTTTTCTGAGGACCCCTGCTCGTTTTACCGCCCACATCAGGTCAAAATCTCGCCCACCGATTCTCAACATTTACAACTCCTTAACGTTGTATTTTTCGTGTACGGGCCAAATAGGCCAAAACGCTGGAAGATGTTACTGCGCCCTCTTGAAGCCAATGTTGTCCGGCACAACCGTTGCCGGTCCCACTGCTAACAACTCGGCAGGGTCGATATTACTCGGCAGGGTCGATATTGAGCCTCATAAAGGCGATCTTTTCGCTCCACACCTTTCTTAGGAGATCCTTGAAGAAACCAATGGTGAGGAACTCGCCTGCGCAACGGCGATATCCGAAGCCGAATGGCGCATACCCGGCATCGTCGCACACTGGATAGGTCTGGTCGTCGACACGCGCGTACACTGCGCCAAACGCACTGTTGGTTATCGAAGCCTGCCGTCCGTCCTTGACTCGAAAGGCTTCCCTGCTGAAGGGGCATTGAGCCAACCCGACTTGCTTGCACCTGGTTTCGTCGTTCTGTTCACTCGTCGGAGCCTGCTTATAGCGATCCGGGTCGAAGTCATTCGGATTGTTCCAGTGAAGAGGGTCTCTGCTGGTTTCCAGATGAGGCGTAATAATGGTGCTCAAGCCAGTGGACCCAGTGCCAAAAGCTTGTTCCTGAGCAGGCAGCACTGAGGTACTGCCGCGGTTGGGCGAGATGGTCCTGAACAACTCCATCACGAAACGGTCCAGCCTGCTGAATGCGGAGTTGTCCGTTTCGTCGGGGCCACTCTTCATCGTCCTTTCAAACCATGAGCGGACAGCCGGGTCCCCATTGGTTGCCTCCAAGCGGGCCATCATGTTGTAGAGCGTATTGCCCCACTGGCTGAACGCAAGAAAGTTGTGGAAGCACTCGAAGACCATGTCCTTCCTCCTGAAGTTCTCCCCCAGCGCGCCGTTCTTGATCCAGTAGTAGACCAGGGTCTTCTCGGGATTGGGCACATGACCGTCGATCAGCTCTTGCACCCGCTGGTCAATCCAATCCTTGAGGAGTTGACGGAGCTGGCGCACACGCATGTAGTTGTCATGGACGACCTGCAAGATCGGGTACCGGAAGCTGACGACAGCCACGAAGCTCTGGCCGATCTGCCTGACCTCGGGCGGAATGTCGTCCCCCGTGACGCCAAGGTGAAGGTCCCAGTACATGTCGAAGTATCTCTGGTAGTACTGTTGCATCAGTGGCTTGCCTTCGTTTTGCTCGTCGAAGAGGTAATCGAGGAAGCGTTTGATCTTGTCCGAGTACATCGGACCATACAGATCCGGCGTGACAGCCGAGTAGTAGATTCTCTTTCTCTCGTTGTTTGGTCCGCGCTTCTGGTACCCCTGGATGAAGACCGTGAGTCCCTCCTCCTCCATATTCAGCTCCCAATTGTTGTAGAGCATCCCGACGAGGTGAGCTGGCATCGCCGCCTCCTTGCTAAGGGAGAGGTCGATCATGGGAAGCAATGGCCGTTCGCCCTGATAGATGGCGCTGAGGAAAAACGGCTTCACGGCGCCCTGGACATAGGCCGGGTCGAAGGTGGGCGGCATCTTCCTGGTGTCGGCAGACTTGTCCTGCTGTTCGGCAGTTTTCGCTGGATCAATCATGTTCTGCTCCTTTTCTCTCTTTTAAATCGCTCAAGATATCTTAAAGAAAGGTAACTGGCTCAGAAAGGTAATCACGAGGACGATCCATGCGCCGATCAAGATGGTTACCACTCGCCATACGGCAAGGGACTGACCTGACATCCCGTGACTTATGAGCAGCAGGATCAGGATCGTGAAAAAGAAGAGGTACAGGAGGTAGTTCAGATCTTTTATGGTGAATGCCAGGAACGTCGCAACGACATTCTGTAGCGCCATCATCAGCGAGGCCTTCTGATCTTGCTGGGTGCAGATGATGACGGTGAGGGCCGCCCAATAGAATGGCGGCCCTCCCAAGATCCAGCCGCTCCCTGCTGCGACTGCTGCTCCCACTGCACGCAGCAAGCTAAAGCGCAGCAGCGGGGAGGTCAACGTGAGCTGCGAGGCGCGCGTGGTGAGTGTTGGCTGTGACCTGTTCGGTCGCACTTCGTTTCTCGGTATGCTCCGGTGTGACTGGAGCCATGCAAACAAGAACGCGAACAGCATCAAGATCGCCCCACCAAGCAGAAAGCCTCCCGCCGCGGGTCTCGCCGTGGCCGGACCACTACGGTTCGCAAGCGAGCTCACGAACGGGATCGTCAAAAGCAATCCCATTGTAGCCGCAACCCGACCATACACCGAGAGGAGTCCGCTGATGAAGACCACAAGGAAGATCTCCACGATCTCTACCCACCATGGCCCACCGATGAGCCGACCCAGTGCGGTCATGAGCGCGCCGCCGACTGCGGTCATTCCCAGCGACCATGCCTGTGTGCGGTACAACGTGCCGATGTCCCCGAATGAGGTAAGCAATGCACCAGTCATGACCAGGACACCAAACGCCCTCTGACCAAGCATGGTCAGAACAAGCAGGGGCAGGAACATCGCCAGGGCGGTAGAGCAGCCTTTGACCGGATTGGGCTTGGCACCGGAGTTGCTGCGGAAAAGAACCGCCATTCTCTTCATCACTCTCTCCTTCCTCGCCAATTTCGACCTCTGGCAATACTACGGCATTGCCATGAATGCTAGAAGTATGTGTCAACAATGTCGGGTCTTCCGCCATTTTGATGAATCAGAAAAACACTGTTCGCTTGTTGACAGGAAGAAGGCCATCGAGTATGCTTGAGAAGCGGCTTTGGAAAAAATGAAGAAGCCCACAAAAACCGCCAAAAATCTCCGCATAGCTCCTCATATCCGAATCATCAAAATTACGGGAGACCCACAATGTCGTGAGTCGGTTTGGACCCCGGCTAGCGCTCGGCTCCACCTCCTCCCTCGGCGACATAGGAGGCGTCCGCCAGCCACCGTAAAGCCCGCAGGCCGGGCATAAAGAAGTATTCCCCGCCGCGGTTGGTCACGAACTGCGGCAAGCCGTGGAGGCGTTGGCGGATGGGCTGCTTGGGGATAGTGAACACGCCCGTCCCGTCATTGGGCCCACAAATCGGATCTTTCTCACTGGGTGCCCCAATGAAGATGCCCTGATTGACCCACTCACTCTGGACAAACTCGAACTGCCGCGAAAGTGAGGCACCGATGAAGACGAAGATGATGCCACGCTCGGCTCCGTCGTCCTCCAAGACCCCTTCTGGAAGGAGGGGACCGTAGACGGTGCCGCGGCGAATCAAGCGATGGCGATTGACCTGGGTAATTTCGTGCTTGAATTGGTCACGCGGGTTCATGCGCCGTGCATGCGAGCCAAGCGGGCATTTGAGGCCCTTGGGATCGTCATCATAGTACAGAAAATCGTTGTTGCGTTGCGGGTCGGCACCGAGCTTTGGGTCATCATACTCTGGACAGAGTGCGAGGGGCGCACCGCTGCGCCAGCGCCCCATCATCTTGGCAGCCAACCATTCTTCCTCCGCCGCGCTGGTGGTGTGTGCCGCCAAGTATCGGCGGAACGCGGCGACATCTTGATGCAGTTTTCTCAAGGCCACATACGACCCGTTGCGGCCCAGCACCTCGGGCTGGGGCTGCGGAGGCTGCCTCCCCGACTCGTCGAGATACCCCAAGATAAACTCCCCCGCCTTGAGCGGAGCTTCCTGGGGATTGCTCCCAGCAAGACCGCTCCCCTCGATCGCCGGTTGGCCGATGGCGTCCCGAAAGCCGAATGGTTCGCGCCCCGTGGGAAGTTGATAGCAGTCCTGCCGGTAGATCGCCGTCACGCCAGGCATCTGCTGGTAGGCCTGTCTTGCAGGTGAGAGGACCTTCGCCAGGCGCGTCTGATCAGGTGCGAGCGCAGCGATCACGAGATGGACCTCGGAGGTGCCCAACGGCCACTCCCACTTTTCAGGAGCGCTCTCGCCCACATCGCCCAGTTCCGCGGCGCGTGCCGCCATCCCCTGCTGGAACTCCGGTGAGAAGCTCTCAAGCGATGCTTGGGGGACGCCTAACGCCTTGAGGCCGTGAGAGGAAAGCGCCACCGCGACCCAGGCATCGCCTGCAGGGCTGGTCAGATCGGTGGCCGAGGCAATCGCGGGTGTGAGTCGCTTCAGCAACTGATGTCCGGCGGCGCGATCGTCGATGCGAAGCATGATGTACGTTCCGGCATACGGCGTAGGACGAGGGCGGAGCACACCGCTCTGAATGTCGTTGAATTCAAGCATGGTTGACCCTCCTGGCGTCACTGTCCCAGGCGTTGTTTGTAAGCGATTGCTTGCTGTCGGATTGGGCGGAGCCAAATACGGCCTGCCGCCCGGCTTGAGCCGCTCTCCCGATTACGTCGCTGCCTGGTCGAGCAGCGGTTTCAACGCCGGGTGCTTCAGCGCCTGCTCAGCCGCAGGGTTGTCGAGCACCTGCTGGAACGCGTGCTGCACCTCCAGCGCTTTGCAGATCTCCTTGACCGTGGGCTCGGGATAGCTGCTATCATAAGCGATAGCTTCATATTGGTGCGCCGTTAACCAGTCCCTGACGCTCGGGTCCGTGATGCCCGGGTAGCCTTCGACGTGCGACCAGAACTCCGCGAATGATTCCGCGACGGGGTTGTCGGCAACGGCAAAGTCATCGATGTACTTATCCCACGTGCCGTCGAAGCTGCTACAGAACAGGAGCCGCGTGTCGTTGTCGATGAGAACAACTCTGGCTTCATGTTTGGCGGCCTCCACTCGGCGGGGATCGGCCGCTCTCCGCTTGATCGTCTCGCGCAGCACTTGTTCGTGGCCTGGCTTGACGTTCCCAATGATGGTAAATTCTGTCCTCACCCCCGACTTCAGTCCCGGCCGCTTTGGATTCTCCATATCTTTCTCTCCTTTGTGTTGAGATCTCCCGCTTGAGCGCGGTGTCCAAACTGCCGAAATGGATCGGCCTTCCTTTACTTAGACATGGTTCAGAGGGCATTTGCTAACTCCCAGGCCCATCTGGCAGGGTTGAGGGCCACTCATTGCCCAGCGCAGGCGCCTCGCCCTCTCTGGTACAAGTATAAGGAGGAGGCGTCATGAAAGCGTCATGAGCAGCGCAACGAACGGGATGTGCCTGAAACGTTCATCCCACAGATGAGCTAGAACGCACTTGGCAGCAAGAACACCGACCAGCCCCAACGCTGGCAGAGCAGCAGGTGGCTACCTTCACCAATGGTGGCATCCTGAACTGTTCTTCAGGAGAAGGAAGGGAGCCTCCTCTTGTAGATCAGCTCAGCTTCCTCTCTTTTTGCAGTGAGGAAATGCTCTCACAATACGTCAATTCTGCCTCATATGCTGGCCCCTGCTCTCACGTGAGTTGCAGGGAGCAGCTTCTGGGGCGGCGTGATTTTCTGCCAAGTAAAATGGCCACTGATGCTCGCAGACCAGTGAAAAAGGCGTTTCCAAATGTTGCGGCTACGCCTTGACTGATGCTTGGCCACATTATGGGCTCATGAGCCACAAAGTGCTACAAATTTCACACTGGCTTTTTCTTCTAGCTCAACTCTCTGCAAAACCCTTGTTTCACCAATCTGCAAAACCATCGGTTAAATGACACAATGTTGTGAGATTTTTCGCTTCGTGCCATTTTGTTCACTGGTTGTGCCGTCCGGCATACCTTTAGAATTAGAATGGGCGTGAGGGAGCAATACACAGACCTGCGGCTTAGGCACTAGCATTGAGGGCAAATTTGCATGAAGTCCCTCATGGACCGACCTCAAACAATTTCTGCCCCATATGGCGGGCGTGACTTCATTGTTGGAGAAGCGAGAAATGAGTCTCAACGCGATTTAGAAAAATCCACCATAAAATTAGAAAAAGGGCGCGAATCCGCACTAATTTTAGAAAACGGGCTTTTCAAGAAAATGCATCTAGATGCTGCTATTACATGAAATGCAAAAAGAATACTGCGAGGCGGCCAAAGGAAATATACCTCATGAGAGCAATTGAATCCGCATCTCTTGTGCTTTTTTCGAACGGATATTCCAAGTAGCCAGCACAACCACCTGCTTCTGCCGATGTATGATCCTTAGGAGGCCAAACGTTTCAGCGGAAATGCAGAGCTATGCTCGCTCCATTTCCTGGAGAGCCTTCTTCGGTCCCCCACAGCTGTGTCAATCGCCCAGCGCTTCATTGAGGAAGTAACAGGCCCTGATCAGCGCGAGGTGAGTAAAGGCCTGCGGAAAGTTCCCCAATGCCTCACCGGTAGGTCCTACCTCCTCTGCGTACAAGCCGAGATGGCTGGCATAGGTAAACATCTGCTCGAGGTATTCCCTTGCCTCTTCCAGACGTCGCGCGCGTGTCAATGCTTCAATGAACCAGAAACTGCAGATACTAAACGTCCCTTCAGCCCCTTTGAGTCCGTCGTCTGCTGCCACGTCGACCCGATAGCGATAGACATGCGGCCCATGCGTCAACTCCTTCTGAATACGATCAAGCGTCTTGAGCATACGAGGATCAGTCGGAGCCGCCAAGCCGGTCAGCGAGATCAACAACGCGCTCGCATCAATCGCGTCGCTGCCGTAATACTGGACGAAGCTCTGCTTTTGCTCGCTCCATCCTTTTTCCATAATCTCCTTGTAGATGGCATCTCGAGCATTGCTCCAGCCCTCGACCGGAGCGGGAAGACCTTGATTTTGCACCATACGCAATGCTCGATCAAAGGCCACCCAGCACATCACACGCGAATGCACAAAGGCCCTGTCACCTCCTCGTACCTCCCAGATGCCCTTGTCCGGCGTTTGCCAATTTTTGCTCAGCCAGTCCATCGTGCGACTGAGTTGTGCCCAACCCCTGTAGTACAGCCCTCTGTGCTGTACCAACAAGGAAAGCGCATCTAACAATTCTCCGAATACGTCCATCTGCACTTGTTTCGCCGCGCCATTGCCGATGCGGACCGGCCGCGACTTTCGGTAGCCATCCAGGTGGTCGAGGGTGATCTCCGGCATGTCTAGATCACCAGTAATCGTGTACATGGGTTGTACCGGTTTATCTGGCTTGAACTGGAGAAAGCGGGCCAGCAGCCAGTCTGTGAAGGCGCCCGCTTCATCCTCGAATCCCAGAAGCGATAAACTTTGGAGTGTTAACCCGGCATCGCGCAGCCAGGTAAACCGATAATCCCAGTTGCGTTCACCACCAATCCCTTCTGGCAAGCTGGTCGTAGGTGCGGCAACAACAGCACCGGTTGGAGCATAGGTCAGCAGCTTTAAGACAAGCGCCGAACGGCGCACCATTTCACGCCAGCGTCCCTGATAGCGGCACTGCTTTAACCAGTCGCGCCAGTAGTCCTTTGTAGCAGACAACACCTGCTGGTACTGTGAGAACTGGGGGGTAATCTCATGCTCCTGGGCGCTTTCCAGGACGAAATAGGCCCATTCATCATCCGCGAGTGTGAACGTGGCATGGACTCCACCCCGGCCGTCTTCCTTTAGAGGAACAGGAGAGAAGAGTCCAAGATTGAGACCGGCACTCCGAAACAGAGCACCGCGTTCTGAGAGGTGAACGGAATGCGTATCGCGTGCGTAGTTAAATGCGGGGCGACACGTCATTGCGAAGGAAAGCGAGCCATGCACAACGTGGACGGCTCGTATGATGCCATGCCTATCGACCTTTCGGGTCGCATGCTGAATGGGCATGAAATCAGTCACTTCTCCCACGCCGGTTTCCGTAAGAAAGCGGGTCACGAGGATATTGGTATCCGGGAGATATAGTTGTTTGCGACTCACGCCAGGCGTCTGCTGTGGCTCGATCTGGAAGTACCCACCCTTTTCAGCATCGAGTAATGCGCCAAAGACGCTGGGAGCATCGAAGGTGGGGGCACAGTACCAATCAATCGAACCGTTATTACCGACGAGCGCAACGGTGTGTAGATCACCAATGATCCCATAATCTTCGATCGGCAAATAGGTTCTCACACCGGGGGTACTTTGCTTTTGCTCATGAGTTATCATAGGTTTGTCCTCTCATTTGGCGCTTCAAACATGCCGTGGCCCTGAACCACAACATGTTTAAAGCACTCACTATCCTGTCTACCAGTATACTTGTCTACAGGCGCGATGACATCTTCAAAACTCACTATTTTTGGACAGTAGGGAAACGGTAAGGAATGTGGCAGAGTGGAGTGTATAGCATGTTTACACTAGAGGGAGGGCATTTCCAAACTTACCTACACCTACATTGTGCCAGACCCGGTAAATTGTTGTGTCTTCATGTGGTCGTATCGCAGCATTCAGCGGGAGTGGTAGCAAGATACGAAACCATTGATTTCTGCCATAATTGCTGTCGCCTCGTTCTTTGAGAGCGCTTCTAGACCCGCCATTTTGCTGATTACGGCTCGTGTTGAGAGAAAAATGCGCTGAGTCTTCGTACCAGTTCTTCTGGCTGTTCCTCAGGGATATAATGACCGCATTGCGGGATGATCCCGCCGCAGACATGTTCAGCTAACTGGGCGAGGCTAGAGAAAGGAAATGCTCCTCCACTGTTCTCGCCTCCCAATGCTAAGACCGGGACGCGTAACTTATGCTTGCTGTACTCCTTAAATTGTTGTGCATTGTATGCGAACGCGCGATAGTACTCAAATCCTGCCCGTAATGCATCTGGGGCAGAGTAACAACGAACGTACTCATCGATGTCCTCTTGAGTGAGTGCAGCCGGATTCCTTACGTGGGAAAAGAACCACTGAAGCAGGAGACGCTCACGTCCCTCGACAAGGGATTCCGCCAGGCCCGGAACCTGGAAAAAGCCGAAATGCCAGATGTTGCGTTTTTGGGCAAGCTCCTCGCGCCCAAAGCCTTCGATGGGAATATCCAGGATCACCAGACGCCGCACATCCTCACGGTGCTGGGCTGCATAGGCATAGGCGACCGATACCCCCAGGTCATGACCGACGAGGAAAATCTGCTGGAACCCCAGAGAGCGAACCAGAGAAAAGATATCCTCTGCAAGCGTCGGGGCGTCATATCCGGTCTCCATTTTTGCAGAATCACCCAGTCCACGCAAATCTGGCGCGATCACCGTGTACCGAGAGCCGAGGGCGGGCATAATTTTCCGCCAGGCATACCAGGTCTGAGGCCACCCGTGGAGCAGCACAACGGGAAATCCTTGACCGCCAATGACGTAGTGTAAAAGGACGCCATTGACATCGGCTGTTTGATGGGTAAAGAGATGCTCTAACTGAGCCGGCAAGGGTGCAGTCATCGTTTCCTCTTTCTTGATCGTGATCGAATGAAGATCACCTGTTCTTATACGACATGAGTAGTCTGTTCTCAGAAGCTTAAAGCCTCATCCGGTTGGTTAGGTCTGGACGCAGGTGTGTGCTTGACTGACAAGACCACTTTCCGCACTGTCTACGGGAAAACATTTCAATTTATTTGGGAACATGAGCGTGATACTTCAATTGAGAGCATTTCCTCACGGCATTTGCCCACCCGGCAGGGTTTGGGGCCACGACCCAGCTGACGCGCCTGGTCCTCTCTGGTCCGAGTATAAGGAGGAAGCGTCATGGGTAGTGGTTCCAAACGCTGACCCACAGATGAGCAAGAACGTTTGGCAGGAAGAACACAGACCAGGGTAAACTCCAACAGAGCAGCAGGTGGATACGATCACCAGGGTTGGCATCCTGAGCTGATCTTCAGGAGAAAGGAGTTCGCCTCCTCTCACAGCTCAGCTCAGCTTCCCCTCTTTTTGCGGTAAGGAAGCGCGATGTCTGTGCCAGACAGAGAAGGGATGAAAATCGTATATTTCGTGCATAAGCGGTAGTAGTATGCGATTTACAGGCGAAATGCCCTCGTAATCCTGTTTACGCCTAAACGGCGCACGTTACGACCTCTCTTCTGATGAGCTTTAACAAATTCAGTAGGATAGCGGAACAGCAAGCGGGGGCCGATTTATCGGCCCCTACTCCACTGTCAATCAACAAACGATATGTCCTGGTATGCAGAAACGCTGCGGCCGCAGCGTTTCTGCATACCGATGGCTATTACACGCCGGTTTGGGCTTGTACGCGTCCCTCTTTGATGGCGGCAAGCAGAGCTGCGTGGTCGCGCTCGGTTTGGTCGGCATAGGCCTCGGCAAAGTCGGCAATGGCCTGGTCGAACGTATCCTTTTTGCCCAGGTAGCCGCTGATCTGTGCCGGGTCACTCGTGCGCGCGTGCGCCCGTGCCAGGGTCGCCGCGCACAGCCCGACATACGCGGTAAACTCTACCGGGACCATCCCCTCGACCTCCGCCGACAATTTCATATCACGCAACTGCCGCACATAGTAGTCCCTGCCATTGAGGGTAGACCAGCCCAGTAAGATATCGCTGGCTGCCTGCATCATGCGCTGTCCTCTCACCACTCGCTCCCCGTGGTGCTGATATGGACTCGCCCCCAGGTAGGGCTCGAACACCGACGCCTCGGCTTCCTTGACCTGCATGAACAGCGGGTCATCGCCTTCCGCTCCTCCTAATGCTAACACGATAAAGCAGTGTGTGCCCACGCTGCCTACTCCCACCACCTTCTGCGCGATGTCAAGCGCGCGATAGCGCATGATGATAATGCGTCGCTCATCCGGCAAGGACGCCAGGTACTCTAACACAAATGCTCTCGATGCTTCGGTGTCCAGGGGGCTGACGTGATAGATCAACGGCGGCTCATCCTTGATGCGATACTGTCCATGCACGACTTCGGCCAGCTTCGGGAAGGTCTCGATGCGCGTGCGTTTGCTGGCCCTTGCCGACGCACGTTCTACGCGGTTTTGTAGCGCTTTGCCACGTGCCATCGCGAGCATGGTTTCCACTTCGATATGGAAGTACCACACATCCAGATGGTGCATCAGGGCAAACTGCTGCATTCTCTCACGGTAACTTTGCATGCACCTCACTACGGCCCGCCTGCTCACCTGGGCGGTGTAGCCATTCTGCCGGCCGGCTACGATCACGCTGGTCGCCAATCGCTTCAGATCCCATTCCCAGGGACCGACGAGCGTTTCGTCGAAGTCGTTGACATCGAAGACCTGCCTGCGCTCCGGTGAGGCATAGACGCCGAAATTGCTCAGATGCGCATCACCGCAGAGTTGCGCCTGGATGCCTGAGACGGGCGTCTTCGCCAGGTCGCTCGCCATGACAGCCGCCGAACCGCGCAAGAACGCGAACGGAGACATCGCCATACGTCCATAGCGGATGGGCACCAGGTGCTCCAGCCGCGTGCTATTTGACGCTTCCAAAAGACTGATCGGGTCGGGGCGTTCGGGGTCTGGCGCCCACTCTGCATGGCTTGTGCGGGGAACCCTGGCACGGAGCGCCTTTCCGGCGGCATAGCGCTCAGCTCGTGCTGATAAACTCCGATCCCACTCACCTGGTACAGTGGATGGGGAGGTGGTGGTCGTCATAAGGCTTCTCCTCTTAGTGTTGTCGGAACTGAGGGTTTCGAATCACTCTTCATCATGTGTGCCTCTTGTCTGGTCCCCTACCTGCTCACTGCAGCGCGGCAGTCAGGCGCGAGATATTCTCGAACAGTTTCTCCCGGGCCGAGCGGGTCTGCCAGTCGCCAAGGAGTACCGGCCTGGACTTGTGCAAGTAGCCCTCCTCGATGCGCCGCATCTCTGCTACCACGCGCGCGTCATAGCAGACCAGCGTCACCTCCAGGTTGAGCTGGAACGAGCGGATGTCCAGGTTGCTCGAGCCGATCACCGCAATATCGTCGTCGATGCTGATATGCTTGGCGTGCAGCAGGACCGGCGCGGGATACCAGTAGATCTTCACCCCTGCCTTGAGCAACTCCTCGTAGTACGAGCGCTGCGCGTGGCTCACCAGAAACTGGTCGGAGGCCTCCGAGTTGATCAAGGTCACGTCTACCCCTCGCTGCGCCGCGCTGGTGATGGCCGTCATCGGGCACGAAGTACGGGTTGGTAATCACGAGCGTGCGCTGTGCCGCGTGGATCAGGGAGGTGAACAGCCTCAGGTTGTTCTCGTTCTCGAAGCCCGAGCCACTGGGCAACACCTGGCAGAGCATGTCACCGCAGGCCTGGAGCGCGAGGGTGGTTTCCGGGGCCGCCTGGCGATTGAGCAGGATGTCAGTCTCGGCGTACCAGTCGGTAATGAAGGCTGCCTCGAGTTGGGCGACCACCGGGCCGCTGACGCGGGCCACCAGTTCGTCGTAGTAGATGGCGTCCTTGCGGAAGTAGTTGCGCTTGATCAGATTCTGCGAGCCGGTGAAGCCGACCGTGCCATCGATCACTACGATCTTGCGGTGGTTGCGCAGGTCGGGACGGGTAAACTGAGCGCCCGGAAAGTGCAAGGGCAGCGCCAGGTGCTGCTCGATGCCTGCCGCCTCAAGTCGCGCACGCGTCTCTTTGAAGTTGGGGTACTTACGCGAGCCCAGGTGATCCATCAGCACACGCACCTTGACGCCACGGCTCACAGCCCGCTCCAAGGCGGTAAAGACACGTTCGGTCTCCTTGTCGCGGCTCAAGGAGAAGTACTCGAGGTGGACGAAATGCTGAGCGTGATCGACGTCCAGGGCAATGCGCTCGAAGGCCGCTTGATAGCCGGGGAGCAGTTCGACGGCATTGCCGGCAAACGCAGGTAAATTGCCGAGGTTCGCGTTGAGCCGGACGAAAGGCTCATAGCGCGCTGGAATCTGCGGGGCGAGCATCCTGTCTTGTTCTGGCAACTGCGCGGCCTCTGCCACGGTTTGGCGAATGAACGCATTCATGGTGCGCTGCTGGGCACGGCGGTGTTTGGGCAGCTTCGGACTGCCGATGAGTAAGAAGATCAGCAGCCCGAGGAAAGGCAGCAGGAAGATCAGCAGCAGCCAGGCAATGGCCGAGGATGGCTTGCGGTTCACCGGGATGATGAAGAGCATCACAAAGGCACTAATCCAGCCGGCGAAGCCGATGAAAGTAGTAATTGTGGCCCAGGTCATAGAGTAACCTCCATTGGCTCATGCTTCAGGTGACTTTTCAGCGGCGCCCTCCATAGGATTGACATTCACAGCAGCCTGGCTATCTCCAGTATCTTGCGCGATACGGCGGTATCAGTGGTGTCTTCTCAAGCTCTGTGGTCTGCAACAACCCCGAAATATGCCCGACTTCCGTTGCCATACCCGTTGCGGTCACGAGGACCTCGCCAGCGCCACGGGTCACGTCCGCCCGATCGCCGAGTGGTGTATCCACCCTGCTATCGGCTGGATCTACTTGGGAACCGGAGCGCTCTCGCCAGTGAGGGCGGACTCAGCAATCTCAAGAGTTGCCGCCTTGATGATCCTGCCATCCGCCGCTATGCCAGATAGGCTTCTGATCCGGCGGCGCCTTAGTCAACGAGGTCATAATTTCTACTCCTTACGGCAAGCTGCCCCCTGAGGTCAAGTAGGTGGCCATCCAGGCTGCAGGCAAGTTCTCCGACGAACGCCAGGTGCTTGAGCGCACGCGTGCCTGGCGCAGGGGCTATCGCTAGCGCGCGGGCACCCTTGGCCGCATTGCCAGCCTGCGACGCGACTTCGGCTGGCGCAAAAGCGCCTATCACGGGCCAGACGGGATGGAACGTTGGCTGGGCCTGGGCGTCATCGCTTCGGACCTGCGCCGCATCGCCCTGGCAAAGTAAGCTCACCTTCCCATGAGAAGAAAGCTCATCAATTATAATATCGCTTGCTTGCTTTGAAATGCCTTCCCAGGCTGCTCTATCCATTTCGCAATGGATACTAGAACTAGAGGGTCAGTGTGTCACTTTGTTCTTCCTTCGCCTGTGCTGCTTTCATCCCGCCCGTCTTGGGGAACGGCGGCAGTTGTGTCACTGTCGACTTCTCCGCTGAGTAACACGACAAAGAAACGCGTCTCCTGACGGCCTTGGAAGAGCGTTTTCACGAACAGCGTTGCCGGGATTGCCAGCAGCGCGCCGATAAATCCGAACACCCAGCTCCAGAAGAGAAAGGAGAGAAAAACGAGCAGGACCGGCAAGTTCAACCCTTTGCCCATGATGCGTGGAGTGACAGCATTATCCATGGCTGCATTGAGAGCGATGCCGATAGCAAGGACGGCCAACGCTGTTCCCCACCCATAGAGAATGAGGGCGATGATGATTGCTGGCAGGCAGGCGATGATCAAGCCGACGTTGGTAATAAAGCCCAGAATGAATGCCAGGAACCCCCATAAAACGGGAAAGTCCACCCGGAAGAGCAACAACTCCACCGTGATGGCGACAGCACTCAAGAGGTTGCTGATGGCCTGGATACGATATTGCTTTTGAATTTGTTTGGTATAGTTGCCAAGTTGGAGCACGAAGGTATTCCCTGTCTGCAGGCTCGTCTGGAACTTGGTCGCGATGGACTTCGACTCGACCAGCATGAGAAAAAGCAGGAACAAAAAGAAGACGATGGAGATACTATTGCCCAGTACTCCCAGGGTAACATTGATGGCTGTTTTGGCAAGTGTTATGCTGCTGTTCGTTACAAAGGAGTTGAGCGTGTCCTGTAAATCAATGCCGATGTTTCCCAGCGCAGTTCCCAGGGTATCGACACGCTGGTGCAGGAGTTCTTGATAGACTGGTAAACGCAGTGCAAGTCGTTTCAGAGAGACAGTGAGGATGATCACCATAACAACGATGAAGCAGCCCAGACCCAGGACCATTACCAGCAGCGCCAGCCCAGCAGGCAACCCCTTCTTTTCAAGCCAGCGCAACATCGGGCTAAAGAGGACGGCAAGGGTCGCAGCAAAGAAAATGGGAGCCAGAACGTCACTTGAGAATTTCAGACCGAAAACCACAATCACAATCGCAGCCGCAGCAAGCAGGGAGCGAAGGATGGGTAATCCTCGTATAGTGATCGTCTGCATACTCCGATTCTCCTTTTTTAGCCTGGTGTCTTGGTGCGCTATTCCTGACCAAAGGCGTCTTTCAACTTTGCCTCGTTTTCTGCCGAGAGCGATGTGCGGACAATTTTGCCACCGAATGGCCGCAATTGCTCGACGACTTTATCGACGGTGACCTGCTGTACCAGCACGAAGAGAGCAGAAGTGCCCGGCTGGATCGCATTGCCGACTTCCTTGATGAAGTTGTCATCGATGCCGTAGTCCCTCATCGACCCGGCAACCGCTCCAATGGCCGCGCCCACCGCCAGGCCAAAGAACGGCACGAAGAAGAGCAGGCCAATCAGCATGCCCCAAAAGGCCCCGCTCAGCGCCCCGGCACCCGCCAGGTTTGCCGCCTGCTTGACCTTGACTTTGCCATCCTGGCTGCGCACGACCACCACCGCGTCATCAACCATGATGAGGTGGGCCTTCTGCAGCTCAACCAGCCGATCCCGCACCTGTTCGGCGGTATACTCGTTGCTAAATGTCATGACCACCATATTGCTACTCATGGGTTCTTTCCTTTCCTGATCACTCGCATTTGTGCGTCCACCCATGCAGCAGGCGCACGCCTCCTTCACCTGAACTGATGGACCGCAAGGAGTGTAATACGGCTATTTCTTGGCCTTAACGAACTTTTCCGTTCCCTTACTCCTGAGAGACCTTTATTCCCACGCTTGCTTGCTGGAGCTCTCTTTGGAACCTGATTCCTGGCCGGTTTCCTTTGGAGAACCTAGCGTATCCAGAGCCTTTGCAATTGCAGGAGCAAGCGCCTCTGCAAGCGCGGGGGCAAGGGCTGCTGCAAGTATGGCTTTGTCAAATGAGGATGCCTGTGATACACTGCCTGCCGGGGGAATCAGGGATGTCATAAATGCTTCAGCCAGAGCCGCTTCGATTGCATCTTCCGTTCGCGCTGCTGCTTTCGGATGTGATGCAGTTTCAAGCAGCCCTTTAATAAGCGCTTCGACCAGAGGATCTATACGATCCTGGAATGTTGCTTGTCCAGAATTAGTCGTCATGATGCTTTCCTTTTGAGCAGTTTGGGCTTTGTAGAGGTATCCGGAACGCATACGCGCGTGTGTATGAGCTCCGGATACCTCGTCATTTCACTAAAATCGCCAGATAGCCTCCCTGTGCTACACCGTCTCCTTCTCTCGCTCCTCGCGGCGAGCCATCAGAGCGGCTAACACAAACGGAGAAATCCCCTCCTCGCCCTCCTCCCGCTCCTCGCGGCGACCCATCAGGGCGGCCAATACGAGTGGATGGGCTATCCCCTCGCCTTCCTCGCGTCCCCTGCGGCGCGCCATCAGGGTGGCCAACAGAAGCGGAGAGATCCCCTCCCGCTCCTCGCGGCGCGCCATCAGAGCGGCCAACACGAGTGGAGAGATGCCCTCGAAAGGACGCTCCTGCTCCGTGCCACCTTGCTCTTCAGCTATTCGTTCACGAATCGTACCTCGGACGGTTGTAGTCATAAAATGCTCCTTTTTAGTGTCCCCATCCAGTAAATGAGATGAGGATGAACTCTCCATCTGTGGGATGTACGGGGTAGCTCATCACGAGAAACGTTTACGTAGAGAGGAACCCCGACAGGGAGTCACGCCACTTTCCTGGTTGCGCAACTCAAACAAGACGGTGAAACAGGTACAGGCCTCAAGCAGACCGCGAAAGCCGGTGTTGCTCCTGTCCTAGACAAACTGGGACAACCGAGCACACCGGTGAGTTGGTGCTGAACCCGTCATAAGACCCCTCCTGCAAGAAGACGAGCCGGTTGTCCCAACGGGGTCTTCTCGTCTTTCCCGCACATACTATACGTCGTATCTGCTGCTTTGTCAAGTATTTATATTATCTCATCAACTATTTCTATGAAACAAAAACATATTTTCTATTGGGAGGATGCTGTGCGAGCATTTCGCGCATCCTCTCGCAGGAATCCTCATGGTAGAGGCGTAGGTTGTGGAGTGGGTGGATGTTTTTGACACTGCTCAGGACGCTTCCTGCTTAGACTAGCACCAAAGAGGACGAATCGAAGCAGTTTCAGGGGAGCGTGAAGCGTTTCTGGTGGCTCAACATGGTACGGCGCGTTAATTAGCGTGCACATATGTATACAACATAGAGCAATGGACGCGGTCTCGCACTGCGGAAGTTACAGAAAACCGAGCGGGAAAGCCCCTGTGATTCACGGACGGGGTCTTGAATTTGAACAAAAATGTGTGTACTCTTCTTCTTGAGGAGAGGCCGCTCAAGGCTAGCTACCCTGGGCAAAGGGACCGAAGACCCCTCCTGTGATTCTGGAGCCTGACTCTTCTAGATGATTGGGCGATGCGGTCTGGAACCTTCATGAGCATCTGAAGGCCTTGTGGCACTTCTCGTCCGTGAATGGGAGTGACGCATCGGCGGCTCCTGGCCTCTCCCACCCAACAACTTTTCGCGTTCAGCACCATGTGCCCGTTCTGGACAGCATGCCCTTGCGAGCAAGGGAGGGGAGGGAGCCGCCCGGCGAATCCGCGCATCCCTGGGAGCGGTGTCGGCTTCGTGGAGGTGCTGTCACGGTGCTCATGAAAGCCTCGCGGAGCAAGCGATGCCGAGAGAATCGACCCTTGACAGGGGTGGGTAGACTCGCAGAGCGAGAGCGACCTGCTGACTGCAGCGGTTCATCAATGCAGGACCAGGTCGCTCTCGGCGCGAAGCGCTCACCCACCTGTGCCGGCTACTTAGGATATCCGTCCCAAATTGGGGAATAAACCATCAAATAGAAAATCTCGTTCCTGCCAGTCTGGTATATTGATGCGAAGAAATGGCACGGTAGAGCCATGATTGAGGCGCTTTTTTGGAACGGATATCCTAAGTAGCCGGCACAACCGGAATCCGCACTAATTTTAGAAAAAGGACTGTTTAGAAAGTGCAGATACAAAGCACATCAGTAAATAGCGCAAGGGAAGGCAACATAGGTAATTTTACGAACGGATGTACCAAGTAGCCATTACAGGCTACTCTATCATCAAGGCCGATTCACTCGACGAGGCCGTCGCCAAGGCCAAGGGCTGTCCAGTGTTGCAGGGTGGCGCACAGATTGTCGTGCTGGAAACCTTCAACGTGATGTAAAAGCAAACGCGTCGAATGGGTAAGGGTTCGTCTCGTCCTGGTGACACCAGCGGATCGCTCCATCGTCAGGACGGGATGATACACGTTCACAATGAACCGCTCCCTGCCGATAGTGACGCGACTCCTTGTTCGACTCCATCGTGCTGCCCCCTACGGCGAAGCATGCCCCAATTGCTGCCATTGGGCTAGCTGCTCCTCCACCCTCATTCCAACCCACGCCTACGCTGCAAATCACAGAGTGACACGGCTCTTATGCAACCGCTCGCTCGTGGCGGCGCATAGTAAAACGGAGCATGATACGTAGCAGTTCTCTGAATCACTCTCGCTCACTTGGTGACTTCGCCACCACTCTCCTTTTTGGTGCATGCTTGCCAGCCTAACCAACGCATCCTATAATGAACTGGGCCTATTCTTAACACGATGCGTGTGAAAGCGAGAAGAGGACGATGAACATGAAGCAAGGCGGGTCATGGAATATGGTGCAACACCCTCCAATGCCACGTCCGACCCATGACGATGGCTATTTTGAGCAAATGTCGAAAGTGGTGTTTCGTGCAGGGCTGAACTGGAGCGTGATCGAGAAGAAATGGCCGGACATCAAACGCGCCATGGCCAACTTCTCAATTAACGCTGTTGCCCAATTTGATGCCGATGATATCGATCGCTTGCTCAAAGATGATGGCATGATCCGCAGCGCCAAGAAAATTGCCGGGGTAATTGGGAACGCCCGGGCAGTACAAAAGGTGCAGCAAGATTTTGGTTCATTCCCAAAGTACCTTCAAGCGATCAAGGCCAACGGCGAAGAGGCGCTCTTGAAAGACCTCCGCAAACGCTTCGCCTTCTTAGGGGAATCGAGCTCCGTCATGTTTCTCTTCGCCGTAGGGGAGGAGATGCCTCAAACGCTGGAGAAGATGCACGGGGCCGCCCAGTAGCCTAATGCCCATTGGTGAGTCTATCATCGTCAATGAGTGATTGCCTTCCTTGCCGGTAGGCGCCGGGAGCTATGCCATAATAGCGCTTGAATGCCTTGCTGAAGGCCACCTCGGAGTCGTAGCCGACTGACAGAGCAACTTCAGAGAGTGGTGCTGGCTGTGTGCGCAGGGCAGCAGCAGCCTTTGTGAGGCGCAGACGGGTGAGATAGTGCATGGGAGGCTCGCCGACGAGCTGTTTGAACTTTGCGGAAAAAGCTGAACGCGATACGTTGAGGTGGCTCGAAAGCTTCTCCACTGTCCACGGCTCATCAGGTTGGCGTTGAAGGAGCACAAGAGCCTGACCGATCTGGGGGTCTTTTAGCGCTCCGAACCAGCTCGCATTTTCCGAGCTTCCAGCGTCGATGCAGGCCCGGACCGCCTGGATAAAGAGGATCTCCGACAAGCGCGTGATGACCGTCTCTGCTGCCGGTTGGTTCATGTTTGCTTCGGCTTTCACTAAATTCACAATGGCCGGAAGCCATGCGTTTGGCTGCTCTCGCTGGTTGCTCAGATGAATCAAAGTCGGCAGCAGCGAGAGCAGAGGATTGATCAGCGGATCTTCAAGTTGGAGACCTCCACAAACGAGCGTCGTTATTGCACCCTGGCCCGTGCTGTAAAATATGCCATCTTCCCCTACCGGCTGCTTTGATACCATGTCCTCAAGCCTTGTCACAGGTGATTTGGGATGGTCGGTCATCGTGTGGGCATGGCCGTGAGGGAGGATCACCAGGTCGCCTTCACCAAGCAATACAGGCCTATCAAATCCTTCTATAGTGAGCCAGCACATTCCTCCAGTGACGATATGGAAGCTGGCAACCTCTCTGGTGGACACACGAAAGCCCCAGGGTGCGCTCATCTTCGCGCGGCAGTAGAGGGTACTTTTCAAATGTACAGATTGGAGCAGGTTGGCAAGAACATCTTCCTGAAAACGAGTGAGGGGTTCCATCGCAATTCCTCCCTGAACTGGACGATTGGCAAAGAATTATAGCTCTTCAGACATTGTACTCTATGAGAACTCAGCTTACAATGAGCATATCGTATATTCGTTCTAAATAAAGGAGGAACAATCTATGAGCAGCGCAAGCGAAGTCGTTGAGAGCTACCGGGCTGCGCTTGGTAGGGGAGATTTTGGCGCAGCCCGGCAGTTAATGCAGGACGATATGACCTTTCAGGGTCCTTTAGACACGTTCAATACAGCCGATCAGTATCTTGAAGCGAGTAGGAGGCTGGCCTCTATTATCCAGAGTATTGACGTCAAAAAGACGTTCGTTGATGGCAGCGATGTCTGCGTGTTGTACGAGATGGTCACGAACACCCCTGCCGGAACAGCGTTCATAGCAGAATGGTACCAGGTCAATGATGGGAAGATCGCGGCACTGCGCGCCGTGTTCGATGCGCGCCCCTTCGCGGCCTTATTCGGGAGGTGAGGATTTCTGGCACCCGACTGAACCTCATGCACAACCGATGCGGCGGTGAGTGAAGGGAAGAGGAGTGGGCGAAGCGGGGGACTCGGCAATCTCAGATCAACGAGTTCCCCACGTTCCAGGTAAAAGCTTCCGGAGCAGATCATCAAAACTGTACAGGGAGAGGGATGAGCCTCATTTGCTGCATGACCGCATCGTGTTGTTCTTGTACTACCGTTCTACCCACTATCGTTCCGCAACAGTGGGGCTGCTGAGGCAATAGACCCCGTGGCCAGCAGTTACACATCGGAACACGCAATCCACGCGCCGATCCTGCGGGCTGCAGCGAAACTGGCCCACGCTAGCGCACCTACCAGGTCGCTGTCAGCGGAGTGAAGGGCGCGAAACGCCTCGATCACCTGCTCGTCAACCTGGTGAGAAGCTAACGCAGCGAGTAACGCCAGACGGGCCTCTGCCTGCGCGGCTTGATCCAGCCCCTCCACTGCTTGCTCGACCCACTTCCGGCTGAGACCAGGGTCTTCCCCACGCCATGCCTGGAGATGCCTGTGAATCAGCGCGCGCACTTCTGGTGAGAGCACGGCGGTTCCCGCTTCCTCTACCACGGCAGCAAAACGGGCAAAGGCCCCCGCAACGTTTGGCGCCAACTCCGCCCAGGCCAGGTCGGTCGGCAAGGGCGCAGCCGGGAGCAATGCCAATGCTGCCCCTGGTGGGTGCGTTTTGCGCGCAGAACGTGTATATAGCCAGCCAAAAGTCCTTGTCATCGCCCCTTTCACCAGAGGGTTTCGAGGCAGGGTTGTCCTGACCAACAGGATGTTCACCATGCGATTGAGATAATGGAATGTGACGGCCGTGCCGATCATCTCCGCGGCATCCTGTGAAGCAAAGGGCGGGTCGGCAAGGATGTGCGCAGTGGGATTGCGCGTCGACGAGGCCCACCGGACGACCGCTTGCATCTCTGTCTCCAGCGCCTGATGGGGGTCGTGGCGCAAGACGGCATTGACCGCCGCACCGTCCCCCGTGGCATAGAGCACGATGCTATGCGCATCAACGCACCAGGGACACGCATTGCTCTCAGA
>WNFA01004533.1_pt1 | contig 21945 bp, 20 predicted proteins | sample 5400481 | NCBI WGS metagenome assembly WNFA01 (sample SAMN13153340, study PRJNA577476) | soil metagenome | isolation source: 120 cm saprolite under Douglas fir tree site 2 hole 1 replicate 2 | place: USA:California | collected 2015-04-18
AGCCTGCCGCGCCCGCGCAGTGCCGGCCCAGCCTTGACCGCGGCTGCGCGCGGCGCTCCACAGGATCGCGGTCGGGACGAAGAAACGCCCTCGGTCGAACAAAGAAACTGAAACGCCCGTTGCCAAAGGAGTTCGCGGCCATGCCTGCCTCTTGACTTCCGCAGCCCCATACAAGGATGGGTTGAGCCCTTGCGAAACCCATCGCCTTGTTGCGCGTCGCTATCGCCGCTCGCCAAAAGCCTCTCCATCATTCGAGACATCACCTGCCCAATCCCCGGGGTAGACGCCGAGCTTCACCATTCGGTGGAACGACGAATACGGCCAATCGCTGACCCGCGTCACAAGCCGATGCTTGACCGGGTTGATATGAATGTAGTCGGCGTGACGCGCAAAATCATTGCCATCGCGGATGGTATGCTCCCAATAGCGCCGCTGCCAGATGCCGCGTTCGCCTTTGACAGCACGGCTCTCCGAAATTCGTTCGCCAGTCGCGAGGCTGCGTGAGAACGCAGACTTGATCAGCCGCCAGCGGGTGGCAAAGTCCGCGTTGCCCTCCGGCAGGGTCCAGACCGTGTGCAGGTGATCAGGCAACACAACCATCGCATCGATCGTGAACGGATGATGCCTGCGCGTCACACGAAAGGCGGTCCGCAGCTTGTCGATGTGGTCCGTCAACAGACGCAAATGCCGCTCCGCCAGATTGACTGTGAAGAAGAAGCTGCCCCCGGCAAGGAAGTTGCGGCGACAATCGGTCATGTCGTTATTTTAGCATGATGACGCGCGATGGGTATCGCTGCGCTCCACCGATCCTGCGGTTGGATTTCGGTCCGCCGGCCAAACAATAGCGATTTGCGTTTTCAATAAACAAAAACCCCGGCGCATTCGCGCCGGGGTTTTTCTTCGTTGGCCCGATTGTCGGTGCGGCAATCAGCTCTGGGAGTGACGCGCCATGAAGTTGTCGTAACCGACTTCCGCGACCTGGAACCACTGGTAGCTGTTGCTCGAGAAAGCGGTCAGCGATTCATAGACCTTCTTGAAATCCGTGTTGGTCGCGGCGACCTCGCTGTGCAGTTCCTTCGCCGCCTTCAGCGAAGCTTCCATGATCGGCGGCGAGAAGGCATGCAGCTTGGTGCCGTTCGCGAGCAATCGGCGCAGCGCCTGAGGATTGGACTGGTCATACTTCGCCATCATCCAGTTGTTGGCGTAGTGTCCGGCCTGTTCGAGGACGCTCTGGTAGTATTTCGGCAGCGCATTCCATTTGTCGAGATTGACGAAGGACAGCAGCATCGGTCCGCCTTCCCACCATCCGGGATAGTAATAGTGCGGCGCGACCTTGTAGAATCCAAGTTTCTCGTCATCGTAAGGACCGACCCATTCCGCACCGTCGATCGTGCCTTTCTCGAGCGCGGGGTAGATGTCGCCGCCGGCAATCTGCTGCGGTACCGCGCCCATCTTCTGCAGAACGCGCCCGGCAAAGCCGCCGATGCGGAATTTGAGACCTTTGAGGTCGTCGACGCTGGTGAGTTCCTTGCGGAACCAGCCGCCCATCTGACAACCGGTATTGCCGGCGAGCAACGACATCACATTGTATTTTTTGTAGAACTCGTTGAGGATCTCTTTGCCGCCGCCCAGCATGTACCAGGCCTGATTGATGCGCATGTTGGGCCCGAACGGCACCGACGAGCCGAAGGTAAACGTCGGGTCCTTGCCGAAGTAGTAGTACGATGCGGTGTGACCGATTTCGCATGTGCCGTTCTGTACGGCGTCCAGAACCTGCAGTCCCGGTACGATTTCGCCGCCAGCGAATGTCTGAATTTGAAACTTGTTGTCGGTGGCTTCGGCAACGACCTTGGCCATCGTTTCGGCCCCGCCGTACAGCGTATCGAGCGATTTAGGCCAGCTTGTCGGCATCCGCCACTTGATCTCCGGCATCGACTGGGCGATCGCAGGTGCCGCCATGGTCGCAGCGCCCGCGACGCCGATGCCAGTGACCTTGATAAAGTCTCGTCGCTTCATTGATTTCTTCCTCCTGTGGGGTGTCGGTCAGCCTTCGTGTCGAGGCTTGTGGGCAGCATGGAACATCCGGTTCCCGATTGCCACGATGAATTGGGGGCATCGCGACGCAAAAAGCCCGGCCTTCTGCAAAGGCCAGGCTTTCGAACTACTACTTAAGGTGTAGCCCCGGTTCTGACCGAACCGAGGCTACATTTTTTGTTTGACGCGTTTTCTTAACACGAACCGGCATCCACCCCCGGATCAAGTCCGAGGGCATGCTTCGTTCGAAAACGCTATGGGTCAGCCGCGGGTGCGCGAGCGGATCATGAAGCTGTCGAAGGTATATTCGGCAACTTGCCACCACAGATACTGATCGGATCGATAGGCCTGCATCGCGTCGATCGATTTCTTGAAGTCGGGATTTTTCGCGGATATTTCGGCCCACAATTCGTTGGTCGCCTTCAGGCAGGCCTCCAGCACCTCGTTGGTGAAGGGACGAAGCTGCGTGCCGCCGGCGACCAGACGCTTCAAAGCCGAGGGGTTCTGCATGTCGTAGCGCGCCGCCATCCAGCTGTTGGCGTTCGCAGCCGCGTTGCTGATGATGGCCTGATAGCTCTTCGGCAACTCATTCCATTTGTCGAGGTTGGCGAAAGCGTGAACCGTCGGGCCGCCTTCCCAGAAACCGGGATAATAATAGTATTTGGCGACCTTCTGGAAGCCGAGCTTCTCGTCGTCATATGGCCCGACCCACTCGGCGGCGTCGATGGTGCCCTTCTCCAGCGACGGATAGATGTCGCCGCCTGCGAGCTGCTGCGGCACCACGCCGACCTTCTGCAATACCTGGCCGGCAATGCCGCCGATGCGAAACTTCAGGCCGGAGAGATCGGCGACCGTCTTGATCTCCTTGCGGAACCAGCCACCCATCTGGGTGCCGGTGTTGCCGCAGGGAAATCCGATCACGCCGGACTTCTTGAAAAATTCGTTGCCGATTTCCATGCCGCCGCCCTGATACCACCATGAGTTCTGCTGGCGGGCGTTGAGGCCGAACGGCACCGACGCGTAGATCGCGAAGGTCGGATCCTTGCCGACGTAATAATACGAGACGGTGTGGCACATCTCGACCGTGTTCTTGGCGGTCGCATCGAGCGCCTGCAATCCCGGAACGAGTTCGCCCGCCTGGAAAACCTGAATCTGAAACTTGTTGTCGGTCATCTCCGCAACCTGTTTCGCAAAGTATTCGGCGCCACCATAGATCGTATCGAGCGACTTCGGGAAACTCGACGTCATGCGCCACTTGATCTCGGGCGAGGATTGAGCGATCGCCGGCGAGGCCACCGCGGCCACGGCCGCGCCGGTTGCCGACACTTTCAAAAAATCACGACGCTTCATTCAGGCATCTCCTTATTGGGGCGTTTCCCAGATTTCCTGGAGCATCTCTTCGGCGAGGCGATTTGCGCGTCTGCCGAAGGTGCTCTGGCGGGGGCGCTTTAACACGGAAGTTCGGCCGCGAAAACGCAACAAAGGCATGACAGCACTGATTAAACGAAAGTCGCATGGACCCCGGAAGCGGGCTCAGGCCGCGGCGATAACGCCCTGGAGCTGATCGCGAACCTTGGCGCCGATCGCGCGGTAGATCGCCGCGTGTGCGCCGTCCGGCTCGCTCTCCACGACCGGCGTCCCCGAATCGGAGGTGACGCGGATCGACATGTGCAGCGGGATCTCGCCCAAAAACGGCACCGCAAGCCGCTCCGCCTCATGCCGCGCCCCGCCGTGACCGAAGATATCCGAGCGTGTGCCGCAATGCGGACATTGGAAATAGCTCATATTCTCGACAATGCCGAGAACCGGCACATTGACCTTCTTGAACATCGCCAATCCCCGCCGCGCGTCGATCAGGGAAAGGTCCTGCGGCGTCGAGATAATGACCGCCCCTTTCAGCGGCACGTTCTGCGCCAGCGTCAGTTGCGCGTCGCCTGTACCGGGAGGCATATCGACCACGAGAATATCGAGTGTCCCCCAGGCGACGTCCCGCAGCATCTGGGTGATGGCCGACATCACCATCGGCCCGCGCCAGATCATCGCGGTCTCCTCTTCGACCAGAAAACCGATCGACATGATCGCAAGGCCGAACCGCTGAATGGGTATCATTTTCTTGTCGTCGTTGAGCTTCGGCTTCTCGCGAATGCCGGTCAATCTCGGCACCGATGGCCCATAGATGTCGGCGTCAAGCAGGCCGACGCGCAAGCCGAGATCGCGCAGGCCCAACGCCAGATTGAGCGCGGTCGTCGATTTTCCGACGCCGCCCTTGCCGGAGGCCACCGCGATGACGGCGGCAATGCCGGGAATTTCCGACTGCTTCGACATCGGCGACACCGGACTTTGCGGCGGCTTGTGCGACGAGACGTGCGGCACCCCCTGCGCGTGCCGATGCGGCGGGGGTGCCGCCGCGGCGCCCGGCTTGCGTTCGGCGGTGAGCGCGATCATGGCGACGTTGACGCCGGGAATGGCGCGCACGGCCGCTTCGGCCTGGGCGCGAACGCTTTCCCAGGCGCGGGCCTCCGCGGCGTCGACGTTGATCGAAAAGAACACTTTGCCGTTAGCGACCGTGATGGCCGACAGCACATTGGCGTTGGTCAGGGCGACGCCCCGCGGCGACGCCACCTTGGCCAGCGCATCTTGAACCTGTTGCTGCGTTACGCTCACGGCGCATCTCCTACCTGTTTTCGGATGCGACCCTTGGAGCGGTCCCACTCAAAGGGCTACCTCGCCCCGACATCATCCGCCCGCTCGGTGGGCGCTGATGCTGCACCCTGCTCCTTGGCGGCCTCGTAATTCAGCTCGATCATCACGCCATTCGGGTCATTGACGAAGATCTGCCAGAGATCGCCGCCCGGAACCTGTCGCGAGTCGAATTCCATCCGCTTGGACTCCAGCCGCTGCCTCATGCCGGCAAAACCCTGGCTGGCGAAGGCGACGTGATGGACGACGCCGGAATCCGGCTTTTGCGGCTCGTCGGTCCTGGAAATATCCACCAGATGCACCACCGGCTTGCCCTCGCTGTACATCCACGCCCCGGGGAAGGCAAAGTTCGGCCGGGCACCCTTCTCCAGGCCCAGCACATCCTCGTAGAACCGGACCGTGTCGGCGAGCTTGCGGGTCCGGATGTTGAAATGATCGAGCACGCCTACGCTCACGCTCATGCGATGTCACTCCCTTTTTCTTGAAATCCCCGATGTCGATGGCTCATCCTAGCACAAAACCAACCCTGCCCGCCAAACGGGGGCGTTGCCCTTCAGGACGCAGGGTTTATTGTGCGCCCCGCATCTTCGGCGGGACCTGTTCGAAGGCGGAACCGGCCCGCCGCCCCTCCTCCACCGTACGTCCGGCCAACAACGCCGGCGAAACCCCAGGGTTGCACACATGGCTAAAGTCGCTTTTCTCGGTCTCGGCGTGATGGGTTTTCCCATGGCAGGACATCTGGTGGCCAAGGGCGGCCATGAGGTCACGGTGTTCAACAGGACGCCGGCCAAGGCGCTAGCCTGGGCCGAGAAATTCGGCGGAAAGACAGCCCCGACGCCGAAGGCCGCCGCCGAAGGCCAGGATTTCGTCATGGCCTGCGTCGGCAACGACAACGACCTGCGTGCGATCACGCTCGGTGCCGACGGTGCCTTCGCGGGCATCAAAAAGGGGGCAACCTTCGTCGACCACACCACCGCGTCAGCCGAAATCGCGCGCGAACTCGACGCGGAAGCGACCAAGCGCGGCTTCAAATTCGTCGACGCCCCGGTGTCCGGCGGGCAAGCCGGCGCGGAAAACGGCGTCTTGACCGTGATGTGCGGCGGCAGCGAAGACGCCTATGCGGCCGCCGAGCCCGTCATCGCCGCCTATGCCCGGATGTGCAAGCGGCTCGGACCGGCGGGCTCCGGCCAACTGACAAAAATGGTCAACCAGATCTGCATTGCCGGGCTGGTCGAAGGTCTTTCGGAAGGCATTCATTTTGCCAAAAAGGCGGGGCTCGACATCACCGCCGTCATCGACACCATCTCGAAAGGCGCCGCGCAATCCTGGCAGATGGAGAACCGTTACAAGACCATGAACGACGGCAAATTCGATTTCGGCTTTGCGGTGGAATGGATGCGCAAGGATCTGTCGATTTGTCTCGCCGAATCCCGCCGCAACGGGGCGAGCCTCCCGGTCACAGCCCTGGTCGACGCGTTCTACTCCGAGGTCGAGAAGATGGGCGGCAAGCGATGGGACACGTCCAGCCTGTTGGCGCGGCTGGAGCGCTAATCTCAGAGTCTGACCCGAAATGCAGCCAACAGAATCGGCGCATTTGGCGAAACGCGTCAGGGCCGGGCAGAAGCGCCAACGGGTCCGCGCAAAGCGCGGCCCGATGACAGGCTCCGCGCGTCCATGCGCTGGATGTCCCGGGCATCCACGTCTTAACAGGTTAGCAGCGAGAAAGACGTGGATGGCCGGGACATCGGCGAGCGGAAGCGACGCCGTCCTTTGGGACGGCTATGCCCGGCCATGACGAAAAGCGAATCCTCTTCAAGTTGTTAGGGAGCATTGAAATGCTCGCTGCATTTTCACTCAGGCTCTCAGGAGCCCGCCCCAACAGGTTAATTTTAACTTCCCGTTAACGTGATTCTTTAGCTCTTTAAGGCAGCTCTTAATGATTTGGCGCCAGAGATAGACAATGCAAAAGCCCGCGCCGTTCGCGGGCAGGATTTGTGTTGTTTGATGAGTAACCCCGCCGATAAGCCCGAAGTCTTCCAGCTTCCGGCCGAGACGTCGATTGCACCGCCGGTCAGTAACCGTCGTGCAGCCGCGCAGCGGGTGCGCGAGGCCCGCGACCGGTTAACGTCGACCAGCGGAACCCGCCCCGCCTTCGACCGCGAACTGCTTCGGCAACACGCCCAGACGCGCATCTCGGCATCGTATGTCGTGATGCTGCTCGTGGTCGCGACCGGCTTGCTGTTCGGGTTCTGGATGCATCCGATCTCGGCCGCGGCGTGGACCTGCGGCATGCTGTGCATTCATGCCGCCATCATCCGCAATTGCGTCAGGTTCCTTGGCGAGCCGCCCTCGCTCACCGCCACCCGCAAATGGCGAACGCGATTCGTTCTGCTCGATCTGCTGTACGGGCTGTGCTGGACCGCGATCCTCACCCATCCCGCCAGCATTGATGCGGTCTCGAACACGCTGATGATGTTCCTGATGCTGCTGGTGATCGCCGTGTCGAGCATGCTCGCGGCAAGCCTGCCGATCGCGGCGCTTGCGGCGACCGTACCGGTCACATCGGCAATTGCGCTGAATTTCGCGCTGGCCGCTACCTTCGACAATTATGTGCTCGCGGTGCTCGCGCTCATCGCTGAAGGTTATTTTGCGCTGCTCGCCCGTCGTCTGCATTCGACGACGCTGGCGACATTGGAGGCGCGCGCCGAAAAAGACGCGCTGATCGGCGAGCTCGAGCAGGCCAAGTCGATATCCGACGAGGCCCGTCATCGCGCCGAATCGGCCAACGTCGCCAAGTCGCGGTTTCTGGCCCAGATGAGCCACGAGCTGCGGACGCCGCTCAATGCGATCCTCGGGTTTTCCGAGGTGATGAAGAGCGAGATTTTCGGCCCCCACGCCGTCCCGGTTTACAAGGAATATTCGGCCGATATTCACAATTCGGGGGTGCATCTGCTCAATCTCATCAATGAAATCCTCGACCTGTCGCGGATCGAGGCCGGACGATACGAACTCAACGAAGAAGCCGTGTCGCTGGTGCACGTCGTCGCCGACTGCCATCATTTGCTCAAACTGCGCGCGTCCAGTCGCGGCATCACCATTCACGAAGTATTCGAGCAGGGCATGCCGCGAATTTGGGGCGATGAGCGCGCGACGCGGCAGATCGTGCTCAATCTCTTGTCGAACTCCATCAAGTTCACGCCCCAGGGCGGCGAGATCTGGCTGAAAGTCGGATGGACGGCGTCGGGCGGACAATATCTGAGCGTCAAGGATACCGGCTCCGGCATTGCGGAGGACGAAATCCCCATCGTGCTGGCGTCGTTCGGCCAGGGCTCCAACTCGATCAAGTCGGCCGAACAGGGTGCCGGCCTCGGGCTGCCGATCGCAAAAAGTCTGGTCGACATGCACGGCGGCACATTTACGCTGAAATCGAAGCTTCGCATCGGCACCGAGGTCATCGTCACCTTCCCGCCGGAACGCGTGATGTCCGCGCTGGCGCCGATGGCCGAGGAGGCTCCGCCGCTGCAGCCGGAAGCCACCATCGACGAGCGGCACCGGGCGCGCAACAAACCGATCATGAGTGCGGGGACCGGATTGTAACTGGAGCGCTTGCGCAAACCACCGAAACCATTTCACACTCTCTCAATGAGCAAAGAAACGCCGTGTATCGCAGTCTGTATGATCGATCCCAAAACCAGCCTCTGTTTCGGCTGCGGACGTACATTGCCGGAGATCGCGCGCTGGCACCGGATGGAAAGCGCGGAGCGCCATGCCGTGATGGCGCAGCTCGCCGCGCGGATGGCCGACGCTGGCCTGGTTCAGCCCGGGATGGCGGCCAGCCCAAAACCCGAATGACCCGCGACACCATTTGCACAGGAGGCGAGCCATGAGCCGCATTCTGCTCGTCACCCTGATGCTCGCTGCGACGGTCGGCGCCGTGGTCGCCTATGCCGACCCCGAACAGATCGCGCGTGCGAGCGACAACGTCTCGGAATTGATGCGCAGGCGGGCGGCGTCGCCGGCGCGCGCCGTGCAGATCCCGCGCGGGCAGACCGGCGAGTTCGCGCTGCATGCCAAGATCAACGGCGTGAACGCCCCGATGGTGATCGACACCGGCGCGACCTCCGTCGTACTGACCTGGGAGACGGCGAAGGCTGCCGGGCTGCCGCTGGAGCTGCTCGAATATGATGTCGACGTCGAGACCGCTGGCGGACACACCAGGGCGGCGCGGCTGACGCTCAATCGTCTTGCGATCGGCAAGCTCGTCGAGCGTTCAATACCGGCACTGGTGGTGCCGCGCGGACAGATGAAGACCAATCTGCTCGGCATGAGCTTTCTGGATCGGCTGGAAAGCTGGGAAGTGCGCGCCGACAGGTTGATGCTGCGCGGCTATCCCTAGATGTGGAGCGCTCAACAGGTTGTCCTCGGCGAGAGCGAGGCGGCTGATTGAGCCGCCTCCGGTTCCATTGGAACCACTACCAGTGGCTTCTTCGGCCGTTGGTCGCTCGGGACTGCCGCTGTTCTTGTCCGCTCGCGAGTTTGTGTCGCCCCTGTGCCGGGTCCTTGTAGTCGGACGGATCGAGGACTAATCTCTGATCGGGGACAGGCAGACTCCCCCTCAGACGCTCGCCGTCCAAGCTCTGCGCAACACTCGCCCAGGTCGAGGGGATTGCGCATGGATGGAGTTCTCCCGATCGTAGCTGCGTCCGCTTTTGGACAAGCGCGCGATCCGGTTCTGCTACGTGTCGATTCGATCACGAAGCAATATGCGGATCAGGCCGTACTCTCGGATGTCGCCTTCGACGTCCAGGCAGGTGAGATCCTCGGTATTATTGGTCCGAACGGCGCCGGCAAGACAACCTTGCTTGAGGCCCTCGCGGGCGTTCTCCCTGCGGAAACCAACGACGTTCGATGGCGCGGAGAGCGCTTGCCGGCCTCACGCCGACGCGAAGCCATGTTTTACCTGCCTGATGGCGTGCGACCTTACCTGGATCAACCCGTCACTCGGGTTCTATCGTTCATTGCAGGCGTCTATCGGAGATCGACCGGCGAAATCGCGGATGCCATCAAATCGGTGGGTTTGACGCCGGTCCTTCATAAGCGCGTGCACTCACTGTCGAAGGGCTACGGCCGAAGGCTGATGTTGGCGCTGGGATTGCTTACGCCGCACCCGCTGCTGCTGATGGACGAACCGTTCGATGGCTTTGACCTCCGGCAGATTCGCACGATCGTCGATGTGCTGCGTCGAGAAGCCAGCGAGGGGCGGACGCTTGCCCTCGCGATACATCAATTGCCGGACGCCGAGCGCGTCTGTGACCGCTTCATTCTCCTTGCCGATGGTCGAGTTCGCGGTGTGGGGACACTGAATGATCTGCGCGCCCGAACCGGAATTTCCGAGGGAAGCCTGGAGGATATCTTTCTTGCACTCACCTGAGACATTTCACGTTCAGAACGCGCCCTTGCGGCCACTGCTTGTCAAGGAACTGTGGGAGATCCTCAGCGGCCGGGCGCTTTGGACCATGCTGCTGCTGATGTGCCCTTTGCTCGGATACAGTTTCCTTCAGGCCACTTCGCTGTACGGCGAGGCCAGTGTGGCGGGGCTGCAATCACCGGTGCTCGCGAGCAGCCTGTCGCCATTGGACGGCGTCGACCCTGGGAGCCTCTTATGTCGCGGTCACGCTGCTCTTTCCCTTTGTTGCTATCCGTGTGCTCGGTCAGGAAAAGGAATCGGGTGCACTGCGTCTTCTGGTCCAACTGCCCTATCGTCCGCCTGCCTTGATTGCAGCCAAGCTCGCGGCGGTACTCGCCGCTCTCGTGCTTTCAAGCATTCCCGCGTTCTCCGCACTGGTTATCTGGGAAATGCAGGGTGGGCACTTGTCCGCGCCGGAAACGTTGAACCTGCTTTTTGGACACCTGCTCTATGGGCTGCTTGTCGGCGCTATCGCCTTGTTTGCTGCGTCCGTGTCGGAAAGCGCAGCGACTGCCGCGATCGTTACGCTCGCCTTCACGATCGGTTCATGGGTGCTGGATTTCACCGTGGCCGGCCAACCCGGGCTTCTCGCATGGATTGCCCGCCTGTCGCTGACCCAGATATTGCGTACGTTCGAGCAAGGTCTCTTGTCGGCTGGGCTTGTCCTGGGTATCGGCGCGGCGATGTTCGGTTTCGCCGCGCTGGCAAACGTTTGGCTGCCGCCGGGAGTTCAAGTCCGCGACAAAGTCATTCGCTCGATCGCGTGGGTTCTTGTCGTGGCGCTCGTGCTCGGCCTCGCAACGCAGATCAAACTCACGTTCGACGTCACCGAAGATCGACGCAACTCTTTTCCCGCAGCCGACCAGCACCTGCTCGCATCTTTGGCGCAGCCCCTGGTCGTGACGGTTAATCTGGCACCTGAAGACCCCCGCTACGCCGACCTCCAGCGCAACGTGCTGGCGAAGCTCGAACGCGCAATGCCGAACGTGTCGATCCGACTGGCGAGCGGGCGGCAAAGCCAGGCAGCCACTGCGGGCGAGGATCGCTACGGCGAGGTCGAATACGCCTATGGCGCGCGATCAGACGTCAGCCGCTCGACCAGTCCCCGGGAAATCCTCCCCATGCTGTACGGCCTCGCAGGGGTTAGTCCCCCCGCGCCTGCCCCGGGGAGCGATTATCCGGGTTATCCGCTGGTTGCCGGCAGAAGGGTCGCGCTTCTTTGGTTCTTCGCCGGACTTCCACTCTGCATCGCCCTCGCCTGGCGGTGGAATCGACGTCTACCCAAACCAATCACAGCACGATCATGAAGGAGGTTCACCCATGGAAATGATCAAATGCATCAGCGTCATCGCGGCCTCGGCGCTCGGCCTCATATCATTGGTATTGCCTGTCGCGGCAGAACCGCCGACCAAAATCGATTTCTCTGCCGAGACGGTTGGAGCGGAGCCTAAGTCGCTTGTGGCCGTCGTCGGGATCTGGCGGATTGAAAGCGAAGGCGGGAAAAACGTCCTGGCCGTCGATGGGCGGCAATGGAAAGAAGGGCAGTCCTCCGCCGGAATCGCCGATAAGGCAAGAGCGCTCTACGGCGAACGCTATGCTGAATTTCTCGATCGGGTTCAAGCTTATGCGTACTACCCCTACACTGTCACTAGGGACACAGAGAATTTTCGTGGCGGTGAGATCGCCGTGCGGTTCGAAGGACTATCGGGCCGCATCGATCAGGGCGCCGGCATATTGTTTAATCTGAAGCCAAACGGCGATTATCTGGCACTTCGTGCGAATTGTCTGGAAAACAATCTGGTTCTCTGGAAGTTCGAAAAAGGCAAACGCTCATCGGTAGCCTGGATCCGGAACGCCCCGGCCGCCAGCAAGCAATGGCATGACCTTAAGGTTCGCGTTTCCGGCACCAAGGTGGAAGGCTATCTCGATGGCAAGCTCTATCTGGAGCACACGCTTCCCGAAGCCGTGTCAGGCCGGGTTGGTCTGTGGTCCAAGGCGGACAGCTACATGCACTTCTCGGACTATACCGTGACTCCGCCCAATTGACTGTCGCTGGTTCAACAGAAAAGCCGCTATCGGAAGACGAGCGGATGTCTTCCTGTTGTATGCGCGCGGCTTCGGCGACGGATTCGCGATCAAGGCGGATTTTCGGTTTTGCGATCCGAATACGCGCAAAATTTTTGGTTTCGACATCACGCGGCGATGGGGGCGACAACACTATCCTCGACCAGCGCAATCGCGTCGCGCAAGACGTTCACGCCGGCCCCTGGCTTGACGCCATTCTCGGCAAGGTGGCGGCGGAAGGCGCGCGCGCCCGGCACGCCATGAAATGCGCCAACGAAATGCCGCGTGATCGAATGCAGCCGCGTGCCTTGCGCGAGTTGGCTTTCGATATAGGGCACCATCGCCTCGAACACATGCTTCATCGTCGGATGCGGCGCCGCTTCGCCGAATAGTTCGGGATCGGCGCCAAGCAACCGCCATGGTTCCTGGTAGGCTGCGCGTCCCAGCATCACGCCGTCGACAAAGCCGAGATGCGCGTTGGCCTCGCCGAGGTTTCCGATGCCGCCGTTGATGATGATCGGCACGTCGGGCATCGATGCTTTCAACCGATAGACAATGTCATAGTCGAGCGGCGGGACATCCCTATTTTGCTTCGGCGATAATCCGCTGAGCCAGGCTTTGCGGGCGTGCACGATCAGCGCATCCGCGCCGGCCGCGATCACGCCGCGTGCCAGCGCATCCAGCGCAATTTCGGGATCCTGATCGTCGATGCCGATCCGGCACTTGACCGTGACCGGAATGTCAACCGCGCGCTTCATGGCATCGACGCCCTCGGCGACCAGCGCCGGCTCCGCCATCAGACAGGCGCCAAACCGGCCGTCCTGCACGCGATCCGACGGGCACCCGACGTTCAGATTGACTTCGTCGTAGCCGAACGCCTCGCCAATTTTCGCAGCTGCTGCCAGATCGCGCGGGTCGGAACCACCAAGCTGAAGCGCCACCGGATGTTCGCATGCATCGAAACCAAGCAGACGCCGGCGGTCGCCATGAATGATGGCCCCGGTCGTCAGCATCTCCGTGTAAAGCCGCGCGCGCCGCGTCATCAGGCGGTGGAAGACGCGGCAATGCCGGTCCGTCCAATCCATCATGGGTGCAATGGCAAATCTGGCTTCTAACATATTGTTTTCATTGAATTTCGTAACACGAGTCCGTTAGACCGATTTTTGGGCCGACAAATGATCGGAGCGATAGACCTAAAGCATTTTCCTTTCTTTTCAACTGGTTAAACCATTTCTGGCTTCTTCATGTAATTCGCCTTCGTTGATTCTTCCTCGATCCAGTACTGCATTGCTGTACTGGCCGAACGCATGCAGTACCGCGTTGCTGCACACTACTCATTACGACTTCGATCGCTTCGATTCCGCTAGCGTCGAACAAGCAATCCGAAAGCCGATCAAAGTCAGAAGCAAAGTAGCGCTGCGCCTTACCCGTGCCTAGGCCCGCAATGCTCGGATCGTAGTTTCGGCGATCGCCGAGTAAAAGAACTTGCATGCGGCGGGATGGCGCCGCCATGCTGCTGCGAGTTGGCGGCGGCAGGTTCAAATCGCGGAGGCGCAACCACCGAGACCGACATTCACTGATGGTGGCTATTTAAAGAATGACCGCAGCGTCCGAAGCCGCTGAAGGAGGGTTTTTCCGGAGCCGTCTGCCGCAGAACGTTTATTTGCTGCCTCAAGCGCCGCCCGCGACCGAACCAGCCGGCGCAGCTCTGGATGTTCCTCGTCGTCCCGACGATCGGTGGGGCACTTGCGGGCTATCCGTTCAGGTTACGGGTGCTCGAACCTTGGCCCGGGCGGGGGGTGTTTGTCGCGGCGGCAGGACGCGCCTTAACGTCTGGCAAGCGCGACGCTGACGCGCTTTTCGCTCCCTGGACCTTAAGCGCCTCGACCACCATTTCGCCGAGCGCCAGGAAGTCGGCTTTGCGCGGCGAAGTCGATCGCCAGGCGAGGCCGATGCTTCGCTTAGGCTGCGGCTCGACGAACCGCAGCAGCTTCACCCGGTCATCGCGCACTTCGGCGTCGATCGCGACCTCGGGCAGGAGCGTCACACCATAGCCGCTCGCCACCATCTGGATGATCGTCGCAAGACTGGTAGCACCGAGGTTGGAATCGGCATCGCTGCGGCGCGCACAATAGATGAGCGCCTGGTCGCGCAGACAATGCCCTTCTTCGAGCAAAACCAATTTACGTGCGTTGACATCACGCGTCGTCACGCGGCTGCGCTCGGGCAAAGGGTCGCGGGCAGGCACCGCCAGCAGGAACCGGTCGTCGAACAGGGTGAGTGTCTCGAGCTCCAACTTGTCGATCGGCAGTGCCAGCAGAACCACGTCGAGCAACCCATGTGCGAGCCGCGTTAGAAGCGTACTGGTCTGCGTTTCGAGCAAGTCGAGACGCAGATCTGGATGCTGCCGATGCAGCTCGGGCAGCACGCGCGGCAACACGTAAGGTGCGAGCGTCGGGATCACGCCAAGCCGCAAGCTTCCGCTGAGCACGCGGCCGCCGCTACGCGCGCAATCGGTGAGATCGCGGGTGGCGCTCATGATCGCGCCGGCGCGCCGGGCAACCTCAGCACCGATTTCAGTGAGCATCGTGGCGCCCTGGCAGTGCTCCACCAGCACGGCGCCGAGCACTCTCTCCAGCTCGCGAATCTGCATCGATAATGCGGGCTGGCTTACCGCGCATTCCTGCGCCGCCCGACCGAAATGCCGGTGTCGAGCGAGTGCGTCCATGTAGTGAAGCTGGCGTAGGGTCAGCATGCCACAAGGATACACCGCTAAGAGTCTAAGAGCCAAGATCAAGAGTCCAAGAGCCAAGACCGATATCAAAAATTCTTATCTGCGTCATCAGGCTGCTGCACAGCAGCATTGTGATGACCTTTTGATGACCGCGCGCACGCCAGCACAGAAGCAATGATGCGCATCGCTTCCACCTATTCAGTCGCCGATAACGATTCTCAATCCGAGTTCAGGTATCATTCCTGGCCCCTGCCCAACCAAATCGGTGAACGCCAAGGCCGCCGCGAGCGTTCTCCGTCTCGGTGCTCGACCGCCGCCCCGGAACCGGCGATGCAACGGGGTCGGGCAAGCGTTCCAGCCGCAGCGAATTCACGACCACGAGGATGCTTGAGCCGGCCATGACCGCAGCTGCCAGGACTGGCTGCAGGAGTCCGAGTACAGCAAACGTCAAGGCGACCAGATTGTAACCAAACGCCCACATAAGGTTGGTAAGGATGGTCATCCGAACCGCGCGGGCCACGTCGACGACCCATGGCAGCATCCACAGCCCACCCGTTGGCAACACGAGAGCCGCCGTTTCGCGAGCGAGGTCGGTCGCGGACCCGACGGCGATACCAATATCCGCCGCGGCCAGGACCAGCCCGTCGTTGAGCCCGTCGCCGACCATCGCCACCACGTCGTAGCTTTGGCGATGCCTATCGAGCACCGCGAGCTTGGCCTCCGGTGACAGGCCTGCTTGCGCGTCCTCGATCCCGACCGCAGCAGCAACTCGCTGTGCCGCGTCCGCGAGATCGCCGGTCAGCAGCATCAAGTGCAGCCCGCGGCGTCGAAGTGCCTCGATCGTCGAGCACGCCTCGGGAAGCAGCGAATCGTCGAGCGACAGCGCGGCGTGGACCTGCTCGCCCCAACCGACATAGATCACCGAATAGCCGCTCGCCTCCAACGACCGCCCACGCGCGCCCAGCGCCGGCGCAAGCGACCACTCCAAGTCGCGCATAAAAGCGCCGCTACCGGCCGCGACCGTCTGCCCATCGGCACTCCCCCGGATGCCGCGGCCGGGAACGATCCGAACATCACCGGCAACAATCGGCTTGAGGCGGCGCGACGCGGCCGCAGTGGTGATGGCGTGGGCCGAGCCATGTTCGGAATGGCGCACCAATCCGGCAGCCCGTGCGAGCACCTCGTCGGCGCCGACCCCGTCGCTCTCGATGTCGACGACATGTGCTCGACCCGACGTGAGCGTGCCGGTCTTGTCGAAGGCGAGCAACCGCGTGCGCGCCAGGGCTTCGAGGGCGGCAGGGTCGCGAACGATGCAGCCGCAACGTGCCAACCGCCCGATCCCGAGCGAGGTCGCCAGCGGCGCGGCGAGGCCCACCGCGCAAGGACAAGCAACCACCAATACCGCAAGCCCGATCAGCAGCGCCCGATCGAAGGGCAGCCAATGCGCCCAATAAAGTACCGTCAGCCCGCCGAGGGCTAGAACGAAAGGCACGGAGATGCCAACCACGCGGTCGGCGATGCGCTGGGTCGGGCTGCGGCGCGACAGCGCGTCCCGAACCGACCGGCAAATCTGGGCCCAACGAGTTGCGGTTCCAGCGCCACTGCTCAGAATCAGAAGCGGACCGTCGAGATTGATGCTGCCGGCGATCACTGAAGAACCGACGCATTTTCTGACCTGCCGGCTCTCCCCGGTGATCACGGCTTCATCGGTGTGGGATTCGCCCTCGAGAATCACGCCATCGACCGGAATGCGCTCTCCCGGCCGAACCCGCACCAGCGTGCCGGCGTCCACCTCCCGAACCGGGCGGAGAGTCTCCGCCCCGTCATTGACTACGGTTGCATATTCGCGTTCAGCCGCCAGGAGGGGTTCGAGGTCGCTCGCCGCCCTGGCGCGACCAACCGCCTCGAGATAGCGACCCAGCGTAAACAGCATCAGCACCATGGTAGCGGTGTCGAAATAGACTTGTGCGTTATGCTCGATGACGGCGAAAGCGGAATAGACGTAAGCGGCACCGACGCCGAGGACGATGAGCGCCGAGGAGGTCAAGCGCCCTTGAATGCCGTTGAACCATGTCTCACGCAGAAAGGGTCCGCCGAGAATCACCACCACTGGCGTCGCGAAAATCCAGAGCAGGAGGTGAACCCAAGGAAGCATGCTCGCATCGACACCGGTGAAGGTGTTCGTGTAGAGCAGGAGGCTGAACAACATGATGTTCATGGAGAGAAAACCGCCCACGCCGAGCCGGATCAAGAGCCAGGCCGCCTCCCATTCCTCGCTCTTGCCGCTCCTCACCTGAAAGGCGATACAGCAGCCGTAGCAGCAGAACGCACAGCTCTCGCCGTTCACCGTGCGCCGCATCGCGCGCAGCCCGATGGGCAGCAAGCAATGGCGGCACAACGTATCGCCCTGCGCTGTCATGCGGGAGATCCTTGCGACCAGCCATGGGCCATATGCGCGGCGAACGGCAAGATGCCACGGCCGAGGGTGATAAGGCCGAGCAGCAGAATGAAACTGCCGGCGAACCACACGCCGCGTTGTCGCCACACGGGCGTGAGGACCTGGCTGACGCCGCCCATCGTCAGCATCGCAGGGAAAGTCCCCAGACCAAACGACGCCATCGTGAGAACCCCGGGAAGCGCTCCGCCGGTCGCCGCCGCCTCGGCGGCGAAGGCATAGACGAGGGGACACGGAAGGAAGCCGTTGAACACCCCAAAGGCGAGCGGAGCCGCGCGGCCGCGTGCCGCCAGCAGGCTGCGCAGGGACATCGCAAATGTGCTGCCGCCGAAGCCGATAGCCAGGCGACGAAACACCTGCAGCAGGCCGAAGAACTGCAGCGCCATGCCGATCGTAAGCAGCCCCGCCACAATCGCGAGAACCCGCTGAGCAACATCGAGGGAGCCGCTTAGCAGTGGAACCGATACGCCCTGCGACGTGCATATCACTTGGCCGAACAAGCCAGCGAGTCCGCCGAGGAAGCAGTACGTCGTCAATCGACCGATGTTGTAGAGCAAGTGGCGCAGGACGGTCGCACTACGTCCATGCGGATCGCGCCCGAGCGCGCAGGCAAAGCCGCCGCACATTCCGATGCAATGAAAGCTGCCGGCGAAGCCCGCGGCGAAGAGCACGAGATAATAGACCATGGCAGTTCGCTCCTGCCGCCTGTGTTCATTTCTCGAGCTGGCACCGTTCCATCATCAATGCCGCATTCGCACGAGATAAACGACCCAGGCGAAAAAGCCAATCGTGAACAATCCGAAGCCCAAGAAGGCGACGGCTTGTTCCGGGCTCGCATGGGCGAACGAGAAAACGGTATCCTTCAACATGCTCCCTCCTGTTCAGCCAAGAAAAGCCCGGGCCACGTTCATGGCGAGTTCGGAAATCAAGAGGAGCAGGTTCAAAGCCGCGACCGTGAAGATAACCCGAGCTGCCAGCATTTTCTTCCCCGTTCTTTATCAATCGGAATCAATCGGACCTGCACCCGCCGGTGGCGCCCGGCACCCTTAGCCGATCCGTCCCGGCCCCAACCCGCCCCAATAATTGGCAAGGTAATAGAGCGCCCAGATGAAAAGTACCGTGTAGACTACCAGCAGCCACGCCGGGATTCGCCCGACCCACGCCTTGATGTAGCCGCCTGCATATTCCTCCAACTCGTCGTGCGAGCTGTCACTTGCCGGCTTGCTCGAGCTTTCTGTCATTTTCCATCTCCGCGCGATAAAATCTGAGAGCCGCCTCATCGGTATCGTTGAAGGCGCCCGAGAGAACGCCCCATACGAAGATGCAGAGTCCCCCCATGCCCATCAGGATGGCGATCACGTATGGACCCAGGATCTCATAATCGGCCATGACTTATGCTCATTTTGCTGTGGCCACACCGCCGCTCTCCGGCGCGACCTGTTGCTGGGCGAGTGCCGTGCCGGAGGCCACGGAACTCTGGTTCGTGCCCCCGCCCGGAACATAAGCGTTCTCCACGGAGTCCGCCGTGAGCTTGGGATCGTCGAGCGCCGCGCGGTCGGTCGCGGAGATCGGCAGCAGTTCTCCGGTGAGCGGGTCCCTGAAGGCGGAGAGCGAGAGGATGTAGTAGGCAAGCGCCCAACGGTCCTGGTCCGAGAACGAATCCTTGTAAGTAGGCATCGGCGTGCCGCTCAACCCAGTACTGATGGTTCTGAAGCTGTCCTCCACCGCCGCACCCGACTTGAACTGGCCGCTGGTGAGATCCGCGGGCCGGATCGGGAAGCCGAAATCATCCTTTAACCCAGCGGCCTTTTCGCCATCGCCCTTGCCGGTGCGGCCATGGCACTCCCAGCACTTGGCACTTTCCCAGACGTCCTTCCCATGCGCGACGACAGCCTGCGATGGGACCGACGCCCGCCCGATGTACAGGGGGGCGCCCGGCGGCTCCTCGCTGAAGAATGCATAAGGCTTCGCTGGATCGGAGCGGTCGACCGCCAAATCATGCTTGATGTACTGGATGACCGCGAGACGATCTGTCAGGGGCAGATCATACCAAGGCGGCATCGCCGTGCCGCGCACCCCACGGGTAATCGTCCGTAGCAGATCGCCGTCGGTCGGCAAGGGCTCCTTGGTCAGCCTGAACTTGAATACCGCCAAGGTGAAGTTCCTTGGGCGTTGGTTGTACAGAAAAGTCGCGGCCGGCCCGTTGCCGTCGCCTTTGACGCCATGGCAACCGACGCACCGCCGCTCGTAAACCTCCTTGCCGTAGTCGATCCATTCCTGCGAGCGCGGCAGCGTCGCATCGGTCACGGCGAGCTGCTGCGGCTCGAACAGGTCGCGCCATTTGCCGCGGTTCATGCCGAGCTTCTGGACATAGGCGATGAGACTTTCGAGGTCTGTCGTCTCGGCGGCGATCTTGATCGTGCCGCCGGTATATTCCTTGTTCGGCGTCAGGATGACCGGGACCTTGCCCTGCGCCTGCAACGGTACGAAGAGGAGCCCGTCAGCATTCGGCGTCAGCTTGACTTGCTCCTTGCTGGCAAAGTCGAACAACCTTTGGGTGGCCGGCGTTTTGTCCAGGGTACGATTGCCGGCACCGTCATCAATGATCTTGACCGGCTCCGGCGGCGCGTCGAACAGTCCCCGATAAGGCGCCATGATCGAATCCGGGGTGAGCTGGCGCGGATCCCAGAAATGCGCGAGATGCCATTCGTTGCCGTATTTGAGCCCGACGCGCGTCAGATCCGGCCCGATGCGTCGCGTTCCAAACAGATGCGGTACATCGTAAGCGTACTCGCCGGCCTCGCTCACCGGTCCCCAACGGCGCGTCTCGCCGGTCACCGGACGAACATATTGAGAATGGCAATACCAGCACCCCTCGCGCAGGTATACGGCACGGCCGAGCTGTTGCTGCAGCGTGTAATCGGTGGCCTTGGTCCGCATCCATTTGAGCTGACCCAGATCGGTACGGACCACCGCTGTCACCTCGTTGGTCCGCGCTGACGGCTCTAGGAAAGGAAGTATGCCTTGGGTAGCAAGGGCGAGGAAGAAGAAGAAGACCCCAGCCACCAGGGCGACGAAGCGCGCAGTCATTCGGCGGGCCCTCCAGCCGGAAGGGGCGTCGCGTCGTGCCTCGCCATCGGTTGCGTGTCAGCGGCCGGCCGGGCAAGCGCGGTCATCATGAGATTGATGACGAGCAGCGACATGCCGATGTCCATGCTGACGCCGGAGAAGGTCCGCACCATCCAATAGGGTTTCATCCGCACCACGGTATCGACCCACTCGGTGCCGTTCATCCACTCGAAGCCCTGCTGCAGACCGGCGGCGGTCAGCACCAGACCCATGGTGGAGATGCCCAAGGTGATTAGCCAGAACGACCAGTTGCCGAGCGTGAACGACCAAAGCTGTTCGCGTCCCCAAACCCGGGGCCACAGGTAAACCAGGCCGCCGATCGCCCAGATCACGAACGTCCCGAACACGGTGAGGTGGGAATGCGAGATGACGAAGTCGGAGAAATGCGTCGGCTGCTGGATCGAGCGCAAGGCTTCCAACGAGCCCTGGAAGCATCCCAGCAGATACATGATCGAGCCGATGATCAGAAATTTCGCCGGCAGATTCTTGCCGAACTCGCTCCACCGGCCCTTCACGGTGCCAAAGAAGTTCACCAGCACGGTCCATACCGGAATGATCAGCAGCATCGACGTGACGATGGCGATCGTCTCGGCCCAATCGGCGATCGGGCTGTAAAGATAATGGTGGATGCCGACGAACGGATAGAACAGCGCGAGCGACCAGAAGCCGACCAGCGAGAGCTTATGGGCGTACAGCGGATTGCGCACGCTGACAGGCAGGAAATAATAGATGATCACGTAGCCCGCCGGCGTGATCCAAAGGCCGACGATGTAATGAATGTAAAGACCATGGAAGGCTGCGCTATTGATGCCGGAGATCGTATAAGGCAGGATGAAGCTGCCCAGAACGAGATTCAACGTCGTCCAGACGAAGGCTCCGATCAGATACCAGAGTGCGACGTAGAGCGGTGCCTCGAGGCGTCGACCTATGGTGATCAGGAACTGGACGGTTGCCGCTGCCGTGACGATGAAAATCGGGATTTCGGAGAAGAGCGGGAGTTCGCCAGCTTCGAGCCCGTGATTGTCGCCGAACGGCAAGGCGATGAGGCCGGCCATCAGGGCGATGTTCCACACGAAGGCCAGCGGGACGCCCAACTCGCCCCGATACGTCCGAACGCCGCACACGCGTGGCACCAGATAATAACATTCGCCGATGAACAGGTTTGAAAAGGCGCCCATGATGACGCCGTTGACGTGGACGGGCCGGAGCCGGCCGAACGTCAGCGCCAAGTTGTGGCCAAGATAATCGGGGAAATTGAAGAGGGACGAGATGATCACGCCGATCGTCGGCGTGACCATCAGCCAGAACATGCCCCAGTAAAGCCAAGTCCGGACGACCCGCCAATCGACCAGATCATCGAGG
>WNFA01002379.1_pt1 | contig 21936 bp, 17 predicted proteins | sample 5400481 | NCBI WGS metagenome assembly WNFA01 (sample SAMN13153340, study PRJNA577476) | soil metagenome | isolation source: 120 cm saprolite under Douglas fir tree site 2 hole 1 replicate 2 | place: USA:California | collected 2015-04-18
TTCGCTCCGTGCCTTGGCCCAAGATCCCGAAGCAGGCGGCATTGATAAAAGTCGGCGCCTGCGGCGTGTGCGGCACCGATCTGCATATCCTCAAAGGCCACTGGCCGAAGCAGCTGCCGTGGCCGTTCACGCTCGGCCACGAAATAGGCGGCGTGCTGGTCGAGGTCGGCTCGGACTTCAAGGAAGATTTCATGAGCAAGCCGCTTGGCGTGGGATCGAAGGTGATGATCCCACCGCTGATGCCGTGCGGTCAGTGCTATTACTGCATTCACTATCCCGAAAGCGCCAACAAGTGCCTGACCCCGGTGTATTACGGCCGCTATCTCGGCTTCGACAAGGCGCCGCATCTGTGGGGCGGCTGGGCCGAATATGTCTATGTCGATCTCGAGATGCTGCCGGGCACCAAGATCTACAAACTGCCCGACGATATGTCGCTGCGGCTCGGCGCGTTATCTGAGCCGCTGACCTCCTGCATCCGTGCCTTCAATCGCGCCACGCGCGCTGGCGGATTCAAATGGGGCGACACCGTCGTGATCCAGGGGGCCGGCCCGATCGGGATTTTGGCCGTGGCCGCAGCACAGGAGATGGGGGCAGGGCGAGTGATCTGCGTCGGCGCGCCGGAGACGCCGCGGCTTGCGCTGGCGCGCAAGTTCGGCGCGGAAGCGACAGTGAATATTGAAGAGGTCACGACGCCGGAAGCGCGCATCAAGGCCGTGCGCGACATCGTCGGCGGCTTTGGGGCCGACCTGGTGATGGATTGTTCGGGCCATCCGAGCGCCGGCCCGGAAGGCATCGAAATGCTGCGCGACGGTGGCACCTATGTCGAGATGGGCCAGTTCACCGATGCCGGTTCGATCGAGACGTCATGGCATCGCATCTGCACCAAGGACCTCAACGTTCTGGGCTCATGGGGTTTTACCGGCAACGACCTGCCGCTCGGCGTCGACATGCTCTATCGCACCCGCGAAAAATATCCCTGGCTCGAGATGCAGGCGATCTATCCCTTCACCGAGGAAGGCATCGGCCGCGCGGTCGCGGATGCGATGGCGATGAAGACGGTGAAATCGACCATCGTGCCGTGGCCGGAGCTGGCAGAGTGATTTTGGGGCGTGGACGAATCTCAAGCCCGATTGCCGTAGGGCGGCCTCACGCCAGTTCCGCTTCCGGAATCTCGCGCGCCAGCCGCGCGCGCAACGGCGCGAGCCGTTCCGCATGGTGTCGCCATTTGCCCACTGAGGACGAATAGATCGGGCGCCGCACCTGGACGGCGCTTGCGGTCGCAGACGGCGCCGGGCTCTGGTGAAATCGCAGGACCTCGTCGTCCCACGGCAGTCCGACAAAGCCGATGAGACGTCGACTTGCTGCCGATTGATCTCTCACAATGTCCTCGTAATTTATTTCCAGCAACACATCCGACGGCAGTGTCGCCCGCCAATGCCGCGAGACGCGGCGATAGGCCAGATAATATTCCGCCAACTCGATCTGATGATACGAGAACGAAAACTTGCCTTGAAAGTGAGCTTTGTAGATTGCCCAGCACGCGTCCAGTGGATGTCGCTGCACCAGTATGATCCTGGCCGCCGGCAGCGCCGCGTGAACGAGGCCACAGTAGAGGTAGTTCTGCAGCGTCTTGTCGACGAAACGCTGACTTCGCAGCTTGCGGAACGCCGTCACCGAATCGATATAGCGTCTGCCGATATCCGCAAGGTCGCCTGCTGTCGGCATACCCTTCATGGCGCGGCGCATCTCGGTCGCAAACGCCCCGGTTTCTCCGACCGAGCTCATCGCCGAGTGGCTGGCGATGATCCGCTCAACCAATGTGGTGCCGGTGCGCGGCAGCCCGGCGACGAACACGGGTGCGGCGTCGCAATAACCGGCCGGGGCGGCGTCAATCCAGCTTCTTGTGTGTGTCTGGATGATCCGATCGACCTCCGCGATCTCGGCGGCACGATCATGCGTTATCGAGCGGCGCTGCAGATTGCAGCCGGCATCGACATGATCAAACGCGCGGTCGTGTGCATCGAGGTCTTCGTATTCCTTGCCGAGCGCGAAGCGCAGTATGACCTCGCTCGGCAACGCCAACTTGCCATCGCGGAGCAGCGCTTCCATTTCCTCGATATGATTGCGATCGGCGGTCTGGATACGCAGGTCTGAGCGCAGGTAGTGGGCCAGGCCATAGCGGCGGTCGAGTGCGATGGCGGCGTCGCAATGCGCTTCGGCCTCATCCAACGCCCCGGTCATTCGCTCGGTCGCCGCGAGATTGAACAGGTACTGCGGCGCATCGGGACGGGCGGCGACCGCGCGCAGGAAGAATTCCTTCGCCCTTTGATGCAAGCCGAGCAGGCCGAAGATCGCCCCACACGCGTCGAGCGTTTCGGGGGCGTCGTCGATCATCTTCGAAGCGGCTTCGGCGGCCTCGAACGCGCCGCGCGCCTCACCGGAAACAAACAGGCATTTTGCGCGCAGAACCAGCGCGAGCGGATCCTTCGGCATGAGGGCGACCGCGCGATTGGCGCAGACGATGGCCGCATCGGGGCGCCCCCGCTGCAAGGCGGTTTCTGTCAGAAGTGCCCAAACGGCTCCATCGTCCGGCGCATGTGCGAGTACCTGGGAGCAAATCCGTTCCGCCGTCGCCAGATCGCCATTGGCGAATGCGCGTCGGGCCTCGTTCACGGGCGGTACGTTGGCTCGCTGCTGAGCTGTGGTAGGCAAGCGGTCGCTCCATCATGGCCGGGCGAGATACGCCCGGCCATCTGCGCTTATGTGAATGGCATCGGTCAGCGAACGGCTGCTTCCGTCGCCGGAAGCAGCCATTGCCGATCAATGGTCGCCGTCGTGGTGGCCGTCATGATCCCCGCCATCGTGATCGGCGAACTGGAAATTGCCAAAGAGATCGCCGAGCGCCGGCCGATTCTGCGGAACGTACGGGTTGTCATGCGACGTCTTCGGGTTCGGCAGATTGTCACGGCTGTAGGTGGAGAGTTTCGGAAGATCCCAGTTCCGTTCGATGAATTTCGGGATCGAGGCATGATCGGAATATTCATGCGAGACGCGCCCGCCTTGCGAATATTTCGACACGACAATGAGCGGTATGCGGGTTCCATCCCCGAAATAGTCGAGCGGCTGGACGTAACCGGAATCATAATAGCCGCCGCCCTCATCGACGGTGACCAGGATCGCGGTGGATTCCCAGAGCTCCTCGTGGGACTTCACCTGGTCGATGATCCGCCGCGTGAAGGATTCGAACAGATCGAGCCGCGACGAGGACGGATGGCCATCGTTGAAGGTGCTCGGCTTCACGAACGACACGGCCGGCAGAGTACCGTCTTCGATGGCATCATAGAGATCGAGCGTATCCTTCAGGTGCGCATCGCGCTGTGTTTGGCTCGTCATGACCGAAGCGGAATAGAGGAACGGATTGCAGATGTTGCAATACAGATAAGCGATCGGATCGAGAGATCCGAAGTTTGCGCCCTCACCAGGGGCGGTCTTGAAGTCGTTCCAACGCTCGCCGAAATACGCCCACGACACTTGGGCCTGGCTGAGCGCATCGCCGATGTGCTTCTGCTTGATCACCGGCGGCAACGTGAATGGGCCATTATTGATCGGATCGGTGCCGCCGCTGCCGATGTAAGACGGGACATAGTTATTTAGCAGATAATAGGCGCGCGGCGCGCAGTTCGGCGGCACGTGGATCGAATTCAGATAATTGACGATCGGGGCGACGCCCGGTTGGGTAAAGTCGGAGCAGTTGGTGTAGCTGCCGCCGCCGTATCCGTTATTGGCGTACCAATTGTTGGTGCCCGGCGCCGGATTGGGGTTCTCGACCTCATCGACAAAAACCGGCGGGTTCGAACCGGGAACCAGAACGTGGTTGGGGGTCGCGGGATCGCCATTCTGGTCAGCGTAGTACAGCTCGTCGGCATAGCCGATCATCATGTGGTTGGCGTAGGTTCCGCCCATCGCCGCCTGATGGTAGTTATCGTTCAGCGTGTATTCGCGGGCGAGCTTGGTCAGATAGGGCGCGTCGCCGTTGGCGACGTTGTAAAAGCCCATCGCAATATCGCCTTCCTTGAGGGGTTTCGGCGTCGGATTGCCATTGCTGCCGGAGGAAACGGTCTCTTCAACCCAGGGGAACAGATCAGCCTGACATCCACTTGGATTGCGCTGGGTGGCCTTGGCGACGTCGCAGTCGAGCTGCTGCCACATCTGATAGAAGCGATGCACCGGGCTGCCGCCGTAAGTCTTGTACAGGCTCGAGGTTTCGTCCTCGCCCTGCGGCAGCGTCACCAGCGGGTAGGGGCCGTTCGGCAGGTTGCTGGAGTCCAGGATGCGCGCGTCCGGCGAATTCCCCGGTATGCCGGTCGCCCCCGTCGTCAGCAACGGCAGATCCTGCTTGCGCAGGCCGTAATCGCCCCGTGCGGCCTCTGCCAGCGTGGCGAGGCATCCCGGACCATTGAGGGCAGCCTGTTCGACCGTGGCATAGCAGTTCTGCGGCGCGTAGGATGTTCCCGGCGCCTGCAGCTTGTTGGTCGTGGTGTTGTAGGCGGTCTTCGGCGTGGGGTCGATCGAGAAGAAGTTGTTGACCGTTGTCGAGAACTGCGCCGCCTTGGCGTAATTCGGGCCAGGCGAGCCGTCCTTTCTTATGATTCCCTTGGACAGGAGATTGTCGACATGCTCGCCGTCGCGCGGCTCGTAAGTCGCGAACACATGGTCGAAAGTCCGGTTTTCGCCGATGATGACGATGACATGTTTGATGGGGCTGGCGGTCCTGCGGTCGCCGGTATGGGTTCCTCCCATTGCGGTGTTTTCGACCGCGTAAGCATCGCATCCCATCAGTGACAAGATCGCTGCGGTGATGACGGTGCGATCCCTTAGACGTTTCGTTAGTTGTTTGAGCATAACGCGCCTCCCAGTTCAAAGTTACATTCGAAATGCGTCGATGTCGTTCGGCGAGCAGCGAATGGCAATGGAAGGTAGGTGCGGCACGTGTCATGTGTGCTTCGAACGCATGTCAGTTCTGTTACAGGATGACGATGACGCTGAACGGAACGGGGTTCGGCGATCGTTTCCGGATCGAGGGCGTCGCCGCCTCCAAGGTGCTCGCCGGCATTTCTCTCCGGATCGCGGGCGCCTCTTGACCGAATGGCTGGCCCTTCGAAAACATCGACCTGACCCGCAGCACTAGCCGATCCACGGCACCAGCTTTGGCGGAGCCTCGGGGACATCAAGAGCGGACATGGATCGAGGGTGCTGCTGTCGTTCGCAGGAGTTCAGCGCATCCCTTCATGGATGATGAAGCCGCGCGCGATTGCCAGTTTCCGCAGCGCGCGGAGAAGGAATTTTTGCGGCTGTTGGCCAGGATAGCGCCGCGATGTCAGCTGGAAATCCCGGAGCGCCCCGTGGTCGCTCTCGAACGGGGCGCGCAATACTGCGGGAGATTAGCCGGCCGCCTAAGCTCGGGCGGGTATTGTTGGGGTGGGTATTCTTTGCTTCCGTGATGGCGCGAAACCGTCAGTCAGCCGATCCGCCGCGGGTGCGCCGGAACGGCGTCTTAGAAAAAACCGGCGCTTATATCCAGGCCGAAAGTAGCCAGACAGAACGATGTGCCCAGAACAAGTGCACAAAGCAGAGCGATGGACATGAGAGGATTAAGAGTCTGAGTTTCGGGAATGGCGCGTACCGAGACATCCGAAGCAGTATTCATGGCAACCTCCACTAGAAAAATACTCAACTGATCGTTTTGATTGTTTGCAAAAACTGTTGTGTCGCAGGCACAACTTGAATTTCGATTGTGGCGAATGAAAACTTCGATTGTGGCCAATGAGAGGTGACAGCGTGACCAGCTGGCTTTGCGCAACTGCGCTACCCTCGGTTGAAATGCATGCGACAGCGAAGGGCGTGAAACCGGGCGTTGCTGCGGTCCGATTTTGTCAACGGATCCTTTCTAGCGCAGTCCCTCATAGACCATGAATCCGCGCGCGACTGCCAGTTTTCGCAACGCGCGGGGAAGCAGCTTCTGCGGTTGGTGGCCGAGATAGCGCCACGATGTCAGTTGGAAATCCCGGAGCACGCTGTGGTTGTTTCCGAACGGCGCGAGCAATCCGGTCAGGGTTAGCGGCGTGTGCGCGCGGGTGTTGAACGGCAGCAGCAGCAATTCCAGATGCGCGCGCGAGCCATCTTGCGACGTCGCGGTGATGCCGGCGACAGCGGCCAGCATTTCTTCCGATACCACGGCGATGATATCCTCGATCTCGCGGCGGCCTTCCGGCTCGAACAGCGCGGAAAAGCTCCGGTCCTTCAGATCGCAGCCGAGCAGGGCGCAGACTCTGGTTCCGGCGACGCGAAACGGATAACCGGCGGCGGCGTCATACGACAGCACGAAGATATCGCCGAGCAGTTCGCGCACCGCGCCGGGCTCGATCTCGCTGCGCTCCGGTGCGCGCGCGTTGCCGCGCTGCTCGTCCCAATATGCGAAAAACTCGCGGCTTGACGGATGTTTCATGAGGCTACCTCGTCCGGCGCCCGGCTCGGTGGGACACCTCTGTCCCGCTTTCGCCCACGCGCATTCCCCTGATTGTTTTGCAAGACAGGCTTTGCAGCGTCCATGCCGCGGAGGCGTTAAATTAACTAAGGGGTTGGGGATCGGTGCAGGCGTGCTAGTGTCCGCGCACTCCATTGCTCGCCGGTTTTCTGCAGGGTCCGGCGAGGTCGTTACAGAAGGCGGCGTCAAGCAAGTTGGTCGTCGTGCTGGGAGGGTGGATGTCAGTCACCCCTTACCCTTGCGCGAAAAGATCAGCACCGACGAGGGAGGGCTTTCTCAGAGCCCTCCCTTTTTTGTTGGGTCGCGCAACCCCGCCGCGGGGACATTCGAGAAGCCGTCGGCTCGCTTTCGCCGCCGATATCAGCGCGACGTAATCCAGCGGTCACATCCCCGGACATATGATGTGCGGGTCGGATGCGTGGAGTGAGTTTTATGACGTCGAATGAAACCATGTCGGCGGTTCGGGCCCTCCTGGAATCCTATCGCGACGCGTTCGAGCGACTGGATGCCGCCGCCATTGCCGACCATTTTGTCTATCCCAGCCATATCACTGGCGATGCCGATGAAATCGTTCTGCTGCAGCTTTCGAACCGGCAGGATTGCCTGGCTGCTGTCGAGAAGGTTCTTGCGATGCATCGTGAACTCGAAGCACCAACTGGCTCTATTTGTGATCTTTCGATCATCGAACTCTCGCCGCGGCTGACGCGGGCTTCCTTTCGGATGGAAGTGCATCGTCGCACGGGTGGGATGCTTTACGATTTCGAGGCCGCATATACACTTGCGGAAACGCGCGCCGGATGGCGGATCGCGGCCATCGCGCACAATCAGATCCCCCGGCTCCTGAAATGCTTGGCACAGCGTCAAGCCGGTGCGTGAGCCGACGTCGTCCGCCATATTTCAGAACGAGCATGCGGTCGATCGTCGACGGCCGGCGAGAAAGGCCGTGAGCGCCAACGCCTGGAGCAGTGCGGCGGCAGCAAACAGATACGGAGCGGCTGCACCCGCCAAAACGCCCGCCTGCGGGGCAAATTCCCTGATTAATCCGAAGCTGGCCGGCGCGAACGCGTAGGTCCCTTGCGAAATCGCGACGTTCAGGGAAACGACCCTTAAAACATCCTGCTTGGCGAATTCGGCCTGAGCGATCAGCGGTGGCAGCGAGGTGGCGTTGCCGATGCCGACCCCGAACAGGATGACGCCAAGAACAAGCAAGGGAATATGGGTGCCACCCGCGATCAGGAATGCGATGGAGCCCGTGATCTGGACGGTAAAGCTGCCGCAGGCCACCAGACGCCGGTCGGCGCCGACAGGCATCAACCAGCCGACGAGCGTGCGCCCTGCGATCGCGGCCATCGTCGCAGCGCTGATCGCGATGCCTGCCAATTGAGCGCCGACGGCGGGGACGAGCAATGAAAACAGATGGGCGAGCAGGCCGATCTGCGCGAACAGGCCAAGCGCCGTGCCGGCCGCCAAGGTGACAAACCTGCGGTCCTTCCAGAGGCTCGCGCCGGAAAGCGGTCTCGCCGCCGCAAAACTGCCGAAAACTGCCGCGACCCCGGGCTCATCGCCATCGGGCGCCAATCCCATCTGTTGCGGCGTTCTGCAGAAATAGACGTCCGCGAGGATCCAGACACAGATCGTCACGATCACGCCGACGACCGCGGTTGCGGCCGGAAAACCCCACATCCCGATGGCAGCGACCCAGAGCGGCGAGAACACCACGCCGCCGATGCTGGCCCCGTTGTAGGCCATCGCAAGCGCCGCGGGCCGCGTCCGCACGAACCACGGCGCCAGGATCGCGTTGACCGCAGCGGCGCCCATCGCAACCCAACCTGCGCCGCTGAAAAGCGCCGCCGCAAACAGCTGCCAGGGCTCGGCCGCGACGGCCCAACCCGAAATGCCGAGAGCGAGCGAGAGCACGCCGGCCTTCGTGACCGCCGGGAGCCCGTAGCGAAGATAAAGTTTTGGCAAGCGCGCGACGACGAGCGCGCCAAACAGGAAGTGAACGGTGACGGCCGCCGACACCAGCGGCAGCGACCAGCCTCTGAGATCACGAACCGCCTGAAGATAGATCGGCGGACCGTAGAACCCGAGACCCCAGCCGAATACGGCCAGCACAAAGGCCGCCCCCACGATGCGCCATCCATAGAACTTTTCGCGGTACGTTAATGCCGTCATCGTCTGCTCGCCTCTTTACCGCTTGTGTCGCTGGCGATTGCGTTCGATCGCCGGGGCGGAAGCGCGCCGCCCGAATACCGGTCGGGCGTGCAAGGATGCTACGGCGAGGACCGAAGCATCGCCGGCCTGCGACGCGATAGGCTCCAGCTCCGTGGGAGGAGTAGGCACGATGGCGAGTACGGCGGCCTTTGCCGAAGTCGCGGCGATGGCGGGCGATCCGGCGCGCGCCGCGATGCTTCACGCGCTGATGGACGGCCGTGCCCTGACGGCTTCGGAACTCGCGCGCGTAGCAGGGATCGCGCCGCAGACCGCGAGCGGGCATCTTGCGCGTATGACGCAGACCGGGCTTCTTGCGGTCGCGAGGCAAGGGCGGCATCGCTATCACCGGTTGGCGACGTCAGGTGTAGCCCGCATGATCGAGGGGATCATGCGGGTAGCGTCCGAACTGCAGCCGCCGCGCAAGAACCTTTCGGTTGGCCCGCGCGATGTGGCGCTGCGGCAGGCGCGGACCTGCTACGACCATCTTGCCGGCCGTCTTGGCGTTTCCCTGTCCGACGCACTGACCTCGGCGGGGTATGCCGAGCTCTCGGCCGAGTCGGGGATTATCACCGAGCGCGGTCTGGCATTTCTCGAGCGGGTCGGAATCGACGTTTCGGCCATGCGGGCGCGGGGTGGAATGAAGTCGGGCCGCCTGCTGTGCCGTCCATGTCTCGACTGGAGCGAGCGGCGCAGCCATCTGGCGGGTGTCGTCGGCGCAGCCCTCTGCGCCCATAGTTTTGCGCAAGGCTTCGTCTGCAGGATCGACGGCACGCGCGCACTGCGGATCACCCCGAAGGGGTTACGGGTTTATCGAGAGACGTTCGGAGTTCGGTTTGAGTAGCGCCTTCGGCCGTAGCAGCCGAAGGCGCTTTCTGAGATCATGATCCGATTCGATTTAGGCCATGAACTCATCAATGCGCCGATCGGACTGACTGCCCGAGTCCGCTTTGTCCCCGATAGCCGACGAATCGTTGCATCGCAGCGAAACGACGTGACGTGCCAAATTCGGACTCAACACCGCCGCCTCTATCGATCACCTCATCGGCAAGGCATACCCCACGCCGTGGCCTCTGATGTTCAGCGCGATGAACTCTCGCCGCTTCATTAGATCACCTCATGCCCTACTCGCCGACCTCGCTACTGATGACATCGCCGAACAATTCCCAACGCTCGCCCTTGAATTTCCTGAGCTGAAATTGCTTGATCGGAGCGAAGTCAGTTGCGCTGGTGTTGAGCGTGATGCCGGGCAAGAGCCCTTCCAGCTGCAGATTCTTGATGCTCGCGGCCTGTTTCATGATATTCGCGCGGGTAAGATCGTCGCCGCACTTTTTGAGAACATAAACCATCGTTTGAGCAACATTGTAGCCAGTCATTAGATTGAGGTCCTCACGATTACCCTCCGGGAAATATTTCGTAAGGAAGGTGTCAAAGTTCTTGATACCTGCGTCATCATTCCACTGCGGGTCTGTAGGATCTTTCTGATAAGTTGCGGATATTATGTTTTGGCTGTTTTCTAATCCAGCTGGCTTCATCACGGTTCCCGTTGATGCACCTGGACCGTTGAGAATGAACAGCGGTTTCCAACCAAGCTCCGCTACTTTCTTGATTGACTGCGCCGCGAATTTCGCTGTCGTGATGCTAATGAAAATATCTGCACCCTCCGACTTGAGCGCCACTACGTGCGAGTCAATGGTAGGCGTGGTGGTTTCGTAGCTTTCCTCTCCGACAATCATCGAAGCCGCCTTAGTGCCCAGACCGTCCGTGATGCCCTTGATATAATCTTTTCCGTAGTCGTCATTCTGATAAAGGATACCGATCTTGCCAGTCGGCCTTTCCTTCAAAATATACCTAGCATAAATGCGACCTTCGCTCTGGTAATTGGGCGGCCAGCCCATCGTCCAAGGAAACTGCTTCGAGTCGTTCCACTTTGTCGCACCGGTTTGAACGAACAGCTGAGGCACCTTCTTCTCGTTCATATACTTTTGAATTGCTGAGTTAGACGGCGTACCGAGAGCATTGAAAATGAACAGCACTTCGTCGCTTTCAACCAGTTTGCGGGCTTGTTCAACCGCCTTCGGCGGGCTGTAGGCGTCATCATATGAGATAAATTTGATTTTGCGGCCATTGATGCCGCCCTCTGCGTTGATCTTCTTGAAGTACGCAGCCTCTGTCTTACCGATGACGCCGTAAGCGGAAGCTGGCCCGCTATAAGGCATGATATTGCCGATTTTGATTTCAGTATCTGTCGCACCAATGTCGTATTTCTTCTGGGCAATTGCGCCGGTGCTGGTTGCTGCCAACACAATAATGGTTGCCGACAGCACCTGTAGTCGATCACGAAAAGCCGGCATGAGAGACCTCCTTCGGTCGGCTGCATCAGTTCGTTTTGATGATCTTGTACGTCCCTTTCTTGTGGCCAACGACTTGACCGATGCCATCGTAATCGCTGTTGATGGCTTGGTTCACACGACAAACTCTTTGCCGCCACCAAACGCTATGCCTCGCCGAACATCTGGGCAAGGATAAAGGCCCGCAGCCTTGAGGAGCGAACGGGTTGCAGTACGGACTCGGTTGAGTTCATGTTTCTGTTATGGCTTACAGATTTGCCTGCCTGGGGGTGCGTCAAATCGCGCAAAAGCGCTCGCCCCTTTCAGCCCGGCAACAAGATCAAGCAATGTCGGCGTATGCGACCCGACATGACAAGCTCGCGGCCAATTATCTGGCCTTCATCAAACTCGCATCAATCCGCATTTGGCTGCGCGCTAATGAGTCCGCAGCCCAATCGGATCATGACTTCATCGCTTTGTTTGAGCATGATCTCCGGGCAAACGCTTAGCGTTTGTCCCGAGGCGGATCATGCTCTGTGCGTGACACGGCTCAGATAAATCGAAACTGCGACCGTTCACGCTTGGCAAGCTTCGGGATGGCCTCGCCGAGGATAAATTTCTTGAAATGCTCGGTCTGCTGGTGGGCTGCGAACGCGGTTTCCGCCGAAAATACTTCGTAGAAGAAGAACTCCTGCGGTTTGGTTACGCTCTGATGAATCTGGAATTCCTTCACGCCCGCTTCTTTCCGCGCCTCGGGAAGAAATTTTCGCAACAAGCCTGCAACGGAATCCTCCTCGCCCGGCTTGGTTTCCCAAAATGCGGTAATGACGAAACCCTGGTTGGAGCCATTCGAATTCATGGTCTTTCTCCGTCGATGCTGACGTCCCATTCGCCTCAAGGGGCGATCCGGCGGAGATTGGCACGCCCCCTGGTCCGAATGCTCCGGTGCGCGCCGAACCAACGTCACCCCAAACAGGCCGCGGAAGTGATCCCGCGCTTGCCGGGCTGCCGCGCTTGCCGGGCTGCCGGGCATTTCGGACGGAAAATCCAAAAGATGGTATCTTTGGCGATGGAGGACGGTTCTGGGGGCGATCGATGCATTCGGCCACCGCGCCCCCCGGACGGGTTTGCGCCCTTGCGCCGCAGCGCCAAGCCGCCTAATGGGGCGCAATCGGTCACGTGAGCCAGCCGTTTGAGGTGTTTGAGCCCTTGGAATCCCCGCCAGAATTGCCGCCGGACGGCCCGCGCGAACCGATCCTGACGCTGCCTGGCGCCTTGACCGCGTATGTCCTGCTGCTTGCGGTGATTCACGTCGTCCGAATGCCGTTGCCGTTCGATATCGACGACGTCGTCATCCAGATGTTCGGCTTCATTCCGAAGCGCTACGATTCGACGCTGCTGGCGATCACGTTTCCCGGCGGCACCGGCGCCAAGGTCTGGACCTTCGTGACCTATTCGCTGCTGCACGCCAATCTCACCCATATCGGCTTCAACGTGCTGTGGCTGCTGCCGTTCGGCAGCGCGCTGGCGCGCCGCTTTGGCGCGGTGCGCTTTTTCCTGTTCATGGCGGTGACCGCCGTGGCCGGCGCGCTGGCGCATCTCGTCACCCATGAACACGCGGTGGCGCCGATGATCGGCGCTTCGGCGTCGGTGTCCGGCACGATGGCAGCCGCGATCCGCTTCGCCTTCGTGCGGGGCAGTTTTCTGTCATTCAGCCGCGGCGACGCCGATGCCGCAGCAAGGGTGCCGGCGCTGTCGCTGCTGCGCGCGTTGCGCAACACGCGCGTCCTGGGTTTTCTTGCCGTCTGGTTCGGCGTCAACATCATCTTCGGCATTGGATCGATCGCGATTGGCGCCGACGGCGCCAGCGTCGCCTGGCAGGCGCATATCGGCGGGTTCTTCGCGGGGCTACTGTTGTTTTCGCTGTTCGACCCGATCCCGCGTGCCGCGCCCAATGCTGCAGATGCGTCGTCCTCCGATGCATCGGAACGCGGCTGATCGCCGCTTGCGGCGCAAGTCGGTTTCATCCATCATGTCAGAGTTAGTGCATAAGCCCGTGAGCGTGCTTTAATATCCGCGGCTTACGAAGCGCCTGCAACCAATCGGCGCTAAAACTGTTGATTGCAGACTCAAAAGGCAACCACGACCGCGCTCGCTCAAGGGCGCGATCGGCTTCAGGGAGACAACCATTTAGGGAGACGACCATGACGGTACGCGCAATTCTCGATTCCAAAGGCCATCAGATCCAGAGCGTCGAGCCGGGCACGAAGCTTTCGGCAGCGATCAAGATTCTGTCGGAGCGCAAGATCGGCGCTGTGCTGGCGATGAGCGAAGGTCGCATCGAAGGCATCCTGTCGGAGCGCGATATTGTGCGCGTGCTGGGTGAGCGGGGTGCTGCGGTGCTGGACGAACCGATCAGCGCGGTGATGACGCGCAAGGTCGTCAGTTGCAGGCAGGCCGACACCGTCGCCGCCATCATGGAGATGATGACCCTGGGTAAATTCAGGCATCTGCCGGTGGTCGAGGACGGCAAGGTGGTCGGCCTGATTTCGATTGGCGACATCGTCAAATGGCGTGTCAAGGAATTCGAGATGGAGCAGGAAGCGCTGCGCGATTACATCAAGACCGCCTAGCGGACGCGTTCGCTCAGACCTTCTTCTCAACCGCAGCGGCGGGTCGGTGGGCCGCGGCCGGCGCGAGAATGTGAATCGCTTCCTGGATGGAATCGATGGCGCGCTCGGCGGCGCGCGCGCCATGCGCGATCAGATCGCTGGCGCGGTGGAAATCGAACCAGCCGATTTGGCCGACCCGGGGCGAGATCAACAGGTCGGGTGGATCGCCGGCCAGGCGCGCCCGGGTAATGCGGTCCTGCATGATGTTGAAGGCATCGACCATGACGGTGGAGATGCCCGGCCGTCCGCTGCTGCCGAAAAACTCGCGCTTCATGGTGCGCTCGGGCGAGAAGAATTTGCCGAAGCCGCGTTTCGGCCGCGGTGGCTCGATCTCGGCGTCCGGCGCGAGGCTGACCGATACCTCGGCCGACGGGCCGTGCGAGTAGATCGTCGTACTGTGGGTGAAAATGTCGCTTGAGAGGTTGGCGGCGATGACGATTTCCGCGCCAAACGCCCGCGCGGCCGACACCGGGACCGGATTCACCAGCGCGCCGTCGACCAGCCAGCGGTCGCCCACCAGCACCGGCGAAAATATCCCGGGCAGCGCATAGGAGGCGCGCATCGCATCGACGACCCGGCCGTGGGTCAGCCAGATCTCATGCCCGGTGCGGACTTCCGTCGCGACGGTGGCAAATTTCAGCGGCAATTCCTCGATCGCGGTCTGGCCGATCGCGGCTTCCAGCTGGGCCGCCAGCTTGTCGCCGCCGATCAGGCCCGAACCGTTGAGCCGGATATCGAGATAGCCCAGGATATTTCGTGGCTGCAGGCTGCGCGCCCAGTCTTCCAGCGTATCGAGATGCCCCGCGGCATAGGCGCCGCCAACGACCGCGCCGATCGAGGTGCCGACCACCACATTGGGGACGATGCCGTGGGCGATCAATGTCCTGATGATGCCGATATGGGCGAACCCGCGGGCGGCGCCGCCGCCCAGTGCGAGCCCGATTACTGGCCGCCGGATACTCCCGAGACCCACCTTGTCGCGACTGTCCTGGCCGTTTTGGCCGCGCCCGATCAATATATCCAGCACCTGATAACTCCTGGGAGCACAAGACTATGCACTAAAGCCCGGTCCCGCCAGAACGTACCACAAGAATGGTTTATGCTGCGGTGCCGATGGGCGTAGGCAGGGATTGTGACTGGACCGCGACGCTCGGGATAGCATCGGGGGTTTTTGCCGGTTCCGTGGAGCCGCCATCTGCCGCGCCTGCAGGCTTGAATTTGCCGCGTTTTCGGTGAAAAGCATGTTCCATGACACCATGGGGTAAAGGCATCGACCGATTCGCGGCGCGCGGACGCTTGCTCCGAGCGCTTGTGCTTGCGGCAATGCTGATCCAGGTGCTGGCGGGTCCGGCTACGGCCCAGATGTTCTCCGATCAACCGCCACCAGTGCCTCCGGGATCGGTTCCCGACCCCGGCGGCGCCATCAGCCTGGCCCCGCCGTCCGGTCCGGGATCCGTACCCACGATGCCGGCGCCGTTGACGCAGCCTTCCCTGACGCAGCCTTCCCTGACGCAACCTTCGATCGCCGCGCTGCCACCGGTTGCGGCGCCTCAGGGTGCAGCGCCCCCCGGCCAGGCCGTGCTGTCGCTGACGGCGCGTTACGGGAAGGACTTGCCGGCCATCAACGCCGGGCTGGTGTGGCGGGTTTTTACCGATCGTCCCGATGAGAACGGCACCTTCAAATTGATCCGCGAGGAACGCGGTGCGACGCCCAACATCGTGCTGCCGCCGGGCGGCTATGTCGTCCATGTCACCTTTGGACTGGTCAGCGCGGTGCGGCCGGTGACCCTGAAGTCCGAAACCGACCGCGAGGCCTTCCTGCTTCCGGCGGGCGGCCTGCGGATCGAAGGCCGCGTCGGCACGTCAAAGATCCCGCAGAACCAGATTTCGTTCGCGATCTACAAGGGCAGCCAGTTTGAAGTCGGCGAGCGCGCGCCCTTGGTGCCGAGCGTCGCCGCCGGTGATGTCGCGCTATTGCCGGAGGGGACCTACTACATCATTTCCAACTACGGCGACGCCAACTCCGTGGTGCGCTCGGATATCCGCGTGCAGGCCGGCAAGCTGACCGACGTGATCATCAGCCATCGCGCCGCGGTTATTACGCTGAAGCTCGTCGGCGACAAGGGCGGCGAGGCCTTGGCCAACACCGCGTGGTCGGTGATTACGCCGGGCGGCGACGTCATCAAGGAATCGATTGGCGCATTCCCCCGCGTCGTGCTGTCCGAAGGCGAATATCGCGCCATCGCCAAGAACGAGGGCAAGGTGTTCGAGCGCCCCTTCAACGTCGTCAACGGCGTCGACGGCGAGGTCGAGGTCATCGCGCGCTGATCCAACGCCGTCATGCCCGTGGACTTGATCCGGGCATCCATCAATCTTCACACGTGTTTTTTCAATGATGGATTGCCGGGAGCGCAGACAAGTTTACGTAGTCTGCGCCAGGCAGACTACTACGCCCGGCAATGACAGCATTGTCAAAACCGCGTCACGATATCCGACAAAGCCGGGCGCGGGCGGTCTTCGCTCGGCTTCGATGGCGTGCCGATATGGATGAAGCCCGCGAGTTTTTCGTCGGCCTTCAATCCCAGCCCGTCGAGCACGTCGCGGTCGAACGCGAACCAGCCGGTCAGCCAGCAGGCGCCGTAGCCGAGCGCGGTGGCGGCGGTGACGATGTTCATCGCGCTGGCGCCCGCGGATAATTCCTGCTCCCAGGGCGGCACCTTGGGATGCGGTTTTGTCAGGCTGACCACGGCGATCACCAGCGGCGCATCGGTGAGCCGGCGTTTCTCGATATCGATCTCGGCGGGTGGGGCTTGCGGGTTTTTCCGAGCGAACACCTTTGCGATCACCTCGCCGGCGCGGACGCGCGCGTCGCCCTCGAACACAATAAAACGCCACGGCGTCAGCTTGCCGTGATCGGGCACCCGCGCACCGATCGTCAGAATGGTTTCAAGCTCGGCTGGCGAGGGGCCGGGCTCGCCCATCTCGCGCGGTTTTATCGAGCGGCGGGTTTTGAGGAGGTCGATGGCGTCAGGCAATGCGGGCTCTTTCATCGGGAATGCTGGGGGATCGCATAGCACGCGGTGCCGCCGGCCACGAGCGGTGGACGGGCATTTTAGACCGATTGTGATCGGGAGATGGTTTGCGCCTCGGCGAGGCCGGCACGCAAACGATACGGCCGATCCAACCGCTAGGCTTGATCCTTCTTGAGCGGCATCTTCGCCGCCCGCTCCAACACATCCTTGCCGAGATCTTCCAGAATTTCGCGCGTGGCCAGGAACAGGCTGTGGCCCTGATCGGTCTCGATCGCCAGCGCCACCACGGTCGGCCGATTGGGATCCGGGATCAGCTGGTAGGCCCGGATCGGATAGGCCGGCAGTTCCTGTTCGTCTTCCATCACGCCTCCAGCCGCGCCCGCTTGATGTCCGGCGGGGTCGCTTCCTCGACCAGCGCGGCCAGCGCCTCATCGGTCGGCATCACGGTCTGGCCTTCGCTGCCCAGGCGCCGGATCGAGACCGAATGGGTCTCGGCCTCTCTCTTGCCGACCACCAGCAGTGCCGGAATCTTCGCCAGCGAATGTTCGCGGACCTTGTAGTTGATCTTTTCGTTGCGCAGGTCGAGTTCGACGCGCAAGCCGGCGCGACGCGCCGCAGCCGCGACCACCTTGGCGTATTCATCGCCTTCCGACGTGATGGTGGTGACGACGGCCTGGATCGGCGCCAGCCAAAGCGGAAAGTTACCCGCATAGTGTTCGATCAGGATGCCGATAAAACGCTCCATCGAGCCGCAGATCGCGCGGTGCACCATGACCGGCGTTTTCTTCGAGCCGTCGGCGTCGATGTAAAAGGCGCCGAATCTTTCCGGCAGATTAAAATCGACCTGCGTGGTGCCGCACTGCCAGTCGCGGCCGATGGCGTCGCGCAGCACATATTCGAACTTCGGGCCGTAAAAGGTGCCTTCTCCCGGATTGACGCCGGTCTTGATGCGGTTGCCGGATCGCGCCGCGATCTTGTCAAGCAGCCCACGGAGCACACGTTCGGCGTGGTCCCACATCGCATCGGTGCCGACGCGTTTTTCCGGCCGCGTCGCGAGTTTGATCACAATGTCGCTCTCGAAGCCGAAGTCCGCGTAAACCGAGAGGATGAGATCATTGATCTTCAGGCACTCTTCCGCAAGCTGGTCCTCGGTGCAGAAGATGTGTGCGTCGTCCTGCGTGAAACCGCGCACCCGCATCAGCCCATGCATCGCGCCCGACGGCTCATAGCGATGCACCACGCCGAATTCAGCCAGCCGCAGCGGCAGATCGCGGTAGCTCTTCAGGCCGTGCTTGAAGATCTGCACATGGCCGGGGCAGTTCATCGGCTTGATGGCGAACCAGCGCTTGTCCTCGGCTTCGTCGCCGGCCGACTGCGCGGCGAACATGTTCTCGCGATACCAGTCCCAATGGCCGGAGGTTTCCCACAGCGACTTGTCGAGCATCTGCGGCGCGTTCACCTCGTCGTAATCGCCTTCAAGACGCCGGCGCATATAGGCGATGATCGACTGGAACAGCGACCAGCCCTTGGCGTGCCAGAACACCACGCCGGGGCCTTCCTCCTGGAAGTGAAACAGGTCGAGCTCGCGTCCCAGCTTGCGGTGGTCGCGCTTCTCGGCTTCCTCGATCTGCTTCAAGTAAGCGTCGAGCTCTTCCTGCTTGGCGAACGCCGTGCCGTAGATCCGCGTCAGCATCGGATTGTTGCTGTCGCCGCGCCAATAGGCGCCCGCGACCTTCATCAGCTTGAACGCGTTGCCGATCTTGCCGGTCGACGTCATGTGCGGACCGCGGCACAGATCGAACCAGTCGCCTTGCTTGTAGATCTTGATGGTCTGGTCGGCCGGGATCGCGTCGACCAGTTCGACCTTGAACATCTCGCCGTTGTCGCGGAACACCTGTTTGGTCTGTTCGCGCGTCCAGATTTCCTTGGTGAAGGGTTTGTCGCGCGCGATGATCTCGCGCATCTTCTTTTCGATCGCCGAGAAATCTTCCGGCGTGAATGGTTCGTTGCGGAAGAAATCGTAATAAAAACCGTTCTCGATCACCGGGCCGATCGTCACCTGCGTGCCCGGCCACAGCGATTGCACCGCTTCGGCCAGCACATGGGCGGCGTCATGCCGGATCAGTTCCAGCGCGCGCGGGTCGTCGCGGGCAATGAATTCGATTTTCGCATCGTGCTCGATTGGGTCGGCGAGATCCGTGACCACGCCATCGAGCGCCATCGCCACGGTGCGCTTGGCCAGCGACGGCGAGATGCCCTTGGCGATATCCAGGCCGGTGGTGTTTTTGCTGAATTCGCGTTTCGCGCCGTCGGGGAAGGTGAGGGCGATCTTTGAGGATTCGACCGGCTTCAGATTGGTGAGGCTGAACTGGAATCCTGACGCGGGCGTGTTCTTGTCGGGCATTAGTGTCTCCTGTGGCTCACTCCTGCGAACGAGCGCAGGTAAGCGGGAAGCAGCGGTATAGCAGGGGATTGGCGTGACGCAATCCGGATCCCTCAAGAAAATCGGGTTGCGATAGGCGGCTTTGCACGAAACTGTTGTTCCATCATGTGACCACCCGATGAAATTCGCGAGGTCCCCGCGGGGCCGCCATGGACTTGGCACAACGGGCTTGTTAGCTTTTCGTCGTTGTCCAGCGGTCTTCTTCGCAATCGCGTAACGCCCCGGGCCCATGACGCTGCGTACATTTCCCGTCGCCATCCTGGTGTTGATCTGCGGACCGGCACTGGCCGCTTCCTCCGCCATCCGGCCTGCGCCCCGGGAGGCGCCGACGCCACCGATGGTGTTCTATGTCGCCAAAGGCGCGCCCGATGCGTGCGGCCGCGGCTGCGACAGCTGGATCGCGGTCGAAGGCCAGGTCGATTCCGGCGCGGCGCTCCGCTTTCGAAAATTTCTGCGGCTGATCGGCAATCGCCATCTGCCGATGTATTTTTCCTCGCCCGGCGGCAATCTCGATCAGGCGCTGGCGATGGGCGCCATGCTTCGCGAACGGCCCACCGTCGCCAGGGTTGCTCGAACGGTGGTGAAGGAGTGCGGCTTCGAAGCCCAGGATGGCGAGGCCTGCCTCAAGCTGAAGCAGTCGGGCCGCGAGCTCCATGGCGATCTCTGGACGCATGGCGCGATGTGCAACTCGGCATGTCCGTATCTCATGCTCGGCGCGGCCACCCGCGAGATCGCGCCCGATGCCGTGCTTGCGGTCCATTCGCCGAAAGTAGTGGTAAATTTCAGCGGCGGCGTACCGACCCAGCAAATGCGCGCCGCGGCGACGCAACGAGGCATCGAACGCGCCGATCTGATGCTTTCAAGGTACGTCCTGAAAATGGGCGCCGAGGGCGCATTGCTCGATCTTGCCAAGACCGTCAAATTCGAGAGCATGCATATCCTCACCCGCGAAGAGATCGTCCGCTTCGGCATTGACCGGCGCGAGTTCGTCGAGACGCCGTGGACGTTCGAAAACAGTACCCGCAGCATGGTGCGCAAGTCAGCCGTTGCCAAGAGCGACGCGGGAGACACCTTCCGAACCTTGCAGTGGCGACTGTTCTGCTTCACCACAGGCCAGTTTGAGCTGGATTTTCAGCGCCAGATCGCAAGGGCGCCGACCTTTGCCACGGTATCGATTTCAAATGGCGGAGCGAAGCCGCTGTACTTCGCGCTGCCGCCGGTCAAGCCGCAGGGTTTCGAGGTTTGGGGCCTGCGGATGACCCGGGTATCGCTACAGTCGCTTGCCGGGCTGCCTCAGTTCGATTTCACCGAGACCACCCTGGCGCCGGATGGGCACCGGCTGGCACACCCTGAGAAATTCTCCACCGAAGGATTGGCGGGTGCACTAGACGGCCTGCTCGCGACCTGTCCGGCGCAAAAGGACATGGCTCCCTTGCAGGCGAGCGGACCCCAGGACAGCGCGGCGAAATAGCATCCCCGCGTCGTTGGCGGTCGGCACGCTCTTTGCGCCGCAGCCAGCGGGCACCGAGACCATCGACAAGATTTTCGTCGCATGCTTTTGTCGGGCGCGAGCATGATCCGGAAAAGCATGCCCTCGGGCAGAAGCGCGAAGCGCGTCTTCGCGCTAGATGCCCCGAGGGTGGAAACCGGTTTTCCGAAACGATTTATGCTTAAACAAAAATATAACGCTTGGGTCTTATTCACCTCCAGTTGAATAAGACTTGAGCGGGAATTTGGCGAGGCGATCGTGAAAACGAAGGTTAAAGTGGCATGAGAAAAGTACTTGCGTTGGTCCTGGTCCTGCATTCAGCCGCCGCGATGGCGCAAGGTAGCCCGCCGACCGTCGGAGGAAAGCTGCTGGTCCAGGTGAAGCCGCGCGGCGCGCCTGCAAAACCCCAATCGATTGCCGCGAAGCTGCAGGCCTGTCTCGAGATCGACGATGCAACGAAAGAGCGGCTGAATTGCTACGACGCCATTTTCCCGCCCAAACCAAATCCCAAGGCGCCCGCCGCGAAGGCTGTAACGGATTGCCGTTTCGCGAAGGAAGAAGACGAACGGCTGACATGTTTCAACGGCTTCGCAGAAAAAATTCCCAAGCTTCCGCAGTAGAATCCCGCCTGGAGCGTTTTCCAGCGAAGCCTACCCTCGGACTTGATCCGGGGTGGATACCGGCTCGCGTCAAGAAAACGCGTCATATCAAGAATCCAGAGCCCCGTTTCGATTCTATCGAAACGGAAACGGCTCTGGGCCGTGAACTCATAAATGCGCCGATCGGACTGACTGCCCGGGTCCGCCTTGTCCCCGATAGCCGACTAGTCGTTGCATCGCAGCGAAATGACGCGCTGTGCCAATCGGCGACATCGAACGCTCACTTGAACTGAAAGAGGCCGCCAACTAAGGCGGGGGTCCGGAGGAGGAGAATCCGAACCCCTGACACAAACCGGAACGATCCCCTTCCAGTTCGCCGCTCTGTAAATGCTCTACGGACGATCCAAAACCGGACGTCCGCCATTTGGAACGCCGCATCGCCATTCACGTCATCACAGGCTGAACAGGGTAAACGAGTAAATTTCAAGGCAATGTCCTAACAGGAGCTTTACGAAATCACCTTCATTCTGATGCCTGTTTTTGACGATCGCCTAGCCGGTCGCAATTAAGTCCAACGATGGATGGTCATTATGATTGTTGACAAGCCAAGGGCGAA
>WNFA01002950.1_pt1 | contig 21924 bp, 19 predicted proteins | sample 5400481 | NCBI WGS metagenome assembly WNFA01 (sample SAMN13153340, study PRJNA577476) | soil metagenome | isolation source: 120 cm saprolite under Douglas fir tree site 2 hole 1 replicate 2 | place: USA:California | collected 2015-04-18
TTATCGCTCGCAGCTCAAAGGCTGGAAGTTTCTCTACCTCCCGCATATCGAGTGCGCTTCCGAGCTCCCCGTGGACATGAACGGCTTCAAAGCCCAGCAGGCGCGGTGGGCCAAGGGCTTGATGCAAACCGCAAAAAAATCCTCCCAAGAGTATTGAAGTCGGATGCGCCCTGGCACGTCAAAGCCGAGGCCTTCTTCCACCTTACCGGCAACATCAGCTACCCGCTCATGATTGTGCTCTCCACCATGTTGCTGCCCGCGATGATCGTGCGCTTCTATCAAGGCTGGATCCAGATGTTGGTGATCGATCTGCCGCTGTTCCTCGCTTCCACCTGTTCCATCTCCAGCTTCTATCTAGTCGCGCAAAGAGAGCTTCGTCCCAAAACATGGCGGCGCACGTTTCTCTACATGCCCTTCGTCATGGCCACGGGCATCGGCATTTCCGTGCGCAACGCGCAAGCGGTGATCGAAGCGCTGCTCGGCAAGAAAAGCGCATTTGCCCGCACGCCCAAATTCAATATCGAAGGCAAGCAGGGCGCGTTCGCGACAAAATCGTACAGGAACAAAGCCGGCTGGATGCCCTACGCGGAAATTCTTTTAGGCTTGTACTTCTCTTCGACGGTGATCTACGCCATCCTCAACGAAAACTACGCCACCGTCCCGTTCCTGTTGCTCTTCGTCTGGGGTTACCTCTACACCGGCGCGATGTCCCTCGGCCAAACCTACTTCGCGCGTCTGCGTTTCGGAGTCAACGCCCCGGAGATGCGACCCGCCACTTCCGGCGCGCCGGGCTTCTGATTCTCTTAAATAGAACTGACGCTCAGGTCGGCAGCCTTTCGCTTTTCGCGTGTGCGATGTCGCCGTCAAAGCTACACTGCACGGAAGGCGAACGCTCCGTGGAATACCGCCCCTTCAAGAATGGCGATGTCGGCTTGCACGCGGTCGCTGCTGGCCCGGAAGATGGCCCCGTCGTCGTTCTGCTCCACGGCTTTCCTGAATTCTGGTATTCGTGGCACAGACAAATCGAGCCGTTGTCGGCTGCAGGTTTTCGCGTCATCGTCCCCGACCAGCGCGGCTATAACCTCAGCAGCAAACCCGTCGGCGTCTCTTCGTATGCCGTGCCTGAGCTCGTTTCCGACGTCATCGCCATCGCCGATCAACTCGGCCGGAGAAAAATCTTTCTCGCCGGACACGATTGGGGCGCCGCCGTTGCCTGGAGCACCGCCCTGCTGCATCCGCAGCGCGTCGCCAAGCTCGTCGTCCTTAACGTCCCTCACCCCTCGGTGATGCGTAAATTCCTCAGCACGCGTCCGCGTCAATTCCGCCGCAGCTGGTACATGTTCTTCTTTCAACTCCCCTGGCTGCCGGAAGCCCTTTTCTCCGCCTTCAACTTCCGCGCCGGCTCGCGCTCGCTTCTCCGCTCCAGCCGCCCGGGCACCTTCACCGCCGAAGATCTCGCCCAATACCGCACCGCGTGGTCGCAGCCCGGCGCCATCACCGCCATGATCAATTGGTACCGCGCCCTCTTTCGCACTCGCATCAAATTTCAGAACAAAACCATCCGCGTCCCCACCCGCATTCTCTGGGGGGAGCGCGACGACTTTCTCTTAACGGAAATGGCGCACGAAAGCCTGCGCTATTGCGTGAGTGCCGAACTCTTCACCTTCGCCAACGCCACGCATTGGCTCCAGCACGAAGAACCCGCTCGCGTCTCGGAGGTGTTGATCGATTTCTTCCGAGCATAGTGCTCGGTTCGGTCTGCTATCTCCAACGAAACATTTCGGATCTCATTCAAAGCAGAGCAATACAATCTCCGGGTTAGACCCAAAGCGCAGCGGCGGCCCCCAAGTCCCTGCACCGCTGGAGGTGTAGACCTGCATCTTTCCGATCCGGCTCAACCCGTACGCGAACTGGCGGTAAATCCGCCAGACCATCCAGGTCCAGGGGATAAACTGCCCGAGATGAGTGTGCCCCGAGAGTTGCAACGAAAATCCAGCCTCGGCCGAGATGTGCGGACGATCCGGCGCGTGCGTCAGAAAAATGCTGGCGCGATTCCGGTCCACACCGATTCGCTGCAGGACCGCACGCAGATGCTCGTCCTGGGTGGCGTGTTTGTAAGGCACGCCGACGATCTGCAAGCCGTCTGCTTCCACTTTTTCGTTCTCGAGTACGCGAACTCCAGCGCCGGCGACGGCTCGTACGTACTTGGAGTCGTCCCCGAACTGCTCGTGATTGCCCGCAACAAAATAGGCGCCCTGCGGAGCGCGCAGCTCGCGCAACGGCTCGGCGGCTCGCGCCGTATCGATCGCCGTGCCATCGTACAAGTCACCGGCAACGAAAACCACGTCGGGCTTCTCCCGCATCGTCTTGGCCACGATGCGCCTCAGAAACCGGCCGTTTCGAACGTGCCCCAGGTGCAGATCGCTGAGTAGCACGGCCCTACGCCCGCGCCAGGCCTGCGGCAGATTCTCCAATCGAATGGTGATCCGCCGAACCCGCGTCCAGCCTGCATTCACTAGGCCTGAGAAGCAGAGCACCACTGACGCTCCGAACATCACCTCCACGATCCGATGGAAATTCACGTCCATTCCCGCCAGCCGTGCGATTCCGAAAATAACCCAGGACATACATGCCGCAAAGAAGGAGAAACTCAACCATCCAAGCCAAGCTGCGGCGACCCGATACATGACGCACAACACAGCATTTGTGTAGCGAAAGGCCAGAAGCGACGTTGCTAAAAAACTGACGGACAGGACGCCCACAACGATCTTGAGCCACAACGCCACAGAGGGATCATTCCCCGCCGGCGAAAACTTCCAGGTTTCGTAGAGGAAAAAGTGAATCAGAAACAACACCGATTGAAAAATCACGATGAAGTCTATGAGTCCTGCTCGTATCTGCATCTACCGTTGGATTCCTCAAGTCCTAAAAACGGTATTCATCTGCTCCGAAATGGATGGCGACAGCGTGCGTTGCTGGGCGGCGAGGCGGTCCTGTTTCGTGACAATTTCGGCCAATCACTCGTTTCGGGTACAATCGCGTGGCTGCGTACAGCCTTCGAAACCCACATGCCCAGTGGGCGCAACATCCAAAATTGTGGTTCCGAGGTGCGCGAATGAATGGTCGCCTGTGCCCGGTGCGGTCGCATGGTCTATCGAATTCAGCAACACGAGTTTTTGGGGGATTGCTCTGCCTGGCTTACATTGCGGCTACGGCGCGAGCCCAGGAGCACCGCGAGCGCGAGCCCAATAGCGTCTACGCGGAACGCCGCGCCAAGCTGGCGGCGCAGGCCGATGGGCCGATCGTCCTCTGGGGTTTCACCGGCCGCGAGGAAGTTTCCCAAGCCTACGTCTTTGCCCAGGAAGAGAATTTTTACTACCTCACCGGCCACAATGAAGAAGGCGCCGGGCTGATTATCCTTCCCGCTGGTCAGAAGGGCGACGTCTCGAACGTTTCGCGCGAAACTCTTTTTCTCCCCGCAAAGAACCCGCAGAAAGAAAAATGGAACGGCGTCCGCATGTCACCCTCGGATCCCGGCATCGAAGCGCGCACGGGATTTGTTGCCGTGAAATCGTTTGAGAGCGACTTCCGCTCCATGGTCGAGAATCTTCTGAAGACGTTTCAGAACTTCTACACGATTCTTCCCTATCAGAAAGAACTCGGCGGTTACCCCCACGAGAAAGCCGTTGTGGATTGGCTGCAGCTTGCTGCGCCGAATGCCAAGCTGAAAGACATTCGCGCGCAGATCGGCGCCCTGCGCCAGATCAAGTCACCCGGCGAAATCGCCTTCCTGAAGCAAGCGATTGATTTGTCCCTCGATTCTCACATGGACGCGATGAAGATGATGCGCCCGGGGCTTTACGAATATCAGGTAGCAGCAAAAATGGTCGAAATCCATGCCTGGGGCGGCTCGGAAGCGGAGGGCTACGCCCCGATTGTTGGCGCCGGCCCGAACTCCACGGTGCTGCACTACGACAAGCTCTCGCGCAAAATCGAAGATGGCGACATCGTCGTTCTCGACGTCGGGGCGCAATACTCCGGCTATTCGGCGGACATCACCCGCACGCTGCCCGCTAACGGCAAGTTCACGCCGCGCCAGCGCGAAATTTACGAAATCGTCCTCGGCGCGCAAAACGCGGCCCTCGCCGCGCTCAAGCCGGGCATGGATTTCTGTAACAAGGGCGACAAGAGCGTTCACAAGATTGCCTACAACTACATTAATTCCCATGGAAAAGATCTTCACGGCAAACCCCTCGGGCCATATTTCATTCACGGCCTCGGCCATCACATCGGCTTGAACGTCCACGACCCGGGCGAATTCTGCGCCCCTTTCCAGCCCGGCATGGTCATCACCGTCGAGCCCGGCATCTACATTCCCGAGGAAAATCTGGGCGTGCGTATCGAGGACGACGTCCTCATCACCGAATCCGGCCACAAACTCCTCAGCGAACGCCTCCCGCGCGACACTGTTGAAATCGAAAAGATCATGGCGGAAGCCGCGTTGGCTCGCTCAAAAGGAGAAAAAAACCCCCTCACGACACACGGCAGGGAAACGCAGCTCTATCAGAAAGAACAAGGTAAATGGCGCTTGTTTCACGTTCACTATTCCGGAATGGCGGTTACCGGAGAGCGCCAGGGCTTCTGAACGCAGGAAACGTTTCTTTTTCAACGAGGCTCACTGCCGACAAAGAAGGCGGATTGACCGCCGGGAATGAGGCACCTTATACTGATCTCCCGCGCTGGACGTGGATTTCGCGCCAGCGTGCCTCGAGTCATTCCGCGAGCAGCGTAGGAGCGAACTTTAGTTCGCCGGCCGGAATTTCCGGAATCAGCAAACTTTCTAGCGAGCATATGAGCAGCGTCAAAGCGACACAACTCCGCCCCGGCATGGTCATCCAGCACGAAGGCCAGCTTTTCACCATCTTCAGCGTCGATCACCGCACGCCGGGCAACAAACGTGGCTCGATGCAGACCCGCATGAGGAACCTCCGTACGGGTGCGATCATCGATTACCGGTTCCGCGCCGAAGAGTTCGTGGACCGCGCCATCCTCGATGAAGTCGAGTTCGAGTACCTCTACAACGAGGGCGACGATTTCCACTTCATGAATACGAAGAACTACGAGCAGATGCAGATGAGCCGCGAAGAGCTGGGGGAAACCGTCTACTATTTGATTCCCAGCACCATCGTGAAGGTCGAATTTTTCGAGGAAAAAGCCATCGGCGTGGACCTCCCCGATACCATGGATATGAAGGTGATCCAGACCGAGCCGACGCTGCAGAAAGCCACCGCCAGCGCGGTCATGAAGCCCGCAACGCTCGAGACCGGCCTGGTCGTTCAGGTTCCGCCGTTCGTGAATGAGGGCGACAGAATTAAAGTGGACACGTCGGAAGCACGTTACGTTCAGCGCGTCGAGTAATTCTTAGCTCTTTGCTTTTGTACGTGGCTGGTAGATGATGAGACTTCCGCCTCCGCAGCTAATTTCAGCGCAAGCCGGAATTAGAAGAGGCAGAATGGCGTCCCGGCTCCGCCCAGGGCGCCTTTTGTTTTTCTCTCAATTTTTTCCCGCCGAACCCGCAACGGATTTCTCGCCCGCCGGATGTGCGCCAAACACGCGGTCGAAGATAGCATCCACATAGCGAAGCTGCCGCTGCAGATCGAAGGTGTAAGCGAGGGCTTTCGAATCGAGAACCTTGGCGATACGTTCGTCTTTCGAAACGCGGTCGCGGAAATTGGTGTTTGATTCCCACGCGGCCATGGCGTTCTCCTGCACCGCGTTGTAAGCCTCATCGCGGGGCATGCCCTTCTCCACCAGATCCTGCAGCAACTGTCCCGAGTAAACGAGGCCGTGGGTGGATTCGAGATTTCGAATCATGCGCTCGGGGAAAACGCGCATCTGGCCGAGGATGGCGGTCATTTTCGAAAGCATGTAGTCCACGAGAATGGTGGAATCGGGAAGGATGATTCGTTCCACCGAACTGTGGGAGATGTCGCGCTCGTGCCACAAGGCGACGTTTTCGAACGCCGCGAGCATGTTCGAACGCACGAGGCGCGCCAAGCCGCAGATTTGTTCACAGGTGACGGGATTGCGCTTGTGGGGCATGGCGGAACTGCCTCGCTGCTCGCCGCTGAACGGTTCTTCCGCTTCGCGGACTTCGGTCCGCTGCAAATGGCGAATTTCGAGTGCGATTTTTTCAAGCGTGGCGGCAATGAGCGCGAGGGCGCTGAGATATTGTGCGTGGCGATCGCGCTGAATCACTTGCGAAGCGACGGGAGCGACGGTGAGCCCAAGTCGCTTACAGATACGCTCTTCGATTTCGAGACCGAGATGCGAGGCGTTGCCGACCGCGCCGGAAATTTTGCCGACAGCCATTTGCACGGCGGCGGCGCGGAAGCGCTCGATGTTGCGCTGACTTTCCGAAAACCAATTCGCGATTTTCAGGCCAAACGTGATGGGCTCGGCATGAATGCCGTGAGTGCGGCCGATTTGAGGGGTGTGGCGGAATTCGTGTGCGCGTACATCGAGAATTTCTCCAAACATCACCAAGGCGCGCTCGATTAGTTTTGAAGCATCGCGAACCTGGAGGGCTTGCGCGGTGTCAACAATGTCATTCGAGGTCATGCCGTAGTGCAGCCAGCGCGCGGCGGCCGGATCAGCGATCGATTCGCCGACGGCCATGGTGAAAGCGATAACGTCGTGCTTCACGCGAGACTCGAGTTCGTTGATGCGGGCGACATCGACTTTGGCACGAGAGCGAATCGCGACGGCGGCATCCTTCGGTACCTGGCCCGCCTCCGCAAGCGTTTCCGTGGCGGCCAGCTCAACTTCCAGCCACTTGGCAAACTTGTTCGCGTCACTCCAAACCTGGCCCATCTCCTGGCGCGTGTAGCGTGGTATCAATGCTTTCTCCACAAAAGCAAAAAGAAGATTGCGCGGGCAGTTCCCGGTATTTCCTACTTCCATGATACCGCAGATGGGAAAATGTGCACGGCGCAAGGATTTCCTTGCCAGGTGTCCGAAAATGGGATGGGCAGTCGCGGAAACGAGCGTTTGGCGCCCGGAAAACGAAAGGACAGCATGGATAAGACGCTCAGGAAAAAGGAGTTGGGGGCGCCAACGGAGCGGCAAAGGAGTTGCACGAGGCAAGGGTGTAGGGGGTCTACAGGTTAGGGAGTAGGATGTCGACAGCCTTGGATGGAACAAAGGGCAGGGTCATGACGTCATAACCAAGAGAGCGAGCAAAAAGACGGCATGGAAAGAGCTTTCGAGGGGCGTGATTGAACATTGGAAGGAATTGTCTGAGGACCAAGCGATGGCTGAGAAGAGAGAGCGGTACCACAACCGAATCGAGCTTTTGCAGGGGACGCTGGACCTGTTGATTCTGCAAACCCTGCAATGGGGGCCGCAACATGGTTATGGGATTAGCGTGGCGATCCGGAATCGCTCCGGCGAGTTACTGCAGGTGGATACGGGTTCGCTCTATCCGGCGCTGCACCGGTTGGAAAAACAGAAATGGATCAAAGCGGAATGGAGAATTTCCGAAAATAAGCAGCGGGCAAAGTTTTACCAACTGACGGCCGCGGGAAAGAAGCAACTGACAAGAGAACGCTCGAAATGGTCGCAGCTTTCGGACGCTATCGCGGGCGTGTTGCAGTTGGAGGAGTAGTAGGACGAGGTAAGGAAACACAGAGGTGGCCGGTGAGTTTTTGGCGACGGAAGAAGCGGGAAGCGGAGCTTAACGAAGAGGTGCAGAACCATTTGGAGATGGCGACGCGAGAGCGCATGGATCGAGGCGACGCCGCATTTGAAGCCGAGCGCGCAGTGCGGCGGGAGTTTGGGAACGTAGAGCTGGTGAAAGAAGTGACGCGGGATGTGTGGGGCTGGAGATGGCTAAGAGATGTGGCTGACGATGCGCGCTTTGGTTTGCGCATGCTGTGGAAGAATCCAAGCTTCATGGTTGTGGCAGTGCTCACGCTGGCGCTGGGAATTGGAGCGAACACGGCGCTGTTCAGCGTGGTAAAGGCAGTGCTCCTCAACTCGCTTCCCTATAGTGACCCGAACCGGCTTGTCACGCTGGCGGAGGGAGACCGGGAAACGCGAGACCCGATAAAAGTTTCTTACGGAGCAGCGGAAGATTGGAAGGCGCGCAGCAGATCTTTCCAATCGATTGCGCTTTATGAAGCCTGGACGCCAACTTCGACCGGCGAACAAATTCCTCATATCGTCTATGGGTTGCGTGTTACGCAGAATTTCTTTCCCACACTTGGAGTGCGGCCCGCGATTGGCCGCAGCATTCTACCGGAAGATGATCGGCCGGACCGTTGGCATATGGTGCTCCTGAGCCACGGGTATTGGATGCGGCGTTTTGCCGGAAATCCGAAAGTGATCGGGACGAACATCACGCTCGACCAAATTCCATTCGAGATCGCCGGCATTCTGCCGGAGAACTTCCAGCCACTTTCGTTTAGCGATGCGGGAAGTGCGCCGGATGTGTGGGCCCCGCTGGGATACGACCTTTCCTTGCCTGAAGCCGGGCGCACATGGCAGCACTTGCAAAGTGTAGCGCGACTAAAAGACGGCGTGAGCGTGGGACAGGCGAGGGCGGAAATGAATACGATTGCGGGGCAACTTGCCCGCGAATTCCCCAAAGATTACGCACCGGATTTGCAGGTGAAGCTAACACCGCTGCACGAAAGTTGGTACGGAAAAGTGCAGTCGGCCTTGTGGATGCTATTGGGGGCCACGGCATTCGTCCTGCTGATTGCCTGCGCGAACGTGGCGAGCTTGCTCTTGGCAAGAACGGAGGGCAAGCAGCGTGAGGTGGCGCTGCGTGCTGCTCTCGGCGCAAGCAGGGCGCGGATTGCGCGTCAACTGCTAACCGAGAGCGCCCTGGTCAGCCTGCTGGGAGGAGCCGGCGGGATTTTGCTGGCGGTTTGGGGAACGCAGTTGCTGATCTCCTGGGGACCACAAGAGATTCCCCGACTCAGTGAAGTACACCTGGAAGGCTCCATCCTGATTTTCACTCTGGTTGTGAGCATGGCGACAGGAATGCTGACCGGGCTTGTGCCCGCGCTCCAAGCGGCGCGCGTGGACCAACGGGAAGCGCTGCAACAGACTTCCCGGAGCTTTGTGGGAGTTTCCCGGGGCAGGTTTCGCAGCCTGCTCGTCGTTGCGGAAGTAGGCCTGGCGTTTGTTTTGGCTGCCGGTTCAGGTCTTCTCTCGAAAAGCTTTGTTCGCGCGGTGAGCGTGAACCCGGGTTTCGACTCACAAAACCTGTACACCACGAACTTCGCGCTCTTCGGCCCCAAATATGAAGATCGCAAGGCCGTGGTGCGCTTCGAGCGAGCCGCGGTGGAACGGATTCGCTCCCTGCCGGGAGTGGAAGCTGCGGGGATTGCGAGCACTTTGCCAAGCGGCGGAGATTTCGATCAGGCAGGGTTCCATATTCAGGACCGGATGATCTCCGATCCTCAAGTTCCTAGCGTGGACAGATATCAGGTCAGCCCGGATTACTTTCGAGCGATGGGGATTCCACTGAAGCGCGGACGCTTGTTCACCGAGGCCGACGCTGCGGGAACGTCCCGGGTCGCTATCATCGGCGAGATGACCGCGCGGAAAATGTGGCCCAACGAAGATCCCATCGGCAAACGAATCCAGTTGGGAGGGCGCCACGAAGATCGGCCTTGGGCCGAGATCATCGGCATCGTGGGCGACGTCCATCAATACGGACTCGATTCTCCGGCAACACCGCAAGCGTACCTGCTTTATACGTATGAGCCGTTTACGCGGCCGTGCCTGGTGATCCGCAGCCGGCTGAACACTGAGGCGCTGACTCGTGAAATCGAAAGCCAGGTAAGAGCTTTGGACAAGAACGTTCCCCTATGGAACCCCGCCCCAATGGGAGAGATTTTGTCTGAATCGCTGGCGCGGAGGCGCTTCACGACAGGTTTATTCGGTTGCTTTGGCTTTTTGGCGCTTCTACTTGCGGCCATTGGGATTTATGGCGTGATGACTTATCAAGTGGCGCAGCGCACAGGAGAGATCGGAATTCGAATGGCGCTGGGAGCGCAGCGTCGCGATGTTCTGACGATGGTCCTGAGTGGAAGCGGGCGACTCGTGTCTTTGGGAATTGGTTTTGGTCTCTGCGGGGCGGTAAGTTTAAGTCGTTTGCTCCGAGGTCAGCTTTACGGAATCAGTCCAAACGACCCACTGACGCTCGGCGGAGTCGTAATGCTTGTGATGCTGGTGGCTCTGCTGGCCTGTTTCGCGCCGGCGCGGCGAGCGACGCGCCTGGATCCGATGGTGGCGTTGAGGTATGAATAAAGATTGGAAGATGGAAATCAGAAATCAGAAATTGGAAGAGCGAAGAGGGGCCGCAATGAGCTGGTTGAGTGGACTCTTTGGCAAACGGAAGAGAGAGAAGGAACTCGAAGAGGAGATGCGGAGTCATTTGGAGATGGCAGCGCACGAGCGCGTGGAGAGAGGCGAGGCCAAGGAGGAAGCGGAACGCGCGGCGCGGCGGGAGTTTGGCAATGTGGGACTGGTGCAGGAAGCGACGCGCGATGTGTGGAGCTGGGGCTCGCTCGACCGGCTAATGCAAGACTTGCAGTTTGGGGCGCGAATGACTGCGAAGTCGCCGGGATTCACGGCAGTGGCGGTCCTGACGCTGGCACTGGGCACTGGTGCAAACACGGCGCTGTTCTCAGTGGTGAACGGAGTGCTGCTGAATCCCTTGCCATATCCCGAGCCGGAGCAGCTCGTCACGCTGCACGAGAGCAAGCCGAACTTTGAGGCGGGCTCGATTTCGTTCCCAAACTTTCGAGACTGGCGAAAGCAAAACACAACGTTTTCTATGATGGGCGTTTCGCGAGGGTATTCGTTCAATCTAACGGGTGCTGGCGATGCCGAACAGGTGCGGGCGGAATTGGTTTCAACCGATTTTCTTCCCATGCTGGGAGTGAAGCCGGTTGTTGGGCGGTTGTTCGAGGAAGGAGAAGACGAATTCGGCGCGAGCCCCATTGTGATCATCAGCGCGGGATTCTGGAACCGGAAGTTTGCGTCCGCACAGGATGTGCTGGGAAAAAGGCTCACTCTGGATGGGCGAAGCTACGCGATCGCGGGTGTGGTGCCGGCGAATTTCAACCTGCAGATCGGAGGGTTTCGCACCAGCGAGCTCTACGTGCCCATCGGCCAATGGACGAATTCGGCATTGCACGTCCGGGCGGCGGGCCTGGGGATTCACGGAATTGGCCGTCTGAAGCCGGGCGTAACGATTCAGCAAGCTCGCGCCGACATGCTACGCGTGGCGGGTCATTTAGCGGAAGAGTATCCAGACTCGGACAAAGGGATTGGCGCAACACTCATCCCGCTCAAGGAACAGATGGTGGGCGACGTACGGCGGTTGCTGCTGGTGTTGCTCGCGGCCGTCGGATTCGTGCTCTTGATTGCTTGCGTGAACGTGGCCAATCTGCTTATGGCACGCTCGATGGGACGCAGTCGTGAGTTCGCTGTTCGCGCGGCCCTGGGCGCGGGCAGGGGGAGAATCGTGCGGCAACTCCTGACAGAGAGCATGCTGCTTGCGCTGGCGGGAGGCGGACTCGGGCTGTTGCTGGCAGCGTGGGGCACGAAGGCGGCGCTGCAACATTTGCCGTCCGGGCTGCCGCGCGCAAGCGAGATCGGAATGGATTGGAAGGTTTTATTGTTTACGGCGGGCATCGCGCTGTTCTGCGGGATTTTGTTTGGTCTGGCGCCGGCGCTGCGGATTTCGAAGCCGAATTTGCAGGACACTTTGAAAGAAGGTGGCCGCGGATCCGGCGGCGGAAAACAGCGCGCGCAGGGAGCTTTCGTCGTCGCAGAAATGGCAATGGCGCTGGTGTTGCTGGTGGCGGCGGGACTGATGATCCGCAGCCTGAACGCGCTCTGGAGCGTGAATCCAGGCTTCGATTCACACAATGTGCTGACGTTCGGAGTTTCCCTCCCGTCGTCGATGCGAGATGCGAACCCCGGGGCGATTCGCGCGGCCCTGCGCGGGATTCAGGACAAGCTAGGCTCGACTCCCGGTGTGAAGGCCATGTCTCTTTCGTGGGCGGCCGTGCCGCTGTCGAGCGACGATGAGGAGCTCTTCTGGCTGGAAGGTCAGCCAAAACCAGCGAGCGAGAATGACATGAACTGGGCAATCAGCTACGTGGTTCAAGAAGACTATTTAAAGGTTATGGGAATTCCGCTGGAGCGCGGACGGTTTTTCACGGGGCAAGATACTGAGCGCTCTCAGCATGTGATCGTCATTGACGACGTTTTCGCGCGAAAGTTCTTTGGCCATCAAGATCCCATCGGGAAACGCGTGAACTTATACACCTTGGGAGGGGCGGCGGAAATTGTCGGAGTCGTCGGACACGTAAAACAGTGGGGCCTCGATTCGGACGACAAGCAAGCACTCCGGGCACAGCTGTACTCCTCCTACATGCAGGCCCCCGACGAGATCATGCATCTGTCATCCAGTGGGACCGGAGCGCTGGTGCGCATCGACGGAAATACAGAGGCAACGACCGGCACCATCCGAAAGGCGTTGAAAGAAATCAGCAGCGAGCACCTTATGGTCAGCGTGCAAACCATGGAAGAGATCATTGCAGATTCCTTGACGGCGCGCCGGGTCTCGATGATCGTGCTTTGCGTCTTTGCCGCGCTGGCGTTGGGGCTTGCCAGCATGGGGATCTATGGCGTGATCTCCTACTTAGTTGGCCAGCGAACCCATGAAATTGGCATCCGCATGGCACTGGGTGCGAGACAGAGCGATGTGCTGCGCCAGATTTTGGGCGAAAGCATGAAGATGACGGTAATCGGAATTTTCATTGGGCTGTTGACTGCGCTGGGCCTCACCCGCCTGATGGCCAATCTGCTCTTTGGTGTGAGCGCCACCGATCCAGTGACATTTGTGGGAGTTGGCGCGATTTTGGCGATTGTCGCGATGGCGGCCTGTTATCTGCCAGCCAGGCGGGCCACGAGAGTTGACCCCATCGTGGCACTGAGATACGAATAAATGGCGTTAACAGCCAGGAGCCGCAACCTAGTAGGAGCGGCGTCTCCGCGCGGAGCCAGATTACGCCTTCCTTTCCGTAGTACCCTAGCGGGTCCCCAGCATGCCCTATGTTGTTGGCGAATAAGGGTCTAAGCCTGACCTAACCGCAAGCCTCGAATTCTGTCTAATGAATTGGATGCAGCAAAGCCTCGAAAGCACCCAGGCCATCGCCGAGAGCGACGCCATCGCCGTGGAGCGCACGCTCGCGGGCGATCGCGATGCCTATCGCGTTCTTGTTGAGCGGCACAGCCACAATCTCTTCCGGCTGGCTTATCGGATGACCGGGAACCGGCACGATGCCGAAGAGGTGGTCCAGGAGGCATTTTTGCGCGGGTATCAAAAGCTGGGGCAGTTCGCGGCACGATCCAATTTCGGGACGTGGGTGTATCGAATCGCGGCGAACTATGCGATTGACCGCATGCGCCAGCGGCAGAAGGAAGAGGCGCGGCGGGAAGCGCCGAGAGCGGAAGACCGGGACGGGATGGAAACCGATCCATTGAATCGCGTCCCAGATCGAGCGCCAACCCCGGAACGGTTGACGCAGAGCATCGAGCTGCGAAAACAGATGGAACAGGCGCTTGCCGCTCTTTCGGACGCGGAGAGAACCGCTTTTGTGATGCGGCATTGGGAAGGCTGCGGGATCGAAGAGATCGCAGCAGTCCTGAAATCAAGTTCGAACGCCACGAAGAACACCGTCTTTCGCGCGGTGCAGAAATTGCGGCGTGCGCTGCAGCCCTTTATGGAAACAAGGGCGCAAGCACGCGCGATGGGAACGGAATTATGAAACACATGACGGAAGAAGAGTTGATTGCCTATCGCGAGGGAGTAGCCGAGCAACGAACGGCGATTTCAGGACATCTCGCAGTCTGCGAAGAGTGCCGGGGCGAGTTGGAACGAATCGAAGCGGTACTCGCGGCCCTGGATACGCTTACTGTGCCGGAGCCGGGGGCGGATTACGGACGGCAGGTGTGGAGGGAGATTGCGCCGCGGCTGCCGGAGAGACCGGGACGGTGGTGGCAGGTATGGAGGGAACCACGGCGGCTCGCTGAGATGCGGGACTTGCCAGCGTGCTGGACGAACTCGAGCGCGTGCTCTTAGACGTGGCTCACAGCCCGGAAGAGGTAACACCGGCACAGCTCGAAGCAATCCAGAAAAAGATCGCAGGGCGTGGGATTTTGTTCAAAGTCCGGGTGGTCAACAAGGAACTGCAACAACGGCAGGAGGCGAGGGAGCCCGCGCCGGCGCAAAACGAGTCTACGAAGAGAGAGAGGAACAAAGTATGACCATCGGAAACCCTTTTAGAAAGACGAACATCGTGTGTATCGCAATGGCGGCGCTGCTGCTGGCGCCCGCAGGCGCGCGGGCGAATAGGCTCGTGGCTTCCAACCTCCGAGCCGCGAATTCTCTGCAGGATTCACAAGAGGCCCAGGATAAGGAACAAGAGAAGCGCGACCGCGAGCAGGAGGCGCGCGACAATGAGGAGGAAAAACGCGATCGTGAAGAGGAAGCTCGCGACCGAGCGCAGGAAAAGGTTGAGCGGCTGCAGGAATTGTACGACGACGGCCGCGAGGCGCTGGACGAGGACCGCTACGACCAGGCGGAAACAAAATTCAAACTGCTGGCCGACATGAGCGGCCCGCAGACGGACGCAGCGCTTTACTGGAAGGCCTACGCGGAAAACAGACTTGGCAAGCGGGACACGGCGCTCGCAACCATCGCGGACCTCAAACGGCGCTTTCCTCAAAGCCGCTGGCTAAAAGACGCGAGCGCCCTTGAAATCGAGGTACGGCAGTCGACCGGCCAACCTGTAAAGCCAGCCGACCAGAGCGACGAAGAATTGAAAATGCTGGCGCTGCAGGGAATCATGAACGGCGATCCGCAAAAAGGCATCTCCATACTGGAAAATATTCTCAATGGTTCGGGAACCCCCAAGCTGAAATCGCGGGCGCTATTCATGGCGGCGCAGAGCGGCAGGCCGGAAGCACGCGAGATTCTGGGCAAAATCGCGCGCGGACAGAGCAATCCGGAGCTGCAGCGGAAGGCGGTTGAATACCTGGGGCTCTTCGGCGGTGCTGAAGCGCGGAAGACACTGGCCGACGTCTACGCATCAAGCGGCGACGCCTCGGTGAAGCACGCCATACTTCGCAGTTACATGATCGGTGGCGATCACGAACGGCTGTTCGCCGCGGCGAAGACCGAGAAGGACGAGTCGCTGCGCCGCGAGGCGATCCGGCAGTTGGGGCTGGTCCATGGTACGAGCGAGCTGGAGCAGTTGTACAAGACGGAAGCTTCGCCGGACGTCCGGCGGGAAATCCTGCAAGCCTTCTTTCTTGCGGGAGATTCGGGAAGACTCGTGCAGGCGGCGCAAGGAGAAAAAGACGCGGAATTGCGCCGGGCCGCGATTCGAAACCTTGGACTGATCCATTCGGACGATTCGGGAAAAGCACTGCAAGAAATCTATAGCAAGGAAGCGGACCACGACGTCAAAGCGGAAGTATTGAACGCGTATTTCCTGCAGGGAAACGCGAGAGCGCTGGTGGCCATCGCGCGAAGCGAGAAAGATCCAGAACTCAAGAGGACGGCGGTGTCCAAATTGTCGCTGATGCATTCCAAGGAAGGTACCGATTACCTGATGGAACTGCTGCAAAAATGAGAGGGGGAACCATGCGAGAGGAAAGAACAGTCTCAGCGGTGCGGAGGCTAGTCGGGCTCGCGATGATTGTAGCCGGGATTAGCATTGCCGTCGTGCAACTGGCTAAGGGCGGGGCCCTAGCTCGGTCGGAGCAAGCAAGCCCGGCGACTGCGCAGACTACGGAAACTCCGCACATTGAAAATGCGAGGCTGGAGACGCGGGCAGCCGGCGCAAGTCTCGATGCGACTATGCGCGAGATCGCTGGGACGACGGAAAAAGCAGCGTGGGTCGGCTACCACGTCGATCAGATCGCGGGCGAACGTGGAGTCTGCTGTAACAACAACTGGAATGATGGGAATTGCGGAACCTGCCGGCTGGAAAAGGAAAACGGCGGAACGAGTGGCACGACGCACGCGGACGGCAACGTCAAACTGGAAGGCTCGCGGCAACTCGTCGTGCTCTATCGCGTGGAAGCGAAGCAGGTCGTAAAGATTCGCGTCGCGTCAGACGATTGTACGCTGGACGCAGGTGGGCTGCCGTTCATCTGGCTGACGGGTGTCAAGACAGCAGAGAGCGTGGCGCTCCTCGCAACTTACGTGCGCGGTTCGGACTTCGAAGATCACGGGGATCACGGCGTCGGCAACGGAGCGCTGACGGCGATCGCGTTGCATACGTACCCGTCGGCTGACCGGGCGCTCGAATCGTTCGTGACGCCAGAGCAGCGCGAAGGGCTGCGGAGGCAGGCGGCATTCTGGATGGGGGCCGCGCGGGGCAATGCTGGATTGATCGCTTTGCAGCACATGGCGAAAACCGATCCAAGTTCGGACGTACGCGCACACGTGGCGTTTGCACTTTCCGTGAGCCCTGAAGCTGGAGCGGTTGATGAAATGATCCGTATGGCGCACGATGACACGAGCTCGCACGTGCGGGGGCAAGCACTGTTCTGGCTGGCGCAAAAAGCAGGAAAGAAAGCAGTGGGCACGATCAGTGGGGCCATCGAGAACGATCCGGACACGGATGTGAAGAAAAAAGCGGTTTTTGCGCTCAGCCAATTGCCGAAAGAGGAAGGCGTGCCAAAGTTGATTGAAGTGGCACAGAGCAACCGGAACGCGGAGGTGCGGAAGCAGGCAATGTTCTGGCTGGGACAATCCAATGATCCGAGGGCGCTGCAATTCTTCGAGAAAGTGCTGACGCAATAGCGGTTAACGTAGAAGATCCTCGAGCTGCACGCGCGCATCAGTCTTCGAATCGCGATACTTCACAATGACCGCCGCTTGCAGCGACAGCCCCCATTTTGCGCCCGTGGGATGAGAGACGGCGCGCGAGCCTGGAACGACGATGGCTTCTTCCGGAATGACCAGCGGCTCGGCATCGGTGGCTGTATAGACCGTGTCGCGAACGAGATCGTAAACCGGGATGGAGCGATTGAGAATCGTACCCGTGCCGAGAACGGCGCGACACTTCACGACGGTTCCCTCATAAACGCCGCAATTCCCGCCGACCATGACTTCGTCTTCAATAATCACGGGTAGCGCGCCGACAGGTTCGAGGACGCCACCGATTTGCGATCCCGCGGAAATGTGGCAATTGCGGCCGATCTGAGCGCAACTCCCAACGAGAGCATGCGAATCGATCATCGTGCCTTCACCAACGTAAGCGCCGACGTTCACAAACATCGGCGGCATGCAAATCACGCCGCGCCCGATGTAACTTCCATCGCGAATGCTGGAGCCGCCGGGAACGATGCGCACACCGTCGGAAGCCTCGAACGCACGCACCGGATAGGTAGACTTGTCAAAAAAGGGTTGTTTCGAAGCGTCGATGGACATATCAGCGATGGCGCCCATTCGAAAGCCAAGCAGGATTCCTTTTTTCACCCAGGCGTTAACGCGCCAGCCGGATTTTGCGGAGGCATCCGGTTCGGCAGCGCGAATTTCGCCGCGATTCAGCGCGGTTTTGAAATCGCGGAAGAGCCAGAAATGTTCTTCCTCGTAACGCGCTGAAGCTTCGTCAAACAGACGCTCAATTTGCGAAGGCAGCATGAACCCTCTCGACCGTGGGCACGGCCGCCGGGCGGCTGACGAGCCCGAGCGCTTCGAGCACGGCCCGGATGCGCGCCTGATTCTCCGGCTTGGGCGCCACGAGTGGCAAGCGCCATATCGGTTCGAGCAGGCCCATTTCCGCCATTGCGGCCTTCACGGGTATGGGATTCGACTCCACAAAATTAATTTCCATAAGCGGATGATAGCGGCGGTGAGTCGCACGCGCGGCGGGAAAGTCACCCTGGAGGGCGAGCCGCGTCAATTGTGACATTTCCGCGGGGATTTCGTTCGAAACGACGGAGATGACCCCGCGGCCACCGAGCGAGATGAGGGGTAGCGTAATGGCGTCGTCGCCGGAGAGGACGATGAAGCCTTCCGGGACGGCGTTGAGAATAGCAGCCATTTGGGAGACGTTACCCGAGGCTTCCTTGATGCCGACAATATTTTCGATTTCTGCGAGGCGCTTCACGGTCGCAGGCTCGATGTTCACGCCGGTGCGGCCCTGCACGCTGTAGAGAATGATGGGCAGAGGCACGGCTTCGGCGATAGCACGATAGTGCTGGAATAGGCCTTCCTGAGTGGGCTTGTTGTAATAGGGAGTGACGGAGAGGATGCCGTCGGCTCCAAGAGCGGCAAGCTCGCGCGCGAGAGCGATGACTTCGGCGGTGTTATAGCCGCCTGCGCCCCCGAGGACAGGCACCTTACCCTTAGCCAATTCGACGGTGATCTTAACGACGCGAAGATGCTCTTCGTGCGTGAGCGTGGGGCTCTCGCCGGTTGTTCCACAGGGAACGAGGAAGTCGACGCCTGCCTCGATCTGCCTGAGGATCAAACGACGGAGAGCTGGTTCGTCGAGAGAACCGTCGGGACGAAACGGGGTGACAAGTGCTGTGCCGGTGCCGGTAAACATGGTGTTTCTCCTTCCGAGATTTATCTTTGCTGCATGCGGTGAGCCAACAACGAGTTGGCGCCACATCCTAAATTGGGATTCTTTGCGTATCCTCATCGGAGGCGCGAAGAATGACAGCTCGCTTGTTGCGTAAAACAACCTCCGAACCGCGCTCAGCTCAATTCGCTGAGAATCTCGCGAAATTCGAATAGCCCTTTTTTCCCCACGACCCAGCGTGCCGCGCGGAGTGCACCGCGCGCAAAACCTTCGCGGCTGCGCGCCGTGTGGCGCAGCGTGATGGAGTCCGCAACGGAATCGAAACCGATTTCATGCGTGCCGGGATGTGCACCCGCGCGGTTGGAACTCAAGCTGACTGGACGGGTGTAGCCGTTTGCTCGCATCTCCTCCGCAAGTTTCTTCAGCGTCCCTGAAGGCGCGTCTTTCTTCGCAGAGTGGTGAATTTCCCAGCCCCAGGCTTCATATTCCCCGTGTTTCGCGAAGAGCGCCGCGGTGTGCGCGGCGGCTTGCAAGAAAAGGTTCACGCCAACAGAAAAATTCGGCGCCCAGACAACGCCCGTTCCGCTGCTTGCCACAGTTTCGCGGACCGCGGGAAGATGATCGAACCAGCCGGTTGTGCCGATAACCGAGTTGACGCCCAATGCAGCGAGGCGGCGGATATTTTCCGGAGCAGCGTCTGGTGATGTGAACTCAACAGCTGCATCAACTCCTCGGAGAGTCTGTTGAGAAAGGGCCTGGCCGCGCGGATTGTCGCGCGCATCAAATTTTGCCCGTACGTCGAATCCGTATTCCGGCGCGAGTTGCTCGATGAGGCGGCCCATCTTTCCATAACCAACAATCGCGAGGCCGGTGCTCATGCGCTGCTCCGGCCGGTCGCGAGGAGTTGGGTCGCCATGCGCGCGTAGATATCCACCGCTTCGGACAATTCTTTCTTCGGGATGCGCTCCTCGGAGGTGTGAGCGACATGAATGCTGCCGGGGCCAATGAGGAATGGCTGCCCCCAGGTACCTTCGAAACTTGGGATGTCCGTCGTGAAGGCCACGACCGTTGTGGGCAAACCATCGACCTTCGCCAATTGCACGGCTGGCGTGTAGAAGACTTCGCGTGCTTCCGCGCGGCCTGCCGTCGCCGCGGACACCGCCTCCCGAGTCTTCGCCGGATCGCCGATCGTGCGAAACATGATTTCCGCTTCGGCGTGATCGGCGACCACGTTGGGTGCGCAGCCGCCACCGATGGTGCCGATATTCAGCGTGCTGCGGCCGAGCAGAGCGTCTTGCGGCAGCGGAATCTGGCGAATGTCGTGGAGAACATCGAGCAGCGTGTCGATGGCGGAATGACCGAGTTCGGGATAGGCGGAGTGCGCGAGTTTTCCGTGAGTCGTGATTTCGTAGCGCAGCGCGCCTTTCGAACCGAGGGCGAGACGGTTCTCGGTGGGCTCGCCATTGATGAGGAATCGCGAGCCGCGGGGAGTTGCGGCGGCCGCTCTTGCTCCGGCGCTGTTGCGTTCTTCGCCCACGACGAAGAGCAGGCCGAAATTACGCGTGCCCGCGGCGAGCAGTTTTTCCGCGGCAGCGATCATCGCTGCGATGATGCCCTTCGCGTCGCAGGAACCGCGTCCCCAAATGAACTCGTTGTCCTCGTGCGAAGCGAAGAACGGCGGGACGGTGTCCATGTGCGTGGAAAGCGTGACGACGGGATCACCCCAGAAGGCGAAGATATTGTCGCGATGGGGTTCGGCGGGGATGCGCTCGATGCGGCCGTTGTGGCGCGCGGCGAGGGCGGACAAATGCGCGAAGAGGTAGTCGCCCACATTTTTTTCGTGGTTGGTGGTCGACTCGATGTCCACGAGCGCGCGCGTCAATTCGAAAAGATTCATTCGAATCAGGCATTTCTGGATGAGCGAAACGAAAGGAAGGAACCGCGAGGATACCAATCGAGGCTGCTGCCTCTCGATAGCGCTTCATCCGCATCAACGGATGACAGTGAACAGGCCTTGGACCTGTTCCCCAACCACCGCAGTTTCAGCTACCGCGGGGATTTCGGCGGACAACAGCTGCAACAATTGGAATGCCCCTTTCGCGCGAGCCTCCGAAGCTGATCGGAATTGCCTGCCCGGCTACTCATGGCCTCCGCACCTCTACCAAGTAGAGATAAGTCTAGAGGAATACTGCTTGGGATGGCAATTAAATTTCAGGCGAGCTGAATCCAAAAAATGGATGAATCTCTTTCACCGCGAGTTGAGGAGCATTTCTTCTGGAGCTGCCTAAGATTCGAACGGCAAAGCACATAGAATTGAACCATCCCTGGCGGTATGAGAACATGTATTCATAACTCGATGACCCGAGACCAAGAAAAAGCCGCCCTGGATCTAGTCACAAATCCTCCGCCTGGGAGCGAATTGGCCAAGGCGAAGGAATTCGGCGTTGATCTGACTCTGTTCATTTCAAGTCTTCGCCGTACGCCTACCGAACGGGCACGCAGCCTTTCCGAGGGTGCTCGGATCTTCCAGATAGCCAAGCCAACGCAGCTAAATGAGAAATGAAACTCGAAGAAACGATCCGCACTCTTTATGACGCGGGCGTTGAGTTCGTGGTCATCGGCGGGGCCGCGATGGGGCTACAGGGTTCCGCTCATCTGACCAGAGATATCGACTTTTGCTACGCCCGCACTCCCAAAAACATGGAGCGGCTTGCGAAAGCCCTTGAACCATTCCACCCGGTCCTGCGTGGTGTCCCGCCTAACCTGCCCTTCCGCTTTGATGCCAAAACGATTGCCCATGGGCTGAATTTTACGTTGAGCACGGATTTGGGTGACCTTGATTTCCTGGGCGAAGTATCCGGTCTCGGCTCCTTTCAAGAGGTTCTGGCGGCGTCGGATGTGAAAGATGTTGGCGGAGTGGACTGCCGAGTTCTTTCTCTCGAAGGACTGATCAAGTCCAAAACCGCAGCCGGCCGCCCCCGAGATATGTACGTGCTACCCGAATTACGGGGGCTCAATGAGCTAAAGAAGAAAACTGGTTTGGCCTGAACAGAAAAGGCCTCCAGGCATTGAGGAGCATACGGCGCGCCGCAATGGATAGTCGGATTATAGCTCCAGAGGCTTGAGGGGGATGTGTTGGGAGGCGACGAGGAGTTCCCCGGTGAAGGCGGACTCGGCGGGACGGCGGCGGAGCGCTTCCTCGGCTGAGATACGCACGAGATCGGGATTATTATTTTCTTGCGAGACGTGGGCGAGAACGAGATAGCGCGCGACGGCATCGAACCCATCC